>Ga0265314_10003205_pt1 | contig 16019 bp, 8 predicted proteins | sample 4126metaG_FD_203106 | JGI IMG/M metagenome (GOLD analysis project Ga0265314, IMG submission 203106) | Rhizosphere microbial communities from Carex aquatilis grown in University of Washington, Seatle, WA, United States - 4-1-26 metaG | ecosystem: Host-associated > Plants > Roots > Rhizosphere >... | reverse complement strand
CCGACGCGATCTCTTCCGGTTTCGAGCCGGGCGCGAAAACGAATTGCAGCTTGCCCTCACGATTGACGAAATAGACGCCGGCGGGGTGCGACACGCCGTACTCGTCCATCTTCATCCCCGGCATTTCATCGCGCTCGACGGCGAACCCCCACGCGGTCTTGATCGTCTCGAGCTGCTCGGCCGTCGCGACGAGCCCGGTGAAACTCGAGTCGAAACGCGCAGCGTAATTGCGCGCGATCTCGGGTGTGTCGCGCCCCGGATCCACACTCACGAACACGACGTGCACGGCCGCGCCGGTCGACCCGAGCAGCGCTTTCGCCCGCGCCCAGTCGGTGAGCGTCGTGGGACACGCGTCGGGGCAGTGCGTATAGCCGAAGTACACGAAGGTGAGCTGTCCGCGCTGCGCCGCGAGGTCGAACGCGCGTCCCTGCGCGTCGGCCAGGTGCAGCGCCGGCGCCGGCTGGGGGTCGTCGATCAGCGTGCCGTGCTCGGGCAGCTTTGCGTTGCACGCCACCACGGCCAGCGCGACCGCGACGGCCGTGAGGGTGCGAACGAAATGCGCAGGCGTCGTCATAGAGCCAAATGTAACGCGACTCTGTCCCGCAACCGCGAGATGCACATCCAGCGCGCTCAGCCGAATAGCTTCATTCATGGACCGGCCGGTTCGATATGGATGAATCGCGCGTTGCATCGTACGTTGGCTCGTTCGCGGTCACACGAAACCCGCACGGCATGCGCATGGCACTCACGCGAAAACTCCTCTGGGCGATGGCGGTGTCGTTTACCGCGGCTGCGTGCTCCGGCACGGGGCCCGCTCCCATGGTCGCGGCGACGGGGCCGGCGCCGGCGCGCTGGCAGCGCGAGACGGTGCCGTCCACCGCGAGCTGCCGCAGCGTCTCAGCAGCGAGCGCGCTCGTCGCGTGGGCGGGATGCACCGGCGGACATGTGTTTCGCACAATCGACGGTGGCGCGACCTGGACCGCCGACACGGTGCGCGGCGCGGCGCGTCTGGATTTCCGGGGCATCAAGGCCTTCGACGCGAATACCGCGGTCGTCGCGAGCGCGGGGCTGGCGGAACAGGGGCAGGCGCACATCTATCGCACCGTGGACGGAGGAAAGACCTGGTCGCTCACATGGACTGATACGACCAAAGGGATCTTCCTGGATGGCCTCGCGTTTTGGGATGCGAAGCACGGCTTCACCTTCAGCGATCCGGTCGACGGCCGTCTCGTCGTCCTCACGACCGACGACGGCGGATTGAGCTGGAACCGGACTCCGCCGGCGAACATTCCGCCGGTGATACAAGGCGAGGCCGCGTTCGCGGCGAGCAACACACAACTCGCCGTGCAGGGATCGCAGAACGCATGGATCGCGACCGGCGGAGGCAAGGAAGCCCGCGTCTTTCGCTCGACCGATCGCGGCCGCTCGTGGAAAGTGTCGCCGAGCGGCCTGCCGGGCGGCACGAGCGCCGGGTTGTTCGGCATCGCCTTCGCGGACTCGAAACATGGCCTCGCCGTCGGCGGTGACTACGCCATCGCGCGCGGCCCGAGCGACCGCGCGATCCGCACGGACGACGGCGGCGTCACGTGGAGCAGCGCCGGTATGCGCAGTCCCGACGGCGTCACCACCGGCCTCGCGTTCATTGCGGGAAGTTCCCCGCCGGCGTTCGCGGCGGTCGGCGCGCACGGCACGGCGATCACGCGCGATTTCGGCGCGACGTGGACGTACGGCGACACGGTCACGTATTGGGGCGTGAGTTTTGCCGGGCCGACCGGCTGGGCCGCAGGGTCGCGCGGCCGGGTCGTGAAGTACGGCGGCGCGCCGAAGTGACCGGCGAGGTGAGCTACGACCTCCACTCACTGAAGCTTCCGCGCCTCGGCACGCGCGCGCTTCGCGTGGTCGCATCGCTGCTCGAGAATTCGATCACCGGCCCGATCCTCGTCAAGAAGCTCAGGACCGACGCCGGCCTCACACGGATCCACACCGATGTGGTGGATGAGCCGCCGACTTTCTTTCCCAGTCTCGCCGCTGATCCGTGCGCGATTCCGCCGCTCGCCGCGGCGGCGGCGGCAAGTCCGCCGGGGTTCCGATTCCCGGGCATCGACGACTTCACCCGCGCATATCGCGAAGGGCGCACCACACCGGAACAGGTCGCCGAACGATTCGTCGCGCAGCTCGACCGCAGCGAGCAGGACGAACCGGGACTCAAAGCGTTCATCGCGGTGCATCGCGATGACGTGATGGCGCAGGCGAAACTGTCGGCCGCCAGGTGGCGCGCAGGCGCGCCGCTCGGCCCCTTCGACGGCGTTCCGGTCGCCGTGAAAGACGAACTCGATCAGGCCGGCTATCCGACGACCGCGGGCACGAGCTTCATCGGAGCTGCTCCCGCCGCTCCCGCCGCTCGCGACGCAACCGTCGTGGCGCGCCTCCGCGCGGCCGGAGCGCTGCTCGTCGGCAAGGCGAACATGCACGAGCTCGGCATCAACGTCACCGGCCTCAATCCACATCACGGCACCACGCGCAATCCGTACGACGACCGCTTTCACACGGGCGGATCGTCGAGCGGGCCGGCGACGGTCGTCGCCGCGGGACTCGCCCCCGTTGCCATTGGCGCGGACGGCGGCGGTTCGATTCGCATGCCCGCGGCGCTCTGCGGAATCGTCGGCCTCAAAGCGACGTTCGGCCGCATCAGCGAGTTCGGCGCGTTTCCGCTCTGCTGGAGCCTCGCCCACATCGGCCCGATGGCCGCGTCGGTGCGCGACTGCGCGCGCACGTATCAGCTGATCGCCGGTCCCGACCCGCTCGATGAGCTCTCGCTTGCGCACCCGCCCGTGGAAATCGACGACGCGCCGCCGGCTGATCTGCGCGGCATCACGCTCGGCGTGTATTGGCCCTGGTTCCGCCACGCGTCGCCCGATGTCGTCGCGCGATGCGAGTCGCTCCTCCGCGCCCTCGTGGATCGCGGCGCCGCGCTGCGCGAAGTCGAGTTGCCGGGTCTCGACCTGATCCGCGTCGCGCACATCGTGACCATCACGAGCGAGATGGTCGCGGCGATGGCGCCGTACGATGGCACGCACCGCGGCGATTTCGGTCTCGATGCGCGCGCGAATCTCGCGAGCGCGCGCGGCTCGGCGGCGTCCGATTACGTGAAAGCACAGCGCGTGCGCACGCGCGCGATCGCGACGTTTGCGCGCGCGTTCGAACAGGTCGATGCGATCATCACACCCGCGACGGCCATCGTCGCTCCGCGCATCAATCCGGCCGCGCAGCCGTATGGCGAGTCGGATCTCTCGACCACCACGGAGATCATGCGCTACGCGTTTCCGTCGAACCTCACGGGGCATCCGGCGATAAGTTTTCCCGCCGGATACGACGCAACCGGACTCCCCGTCGGCATGCAGGCAATCGGCAAGCCGTGGGGCGAGCGGTTGCTGCTGCGCATCGCGGCGGCGGCCGAATTGATCGTCGAACGCAAGGCGCCGCGCCGCTGGTACCCTCTCCTGGATCTCTGACGTGATTGCAGTCGGCTTGTGCCTCGCGCTGATCATCGGCCTCACGCTCGGACTGTTCGGCGGCGGCGGTTCGATCCTGACCGTGCCCGTATTCGTGTACGTGCTCGGATTCGATCCGAAGCTCGCGATCGCCGTCAGTTATCCGATCGTCGGCGTCACGAGCTTCATCGGCGCGATCGGGCATTGGCGCGCTGGAAACGTGAGGCTCTCGGGCGCGCTGCTCTTCGGCATCGTCGCGATGGTGGGTGCGTTCGCCGGCGCGCGCGCCTCGGGGTTTCTCACGGGCACCGCGCAGCTGGTCATCCTGGGAATCGTGATGGCCGCGGCGGCCGCGATGATGCTGCGGTCCGCCGCCCGCACCGCCCCCGAAATCGTCGATCCGCGGCGCCCATCGGCCGCACTCTACGCCGTCGCGATTTCCGTCGGCGGCCTCACTGGGCTGGTCGGGGTCGGCGGCGGCTTTCTCATCGTCCCCGCTCTCGTGGTGTTCGGCCGGGTTCCGATGAACGAAGCGGTCGGAACGTCACTGCTCGTGATCGCGATGAACTGCGTCTCTGGCTATCTCGGACATCGCGACGTCCCCGGGATTCCCTGGACATATGTGATTAGTTTCACTGCCGTCGCCGTCGTTGGAATCATCGCGGGCACGCGGTTCGCTCAGTTCGTCCCGCAGCGCGCACTGAAGAAAGGATTTGCGGTGCTGCTACTGGTGATCGCGCTGGTGATGTTGTGGCAGAACTACGCCAAGCTCTAGCCGTTCAGAAAGCTTCAGGAGAAATGGACTGATGTTCTTTAGGCGCTTCTACGATGACGGGCTCGCACAGGCCAGCTATTTGATCGGCTGCGAAGCGACCGGTGAAGCCGCCGTGATCGACGCGAACCGCGACATCGCGCAGTATCTCTCCGTCGCCGCCGCCGAGCGTCTGCGGATCACGCGCGTCACCGAGACGCACATCCACGCGGACTTCGTCTCGGGAAGCCGCGAACTCGCAAGCCGAACGGGCGCGGCACTGCTGCTCTCCGCCGAGGGCGGACGCGACTGGCAGTACGGGTTCACCGCGAGCGACCATGCCACGCTGTTGCACGACGGCGACGCGTTTCAGGCGGGCCGCGTGCGCTTCGACGTGCTGCACACACCCGGACACACGCCGGAGCATCTCTGTTTTCTCGTGACCGATCTCGCGGCGTCGGACCGCCCCGTGGGGCTCGTGTCCGGCGATTGCCTGTTCGTCGGCGACGTGGGGCGCCCCGATCTGCTGGAGCGTGCGGCGAAAATCGCCGGCACGATGGAAGAATCCGCGCACGCACTGTTTCGGTCGCTGAATCGCATTCGCGAGCTGCCGGACTACGTGCAACTCTGGCCCGGGCACGGAGCCGGGTCGGCGTGCGGCAAGGCGCTCGGCTCGATGCCGCAGTCCACCATCGGATACGAGCGCATCGCCAATTGGGGACTTACGACGCTCGACGAAACGGCGTTCGTCCGGGAGGTGCTCGCCGGCCAGCCGGAACCGCCCGTGTATTTCGCGCAGATGAAACGCATCAACCGCGACGGCCCGCCGCTCTTGAAGGAGTGGCCGCAGCCGGCGCAGCTCGACGCGCCGCGCTTCGCGGAAGCGCTCGCCGCGCGCGAGATGGTTGTCGACACGCGGTCATCCGATTCGTTCGCCGACGGCCATGCACCCGGGACGCTCAGCATCCCGATCGGAAAATCGTTCGCGACGTGGGCAGGGTGGCTGGTGCCGTACGACCGCGACGTGTATCTGATCGCGACGTCGCAGCCAGAGGCGACGCGCGCCGCGCGTGAAATGGCGAAGATCGGACTCGACCGCGTCCCCGGCTGGTTTCCGGCGGGCGCGCTCAGCGGCCTGGCTGGCGACGCCGGAAAGATCGAACGCGTTTCGCAGACGACGGCGGCCGCGATCGCCGCGCGCGTGGCGGACGGCGCCGTGCAGGTGATCGACGTCCGCAATGCGTCGGAGTGGGCCCACGGTCACATTCGCGGCGCGCTGCACATTCCCGTTGGCGAGATCACGGAACGGCTCGCCGAGATTCCGCGGGACAGGCCGCTGATCGTGCAATGCCAGGGCGGAACCAGATCGGCGATCGCGGCGAGCGTGCTGCTCAGCCACGGCGTGCGCGACGTGATCAATCTGCGCGGCGGCTACGGCGAGTGGGTCGGCAACGGACTTCCGGTCGTTCACGACTGACAGCGACCGCGGTCAGGGAGCCGGTCTTCCGCCCGTCCAGTATGCGACCAGTCCGCACGATGCATCGACCGCCGGCAATGATGGTGGGATTGACGCGCCGCGCGGGTACACCTCGATCGCCGCGACTTCGTTCACGCCGATCGCGTTGTCGAGCAGCACGAACCGCGCGTCGGACGGCGCCGGAGTCGACGCGCTCGCGCGCCCCCCGCGGCGCGCTCCGCCGCCCGTCGGCGCGGCCGGCGGCGGCGATGGGCTCCCGCCATCGCAGCCATTGTCTGGACACACGCGCCGTCCGTCGACGAGCACGGTCATCGGGCAGGTGCCGCCCGCGCCCATCGCGACGATTTTGCCGGTCGCCGTGCGCGAGAGTGAAACGCCATTGAGTCCCTGCAGCAGCGAACTCGCGATGTTCGCGTTGCGCCTGTCGACTTCTTCCGGCGTCAGGTAGATGCCGCTGCCGATTCCGCGCTGCCGCGCGAGCATGCGTTCGTAGAATCCGCGGAGATAGGACGGCACCGCATCGACCGTGTCCGTGATCTTCACGGTGAACATGCGGCGAGCGAGACGGCGCAGGGTGACGACGGCGGTCGTCACGCTGTCGCCCATCGGGATGGTGCCATTCCACGGCTCGAAGCCGAGACGGCGCACATCCACCTTGATCGCGGCGACGGCGGAGGTGCCGAGTTCGACGTCGCCTTTTTCGTTGCTGATCTTCGGCCGCTCGCCGGCGAGCGTCACGTTCGCGAATGCCACCGGCTGGCCGTCCTCGCTCACGACGTGGAGCATCCGCTGCTGCGCCAACGCGGCGGCGGGCGCGATCCACGCCGCCGTGAGCAGCGCGACACACACAAAGGCATTCGACCGGCAGCGCGGCATCGCTCTTTCTCCTCGCGTCGCTTTCTATGTACGCTTTTGCGCCTGTTCGCGCCACCGAAATATGGCGGAGCAGGGTGGCCTCCCCCTTGGGCGGGCACGACCGTAGTGTTACTTCAGCACGAAGGGGTTTCGTCACAATGCCGGAGAGTTTGCATGCCTGACGCAGCGCGCGGAAACCAGGTGGCGGCGGCGGGGGACCCTGCGGCGCTCAGCGTGCTGATCGTCGACGATCAGAGTCACGTGCGCAATTGGGTGCGCACCGTGCTGGCGAACGCCGGCGTCGTCAACATCACCGAAGCCGCCGACGGCGGAGCCGCGCTGGCGGCCGTGACGCGGCCGGGCGCCTGGTTCGATCTCATCCTCTGCGATCTGCGCATGCCCGAGCGCGACGGCATCGAGACCATTCGCGCGTTCGCCGCGCTCGGCCTGGAGTCGGCGATCGCGATCATGAGCGTGGAGGAAGAGCGGGTCATCGAAACGGCGGGGATGCTCGCCGAGGTGCAGGGGCTGCACGTGCTCGGCACGGTCGCGAAGCCCCTGACCGCCGAAAAGCTCCATGCGCTGTTCGCGAGGATGAACGCCGCCCCGGCGCGCAAGTCGGGCGAGGCGAACATGGCGCCGGAAGCAGATCTCGCGAACGCGTTCATTCGCAACGAACTCACGCTCGTGTATCAGCCCAAGATCTGGATGCGCACGGGAAAATTCGCCGGCGTCGAATCGCTGGTGCGCTGGAAGCACCCGGCGCTCGGAATGTTCCAGCCGAACTCGTTCGTGCCGCAGATGGAAGTCTCGGACGAGCTCAGCACGCTGCTCACGGAGTTTTCGCTTCGCGAATCGATTGCGTGCGTCGGGCGGTGGCGCGAGGCCGGCCGCGAGCTCCGCGTGGCGATCAATCTCTCGGCGCGCGCGTTCGACCACCTCGAGCTGCCGGAGCGCGTCAACGCGATGTGCCTCGAGCATAAAGTCGAACCTGAGTGGATCACGCTCGAGCTGACGGAGAGCTACGTGGCGCGCGATGCCGTGCGGTTGATCGACGTCGCGACACGCCTTCGGCTCAAAGGGTTCACGCTCTCGATCGACGACTTCGGCACCGGACAGTCCGGACTTTCAAAGCTGCAGCGGCTGCCGTTCAACGAACTGAAGATCGACCGGCAGTTCGTAAACGGATGCTCGCAGTCCACGACCCAGCGCTCCGTGGTGGAGGCGAGCCTCGCGCTCGCGCGCAGCCTGAAAATGACATCGGTCGCCGAAGGCGTGCAAAACCGTCCCGACTGGGATTTGCTGAACGAGCTCGGGTGCGACGTGATGCAGGGATATTTCATCGCGCGGCCGATGTCCGAGGAGGGACTCGAGGCGTGGGCGATGCAGTGGACGATGCGCCAGACGTAGTGAGGAGTGCGGCGGAAAGACGAGACGCGTCGATTAAATAGCAGAAGGCCGGAACACTCTCGCGAGTTCCCGGCCTTCTGTCCTTCCGTCGTCCCGGTGCGCCCGGACGCGTCTCCAGGCCGACGGCACTACGGTACCACACATTGGTGCTTTCGTGCAACAGTTTTTTTCGCCGGCTCACGCCGAAATACTTCCAGCTGCTCACTGCAGTTAAGAGGCGCCGGTCGGAATCGAACCGACGAATGGGAGATTTGCAGTCTCCTGCCTTACCACTTGGCCACGGCGCCGTGCCATCCGTGGAGAGGAACCTACTCCGCGCGCGAGTGCTACTCAAGTTCCTCGCTCCGAATTCCTCCTCCGCACTCCGCATCCTGATCGTATATTCCCCGCCGCATGTCTACTCTCTCCCGCTGGATTGCGGTCGTCGCATCGGCGCTCCTCGTACTCTGGTTTCCGGCGCCGTCCGGAATTTCACCGGAGTCGTGGCGGCTCCTCGCGATCTTCACCGCGACGATCGTCGGGTCCATCGTGCGGCCCGTTCCCGCGGGAGCGGTGGTGTTCCTCGGCGTCTCGACGATCGCGCTCACCAACACGCTGCCGACCGCAAAGGCGCTCAGCGGATATTCCGATCCCATCGTCTGGCTCGTGCTCTGCGCGTTCTTTCTCGCACGCGGAGTGCTCAAGACCGGGCTCGGCCGCCGTATCGCGTTTTTGTTCATTCGCGCGCTCGGCCACAGTTCGCTCGGCCTCGCATACGCGCTGATTTCCACCGATACGCTGCTCGCGGCGTTTCTGCCGTCAAACAGCGCCCGCGCCGGCGGCGTGGTGTTTCCCGTCGCGCGCAGTCTCGCGGAAGCGTACGACTCGCAGCCCGGCCCCTCGGCGCGCCGTCTCGGCGCGTACCTGCTGTTCACGATTTATCAGTGCGACGTCATCGCGTGCGCCACCTTCCTCACAGGCCAGGCGTCGAACGTCCTCGTCGCGAAGTTTGCGAAAGACACGGCCGCAATCGACCTCACCTATTCGAAATGGGTGATCGGCGCGTCGGTGCCGGCGCTCATCTCGCTCGCGTTCGTGCCGTGGATGCTCTTCAAGATCTATCCGCCCGATGTGAAGCACACGCCGGACGCGAAGCGGCTCGCGCAGGACGAGCTAGCACGCATCGGGCCGATGCGCCGAGAAGAGCGGATCATGATGTGGGTCTTTGCGCTCGTCGCCGGACTGTGGATGACGACGGCCTGGCACCACATCAACTACGCGGTCGTCGCACTCCTCGGCATCAGCGTGCTCTTCCTGAGCGGAGTGCTCGCGTGGGATGAGATCACCGGCGAGCGCCCCGCGTGGGACGTGTTCATATGGTATGGCGGGTTGCTTGGCATGGCCGAGGCGCTGAGCCAGTCCGGCGTGACGTCGAAGTTCGCGCAGGGATCGGCGGCGATGACAGCCGGATGGGGCTGGGGCGCAGCTTTGGCCGTATTGCTGCTGATCTATTTCTACGCGCACTACGGGTTTGCGAGCATCACCGCGCATGTAACGGCCATGTTCACGCCGTTCCTGCTCGTGGTTGTGGCGGCGGGCGCTCCGCCTCTGGTCGCGGTGCTTTTTCTCGCGTATTTCTCAAACCTCAGCGCGTCGCTCACCACATACGGAACGACCACGGCGCCGATCTATTTCGGCGCCAACTATATCAGTCAGCGTGACTGGTGGCGGTTCGGCCTGATCGTGTCATTTGCGACGATCGCCATATGGACAGTAACCGGTCTCGGATGGTGGAAACTCCTTGGCTGGTGGTAGTGTAGAACGGGGCTGAACGCGAAAGTCGTCTCATGCGTCTTATACGACATGAAACGACTACTTCTTGCCGTCGCCCTCTTCACAGCGGCGTTCGGCGTGCCGGCTCTGGCCCGCGCTCAGGTTGGATCGACCACCGACATCATCACCGGTAAAGTTACCGGTCCGAACGGCGAGCCCATCGCGGGCGCGCGCGTCGAAGTGATGTCCCTCGAAACGCAGGTCACGCGTTTCCGCACCACGAACGAGAAGGGGCAGTACACCCTGCTCTATCCCGATGGCGGCGGAAACTATCGCGTGACGTTCAAGGCGATCGGCATGGCGCCGTTCACCCTGAACCTCAACCGTCAGGCCGACGAGGATCGGCTCGAGGCTGACGCGAAGATGAGTCCGACGAGCCAGCGCCTCGGCCAGATCGTCGTGCGCGCGGCGCCGAACCCGAACGGGAACGACCGTCCGACGGCCGGCAGCACCGAGAAGAACCTCACGGGCGAGCAGCTGTATCGGCTGCCCGTTGACGCGTCGGATCCGGCGCTCGTCGCATCGCTCGCACCGGGCGTCATCATGCTTGGCGGCTCCGACTCGACGGCAAACTCGTTCGTGATCGCGGGCCAGCGCGCCGACCAGAATCAGATCACGCTCGACGGTCTCTCGTTCGGTTCGGGCGGCGTGCCGCAGGAAGCCGTGCGCAATACGCGCGTCATCACGAACACGTACGACGTCGCCCGCGGCCAGTTCACCGGCGGCCAGGTGGCGAGCACGACGCGCAGCGGCACGAATGTGATTCAGGGGTCGACCGGCTACGTGATGAACCAGCCGGACTTCATGTTTCCGGACACGTCGTCGCAGCGCACCGCGCGATACACGTCGAACCAGCTGAGCTTCGGCGTCGGCGGTCCGTTCGTGCAGGACCAGTCGTTCTGGTTCATCTCCGCGAACGGAAGCATCCGCACCAACGACATCAACACGCTGCTCAATGCGAACGATCTCCTGCTCGAGCGCTCCAACGCCTCGCCGGACTCGGTCGCGCACTTCCTCACGAGCCTCAGCCGCTACGGCATTCCGACGTCGTCGCTGGTCGTGCCGAACGATGCGGCCAACGATCGTTCGACGGCGCTCACCCGCATGGATTTCGCGCTCGGCGACCGTCATACGCTGACGATTCGCGGGGACTGGAACTGGTCCTCGCTCGATGCGACCCGTTTGGGAACACTCTCGGTGCCGCTGCACGGCGGCGACACACATTCGCTCGGCGGCGGCCTCATGGCGTCGCTCAGCTCGCAGTTCGACATCGGGATTATCAACGAAGCGCGCCTCTACCTGAACGATGCGAAGAACGATTCGCGTCCCTTCCTGACGATGCCCCAGGGCAACGTCCGCGTCACGTCGTCGCTTCCCGACAGCCTCACCGGCATCAGCAACTTTGTGTTCGGCGGCAACGCCGGCATGCCGACGTCGACGGAAACGAAGCAGATCGAGCTCACCGACGAAGCCAGCTACTTCAAGTCGGGCAGCGCGCACCGCTGGAAGCTCGGCGTGTTCGGAAATATCACGACGTTCAACAACAACCAGACGACGAACGAGCTCGGCTCGTGGAGCTACAACTCGCTGTCTGACTTCGACAACAATCTCCCGAGCCAGTTCACGCGCACGCTGACGCCCACGGTGCACACGGGCGACACCGAGAACGCCGCCCTGTACCTCGGCGACGCGTGGCGTGTGTCGCGCGCATTCCAGATGGTGTACGGCGTCCGCGCGGAAGGCACGCGCTTCGACGGCCGTCCGGAGTACAACCCGGACATTCAGACGCTGTTCGGTCGCAACACCAGCCTCTTCCCGTCGGAAACGCACATCAGCCCGCGCATCGGCTTCACCTGGACGTCCGGCCTCCCGCCGGCACCTGCGCCGCGCGCGCCGGGCGACACGACGAACCGCAACGGCCAGAACGGGCAGCAGGGGCAGCAGGGGCAGCAGGGCCAGCAAGGCGGCGGATTCGGCGGCCGTGGCGGTGGCGGTGGTGGTCGCGGCGGCGCCGGCGGCGGCGGTGGCGGTCCCAACATGTTCCAGGGTCTCTCGACGACGGTCATTCGCGGCGGCATCGGCGAATTCCGCGGCAAGGCTCCGACGACGCTCTTCACGAACGCGCTCGACGCGACGGGTCTCGCGGGTTCCGAGTCGCAGCTCGTCTGCGTCGGCTCCGCGGCGCCGACTCCGAACTGGTCGGCGATGATCAACAATCCGTCGGCGATTCCGTCGCAGTGCAACGGCGGGGCCTCGAACGTCCTCTCGGCGAACAAGCCGAACGTCACGACCTTCGCGCCGGACTTCGAAGCGCCCCGCGCATGGCGCGGTTCGCTCGGCGTGCAGCGCCGCATTCTCCAGCGCTACACGGTCAACGTCGACGCGTCGTATGCGCGTGGCATCAACCAGTACGGCGTGACCGACCTGAACCTCAACACCGCCGCCCCGCAGTTCCTGATCGCGAGCGAGGGCAACCGCCCCGTGTACGTGTCGCCGTCGGCGATCGTGCCGACGTCGGGCGCGCTCCAGTCGCTCAACTCACGCGTGCAAAGCGCGTACGGCAACGTGTACAGCGTGAACTCCAATCTCGGCAACGAATCGAAGCAGGTCACCGCATCGATCAACGGGTTCACGCCGCAGGGCATCAACATGTCGCTGTCGTACACGTACTCGGCCTCACGCGACCAGGGCAGCACGGCGGGCGGCTCGGCGGGCGGCCTGTTCCGCTCACCGACGACGGCGGGCAACCCGAACATCACGGCGTGGGGCACGAGCGACAACGATCGTACCCACAACATTCAGGTCACGGCCACGTGGCCGGTGCATCCGTCCGTCGAGCTCACGGGCGTCGTCAGCTACACTTCCGGCGCGCCGTACACGCCGATGGTCGGCGGCGACATCAACGGCGACGGATCGTCGAACGATCGCGCGTACATCTACAACCCGGCCACCACGTCGGACACGGCGATCGCGAATGGAATGTCCCGGCTGCTCGCAACGGCGCCGGCGCGAATTCGCAGCTGTCTCGAGTCACAGCTGGGCACGATCGCCGGCCGCAACTCGTGCAGAACGGAGTGGGTGCCGAACGTCAGCCTGCAGGTGAACTACCGGCCGGACCGCCTCGGATTGAAGCGCAATCTCATGATCTCGTTTGCGCTGAACAATCCGATTGCCGGCGCCGACCTGCTGCTCCACGGCCAGAACAATCTCCAGGGCTGGGGACAGCCGGCGCGTCCGAACAGCCAGCTGTTCTTCGTCAACGGCTTCGATCCGTCGACGAACAGCTTCAAATACTCGGTGAACGAGAAGTTCGGCGACCAGCGCTCGAACCAGCTGATCATCACGAATCCGTTCCGCGTGCAGCTCACGGCGCGCTATACGATCGGTCCGGACTACGCGCGCCAGGCGCAGCTCGCGGCGCAACAGGCGGCTCGCGCCGGCCGCGGCGGCAACGGCGCGCCGGCCGACACCATGCAGCAGTACACCCGCATGGTGCAGCGCTACGTGCCGAACATCTTCCGCACGATTCTCCAGCGCGCGGACACGCTCAAGCTCGACCTGACCGCGACGCAGCTCACGCTGCTCAACGTGCTGGCCGACTCGCTCGTGAAGCAGATCGACACGCTCGGCCTGAAGGTTTCGAAGAGGATGCAGAGCATGGGCAACAACGCCGATCAGGCCGCGGTGCAAGTGCAGTTGCGCGGCATCTTTGCGGATGCGCAGGAACTCGGCGCGAAGTCCATCGCCGAAGCGCAGATCATTCTGACGAAGGAACAGTGGGCGAAGCTGCCGGACCAGGTGAAACATCCGCAGTCGGTCTTCGGACCGATTCAAGGCGGCGGCGGTCGAGGGGGTCGACCACCGCAGTAGCCATCCGGCGCGGGTACGAGGGGGAAAGGGGCAGCGCGACTAGCGCTGCCCCTTTTTGTGCTCATTTGCGCCGACCGCTGCGACGATTTTGCAATTACGGCATTGAAATTGGCAAAATTCATAGATAGATTTGCATTATCTGCACGAAATGCATGGCACCGTGCAGCCGCCGCTCTGCCCGCCGACCTCCGCCCCTCGCCAAAAATGACCAGCTCACTCTCCGCTCCTCGCTCCGCAGCCATGCGTGCGATAGCCACGCGTAGCGTCATCGCTCCCGACATCCCGGCCGCGAGTGACTCGCCGGTTCCCGCATCGCAGTATTTCGGGATGAACACGCTTGGCGCGCGGCAGATGCGCGACAAGCTTCCGAAGGAGATCTACGCCAAGCTCGTCGCGTCGATCCGCCTCGGCAAAAAGCTCGACCTCGACATCGCACCCGCCGTCGCGTCCGTCATCAAGGAGTGGGCGCTCTCCCGCGGCGTGACGCACTTCTGCCACTGGTTCCAGCCGCAAACCGGGCTCACCGCCGAGAAACACGACTCGTTCCTCGCAATCGACGAGAACAAGCTTCCGGTCGAACAGTTCACCGGCGACCAGCTCATTCAGAGCGAGCCCGACGCATCGAGCTTTCCCTCCGGCGGCCTCCGCGCAACGTGGGAAGCGCGCGGCTACACGGCGTGGAATCCGGCGTCGCCCGTTTTCATTCTCGAATCGCCGGGCACGAAAACGCTCTGCATCCCGTCGGCGTTCATCGGCTACCACGGCGAGGCGCTCGATGAGCTCACGCCGCTGCTCCGCTCGAGCGATATCCTCTCGCAGAAAACGATCGAGCTGCTCGACCTGATCGGCGACACAGGTGCCCTGCGCGTGTTCACCACGCTCGGACCCGAGCAGGAGTACTTCCTCATCGACCGGACGATGTTCGCGCTCCGCCCCGACCTCGTCATGGGCGGCCGCACGCTCATCGGCGCGGCGCCGCCGCGCGGCCAGCAGCTCGAAGACCACTACTTCGGCGGCATTCCCGAGCGCGTGCTCGCGTGCATCGCCGAAGTGGAATTCGAACTCTACAAGCTCGGCGTGCCGATCATGACGCGTCACAACGAAGTCGCGCCGTGCCAGTTCGAAATGGCGCCGGTATTCGAAGAGACCGACATTGCGGTCGACCACAATCAGCTCGTGATGTCGATCCTGAAAAAGGTCGCGCTCCGTCACGGCCTGCAGGCGCTGCTCGCCGAGAAGCCGTTCGCCGGCATCAACGGCTCGGGCAAGCACTGCAACTGGTCGATGGCGATCACGTCCGATAACGAACTCGACGGCGTGAACCTGCTCAAGCCGGGGAAGACGCCGCACCAGAACATCCGCTTCCTCCTCATTCTCGCGGCGGTTCTCAAGGCCGTGCACAAGCATGCCGGCCTCATTCGCGCAGGCATCGCGACATCCGGCAACGAGCACCGTCTCGGCGCCAACGAAGCGCCGCCGGCGATCATCTCCGTGTTCATGGGCGACATGCTGACGCGCGTGATCGACGACATCGCGGCCGGCAAGACGGGGAAGCAGGGCGCCGCGCAGGCGATGATCCAGCTCGGCGTCGCAAAGCTTCCGGACGTCGCGAAGGACAACACCGATCGCAACCGCACGTCGCCGTTCGCGTTCACCGGCGCAAAGTTCGAATTCCGCGCGGTGGGGTCGAGTCAGTCGATTGCCTTCCCGGTGATGCTGCTCAACGCGACCGTCGCCGAAGCGATCGGCGAACTCACCGACGCGATTCGCAAGGAATTGAAGAACACCGAATCGCGCGACGACGCCGTGCTCAAGGTGATTCGCGATGCGTTCAAGCAGACGACCGCGGTGCGCTTCGAAGGCAACAACTATGCGGATGCCTGGGTGAAGGAGGCGAAGAAGCGCGGGCTGCCGAATTTCCGCCGCACGCCCGAGGCGCTCGCGCAGATCGTCACCAAGCCGTCGCGCGAGCTGTTCATGAACCTCGGCATTCTCGCAAAGGAAGAGATCGACTCGCGCTATCACATCCGTCTCGAGCGCTACATCAAGGACATGCTCATCGAGATGCACACGCTCGCGGAGATGGCGAACACGATGGTTCTCCCGGCGGCGTACGCATATCTCGGCACGCTCGCGTCGGCCGCGGCGCAGGCGAAGTCGGCCGGCGTGACACCCGCTCCGCAGAAGCTTGCCGCCAGCGAAGCCGGCGTGATGGTCACCGCGCTGCAGAAGAACGCAGCCGCGCTCGTGAAGGCGATCGCCAAGGCCGAAGCGATGCACCACGATCCGGAAAAGCAGGCGAAGTTCCTGACTGCGGACGGCGCGGACGCGATGGAAGCCGTGCGCGCGGCGA
>Ga0265314_10003204_pt1 | contig 16023 bp, 12 predicted proteins | sample 4126metaG_FD_203106 | JGI IMG/M metagenome (GOLD analysis project Ga0265314, IMG submission 203106) | Rhizosphere microbial communities from Carex aquatilis grown in University of Washington, Seatle, WA, United States - 4-1-26 metaG | ecosystem: Host-associated > Plants > Roots > Rhizosphere >... | reverse complement strand
TTCGACGACATTTCGGTGACGTACTTCCGCAAACCTCGCATCCTGGCGTATCGGGAGATCAGCGAATGAAAAACAGCAACGACGAGGGGGCGACAGCGATGGGTAAACGCGTGTTTTGGGTTCTGGCGATCTGTGCCGCGAGCGTGATCGGCGCCGGCGCTTTTGCGGCGGAGAAAAAGAAAAAGGATCCGAAGATCGAGGCTGAAGAAAACGAGGCGCACGAAGAAGACGAGGCCATGATCGGCAAGGACATCGTCGGCGGCCACGAATTTACCGCGCGCGGAAAATTTGTGCTGAACGATACCGACGTGGAAAAGCCGGTCGTGGTCGGCGCGTTCATTGCCGAGGGCAAGATGTACCAGGTGAAAATTGAACGCGAGGAACTGCGCGCGCGGCTGATTCCGTTCAACAACAAGGAAGTCGGCCTGACGGGCAAGCTACGCAACAAGGGAAAGTACCTCGTCGTGCAGGACATCACCACCGACGCCGTCAAACCTGACGCGATGCGCAACCGTCGCGGGCTCTAAACAAATTGGCGACGAGAGCAGCATCCAAGCTGCGATCGATGCGCAGGCCGCACTGGTCTGCAAAGTGCCGCAGACCAGTGGCACCCCGCGTTGAGAAACGCCCAAGCCAGGACTCACACCGGATGATTCGTCCTGTTCTTCGATCTATTTCGAAGCACTGGCTTCTTCTTTTTTCACGCCGCTGAGCGGGTAATCGCAGACGGCGTCCCACGCCAGTTGCTGCAGCAGAAGATTCAGCTTGTTCCAATTTTCGTTGCCCGCCTTCTCGAACGTTTTCATCCCGACCGGGCTCTTGTGATAGATCGTGGCGAAACAACAGTACTCGCACAGCCGCTGAACGGGCTCTTTGCCGTGGCCGAGCGGATCGGCGAAGAGTTCAGACTGTTTTGCGATTCCCGGCGCTTCGCCTTTCTCGACTTTCTGGCGCAGCGCGAGCAGCGCTTTCGCGACGGGCGCGACGTAAACGGATCGATGCCCCACCCGCGCGTTGGTGTCGGTGATCATTTTTTCAAAAACAGGCCGCTGCGACTCCATCACCTTCTTGATGTTTTCGACCGGATTCTTGTCGCGCGCTTCGTTGGTCAGAATTGCGTCGGTAAATGTCGCGGCGTCAAACGCGGGCCACGACATCTGCACGATGATGCGCGTCTTGGGATTGTTTTTCAGCGCGAGATCGACGAAGCGGTCCAGCGCCGGGTCGGGCATGATCCAGTTCGGCGAGAGCGTCAGCACGTCGCAATTCCCAGTGTTCAAGCACTGCTTGCATTTGTTTTTCTCGTCGGGAAGGTCCCAGTGCTGCGTGACGCTTGAGCCGCCGAGGAACTGAACGCCGAGATTGATGTGGTTGGCGATGCCGGCGGCTTTGGCGAGTTCTTCGAGCGGCTTGGCGACGTAGACGTGAAAACTGTGGCCGCAGACAAAGACGCGCTGGCCGGCGATGGCTTCTTCGCCCATCGCGGATGGCGACGCGACGAGCGCGGCACTCAGCAAGACAATCGAAACCCAGAACGTTTTGCGCAGACTTCGCATGACGTGATCCTCAGTGTTTGACGATGATGTTGCCATTGAGCGTATACGTCGCGCCAGCGAGCCCGCTGCCGTTGGGGCCGCTGAAGGGCGTGGCTTTCAGCGCGTAGCGCGCGTTCGATTTGGAGTCCAGCTTCAGCACATTTCGGACGTGCTCGGTGCTGCCCCAGAACGGCGGTTTGGAAAGGACGATCGATTTTCCTTCCAGTTCGTAACGGATGCTTCCGACCGTGCCGCTGTAAATTGGCGCGACGAGCAGGCGAAGCGTCGGCAGATCGGCGACGACGATGTCGATGCCCGGGGGAATCGGCGTGAACGCCGGCAGCGGCTTGCCGGTGTCGGCGTCGACCAGCGAAAAGCCGGTGACGGCCGGAATCGCAATCGCGGCCAGCGGCGCGGAGCTCTTGCTGGAAACGGCGAAGCTTCCGGTTTTCACATCGACTTCAGCGCTGTCTTTCAAACGCTTCATGCGCACGTGGCCTTCGTCGACGCGCAACGTTGTTTGCTGTTCTTCGACGGAGACGGTGAATTTTGTGCCGACGATGCGCGCTTCGGCGTCGGGTGTTTTTACCAGGATCGGCGAATTCGCGGGCTGCGGACTCACGTCCGCCGAAAGCGTGCCGGAGTTCAATTCGAGGCGCTTGGTTTCGGGGCTGATCGCAAATGTCAGCGAGCTTTCGGCGAGCACATCGACGCGCGTCGGGTCGTTAAAGAACTGGCACGTGAGCAATTCGGCGGATCGTGTGATGACGATGTCGCCGCTCAGCAATTTCAGTCCGGCGCTCGCCGCAAGCTGTTCGCTTCCGCGTTGAATCGCGGGCTGGCCCTGAACTGTCGTCACGGTCGCGACCACTTGCGCGGGCTTGGAACGAAACGCGAGGAATAGCGCAATGGCGAGAACGACGGTCGCGGCGAGACTCCAGCCGAAGAAATTCGGAGACGCCGAGGGCTTGCGCGCAGCGCGCGGCTTTTTCAGCGTGGCCGGCGTGAGCTGTGCGATGCGGGCTTCGTCGGCGAGCTGTGTGTCGAGGCGCGTGAGTTCGACGAAGTGGCGGCGCATTTCCGGATCGGCCATGAGCGACTCGAACTCGGCGCGTTCAGCATCGCTCAGCGCGCGGTCGCAATAGCGCTCGTAGAGTTCCTCGAAACGATCGGCGCGCGAGCTCATCCGGCGCTCTCCATGGCCGAGCCGCGGCGTTCGATGCATTGCCGCAGCGATTTGCGCAGGCGCGAGAGGCTGACTTGCACGGCCAGTTCGGTGCGCTGCATGCGGCGGGCGATATCTTTGAGTTTCAGCGCCTGGGTGTAGCGCATGTCGAGCAGTTCGCGCGCGCTGCCACCAAGTTTGTCGATGCATTTGCGCAGGCTGCTGCGGTCTTCGTCGGGCTGCGGCTGGTTTTCCTCGAAGGCGCGGTCGACGAGCGCGATCCAGTCTTCGCTGTTGAAATAAATGAGGCGCGCATTGTCGCGGCGCTCGCGCAGCAGAAGATTTCGCGCAATGCCGCGGCACCAGGCGGGCAGATTTTCGGGCCGCTCGCCGGCGCTGGCTTTTCGCAAAACGATGACGGAAACGTCCTGGATCAGGTCGTCGGCCTTGTCGGCGTCGCAGGTCAGGGCGCGAATATACGACAGCAGCGGCTGGCGCTGCTTCTGGAATTCGCGGACGATGTGTTCGACATCCGAATCGACCGCGTCACTCGCGCCGCTTTTACTTCGATTTTCCATTCTGCATTTCCTGCCAGGCTTTGAGGGCTTCAGCTTTTTCGGCGTCGTCGAGTTTTCCGTCGCCGTTTTTGTCAAAGCGCCGCAGCGCTTCCTTCATCAGCGCCGGAGGAATCGTGATTCCGGCCATTCCGCCTGCAGCGCCTGCCTGGGACGTTTCGCCGCCGGCGATTGCACCGGCGATCTGCGCCATGCCGGGATTGCTCGCCATCAGCTTGATCGCATCTTCACGGTTGGCGCAGACGACCTGTCCGAAAAAGAGCGCCATCTCGTCGGTGGTCTGCTCGCCGTAGTGCACGCGCTTGGGCGGGCTGCTCGGATTGCGGACGTTTTCGGCCGAATTATCATACGTGAATTCGACATCGATTTTCGTGCCTTTCGGCAATTTCAACGGCTTGGCGAACTGGTACTGATCCTGCCAGTTGAAATCCCAATCCTTGATCCAGATCAGCGGTTTCTTTTCGCCGCCGGGCAGAGTGGCTTCGGACTTGATCGATTTGCAGACCAGGTGCGCGTGCGGCGTGGTGCCGAGCATCTCGACATCGACCGGCAGTACGGTGGAACTTCGCACCACGTAGCTGTTGTTGCCGGGCAGGATGTCGATCGAGTGCGAGCCGACGACGATTCCGGTCAGTGGACGTTCGGGCGGCTTCTTCGAGAAATAAATTCCGAGCGACGACTGTTCGACTTCCGGTTTTCCCGTCGGATGAAAGTGCAGTTGGAGCACGAGATCTGAATTTTTGCGGACGACGCGCGAGATGCCGTCGGGCAACGTGTACGGCGTATATCCCGGCGCCCAACCGCCGAGACCGCCGCTCGGCGCAATGCCGATTCCGCCGAAGCTGCGATATCCGGGTCCGGGTTCGGCGGCGTCTTTTTTGCGCGCCTGCCCGGTGTTGTCGAGAAACAGAATGGCGTGATGCACAACTTTGCGGTTGCTCGGCCGGTATTCCACGGCGGAGACAAATTTGTCCTCGTTATTTCCGATCGGTACGACGAAGCAGCGGAAGACGTCGCGGCCTTCGGCGGGAACCGTGTAGGGTTCAGCCATCTTCACGACGAGGTCGGGCGTGCCGAGCTGCCAGCCGTCTTTGAAAACAGGAGCGCGCGGCAAATCGGAGGGATTGCCTTCGACCATGCCTTGATCGACCCAATTCTTGATCATTGCGATTTGCTCATCGCTGAGATGGCGTTCGCCTTCGAACGCGTTGAAACCGAGCTCGGCTTTCCACGGAGGCATCACGCGCTTGGCGGTGACGCGCACGATCTGCTGCGCGCGGCGTTTCACGTCGCTGAAATTCATCAGCGGAAACGGCGCGATCTCGCCATCGTGATGGCAGCTCGCGCAGTTCTGAAAAATGATCGGCGCGATGTGCTTGTTGAACGTTAACGACGCCGAGGGCGGAACGTCGGACGCGCGTGCGTGCCCGCCACAATAGAAGGAGGCGGCCAGCACGGCGAGCAGCGCGATAGAAAAAGCCCGTTTCATTTCAGGTCCTCGATAACGATGGAATCGGTTCACGTTAAAGGGTTCCATCAACGGGCGAAACCATACATGAAATCGGTGGAAGCTGAGCAAATGAGGAAAGTTAAACGCTTTTTTTCTGATATAAAGCCATTGCGGAGAATGGCTTAAGAGATAGTTGAAAAAATCTTTTGCCAAATGGCGGGGGCTAAACGTTTTAGTTAGGGTATAGACCTCTCCCCCGGCCCCTCTCCTAAGAGGAGAGGGGTGAACGGCAAGGCTATTGGCCGGCGAGGAGTTCGACTTCTTTTTCGCGCACGAATTGGTTCGTGTAGAGCTCGTGGTAGTGCCCGCGCTGCAGGATCAGTTCGTGGTGCGTGCCGCGTTCGGCGATGCGGCCTTTTTCGATGACGAGGATCACGTCGGCGGCGCGGATCGTCGAGAGGCGGTGCGCGATCACGAAGCTGATGCGCTCTTTGAGGATTTTCTGCAGGCCTTTCTGAATGAGTTGCTCGGTTTGTGTGTCGACCGAGGACGTCGCTTCGTCCATGACGAAAAGCTGCGGGTTGGCGAGGATCGCGCGCGCGAACGAGACGAGCTGGCGCTGGCCGGTCGAAAGCTTGCTGCCGCCTTCGCCGACGGGACTGTCATAGCCCTGCTCCATCGCAGTGATGAAATCGTGGGCGTTCACCAATTTTGCGGCGTGGATGATCTCGTCGTCGGTGGCGCTGAGTTTTCCGTAGCGGATGTTCTCCTTGACCGAGCCGCTGAAGAGATGCGGCGTCTGCAAGACCATGCCGAGGTTCGATTGCAGCCAGTGCAGGCCGCGTTCGCGGTAATCGATGCCGTCGATCAAAATTTCGCCGCTGACCGGTTCGTAGAAACGGCAGAGCAAACTGACGATGGTCGATTTTCCACCGCCCGTCGGGCCGACGAGCGCGATCGTTTGCCCGGCGCGGACGTTCAGGCTGAAGTTCTCGAGCACGGTCGGGCCTTCTTTATACGCGAAGGTGACGTTGCGGAATTCGATGTGCTCGATGCGCGCGCCGTCCGCCGATTTGCGCGCGAGGACCGCCGGCGAATCCTTGATTTCCGGTTCGGTCTCGAGCAGATCGATGATGCGTTCGCCGGAGGCCTGCGCGCGATGCATCTGCGTGAAGACGTGCGCCAGTTGCTGCACCGGATCGAAGAATTGCCCGGCGTATGACATGAACATGACGAGCGTGCCGATCGACATGCCTTTGATCTGCGTGATGCCGCCGCCGTACCAGAGGACCAGGCCGAGGGCGGTGCTGCCGAGCGTGACCACCGCGGGAATATAGAGCGCCGATTGCACCGCGTTTTTGACCGAGGCGTTGAACATGCCGCCGGAGAGGGCCTGGAATTCGACAAGGTTCTCGTCCTCGCGAACGAGCGTTTTACTGGTGCGGATGCCGGCGATGCTTTCGTTGTACGACGCGGTCATCTGCGCGTTGATCTTTCGCATCACGCGCGAACTTTTCAGATTCAAGTATTTGAAATAAGCGCTGATCACCGCGAGGACCGGCATCGTGGTCAAGACGATCAGCGCCAGGCGCCACTCCTTGATGAACATGATCACGGCGATGCCGCTCATTAAGGAGAGCGCCCAGACCGCGTCGAGAATTCCCCATGCGACGAAGTCGGAAAGGCGCGAGCAATCTGACGTGACGCGCGACATCAGCCAGCCGACGGGGCGGCGGTCGAAGTACGAGAACGAAAGTTCCTGCAGCCGCGCGAACGCATCGCGGCGGACGTCGTGGCTCATGTGCGTGGTGATGCGGCCGGCGAGATAAATGAACGCGCAGACGCCGGCGACGAGCAGCACGGTGATGCCGGCGTAATAGGCGATGAAATTTTGCAGAGGCTGGTGTGCTTCGGTTGTGGAACCGGTGGAGATGTCGATGACCTGCTGTGTGACCAGCGGATACATTGTGTCGAGGAACGCGATGGCGACCGCGACGGCTGCGAGCGAGCCGACGTGGCCTTTCTGCTCCATGGCGCGGCGAAACACTTTGCGCCAGGTGCCGGCATCGAGCCGCGTTGAATAATCTTCCTCTTCGAGCGACGACATCGTTTCAGCTTTCCACGGTTTTAGGTTCGAGATTCAGTTCACGGTTCAGGTCTTCTTCGAGCGAGGCCTGGATATGCCACAGCCGCTGGTACAGGCCGTCTTCCTTCACCAGCGAATGATGCGTGCCGGTCTGAATCACGCGGCCTTTGTCGAGTACGACGATCTTGTCGGCGTGCATCAGGGTCGAGAGCCGGTGCGCGATGACGAGCGTGGTGTGCTTGCCGCGCCGCGATTTCAGCGCGTCGAGGATCAGCGATTCCGTTCCGGTGTCGACGGCGCTGAGCGCGTCGTCAAGCACGAGGACGCTCGGGTCTTTCAAAATCGCGCGCGCGATGGCGACACGCTGGCGCTGGCCGCCAGAGAGAGTAACGCCGCGCTCGCCGATGAGCGTGTCGTAGCCTTTCTCGAATCCGAGGATGCCCTCGTGAATGCAGGCGGCGCGGGCGGCCTCCATCATTTCGTCGTCCGCGGCGCGCATGCGGCCGAGCTTGAGATTCTCGCGCAGCGATTTTGAGAACAGGAACGGCTCCTGCATCACCACGCCGATCTGGCGGCGCAATTCTTTGCGATCGAACGCGCGAATATCGCGGCCGTCGACGCTGATCGTGCCGCCGCCGTGCTCGTACAGGCGCAGCAGCAACTGAATCAGGACGGATTTGCCGCTGCCTGACGGCCCGAGCAGCGCCAGCGTCTGGCCGGCCTGAATCGAGAACGAGACGCCATGGACCACCGGCGTTTCCGGAGTGAATCCGAAACTGACGTCCTTGAATTCGATGTCTCCGCGGATTTCAGGCGCGAGCAGCGTTTCTTTCGCCGCAGCGAGCGGCATCGCTTGCGTTTCTTCGCGCGGCTGCGACAAAACTTCCTGCAGGCGGCCGAGGGCGACGACGGCTTTTCCGGTCTCGGTCAGAATGCGACCCAGGATCCTGACGGGCCAGAGGAACATGTTCACGAACGCCATGAACGCATACAACGTTCCGACGCTCAACGTTCCGGCGCTCACCCAATGCGCGCCGCTGAGCAGCACCAATCCGCGCTGCAGGTAGCAGAGCAGATCGGAGAGTGACCAGTACCACGCCAGCAGCGCGATCAGGCGGTAGGTCGTGTCCCGGTACGACGCGTTGCGCTCAGCGAACTTTTCGCGCTCGAATTCCTGGCGCGCGAACGCGCGGACGACGCGGATGCCGGTCAGATTTTCCTGCAGCGTGGCGGACATGCGGCCTTCGGCTTCATCGGAGAGCAGGAACGCCGACTTGATCTTGATGAAGAAAACGATCGCGAAGATGACGATCGGCGGAACGACCGCGAGCGACGCCAGCGTCATGCGCGTATCCAGGCTGAGCATGATCGGAAAAACCGTGAGGAGCAGCACGATGGCGTTCGAGATTTCGAGCACCTGCGTGGCGAGAAACGCGCGGACGGTTTCCACGTCGGACGTGCAGCGCTGAACGAGGTCGCCGGTGTTCAGCTTATCGAGACTCGAACAGCGCATGTGCTGCAGGTGATCGAAAAGCTGGTCGCGCAGGCGTCGCGCGATATCTTCGGCGGCGATCGCGGAGTGGCGGCCTTTCAGGAATGAGAACAATCCGGCCAGAGAGCTGATCACGACGATGGCGGCGCTGGCGACCCAGATGTTTTTTCCCAGCGCAGGTTCGCCAATGAGTTTTGCGACGCTGCGCATGATGAACGAGGACTCGTCGACCTGCTTGCCGGCGATGGCGACGTCGAGCATGCCTTTGCAGATGACGGGAACAAGATACAGCAGGGCGATGCTGACGGTCATCGCGGCGATGGCGCCGAGATAGCGCAGGCGCTGGCCGCGCATGAGTTCCCACAAAAGTTTGACGCGCTCAAATGACATGACCGATCTCAAAGGGACGAAAACGAAAAACCCGCGAAAACGTCGCGGGCATCATCGCGTGTGAAAACAAAAAAGCCCGCTGCAATTTATCGAGCGGGCTGAGCTTCAAGCACTGTTACGCTTCAGAGGCACCCACTCGCACTCACGGCTGAGCCGCGAGCACTTTGTAGTAAAAAAGGACATCGTTCATGACTGGGTTCCTCCGACAAACACCGATTGTTCGGACAACATACCCTGCGATTTTTTCAAAAGCAAGGCTCCGGCAAAAATCTTTGCGAATTTATGCAGCCTGTCACTTTTCAGGCTTCATCAACTCCCAGTTCTCACCGAAGAAGCCGGCGTGAACAATTTCGCCGGGCCAGCGCGGCGAGGGCGGCACGTCAACGTTGATGACGGCGTAGTCCGGCAGCTTGGGCAATTGGCGTGCGTTGTTCAGGTAATCGAACTCGCGGAAGGTGAAGCCGCTGTTGAGCACGACGTACTTTTTCGGATTGAGCGGATTCGGATAAATCAGCGCGGGCACATGGTGGTCGGCGGAAAAACCCTGCGCGCCGATGATAATGTTTCTGTCGTCCCACTTGATCGGCAGTTTGTCCGCGATTTTGGCGAGAACTTTGTTGCTCGACGGATCGCCCCACAACACGAGATTGCTCGAGGCGATTTCGGCGTCAGTGATTGCTGAATCATCCATCACGCGCGCTTCGCCGCGGAAGGTTTTGCGCCAGTGATCGATCGCATGAGCCTGCTCGGCCGCGACCCAGGCGCCGACTTTTTCGTTCTGCGCTTTTCCGGTGGGACGAACCATGATGAAGCTGTCCATGAACGCGTCGTCGATCGGGCCCTGCAGGCCGTGGCGCTTGTGCAGCGAGCCGTCGTCGGTGGAATCGACGAGCGCCCATTTCTTGCCGCTCTTTCGGAAATGAACGGTCCACGAACGATCGGTTTGCGGGGCGGGAGCGTCGAAATCTTTGCCGTCGAGTTTCACCTTAGGTTTGTGCGTCGGATCGAACGGGCACTGGCCCGGAAGCATGTTGAGCGTCAGTGCGTCGACATTTTGGGTGGTGACTTTGACGCCTTCTTTGTCGGAGATTTCGGCGTCGACGCGCGCGCGTTCCCAATGTTTTTCGAGACTATCAACCGTGACCCAGAACATTTCGTTGTAGCGCAGCGTCCACGTGGTGAAGCGAATTTTGGCCGGCACCGGGTTGCGGCCTTTGGCGGCGATGCTGTCGATGCGGCGGTTGACTTCTTCCTTCGCTTTAGGCTCATACCTGTGCGGCGTGTTCGGTCCGATGATGTGGGTGAGTTCGAGGCCCTCGGCTTCGAGCGCCTTTGCCATCATGTCCGCGGCCTGCTTCTGATGGTCGATTTCGCCGCTGTAGGCGACGGTCGGGCAATTGAAGAGATTCACGGCGTAATCGGTGCTGTCGTACATGTGCCAGAGTTTCTGTTCGAACCAGGTCGGCTGAACCGGGTCCTTGGCGATGTTCAGGAATCCCGCGGTTTCGGAAAATCCCGCGCCCGGCGCGGCGGCGCACCAGAGGCCTGCGAAATGAACCGCGTAATGCCAGCAGGCGGCGCCGCCCATCGAAAAGCCGCGCACGATGATGCGGTTGTTGTCGATCGGGTAATGCTTTTTCACGCTGTCGAGCGCCTCGAAGAGATCGACTTCGCCCGCGAGCTTGTTCGCGCAGCAGTAGCGGCCGTAGAGGTGGAGCACAAACGCGCCGGCGGGCGTGAACTCGCCTGGCGATTTCTGGCGCTCGTTGATGAAATTGAGTTCGCTCAGGTTTTCTCCGCGGCCGTGGAACCAGGTGTCGAGGCGATGCGGGCCGCTGCCGGGAGCGTAGTTCGTTGGGACGACGAGGCCGTACGGCTGGACCGAGCCGTCGATTTTTGAGACGTAGCCGCGCGCGACCAGTCCCGTTGCAGTGGTCCACGGCGTGTTGCCTTCCTTCAGCAGCTTGGCGCGTTCGAGGCCTTGTTTCAGCAGCGCTTTTCCGGTCGCAATTTCAGCCGGCTTGAAGAACTCGTTGTAGGTGAGCGCGTAGCGCACGGCGTTGTGGTAGATCTGGACGTCGGGCAGCAGCTCGAGCAGCGCGGGTTTGCCTTTCAGCGACGTGCGCAGCGCATCGATTTCACCGCCGAGTTCCTTGATGCCCGTTTCGAGCTCGGTTTTGTCGGCATCGGGAACGGGAACGCCCGGCGGAGGGATCGGCTTCACGTCGCCCGGTTTTTCTCCGGCGTTACAGACGAGCGCGGCGAGAAACAGAATCGATACAAGTTGTCGCATGCGTGGGGCTCCTTTAGTGCGCAGCGTTCAGCGCCTTTTTCAAATGTTCGACGATGCGCGGACCGTGGTCGCGCGAGTTCTCGATAAAAATGCGGCCGGTGTCGAGTCCCGCTTGAACCGTGCCGGCGATGTACAGCCCGAGAACATTCGATTCGCAGGTGGCCAGATCGACGCGCGGCACGAGCGTCTTCTCATCGACCGCGACGCCGCAGCGGCGCAGCAGATCGGCGTCGGGATGGTAACCGATCATCACGTAGGCGGAGTCGGCATGCAGCGTTTGTGCCGCTCCGTCGTGCGAGCGGATTTCGATTCCGCGCGGCGAATCGATAAACGCCGTGGCGATCGAGTTGAAGTGGGCCTTGATCGAGTCTTCGGCGATGCGGTTCTCGACATCTGGCCGAACCCAATATTTGACGCCCTCTTTCAGTCGTGAATCGCGCACGACCAGCGTCACGCTCTTCGCGCCGTTGCGCCAGAGATCGAGCGCCATTTCGCACGCGGAATTTCCGCCGCCGATGAGGACGACGTCTTCGCCGAAATGCGGGAAGCTCTCCTTATAGTACGTGTGAACCCAGGGCAGATCGGCGCCCGGCACGCTAAGTTTGAAGGGCTGATCGAAGTAGCCCGTCGCGAAGGCCACGGCGCGCGCGCGGTAGTGGTGCGGCTGGCCGTTGCGGTGCGTGTGAATGACAAACGCGTCGCCGCTTTTTCGCGCTTCGGTCACGGTTTCGTGCGTGGCGACGTCGAGATTGTAATGCGCGGCGACGGCGCGGTAATACGAGAGCGCTTGCTGGCGCGTCGGCTTCTCATCGGGAATCGCAAAAGGAACGTTCGCGATTTCCAATTTGTCGCGCGTCGTGAAGAACGTCATGTACGTCGGAAATTTCAGAATCGCGGCGGTCAGCGGGCCGCGATCGACCAGCAGCACGCGAAGCTTCGCCTGCGTCGCGGCCGCGCCGATGGCGATTCCCGTCGGACCGGCACCGACGACAAGCAGATCGAGAAGTTCGGAGTCCATGCGCATGATTTGCCGGAAACGTTATTTCTTCTCCAGCTTTTTCAGGCGGATGTCTTTGAATTGCACTTCCATCGGCCCGCCGGCGTGAATCTGCACGGCGAAAACGCCGCTGCGGTCGACTTTGTCGGCGGGTTCAGTCTCGGTCCAATCGGCGGTTTTGACGCCGTTCAACTCGAGCGTGATGTGGTCGCCGTCGCAGGTGATGACATACTCGTTCCAGCCGTCCTTCTTCGCGGCTTTGTCGATCACGTCGGGTTCGGGTTTCACCAGAACTTTGTTGCGGCGCGATTCATCGTAGATGCAGCCCCAATATCCCTGGCCGATGTCGGCCTGATAGCCATAGAGCTCGTGTGAATTCGGGATGCGTTTGCTGCGGAACTGGCAGCCACTGTTGGCGTCGCCTTTCGGATTGCTGGCGACTTTGAATTTGAACTTCATGATGAAATTGTCGTAGGTCGTGGTGCTCGCGAGAAAATTATTTTTAGGAATGCCGGGACTTCGGCCGATCAGCAGGCCGCTTTCGACGAGCCATAATTTGGTGTCGCCTTCCCAGCCGGTCAGGTCTTTTCCATTGAACAGTTTTTCAAAGCCGGGTTCGGGGGCGGCGTCCGGCGGCGGTTCTTCTTTGTCCTCGGCGCGAAGCACGAACGCGCTGGACACGCAAATGACCGCGATCAGGTAGTAATGGCAATACCGCATGTGCGACCCCTCTCCTTTATTGTTCGTGAATGGCTCAGCACTGTGTACACCGCTTTGTACGGTCGGGAACGGCGAACCGTGAGCTCATTTGCGCTAATTGCGTTGCCTTTGGGCCAGTGTGATTTAACGTGACTGCATGCCACCACTCAAAGCACCCCAGGCGACCATCACGGTCGGCGACAAAAGCGTTTCACGATTGCTGGAAGGCATCGGCGTGAACTGGTGCGACGCGTTCGGCATGGGCGGCGAGAAGGGCATGGGCCAGCTCAACATGCAGCTCAACACGAACTGCATTCCGACGCTCGACGATGAACGCAACTGGACGACGCTGCTCGAGGACCTGACGCTGCTCAAGGTCGGCTGCGTGCGTTTTCAGCTGCCGCCGGACGGTTTCATCACCAAGCGCGGCACGATGGATTTTGATTGCGCGCATTTCGAGCGGCTCGAGCGTTTGAATGCGTGGGCCGGCGCGAACGGCGCGACGATTTTTCTAGATACGATGTATGTACCGCGCTACCTGCAGTTGAAAGGCCACGACGATCCGGACGGTTGGGCGGTCGAAAACCGCGCGGCCGCGAATCCGCGCCAGTTTGCCGAAAATTTCGCGGGGCCGCTGCTCGACTATTGCTTGTCGGAACGCAACTGGACGCAAATCCGCTACTACAGCCCGGTGAATGAACCGCTTTACGGCGGAATTTACGGCGTGCCCAACGGCGAATCCTTCCGCGCGTACGCAGCGATGATGGCGTCGCTGCGGCAGGAATTGGTGGACCGCGATCTGGTGCCGCAGCGCTTGTCGCTTCTCGGACCGGGCAGCCCGTCGGTGCAGGATTGGCCGATCCCGGATTTTCATTCGCGTGGTCTGGATCTCGATCCGCTGCTCGATGCGTACGACCAGCACGAATATTTTGCGCGCTTCGATGGCGATCCCCCGAACGCAAACAGCTCGACGATGTCGATGTCCGAAGTGATTCACCGGCACCTGGCGCCGCACATCCAGTACGCGCGATCGAAGAACAAGCCGTTTCTGATCACAGAAATGGGCCATGTGTATTTCGGGTCGAGCCGCGGCGATCCGAACGGACCATCGACCCACGACGCGTTTCTGCTCGACGCAGAATTCACGGTGCGCGCGATAAACGCGGGCGTGAGCGCGCTGATGCGCTGGAGTTTCCTCAATCCCGGCGACATTGACGGCCGCTGGCAGTTCATCGAAACGGCCGACGGCAGTTATCGCCGCGTGGACAATACGTTTTACGGTTATGCGACGTTGGTGCGGTATGCGCGGCCGCATTCGGAAGTGCTTGAACTTCATACGGAAAGTTCGCTCAATCCGTGGCCGCACGTGTACGCGACGGCGCTGCGAAAAATGCCGCAGGGCGACATCACGCTGCTGGTGGTGAACGATCACGACAGTGAACAAGTCGAATTAACCGTGAAACTGCCGCCGGGATTGAAGCCGAAGAAAATCAACATCATTCGAACCGACCGCACGCTGAAACATCACAAAGCCGGCGAAATCAAGCGCGATGGAAAAACGACGCAGTTCACCGACAAAATACCGCCGCGCAGTTTGAACGTGTATACGAGTTTGGAGCACGATCCGTTGGAGCGGCCGTAACGCGGAGTTCCGATGTCCCTGAGCTTCGAGGAAATTTTTGAAACCATCCGCATGATCGGGATGGAGCACCTCGATATTCGCACGACGACGCTCGGCGTTTCGCTGCGCGATTGCGCCAGCGATTCGGCGGAGAAGACTGCGCAAAAAGTTTATGAAAAAGTCGTGCGGCTGGGCGCAGGGCTGGTTCCGGCGGCGAAGCAGGTGGAACTCGAGCACGGCATTCCCATCGTCAACAAACGCATTTCGATCACGCCGGTGGCGCTGCTGGGCGCAAGCGATCCGCTGCCGATTGCGCGGGCGCTGGATCGCGCGGCGAAAGAAATTGGGGTTGATTACATCGGCGGCTATTCAGCGCGGGTCCACAAGGATTTCTCGAACGCGGACCGTGCGCTGATCGATTCGATTCCGGAAGCGCTGAGTTCGACCGAGCGGCTCTGTGGAAGCGTCAACGTCGCTGACACGCGCAGCGGCATCAATATGAACGCCTGTCTGCGGCTCGGCCAGATTCTGAAGGAACTCGCCGAAAAAACGCGCGAGCGCAACGGGATCGGCTGTGCGAAATTTTGCGCGTTCGCCAACGCGGTCGAGGACAATCCGTTCATGGCAGGCGCGTTTTTCGGGCCGGGGGAAGGGGAGTGCAGCCTCTCCGTCGGCATCTCGGGCCCCGGCGTGATCGCGTCGGTGGTGAAGTCGATGCCCGACGCGGATCTCGCGACGCTCTCCGACGCGATCCGGCGCACGGCGTACAAGATCACGCGCATGGGCGAACTGGTCGGCCGAAAAGTCAGCGAAAAACTCGGCGTGCCGTTCAACATCATTGATCTGTCGCTCGCGCCGGCGCCGGTTCGCGGCGACAGCGTGGGCGAAATTTTTGAAGCGTTTGGACTTCAGCGCACCGGCGCGCCGGGAAGCACCGCGGCGCTGCTGCTGCTCACCGATGCCGTGAAAAAAGGCGGCGCGATGGCGACGGGCCACGTTGGCGGGTTGTCCGGCGCGTTCATTCCGGTCAGCGAAGACGCGTCGCTCGCCGCGGCCGCGGCGGAAGGCGCGCTCTCGATCGAAAAGCTCGAAGCGATGACGGCGATCTGCTGCGTCGGACTCGACATGGTGATCGTGCCCGGCGACACGAGCGCCGAGACGCTGGGCGGAATCATCGCGGACGAGTCGGCGATTGGCGTGATGAACAACAAGACCACCGCGTGCCGGATTATTCCTGCACCCGGAAAAAAGGCCGGCGAGCGCGTCGATTTCGGCGGTCTGTTGGGCGCCGGGCCGGTGATGGCGGTCTCGACGTTTTTGAACCAGGGCTTTATGCGGCGAGGCGGGCATATTCCGGCGCCGCTGCATGGACTGCGAAACTAGCGCGTTCGGCTTCAATCATTTTTGCGCCGTACTGACGAGGTTTGGATTATTTCGCTGCTTGCGCACGGACGGCCAATCCCGATGCATCGGGACCGGTGGCACACGTACGAATGCGCTGCTGCGAATCAGCGGTAAAGGATCTTGAAGAGCACGCCGATTCCACGGCAGGTCGGGCAGCGGTCGCTTTCGATATTGCCGCCTTTGCCGATGACGGGGATTTGGCCGGTGCCGCGGCAGTGAGTGCAGGACCCTTTCATCACGTCTTTCGCGTTGAAGACTTTTTCCGCGGCCATCGCGCGCAGAATGCCGAGTTGCGTTTCGCCGCTCTGCGCCTTCC
>Ga0265314_10003203_pt1 | contig 16027 bp, 12 predicted proteins | sample 4126metaG_FD_203106 | JGI IMG/M metagenome (GOLD analysis project Ga0265314, IMG submission 203106) | Rhizosphere microbial communities from Carex aquatilis grown in University of Washington, Seatle, WA, United States - 4-1-26 metaG | ecosystem: Host-associated > Plants > Roots > Rhizosphere >... | reverse complement strand
GAGCTTGCACAGTAGATTTCCGGCTACCCATTGCGCAATGAAGGCAGGAAGAGCACGATTCAAGCGCTAGAATCTGTTTTCCCTCCTTATATAGTGTGCGACTTCAACTCATGGCGAATAATTGCCCGCAACGGAGCGTCAACTCCGGGGTAAGCAGTTGCGGGCCCCTTTTCTGGCGGAGAACAGAATGAAAATCACCAAGCCGTTTGCACTTTTGGCAGTGTTGCTCGTGGCGGGTTTGCTGTCGGCGGCGCCGTGTCGCGCGGAAGAGTTTGAGCAGAAGCCGGCCGATCCTTCATTCGAGAAATTCAACGCGAAGAAAGCGCCGATCCAGGCCGGGCCGTACATCAAGGCCGGCGACCGGCTCGCGATTATCGGCGATTCGATCACCGAACAGAAAATGTACTCACGAATCATGGAGATTTACCTGACTGTCTGCACGCCGGAGCTCAAAATTTCGGTGCGCCAGTACGGTTGGAGCGGTGAGACGGCCGAAGGTTTTCTCAATCGCATGAAAAACGACTGCATTCGTTTCGAGCCCACGATTGCGACGACGTGTTACGGCATGAACGATCATCGTTACAAACCGTACGAAGAAGCGATCGGAAAATGGTACACGGAAAAATACACGGGGGTTGCGGAAGGTTTGAAAGCGGCCGGAGCGCGCGTGGTTCTCGGTTCTCCGGGATGCGTCGGAAAAATGCCGAGCTGGGTGAAGTCGGCGGCGGGGACCGTTGAAGATCTGAATCTGTCGCTGATGACGCTGCGCAATCTCGACATCGACATCGCAGCGAAAGAACAGATTCGCTTCGCCGATGTGTTCTGGCCGATGCTGACCGCCGGATACGAAGGCAAGAAGCGCTACGGGCCGGATTATATGGTCGCGGGAAAAGATGGCGTGCATCCGGGCTGGGCGGGACAGTTGATCATGGCGTACGCATTTCTGAAAGGCCTCGGTGTGAGCGGCGACATTGGCACGTTCACGGTCGATCTGAAAGACAACAAGGCGACGGTGAGCGAAGGGCACGAGCTCAAGGAATTCAAGGACGGCGCGCTCACGATCGTCAGCACGCGCTATCCGTACTGCGCGACGGGCGAGATCGACAAGGACGGCTCGATGCGCTCGGGCATGTCGCTGGTGCCGTTTAACGATGAGATGAACCGCCTGCGCCTGGTGGTGAACGGAGCAACGGCGCCCAAGTACAAGGTGACATGGGGCGCGGTCTCGAAGGAGTATACGGGCGATCAACTGTCGAAGGGCGTGAACCTGGCCAACGACTTCGCGGTGAATCCGTTCTCCGAGAATTTCAACAAGATTGATGCCGCGATTCTCGCAAAGCAGGCGTACGAAACGAAACAGATCAAGTCCATCTTCCACGGACCGGAAGGCAAGAAGGACATGGAAGCCGCAGTCAAATCGACCGAAGCTGAACGCGCCAAGTTTGTCGACGCGATCAAGCCGCTGGTCGTCCCGGTGACGCACACGATCAAGATCGAAGCCGCTCAATAATATCGGAGTCGCCATTGAGCGCCGATAAACGCAGATAATTGAAAGTTATCGGCGTTTATCGGCGTCAGCCGCTGTATAGTAAGTGCATGGATTCGGCCGAACTTTTTCTCGCGCTGTTCATGTCTGTGATGGGCACTGCATATTTTGTTTATGGAAAGAAAAAACCGGCGCCGTCGTTCCTCGTGTCCGGCATCATCATGTCGTGCTTCGGTTATTTCGTCGATTCGTTCTGGCTGGGGTTGCTGATCGCGGTGATTTTGAGCGTGGCGCCGTTCTTTTTGCGCTTCGGCGAGTAATCAACTTGTTCGCTTGCCCAATCTAAAAATTCCGTGCACAATTCGCGCATGAATTATCTGCATCTTCCCGGCAGCCGCGAAGACGCGGCCAATTGGAATTTCGTTCTCGGAATTCCGGGCTTTCGCTTCGCCGATTTGAACCGCGTCCGCAAATTGATGGCGATCGACGCCATCTTCCTTGACGAAGTTGAAAAGCAGGATCCGGCGCTGATCGCGAAACTGAAAACGTTTCGCGCGTGCCAGGGCAAGGGCGTGCCCGATGTTGAGCTCAGCAATACGCTGCTCGCGGTGGCGGCGTATCTCGGGCCGTTTATCGCGCGGTTGTTTCACATCGAACCGCAGGCGACGCAGCTTGACCGCGTGGCGCTGGCCGACCAGGGTGTTTTCAAATGCAGGCAGCAGTTCATGGACCGGCGCGTTCTGAAAACGCATCCGACGCCGATCGAAATCGCGGCGATGGACTGCGCGGCGCTCGAGAAGGATTATCGCAAGATCGCGGACTCGCTTTTTCCCGATGGACATTTGTTCAACGATCCCGAGCGCGAACTGGCGGAATCGGCGCTGCGGCTACTCGAACGCGATCCGGAATCGAAGTGCCTGGGCGGAACGGTGGCGCAGCAGCTCGACAAAGTGGCGGCGTGGTCGCGGGCGCTCGCGTTTCATCCGAAGCTGAAGGCGCGCTCGAAAGAATGGGCGCTGTTTTTCCGGCCGGAGAAATTGGATTTCGAGAATCTGGTCGAACGGAATTTTCCGGATCCGAAACTTCCGACGTTGTGCGAAGGGCCAGAGGAACTTCGACGCAATCGCGACGGTTTCGACCTGACCGACCGCCGGCAGACGCCGCGGCAGGCGCTGGGCGAGATGCATTACTGCATTCTCTGCCATCATCGCGAAAAAGATTCGTGCTCGCACGGTTTTCCGGAAGGCGGCGAGAAATATAAGGAGAACCCGCTCGGTATTCCGATGGAAGGCTGTCCGCTCGACGAAAAAATTTCGGAGGCGCACCAACTGAAGCGCGAAGGGCACGCGATCGCGGCGCTGGCGATGGTGATGGTCGACAATCCGTTGTGCGCGGCGACGGGGCACCGGATCTGCAACGATTGCATGAAGGGATGCATTTATCAGAAGCAGACGCCGGTGAACATTCCGCAGGCCGAGACGAACATTCTAACGGACGTGCTGAACCTGCCGTACGGATTTGAAATTTATTCGCTGCTCTCGCGCTGGAATCCGATCAATCCGGTGCGGCCGTATCCGCTGCCGTTCAACGGAAAGCGCGTGCTGGTCGTCGGCATGGGTCCGGCGGGGTACGCGCTCTCGCATTACCTGCTGAATGAAGGCTTCGGCGTTGTCGGGATCGAGGGGTTGAAAGTCGAGCCGCTCAGCAAGCGCATGCGCGGCGCGAAACGACGTGTGCCTCAGCCGGTGAAGGACATCAACGACATCGTCGGGCCGCTGGATGAGCGCACGGTGCTCGGGTTTGGCGGCGTGTCGGAGTACGGCATCACGGCGCGCTGGGACAAAAGTTTTCTCGACATCAATTATATCCTGCTGATGCGGCGCAAGAAATTCCGGCTTTACGACGGCGTGCGCTTCGGCGGGACGATGACGATTGATGATTGCTGGCGGCTGGGTTTCGATCACGTGGCGCTCGCAACGGGCGCGGGCCGGCCGACGATGGTTTCGGTGAAGAACAACATGCTGCGCGGCGTGCGGCAGGCGTCGGATTTTCTGATGGGCCTGCAGGGCACGGGAATTTATCGCAAAAACAGCCTCGGCAATCTGCAGATTCAACTGCCCGCGATTGTGATCGGCGGCGGGTTGACGGCGATCGACACGGCGACGGAATTGCAGGCGTACTATGTCGTGCAGGTCGAGAAAACGCTCGAGCGGTACGAGCGGCTGATGGGGAAAATCGGCGAGACGAAGATTCGCGCGCGTTTCAACGAGCAGGAATCGAAGGCGCTCGACGAGTGGCTCGAACACGGGCGTGCGATTCGCGCTGAACGCGAGGCGGCGAAGCGAGAACAGCGCGAACCGGAGTTGAATAAGCTGATCCGCAAGTGGGGCGGGGTGACGATCGCGTACCGCAAGCGGCTGCAGGATTCGCCGGCGTACCGGCTCAATCATGAGGAAGTAATCAAGGCGCTGGAAGAAGGCATTTTTATCGCCGATTGTCTCAATCCGACGGAGTTTATTCCCGGCGCGGACGGCGCGGTGCGCGCGGTGAAATTCGAGCGGCAGGCGGTCGACAAGGGCAAGTGGCGCGGCACGGGCGAGGCGTACGAGCTTCCGGCGCGCGCGGTGATGGTCGCGGCGGGCACGCATCCGAACGTGATGTACGAGCGCGAATTTGCCGGCACGTTCAAGATGGATAAATGGGGCGAGTTTTATCTCGGGCACAAACTCGTCGATGATGGCGATGCGTGGAAAGTCGAGGCGGTACCCGAAGGCGAAGTCGGGTTTTTCACGTCATACCAGAAGGACGGCAAGCTGATCTCGTATTACGGCGACAATCATCCGGAGTACGCCGGAAACGTGGTGAAGGCGATGGCGTCGGCGAAGCACGGCTATCTGGAAGTCTGCCGCGCGTTTCAGAAAGATCTGGCGAAAGCGTCGAAGATCGAGCAGCCGGATCGCGAACTGGAATGGGTGCGTTTTGCCGAGGCGCTCGACCGCGAAATCAAGGCGACGGTCGTCGACGTGATCCGTCTTACGGGAAATATCGTCGAAGTGATTGTGCACGCGCCGCTGGCCGCACGGAATTTTCAGCCGGGGCAGTTCTACCGCATGCAGAATTACGAAAATTATGCGGAACGCGTTTCGGGATTCATGCTCGGCATGGAAGGCATCGCGCTGACGGGCGCGTGGGTCGACAAGGAGCGCGGGCAGCTTTCGATGATCGTGCTGGAAATGGGCGGCTCGAGCCGGCTTTGCGCGCTGCTCGAACCGGGTGAAGAAATTGTGGTGATGGGACCGACGGGGACGCCGACCGAAATTCCGAGCAACGAAACGGTGCTGCTGGCCGGCGGGGGACTGGGCAATGCGGTGCTGTTCTCGATCGCGGCGGCGTTGAAGGAGAAGGGCAACCGCGTCGTTTATTTCGCGGCGTATAAAGGCGCGAAGGATTTGTATAAGCGCCACGCGATCGAAGGCGCGGCGGACGTGGTGATCTGGAGCAGCGATACGGCTCCGGGGATCGAACCGCGACGCGCGCAGGACAAGAGTTTTGTGGGCAACATCGTGCAGGCAATGGACGCGTACGCGACGGGGAAGCTCGGCGACATTCCGATCCCGATCTGCGAGGTCGATCGCATCATTACGATCGGCTCAGACCAGATGATGGGCGCGGTGAAGACGGCGCGGCGGACGGTGCTCGATTGCCATCTCAAGAAAGACGTGCTGGCACTGGGCTCGATCAATTCGCCGATGCAGTGCATGATGAAGGAAATCTGCGCGCAGTGTCTGCAGCGGCACGTCGATCCGGCGAGCGGCAAGGAATCGTTCGTGTTTTCGTGCTTCAACCAGGACCAGTCGCTCGACCAGGTCGATTTCAAGCATCTGCGTGAACGGCTTTTGCAGAACAGCGTCGCGGAGAAGCTGACGTCGCTGTGGATTGACCACCTCTTTGAGGCGCGGATGGTCCAGGAGGCGTGAACGCCATTGTAGTAGCGACTTTAGTCGCTTCGGCGCGCTCGTCGCTTTGGACAGATGGATACGCTTCGCACGGGCAAAACGACTAAAGTCGTTACTGCAATTTTTACTTGTCACGGCTGAGCTCGCGTGATATCGTGTTCGGCGATATGTTCTCCGGGCTCGGCTGAGATCCTATACCTCGGACTGCGGCGTTTATGCCGCGCGGGGAAAACCGGCTGAGTTCCGAAACTCCAACGACGATTTGAATAACGGACTGAAGTGCGCGTGGCTGTTGGCGCGGCCGTTTTCGTGCGGCGGTTCTGCCACGGGCCAACGACTAAAGTCGTTACTACGATCGCTTCGTTGAAGTGAAAGGATGTGGCACGTGGAAGGTGCTTTCAGCGATGAAATGCATGAGAAGGTGATCGTGGCGTTCGAGAAGGAGATGCAGGAGGAGGGCGCAAAGGCGGCGGCGATGGAGGCGCAGAACGAGGCCTCGTTTTCGCTGGGCACGCCAGGGGTTTTCGAGCGGCGCAGGATGCTCAATGCGGGATTTGGCGAGCGTTCCGGCGCGATTGCGGACCGTTACAGCGAAGAAACGGAGCAGATGCCGGAGCAGCTCGCGGCGGAACTCCAGGACCGGCGGCTCGCGGCGGCCGGCACGCAACATTGGGCGCTGAATGCGCCGCTGTGGATGCAGATGTCGGGACTTTATCCGCAGTCGCACCGCGAGATGAGCCCGAATGAACGCGCGGGACGGATTCGCGGGTTGTTGCGGCGCGCGGAACGGATGATTCGGTGGGCGCTGGGACAGAGGCAGAAGGCAGAGGGCGAAAGACAGATGGCGGAAGGCGGAGAGCAGAAGGCAGAAACGGCAACGGCAACGGCATCGGCATCGGCAACGGAAAGTGGCGACAGTGTGATTGAACAGACGGTGATCTGGTCGCCGGTGCGCGAGATCTGCGTGTATCTTGAAATTCCGCAGCGGGTTCTGTCGGGACTGTGCCGGGAAATTACGGGCATGTCGATCGAGAATGTCGTCGACCGCATTCGCGCGGAGAAATTGCGCGCGGAATTCGCGAAGCGGCTGAAAGCGTTTGTGCTCGAGTGGTTCTCGGTAGCGGAGAACTGGCGCAAGAGCGTCGGGAAAAAACGCGCTGAAATCGCGGACATGATTTTCGCGGCGCTCAAATCGTCGCGGCGGACGCGCTTTCACCGCACGCAGTGGGCGTTCGAGCTCGGGTTTTCCTCGTACCAGCGGTTGTTTCGAGCGGCGCTGCTCTCCGAAGGATTGACTCCGCACCAGATGGAGATGGATGTGCTGGAGGAATTGGTTCCGGAAGATGAAGGCGCGACGTGCGTTGGTGGACAGAATCAGAAGGCCGACGGTGGAATGCAGAAAACGGCGACGGATAGCGGCGCGGAGAGCTTATATAAGGAGGCGAAGCCAGGCTGAGGCGTGCGGATGGGGTGAATGCCGAGCGGCGCGTGGACTTCCCTGCGGCGATTTTGAAAATGATTGCGCGCTGAGGGGCACGCCACTTCGCTGCGCTACGTGGCGTGGCACTCACGGCGGAGGCGACTTAGCAATTTGGGCGCGGAGCCGGTGAACGCGACTGGAGTTGGCGTTTCGCGATGGCGCTACGAGTTGACGGTACGCGGGCTTTCCACTAAATTGGAGAGCTTGGCGGCCCCGGTTGGGCTGCCGTTTTTGTTGTGGCGCAATTCTCTGGATTGCGCGGTTGAAAGGACGTTTGCCATGCCTTTGCTCGAAGACCTCGAAACCCTGCGCAGCCAGGCCGACGCGGCGTTTGCCGCCGCCGCCGATAAAGCCGCGCTTGAAGCGGCGCGCGTCGAATATCTTGGAACGCGCGGGAAGCTGAAGGCGACGCTTGGGCGCATGGGCGAAGTTCCGAAGGAGCAGAAGCCTGCGGTCGGCAAACGCGCGAACGAAGTGGGCAAAGACCTCGAAGCGTTTTTTGAGGCGGCGAAGCTGCGTGTGGAAGGCAGCGCGCAAGGCACTGGTGGGCACGCCACCAGTGGCACACAGGGTGGCGCACAATCGGGCAACCTGAGCAGCTTTGAAACGCTGAAACATGAGCGGCGGCGCAAGCTGGCGATGTATGAAGAGAAATATGGCAAGGATGCGGCGTGGGGCACGCGCTTTCCGGAGCCGCGCAGCGGAAAGTCGCTGACCTCGATCGATGAGATTCGCAAAAAGTTCGCCGCCATGAATCCGCAGCAGCACACCGATCCAGCGCAGGCGACGGAGGAAGTGTACGTCGCCGCGCGCGTGATGCTGCGGCGCGACCAGTCGAAAAAATTGATCTTCCTGACCGTGCAGGACCAGGGCGGGCAGATCCAGATCGGGCTGTGGAACACGCTGCTCAACGAAGAGACGCTCGGCGTGATGCGCGATACGCTCGATTTGTGGGACATCGTCGGCATCAGCGGAAAACTGGCGTTCACGCAGAAGGGCGAGCCGACGGTCTGGGCGACGAGCGCGCGGATTTTGTCGAAATGTATTCTGCCGCCTCCGGACAAGCACGAGGGCATTCACGACAAGGAAATCCGCTACCGCCAGCGCTATCTCGACCTGATCGCTGAGCCGGCGTCGCGCAAATCGTTTGTGCTGCGCGCGAAAGCGGTCGCGGGGCTGCGGCGTTTTCTGGATGACCAGGGTTTCCTCGAGATGGAAACGCCGGTGCTGCAGACGATTCCCGGCGGCGCTGCTGCGCGGCCGTTCGAGACGCATTTGAATTCGCTCGACATGAAAATGTACCTGCGCATCGCGACGGAAATTCCGCTCAAGAAGCTGATGGTCGGCGGGCTGGAGAAAGTGTACGAGCTCGGCCGCATTTTCCGCAACGAAGGCCTGAGTCCCAAGCACAATCCGGAATTCACCAGCGTCGAGATCTACCAGGCGTATGGCGATCTGCGCGACATGATGGCGCTGACCGAGAACGCGGTGAGCAGCCTTGCGCAGAACCTGACGGGCAGCACGACGGTGACGTTCCGCGGAAAACAGATCAAGCTCGGCGCGCCGTGGCCGCGGCTGGATTATTGCGAACTGCTGCAGAAACACGCGGGTGTGAATCACGAAGACAAGGAAGGCCTCGCGCGGAAGTTGAAGGAGAAGGGGCTGCCGTTCGAGGGATTGAGCCACGTCGATCTGATCGACGGCGTGTTCAGCGAATACGCCGAGCCGCATTTGAACGACGCGTGCTTCATCATCAATCAGCCCGTCGAAATGAGCCCGCTCTGCCGCGCGCACCCGAATAATCCGAAGCTGGCGGATCGCTTCGAGGCGTTTGCGAGCGGGATGGAGATTGCGAATGCGTATACGGAATTGAATGATCCGATTGAGCAGAGGAAACGATTGGAAGGTCAGGCGATCGATGCGGGGAAACGCGCGTTCGACGAGCTGAACGCCGCGGGTCTCGCTGATTTTATCAAAGTGGACGCGGGCGATTCGGAATGGGTCGACAAAGCAAAGGAATCGATCGCGAAGATTCCCGCCAGCGACAAGCGTAAGGCGAAGCTCGTTGAGATTTCCAAAAATGTCCACGCTTCCGATCAGCGCGTTGACGAGGATTTCCTGTGCTCGATGGAGTACGGCATGCCTCCGGCCGGCGGGTTGGGCATTGGCATCGATCGCGTCGTGATGCTGCTGGCCGGAGCGGACTCGATCCGCGATGTGATTCCGTTCCCGCTGATGAGGCCGCAGGCTACAGAAAAGAAGCCAGACGCGCCGGAAACGAAGTCATGATGGGGGTGTTAAATCGCCCCGGAAGGGAGAAATAGACGGAACCTTTCTCAACGGCATGTGCATTGCGATGTCCGAGTGTTCGAAGGCGGGCCGCGCGTTCAAGCACCGCACGCTTTGAACTGCAGCGACCGATTTTCGGTTCGCTGAGGAATACATGCTCAATGGCCGTGGGTGCCTACACACCGGCTGTGCGTTTTGAAAGGGTTTTTCCATGAAAATCGTCGCGGTCGTTATTGCGCTCTTCGCTGCGTTGACCTTCTCCGTTGTTGAGAACCGAACGGGCGCGGCGAAAAGGACGCCGGCCAGGCCGGAAACTCCGCCGGAACCGGCTGAGCCTGAAAAGGACGATGCAACGCCCGCGCGGTTTGCGCCGAATGTGGCGGGAACCTGGACGGGAACGTGGGAGAGCATCAAGAATCCGGGCAATGGCGGTTCTGTGAATTGCAACGCGGTTCAGAAGTCTGACACAAAATGGACGGCAGTGATCCTGGCTGAGTACGGCCCGGAAATGAAATTCAATATCGACATGAACGGCGTGTGCGAAGACGGAAAAGTAATCTTCGACGGCAAGCTGGATCTGGGTGAAGAGCAGGGCGTTTACACCTGGAACGGGACGGCGACGGCGAGCGAATTTTCGGGCGAATACAAGGGACCGGGCGAGAACGGCGTTTTCAAAATGGTGCGCGGGAAGACTGCTGAAACAGCCGATCCGTTGAAGACTCCAACGGTGGTTCTGGACGTGAAGAAATAGAATTCCGCCTCTGAAGGACGTGCTTTTTTTAAATTGTGCTCACACTGCGGTGAAATGAATTAGCCAATTGCGGCGATCGTGCGAGACTCTGCCATTAGGGCTCGGAGACAACGCATGAAGCGCGTGTGTTATTTGGTTGCAGTGATGATGTTTTTAAATCTGACCGCGTGCGACCGGGGCCGCGAAGAACGAACCGAAAAACGCGACAAAATGAAATCGCCGAAGCACGATTCGACGCCGAATGTGGCCGGGCGCTGGTCTGGAACGTGGGAGAGCATCGCCAATAAAGGGCACGGCGGGACAGTCAGTTGCGACGCCGTGAAAAAAGTTAAGAACGAATGGGACGCGGTGATACTCGCCGAATACGGCCCGGAGACGAAATTCAATATTGATCTGAAGGGAACCGCGACGAAGGGCAAAGTGGTCTTCGGCGGGACGCTGAACCTGGGAGAAGAGCAGGGGGTATTCACCTGGTCCGGAACGGCAACGGCGGATGTTTTTTCGGGCGAGTACAAAGGACCGGGCGAGAATGGCGTGTTTCGCATGACGCGCGCGGATGCGGCGGCGGGAATAAAACCCGTTGAGCCACAGACGAGCGGCGGCGAGAAGCAATAACGCAATCTGACTCATTTCTGCGGAAAGAACTGCGGCGATTGTTTCAATCGCGCCCACTGATTTTCATAGATACAGTCGAATTTCAGTCGGCATTTATGCTTGCACGGGTGTGGTCTCCTTGAAAATAGATGGGCCACAGACTGAATTGGGATTGAGGTAGCGCATGAAAAATGGCACTTATCTTCTGGCTGCGATGCTCACACTTGTGTTGCTGGGCTGCGACAAAGATCGCGACGAAAAAGAGAAAAAACACGACGATCGCTCCGCGCCCGCTTCGACGGCTGAAAAATACTCCAGGAATGCGACTCCGAACGTTTCTGGAAAATGGGTCGGCACGTGGGAAAGCACCAAGAACAAAGGCCACGGCGGCGGGCTGAGCTGCGAGGCGACCGAGAAAAGCAAAAACGAGTGGGAAGCGGTCTTTACGGCTGAATACGGCAAAACGAGTTCGTACAATGTGAACCTGAAGGGCAAGGCGGAAGAGGGCAAGGTTGTTTTCGGCGGCAAAGTGGACCTTGGCGAAAAAGGCGGCGGCGTTTTCAACTGGACCGGCCGCGCGACTGCGACGGAATTCACCGGCGAATATGAAGGCGGCGGCGATACGGGCTCGTTTAAGATGGCACGGAAGTAAAAAGTAGAGGGAGCAGCGCGCGGTGAAAATCAAGCGTTGGGCGCTGCTGACGGTTTTGCTGTATCTGCTCACCCTTTTTATTCTGACCGGACCGGTGCTGTTCGCGTCGTTCCTGGACCGGGCGACTCCATTCCCGGCGTTCAGCGATGTCCAAGAGTTCTACCATGAGATTTTCAAAGCCTGGCCGTACTGGCTGGCGCTCGGGATTGTCGGCATTCTTCAGGCGCTTGTGCTGCTGGCGCCGATCCAGGTCGCGAGGCAGCGGCCGATCAGCCGGGCGCCGTGGATCTGGCTGGCGTTGACCGCGGGCTTTTTGATGGGATTGCTCTTTCTGGCGATGGGCGCCGTGGCGCTCGAGACATTATTTTTCGACAAGGGAAGTCCGGAGATGTTCATGGCCGCGGGGGCCGGCGCGTTGCTCTCGTGGGCGGTGTGGTTCGTGGTCTTCCTGCGTTACGCCCAAGTTCATGACGACGCGTCGCGGATCGTGCGCGTGGTCGACCGGCTGATCGCGGGCAGCATTGCGGAACTTCTGGTGGCAGTGCCTTGCCATGTGTATGTGCGCGATCAGAAATATTGCTGCGCGGGGTTCGGGACGTTTGTCGGCATCGCGACGGGGCTTTCGGTGTTGTTCTTTGCGTTTGGGCCGGGCGTGTTTTTCCTGTTTGTGAAACGCGCGCGACGATTGCAGGGCGCTCATGCGGAATTGCCGCGTTTGCTTCCGGATTTCAACGCGCATCTCTCCGAATTGAACGGGGAAACAAAAGACGCGGGAATCTGGGCATTGGCGGCGTCGGCCATTTTGCTGGTGCCGCTCGGCGTGCGATTCGCTCACGCGGCAACACCGCCGGAATTTTTTCTGATGAGCCGCATCGGGTTTATCGTGATGGGATGCGTGAGCCTGTATCACGGCACGCGCGGCTATCGCGAGTTGGGGCGGCAGCGGCGCTGGGTGCTCTTCGCGGGCGCGGCGCTGGTGGAGGCCGTTTCTCTGGTGGCGTGGTGGAGTTTCGTTTAATATCGGTTTCTCGTTGCTGGTTTCGAGTTTCCGGTTTGGAAACCAAACCGCCGGCGGGGCTATAACGTATGAAATGGGTGCGAAATACGGGTAAACTCTGATCACGAATGGCTGAACCTTTTTCAACCGCTCCCGACGCCGACTCCGTACTCTGGTGCAACGGGCTAACCAAGGATTTCACCGACATCTGGGGCCGCCCAACGGTGCGCTCGGTGGAGAACCTGAATCTTGACGTCAAGCGCGGCGAAATCTTCGGGCTGCTCGGACCGAACGGCGCCGGCAAGACGACGACGATCAAGTTGATTCTCGGCCTGATTTTCCCGACGTCGGGACAGGTTCGCGTCCTGGGCGCCGATCCGCGCGACGTGGAAGCTAAGCAGAAAATCGGCTATCTGCCCGAAGAATCGTACCTTCACCGGTTTCTCAACGCCGAAGAGACGCTCGATTTTTACGGCCGGCTTTTCGATCTGCCTAAAGAAGTCCGGCGCGAACGCGCGGCGAAGCTGATTGAACGTGTCGGACTGAGCCACGCGCGCAAGCGGCCGCTGAAAGAATATTCGAAGGGCATGGTGCGGCGCGTCGGCCTTGCGCAGTGCTTGATCAATGATCCCGAACTGATCCTGCTCGACGAACCGACCAGCGGCATGGATCCGATTCTGTCGCGCGAGATCAAGGATCTGATTCTCGAACTGAAAGCGCAGGGAAAGACGGTGCTGCTCTCCTCGCATTTGCTCGGCGACGTTGAAGATCTTTGCGACCGGCTCGCCATGTTGTACCGCGGGCGCCTGCAGCTTGAGGGCAAGGTCAGCGAACTGCTCGAAGTCGGCGACGTGACGGAAGTCGAAGTGAAAAACCTGAGCGACGCGGCGATGAAGGCGGTGAAAGCGGAGGCCGAACGCCACGGCGGACAAGTGATCGATTCGCACCGCCGCCGCGAGCGGCTGGAAACGTTGTTCATTCGCGTCGTCGAACGCGAGCGCGGAAAAAAGTCCTGAACTTTCGGGTGCGGCATGCGCGAAGCCATCGTCAACTGGTATTACGCGTCGCCGAGCCATCCGGCGATCATTCTAACGTGGGCGGTCATCGGACTGGCAATGCTCACGCTGGTCTTTCCCGGAAACCGGCGGCTGGCGCGGCAGATTTTTGCGGTCGCGGTTTTGGGATTTCGCGAAGGGCTGCGGCTGAAAGTGCTCTGGACCGTCGCGGCGCTGGCGTTGATTCCGGGATTGCTTGCGTTTTTCTCGGACGCCGACGGCACGCACGCCGGGCGAGCGGCGCTGATTCTCAATTATTGTCTTTCGACCGGAGAACTGCTCGGCGCGATGTTGATCGTGCTGCTATCGGCGCTTTCGGTCGCGCATGAAATCGAGAGCCGCATCATGCACACGTTTGGCACGAAGCCGGTGCCGCGCTGGGCGATTCTGCTGGGAAAAGCGCTCGGGTTCTGGGCGATCGACATCGCGTTTCTGCTCGGCCTGACGATTTTCACCGCGGTGCTGGTGCGATCGGTGCCCTCGCGGCCGGAGACGCGCTCGAGCGGATCGTTCACCACGACCGGGACGTGGGACGATCTGCGGCGCAACGCGCTGACCACGCGCGAATACGAAGCGCCCGATCAGATCGGCGGCGGCGACAAGATGAAGATGATCAAGCCGGGCCATGCGTTCACGTGGCGGTTTGAAATCGATCCTGAGAAAACCAGCGAGCCGATCGCGATCCGGTTTCAGATTTCGTCCACGCACACGTTTGCGTCGCATATCGAAAACCTGGGCATCAAGATTGGCTACGATGGTCCGGCGATGCCGATCTACGACCAGAAATTGAAAGTTCCGCAGGACCGCCCGTTCAATCTGTACATCGACAAAAAGGATCTCTCCGGGGCGGGAACGCTGGCAGTGACATTAACCGCGGCCGAGGCGCGCAACGCGCCGTCGGTGGTGGCCACGGCACGCATCGGGCTCGCGGACGATGGCCTGACGCAGAATCTCGCCAAGGCGGCGCTGCTGATGGCGCTGCAAGGCTGGGTCCTGGCGTTGATCACAACGAGCTGGTCGGGCGTACTCTCGTTTCCGGTCACCGTGGCGATGGGTTTGATTCTCGTGCTGGGCGGCGAAATGTCGCGGCATGCGCTGGAACTGATGGCGGTCCATGTTTCGCGAGCGCAGGAGATCGGCGTCGACGCAACGCGCTCGGGCATGCAGCAGGAAGTTTCGGAGCAACTGCGCATTTTGCTGCGGCTGCTGCCGGATTTTCAGGCGGCGGGCGGGCCAACGGTTTTCGTCGAAGGACAGCGGCTCTCGGGCTGGGCCGTGGCCGATGCGATTTTAATGATGGGCCTGGTGCGCGGGATCGCTTGGGCGCTGCCGGGAATTTATCTCTTTCACCGCCGCGAGGTGGGACGATGAATTTTCTGAAACGCGGTGCGGCAAAATCGTGGATGGTCGTCGCGCTGCTCGCTCTGATCAGCTCGAGCCTGGTGCAGCGTCATGTCGAAGCGCGGCGCCAGCAGGAAGCGCTGACATGGACCGAGACCGATAAGGGCGCGCTCGAAGTAGGATTCATGGCACTGGGCGGTTTTCGCGGAATTCTCGCCGACATCCTGTGGATTCGCGCCATCGGGCATCAGGACAAGAAGAGTTACTACGAGCTGAAATTGATCTGCGACATGATTTTGAAGCTGCAGCCGACGTTTACCGGCGTGCACGCATTCCAGGCATACAACATGTCGTACAACCTCGCGTACCGCGCCGAAACGTGCGAAGACAAATGGTATTGGATCCGCGCCGGCATTTCGACGCTGGAGAAGGGTCTCGAACGGAACTCCAAAAATTACAGCCTCTGGTTTGAGCTCGGCTACCAGTACTTCGACCGGCTCGGCGATGTGAAAATGGGCGAATGCGCGTCGTACCGCGACCGCCAGCTTCCGCAGCTCAAAGATTTGAGCGAAGACGAGCGCACGCATGTTTTTCTGGGCGAGCAAAAGTGGACGCCGGGCGCCCCACCCAACGAACATCTGCGATTTGCGGCGTATTATTTCTGGAAGGCGATGAAAACCGGGAATGATCCGGTGCCGATTCGCACCGAGCGGCAGTTCGGCCAGTGCATCGAGCACCTCGGACACTGGTATTCGGCGAACAAGAAGCCCGAGGACCGCGACTGGTTCGAATGGAGCTCCGAGGACTGGTGGGTCGAGCTGATCCGGCGCAACAAGGAACGCGGCGACGCCGACAACGAGACTGTTCCGACCAATCTTCGCTTCTCGCTGTATATCCAGATGGATTATTACAAAGTCCACGCCGCGAAACTTCGCGCATCGGGCGATAAGGCCGGAGCGGAGAAGGATGAGAGAATTGCCGCGGACGCGTACCAGCGGTTTCAGAAATACTTTCCCGACAATAAAAAGAGCCTGGATGAATTGATGGCGATTTACCGGGAATACCGCGACCGCCCGGGCGTTGGCAAGGCCCCGCAGAACAAAATTGAACCCACCGATCGCTGAACGACTTGCCGCTGGGGCTATTTCGGGATATGTTTGTACCACCTTGTTCGCCGGCGGCTCCAAAATTGACGGGTTCCGAGAGTAAGGATGGACGCAGGCCATTGCCTGCAGGCAGTACTATGTGGAGGTAGTTGAGTTGATGAAAGGCCGGGAGATTGCCACTTTCGCCGCCCGGACTGCGGACGAGAAAAAGGGCACAGAAATATTGGTTTATGACCTGCGAGGTTTGACAGACATCACCGATTATTTCGTCATTGTCACCGCTCATTCCAAGGCGCAGATCCGTGCGATCCTGGAAAGCA
>Ga0265314_10003202_pt1 | contig 16033 bp, 17 predicted proteins | sample 4126metaG_FD_203106 | JGI IMG/M metagenome (GOLD analysis project Ga0265314, IMG submission 203106) | Rhizosphere microbial communities from Carex aquatilis grown in University of Washington, Seatle, WA, United States - 4-1-26 metaG | ecosystem: Host-associated > Plants > Roots > Rhizosphere >... | reverse complement strand
CGCGACCGCCGCGGCGACCTCGTCGGGGTGCTCGGGCGAGATCTCCACGTCCATGGCGGCGGAGCCTACCGTCCTGGGCCGACCTCACCCATTCGAGGGATTCCGTCGGCCATGAGGGTTTTCACCCGTTCGGGTGATGCCCCTCCTACTCCCTGGGACAGAGAATCACCAGAGATGCGGCACTCTTATCGGAGGATTCTTCACATGCTTCAGTGGAACTCGAAGTACTCGGCAGTCCTGGTGGTTTCCCTGCTCGTTGCGATCGCTGCGGTCGTCGGGAACTTCACCTGGCTGTTCACGAACTTCACCTGGTAGCGCTCTGAGATGAAAGGTAGGGCGCTACCCCCCGCGAGGCTTCTCGCGGTCGTCGCGCCTGTCTCCCTGGTTGGCGTCGCCGCATACCTTGCGGCGACGTTTTCTTTTCTAAGGGATCCGGGATCGACGACGGTAATCGCCGGCGTTGGGATCTTCCTCGTCGCGTCGACGCTCGCCGAGCGGTTCCCGGTCCCGGTCGAAGGCGCCGATGCAAACGGCGTCTCGCTCGGCTTCGTCTTCGCCGCGGCGGCCCTCGTGCTCTTCGGCTGGGCGCCCGCGACGTTCCTCTACGTCACCGCGCCGACGATCGTCGCGCTCGTCTGGCGCACACGGCCCCCGATCCGTGCGGTCTTCAACGCAGGCGTCTTCGGCATCGTCGGCGGCCTCGCCGGCTGGATCCTCACCTACATGCACGGATCCAACGCGGGCATGATCCTTGCGAAGATCGCTGTCACGTCGGCCACGCTGTACGCGGTCAACATCGTCCTCGTCACGGCAGCAATCACCGCGTCCGGCTCGCAGCTCGGCTACCTGAAGCTGATCCGGTCGAACATCCGCTGGACGATCGTGCCGTTCACGCTGATGGCCTCGACGGCGTTGATGCTCGTCGTGCTCTGGCAGCGAACGCCGTACCTCTTCGCCGCGCTCGCGGGGCCGCTCGTCGCGATCTCGCTCTACCAGCGCTCGACGCACAAGGCGCTGAACGCGATGCGGCTTGCGCTCACCGACCCGCTCACCGGGCTCGGCAACCATCGCCACTTCTACGAGCGGCTGCAGCGCGAGCTCGCGAACGCCGAGGAGAACAGGACGCACGTCTCGCTCTGCTTCCTCGACATCGACAACTTCAAGCGCGTCAACGACGAGTTCGGCCACCCCACCGGCGATCGCGTGCTGTTCCAGGTCGCGGCGCGGCTCCGGCAGGGCGGCGAGGCGTTCCGGCTCGGCGGCGACGAGTTCGCGGTGCTGCTGCCGGGCGTCGAGGACGACGTCGCGCGCGCCACGGCCGAGCTGATCGTCGAGCGCATCGGGGCAACCAACCTCGGCGCCGCCGGCCCGATCACCGTCAGCGCAGGCGTCGCCACGTATCCGCAACACGGCGCGGAGCGCGACTCGCTGATTCGGCTCGCCGACGGCGCGCTCTACTGGGCGAAGGAGCACGGGAAGAACCAGGTACGCCTCGCCCGCGCCGACGTCGCCGAGCTCTCCGAGTTCCGGCGGGTCGCGCAGGGCGCCGATCGCGTCGCGCGGTTCCGCGCGGCCGCGTCACTCGCGCGCGCCGTCGACTCGCGCGACGCCTACACCGGCAGCCATTCCGAGCGCGTCGCCGACCTCGCCGCCCTGATCGCCGAGCAGCTCGGGCTCACGGCGGACGAGGTCGAGCTGACCCGGCTCGCGGGCAGCCTGCACGACCTCGGCAAGCTCGCGATCCCGGAGGAGATCCTGCGCAAGCCGGCCGCGCTCAGCGACGCGGAGCGGCTCGTGCTCGAGCGGCACCCGCAGATCGGCTTCCGGATGCTCGAGAGCCTGGGCGTCGACCCGATCACCGACTGGGTCCAGCACCACCACGAGCGCTGGGACGGCTCCGGTTACCCCGACGGCCTCGCCGGCGACGCGATCCCGCTCGGCGCCCGCATCATCTTCGTCGCCGACGCCTACGACGCGATGACCTCGAACCGCCTCTACCGCGAGCCGATGTCGAGCGCGGAGGCACAGCTCGAGGTCGAGCGCTGCCAGGGGACGCAGTTCGACCCCGACGTCGTGCACGCCTTCCTGGCCGTGATCGGCGTCGCGCAGGCCGTCAGCGCGTAACCGGTATCGTGCGGCCGCCTTGCGCCTGTACGTAGCCGGTCCCTTGTTCTCCGAAGCCGAGCGCTCGTGGCTCGACACTCTCACCGTGCAGCTGCGCGCGAACGACTTCGACTGCTTTGTCCCGCATGAGCAGTTCCCCGAGCTCGCGGACGTCACCGTCGAGACGGTCTACCGCATCGACACAGATGGTCTCCGCTCGGCCAACGCGCTCGTCGCCTGGCTCGACGGCGCCATGGTCGACGACGGCACCGCGTGCGAGATCGGAATGTTCTCCGAGCTCGTGCGCAGCGGCGCCGAGCACTATCGCGGCATCGTCGGGATCGCGACCGACCTTCGGCTGGAACGCCGTCGACAGCAGAGCGTCATCGGAGGCGGCCTGAACCTGTTCGTCGCCGGCGCGATCGAGTCGTGCGGGACGATCGTGCACACGGTCGACGAAGCCGTCGCCGCGCTCCGCGAGCTGTAGAAACCACCACAATGGGGGACGACCGCGTGTCCCTCTCACACGACGATCACCCGTGTGACGCGGCCCACCTGGATTCTCGCTGCGCTCGTTGCGAGCCTCGCCGTCGCCGTCCCGGCGGTGGCTGCTGAAGGGCGCGCGATCACAGGCGTCGTCGCCTCGATCTCCTCCAGCGCCGTTGCAGTGCAGGACGCCAAGGGCGTCGTCACCACCTGCTCGCTCGCGGCGAAGTCGCCGACCCTGGCCGGCTACTCGGTCGGCGAGCGCGTGCGGATGCAATGCGTCCGCGCCAAGGGGCGGCTCGTGCTCGCACGGGTTCGCGCGTTGCCGGCAGCGACCGCAAGCCCCACCGACGAGACGAAGCCCGTCACGTTCGCGGGCGCGATCACCGCGCTCTCGGACAGCTCGATCAGCCTCCACGACGGCGACCACGATCTGACCTGCACGATCGACGCCACCTCACCGTCGACCGCCGGCTTCGCGGTCGGCCAGCACGTCGGGGTCGCCTGCGCGAAGGGCGTCCTCGCGAAGATCACGGCGATCACGCGTCCGCTCCCGAGCCCGGCGCCGCCCACGCCCACACCGCCGCCGCACAAGACGCTCGCGGCGCAAGGCGTGGTCACGGCGCTCTCGAGCTCCTCGGTCACCGTGCACACGGACGGCGGTGACGTGACGTGTGCCGTCGGCGCCGGCTCGCCGCCGCTCGGAGACTTCCAGGTCGGCGACCGGATCAAGATGGCCTGCGTCGACGGCACCGTCGTCGCGCTCGCCAAGGCCGATGCTCCGCCGAAGACGGCGCCGCCGCCGGCCACGACCGCGGCCGGCACGATCACCGCCCTGTCGACCTCAGCACTGACGATTCACAACGCCGAGCACGGCGACCTCACGTGCTCGCTCGGCCCCTCGTCACCCAGCCTCGGCGACTACCACGTCGGCGACCGTGTCGGCATCGCATGTGTCGACGGCACGCTCGTCAAGATCGAACGGCTGACGTAGCGCTAGAGCGGGATGTTGCCGTGCTTGCGCGGCGACGGCAAGAACCAGGTGGCCTCGCCCCGGCGGCCGTCTAGGCACCGTAGCGCCGCAGCTCGTAGCCGTACCGGCCGGCCCCGAGCTGGGCCGGCGCGGCGGCGACGACGCGGTTACCGGGCTCGAGCAGGACGGCGGCGACACCGGGGAACGGCGCCGACCACGCGACGCTGCCGTCGGGCGACAGCCGGACGACCGCGTCGCTGGAAGCGCCGACCACGTCGTCGCCGACCTGCACCGGCGACTTGAGACAGCCGTCGACGGCGGGGACCGGAGTCGACCCGATCACGACGCCACGCGCGCTCAGGTGGTAGAGAACCGGCTCGGCAAAGCGCAGGCAGGCGACGGCGAGGATCGAGCCGTCGGCAAGCTGGAAGACGCCCGAGACCGGGTCGAGCCTCGTCTCCGGGCCGCGGTGGAACGTGATGTAGCCGTGGCGCCGGAACGTCGGGTCGGGACGGCCGTTCGGCAGCAGCCGCGCCACCGCAGCCGAGCCCTCGTCGCCCCCGATCCCCACGAGAATCTTCCCGTCGCGCTGGCGGCCGAGCGACTCGGGTAGCGAGTTGCCCTGGATCGGCTCGAGGAACGTCACGCCGTGCGTGCCGAACGAGCGGTCGACGCGGCCCGCAGACGTGACGCGCGCGATCGCGACGGCGATGAAACCGCTGAGCCTGCTGCACGAGCTGACCGCGAGCACCGTCTTCGTCCCCTGGGTCAGCGCGGCCGCCGGGGTCGATTCCGTGCAGCCCTTCGGGCCGAAGCGCTGTCGCGCCCGGCCGCGGAGGCCGAAGTGCGGGTCGAGCTTCCCGTCCGGCAGGAAGCGCGCGAGCAGGACGTACTCGTTGAAGATGTTGACCTGCTGACGCCCGGCGACGAGGAGGTCACCACCGGGAAGCGGGCGCGCAGCGCCCCACGCCTCGAGGCCGACAAAACCGGTCGCGCGCGCGACGCCGCCGCGAGCGAAGCCACGGACGAGCTTGCCGTCTCGGTCGTAGCGCGCGACAAACGCGTGCCCGTCCAAGCGCCCCAGACCGAGCAGCGCCAGGCCGCCCGCCGGCGCCGGCATGAGCAGCGGCCGGCCGAGAGCCGTCTTCGAGAGATACGTGAGGCTCGTGCCGTCGTGGCCGAAGGCCGGGTCGAGCGTGCCCGGCGCCGCGAGCGCGCCGGCCACTGCCAGCGCAGCCACGGCGCCCCTGATCACAACGGGATGTTGCCGTGCTTGCGCGGCGGACGCGGCTCGCGCTTCGTGATCGCCGTGCGCAGCGCGTCGATCAGCACCGGGCGCGTGCGTCGCGGCTCGATCACCTCGTCGACGTACCCGCGCTCGGCAGCCGTGTACGGGTTCGCGAAGCGCTCCTTGTAGTCGGCGATCAGCTCGGCGCGACGCACATCGGCATCGTCGGCCTCGGCGATCTCCTTGCGGAAGATGATGTTGACGGCGCCCTCGGGCCCCATCACCGCCACCTCGGCGCTCGGCCACGCGAAGTTGAAGTCGGCGCGAACGTGCTTCGAACTCATCACGTCGTACGCGCCGCCGTACGCCTTGCGCGTGATCACGGTCAACTTCGGCACGGTTGCTTCGCAGTACGCGTAGAGCAGCTTCGCGCCGTGGCGGATGATCCCGCCCCACTCCTGCGCCGTGCCCGGCAGGAAGCCCGGGACGTCGACGAACGTGATCAGCGGAACGTTGAACGCGTCGCACGTGCGCACGAAGCGCGCGGCCTTCTCCGACGAGCTGATGTCGAGCACGCCCGCCAGCGCCTGCGGCTGGTTGCCGACGATGCCGACGCTCTGGCCGCCGAGTCGCGCGAAACCGCAGACGATGTTCTCGGCGAAAAGCGGCTGGATCTCGAGGAACTCGCCGTCGTCGACGACGGCCGAGATCACGCGCTTGATGTCGTACGGCTTCGTCGGCTCGTCCGGGATCAGGTCGTCCAGCTCGGGCGCCTCGCGCATGATCGAGTCGGTCGGCTCGTCGAACGGCGCGGGGTGCGCATTCGACTGCGGCAGGAAGCTGAGCAGGTAGCGCGCATCCTCGAGCGCAGACTCCTCGTCGGGCGACGTCAGATGCGCGACGCCCGACTTCGACGCATGCGTGACCGCGCCGCCGAGCTCCTCGAACGTCACCTCTTCGCCGGTGACCGTCTTCACGACGTCGGGGCCCGTGATGAACATGTACGACGTCCCCTCGACCATCAGCACAAAGTCGGTGATCGCGGGCGAGTAGACCGCGCCGCCCGCGCACGGCCCCATCACGAGGGAGATCTGCGGGATCACACCCGAGCTCTGCACGTTGCGCCAGAAGATCTCCGCGTAACCGGCGAGCGAGACGACGCCCTCCTGGATCCGCGCGCCGCCGGAGTCGTTGATCCCGATCAGCGGGCAGCCGTACTTGGCCGCCATGTCCATCACCTTGCAGATCTTCTCCGCGAAGACCTCGCTCAGCGAGCCGCCGAAGACCGTGAAGTCCTGGCTGAAGACGAAGACGCGGCGGCCGAAAATCGTGCCGTAGCCGGTGACGACGGCGTCGCCGTAGGGGCGCCGCTCGAGCATCCCGAAGTTCGGCTCACGGTGGCGGACGAAGCGGTCGAGCTCGACGAACGAGCCCGGATCGCAGAGCTTCTCGGCGCGCTCACGCGCGAGCAGTTTGCCCGCGGCGCGGTGCTTCTCGACGGACTTCGCTGCGCCGGCGTGCCGCGCCTCGTCACGCAGCTCGGCGAGCCACTGGAGCTTCTCTTCCGTGGTTTCGTGGCCGCGTTTTTCCGTCTGCGCCATGCGTTCACCCTATCGCCGTCAGAATGCTCTGGTGAGCAGTGCGTTTGATGCCGTCCGGGAGGCGATCGACACAGTCGACGAGTCGGACCGCGTCGCGTTCGCCCGCGCAACACGCAACGCCGTCGCCCGCGCGATTCTGGCCGCAGCGTTCGCGCCGGTCTCGCCTGGCGCAGCGGAGCGCGAGCCGCCGGAAGAGAGCCTGCGCCGGCTCGTGGGGCCGGACCTCGCGGTCGCGTTGGCGGCGCTCTACCGCGGTGGCGACGACTGGACGAGTCGTGCGATCGACCTGCTCGAGCCGCTGAACGAACGCGCACGAGCTTCCGCGTAGAGTCTTCGCATGGAGCCGATCGACCGCGCCACCGTGTGGCCGTACGACGAGCACGGCGAGCCGGGCGAGTTCGTCTACCAGCGCTACGCGCATCCGACCGGCACGGCGGCCGAACGCGCGCTCGGCCGGCTCGAAGGCGGCGACGCGCTTCTCTATGCGTCCGGCACCTCGGCCGCGACCGCCTGCGTGTTCGCGTTCTGCCGGCCGGGGATGACCGTCGCGCTGGCGGAGGGCGCGTACTTCGGCACCGGCGTGACGCTGGGCCAGTTCGAGCCGTGGGGGCTGAAGGTCGTCGAGTACGACCAGACCGGCCCGCCGCCGGCCGGCGCCGACGTCGTCTGGCTCGAGGCGCCGGCGAATCCGCTGCTCACGCTGCCGGACTGGGAGGCCGTTCGCGCGCATCCCGCGTTCGTGATCTGCGACGCCACGGTCTCGACACCGGTCTTCCTGCATGCGCTCGACGAGGGCGCGGATGTCGCGCTGCACTCGGCGACGAAGTACCTGACCGGCCATTCCAACGCCCTGCTCGGCGCGACGGTGACGCGCGACGAGGAAAAGACGAAGGCGCTCTACGACGTGCGCATGCGGCTCGGCCTCTCCGCCGCGCCGGATGCGGCAGCGGCACTGCTGCGCGGCCTGGAGACGCTCGAGCTCCGCGTGCGCCGGCAGACCGAGACGGCACGCGAGCTGGCGCGCAGGCTCGAGGAGCACCCTGCCGTTCTGCGGGTGCGCTACCCGGGCTTCGGCGGGCTCGTCGTCTTCGACGTCGCCGACGACGACGCCCGCGCGGTCGAGACCGCGACGACGCTGATCGCGAACCAGACCTCGCTCGGCGGCGTCCACTCGTCGATGGAGAGCCGCTGGCGCTGGGAGGGCGACCGCATCCCGCGCGGCCTGCTGCGCCTGTCGTGCGGCCTCGAGGACGTCGAGGCGATCTGGGCCGACCTGACGGCCGCCCTCGACCACTGATCAAGGAAAAGAAGCCGGAGGTGGGACTCGAACCCACGGCCTGAGCTTTACAAGAGCCCTGCTCTGCCAACTGAGCTACTCCGGCGCGCCTTCAAGTGTAGGCCAGCTTGTGTTGTCTGATTTGGACACGGCCTGTCCGAGGCTTGCGGCACCGTGTTCTCATGCGCCATCCAAAGGACGTCGGGGATCGGTCAACCCTCGCGATCATGCTTGCGCTCCAGCTGCAAGGTAACGCGATCTTTATCCCGTTCGGCGAGAACACACGGTACGACCTCGTCGTCGACAGCGGCTCGAAGCTCAGCCGCGTTCAATGCAAGACCGGCCGGCTACGCAACGGGGTTGTCCGATTCGCGACGTGCAGCAGCTATGCCCACCATCCAAACCCGAAGATGCGGCAGCGCGACTACGAGGGACAGATCGACGACTTTGCGGTCTTCTGCCCTGATCTCGGAACCGTGTACCTCGTCCCTATCGAGGACGTCACGACCAAGCGCGAGGGCTGCCTGCGGGTCGTTCCGACCCTCAACGCGCAACGGAAGGGTATTCGCCTAGCTGCCGCGTACGAGGTTGCCCGAATAGAGCTGTACTAGGTCCTACTGGAGGACCTGGCGGCCCTCTTGGTGCGTGAGGATCTTCCGCTTCACGCGCTGCAGGGCGTTGTCGATCGTCTTCGTGTCGCAGGTGAGCTCGTCCGCCATCTGCTCGTACGACGAGCCTTCGAGATAGAGGCGGAGCGCATCCGACTCGAGCGGCGAGAGCGTCGTCGAGAGGCAGCCGACGAGCGACTGGAGCTCCTCCGTCGAGATCACCTTCACCGAGGGGTCGTTGACGCTCGGGCCCGGGAGCGCGTCGCCGAGCGTGCAGTCGTCGCCCTCCTGGCCGGCGGGCGTGTGGCTGAACGAGACGTACGTGTTCAGCGGCGCATGCTTGAACCGGGTCGCGGTCTTGATCGCCGTGATGATCTGGCGCGTCACGCAGAGCTCCGCGAACGACCGGAACGAGGTCTCCTTGTCCGGGCGGAAATCGCGCACCGCCTTGTAGAGGCCGACGAGGCCCTCCTGGATCAGGTCCTCCGAGTCGCCACCGGCGAGGAAGTACGAGCTCGCCTTGAGGCGCACGAACGAGGTGTAGCGGCGCATCAACTGGTCCATCGCGATGCTCGAGCCGTTCCGCGCCTTCAGGACCAGCTGCAGATCCTCAAGCTCTCGTTGAACCTTCTGCGGTGACTTCGGAGCGATAGCGGTGCGGGCAGACACGACAAATACCCCCGGTATTTGGGATGTTTTTCGGTGAGCCCATCCTTCGGCAGGGCCGAAGTCTCACCCTAAGGTTGAGGTGAATCTAGCAGGGACCCGCAAAGAGCACAAGTCTGAATTGCACAGGACCCGCTTACTCGCCCCGCCGCAGCCGCTCCAGCCGGGCCCGGGTCTCGGGGTCGAGCTTCCCGGCGAGCCCTTCGGGCCGTTCGTCCCGGTGCTCCGCCGGCTGGAAGTCGCGCAGGAAGGTCTGCGACGAGAGCTTGGCCACGTTGACGCCGGAGGCGGCCGCCACGGTGGCGTCGCTCGTCACGAGCAGGACGCGAGACTCGTCGCGGTGCTCGGCAGCCAGCCGCTCGAGCAGCGTGTCGGCGTGCGGTGCGAAGCGAACCTCGAGCGGTCCGCGCGTCGCGTCCTCTCCCACGCCGTCGAAGACGACCACGCCGCGCGCGCCGCGCATCGCGACGTAGCTCGCGAGCGCATCGACGAGCTCGCGCGCGTCGGCGAACGGTCCCGCGTGCAGCAGGTTGTAGCCGTCGAAGAGGTAGAGCTCAGCCACGGCGCTGGCGACGCGCTTCGTACAGCAGCACCGCCGCTGCGACCGAGACGTTGAGCGACTCGACGGCGCCCGCGAGCGGGATCGAGACGAGCGCGTCGCACGTGCGGCGCACGAGCGGACGCAGACCCTTGCCCTCCGCGCCGAAGACGAGCGCGAGGCCGCCCGAGAGATCGGTCTCCCACATCGACGGCGTCCCTTCGTCGCCTGCGGCGCCGTAGATCCAGAGGTCGGCGCCCTTCACCTCTTCGAGATACCGCGCGAGGTTCGTCACGACGGCGACCGGCAGATGCTCGACGGCGCCTGCCGACGCGCGCGCCACGGCGGGCGTGACGATCGCCGAGCCGTGGGCCGGGACGACGACGCCAGTCGCGCCTGCGCCCTCGGCGCTCCGGCAGACGGCGCCCAGGTTGCGCGGGTCGGTCACCCGGTCGAGCACGGCGAGCAGCGGCCGTTCGGCAGCGGCGAGCTCGTAGGCGTCCGCGTACCGGTACGGCTCCACGAGCGCGAGCACCCCTTGGTGATCGCGGGTCTCGGCCCGGTCGGAGAGGTCGCGGTCGGGCTTGACCTTCGGGTGGGCCTCTTCGAGCCATGTTTCCGCCTTGACCGCCCGCTCGGTCGCCCAGACCTCGAGCACCTGGCGATTCCCTCGCAGCGCCTCGCGGACGGCGCGGCGGCCGTAGACGAGGTCAGGCGTCACGAAGCAGCGTGTAGCCCCCGCCGGGCTCGTCGCGCATCTGCCAGCCAAGCGCGGCGAGCTCGTCCCGGAGCCGGTCGGAGGTCTCGAAGTCCCGCTCGGCCCGGGCGGCGGCCCGGCGCTCGGCCAGCTCGACCACGTCGGGTGGCGCCTCGTCGCGGAGAGCAAGCGACTCGAGCCCGAAGATCGCAAGCCCGCGGCGGAGCAGCTCGAGCTGCCCGCTGGAAGCCCAGTCGTGCAGGACGGCCAGCGCGGCCGGTGTGTCGAAATCGTCGTCCAGCGCGGCGGCAAGCGCCTCCCAGCCGGACTCGTCGTGCTCGGCGGCCGGGAGCGTGAAGGCGTTCCGCAGCGTGTCGCGCCGCGCCACCGCCTGCTGCATCGTCTCGGGCGAGAAGTCGATCGGCTTGCGCCACGACGCCGTCAGGAAGAAGACGAGCACCGCCTCCCGCCCCCACTCGTCGATCGTCTCGCGGATCGTCGCGACGTTCCCGACCGACTTCGACATCTTCTCGCCGGTGAAGCGGAGCATCCCATTGTGCGTCCAGATCTGGGCGAACGGATGCCCGAGCGCCTGCGACTGCGCGACCTCGTTCTCGTGATGCGGGAAGACCAGGTCGAGCCCGCCGCCGTGGATCTCGAACACCGGCCCGAAGATCTCCTCCGCCATCGCCGAGCACTCGATGTGCCACCCCGGCCGGCCGCGTCCCCAGGGCGAGTCCCACCACGTGTCCTCGGTCTCGGGCTTGTTCGCCTTCCAGAGCGCGAAGTCGCGCGGGTCCTCCTTGAGCGCGCTCGGCTCCTCGCCCTGCTCGACCTGGTCGGGCTTCTGGCCGGAGAGGCGCCCGTAGTCCGCGAAGCTCGCGACCCGGAAGTAGACGTCGCCGCCTGCAGCGTAAGCGTGCCCGGAGTCGACCAGCTCCTCGATGAAGTGGACGATCTGCGGCACGCTCTCGGTCGCCTTCGGCACACGGTCGGGCAGGCCGAGCCCGAGGTCGCCAATGTCTTCGAGATACCACTCGGTCGCGCGCGCGGCGAGCTCGGCGCTCGCGCCCGGCGCGGCGTCGTAGATCTTGTCGTTGATGTCGGTGATGTTGTGGACGAGCTGCGCGTCGTAGCCCGTCGCGAGCAGCCACGAGCGAAACCACATGCCGACGACGAACGGCCGCGCGTTCCCGATGTGGGCCCGCGCGTAGACGGTCGGGCCGCAGAAGTACATGCGCACCGGACCGGGCGGTGGCGGCAGCTCGATCAGCGAGCGGGTGTAGGTGTCGTAGAGGCGCACGGCGATCAGGGTAATGCGCGGCGCAGCGCCTCGTCGCGCGGCAGCGCGCGCAGCACCGCCCAGAGCTCCGGCCCGCGCTCCTGGCCGGTCAGCGCCATCCGGAGCGCGCGGAGGTTCCCGCCGACGGCCTTCAGCTCGCGCACAACCGTCTTCGCCTGGTCCTTGTCGAGCACGTCCGGCAGCGCCGAGCGCAGCTCGACGAAGCGCTCCAGCGTCTCCGGGCTGACCGACACGGTGTGAGCCGGCGGCTCGAGCACGGTGCTCGCAAGCCGGCGTGCCTCGACCAGGTCGTGCGCGCCACGCAGGAGCGCGGCCGCCTCGACCGGCACGCCCACCCGCTCGGCCAGCGCTTCGTCTTCGAGCTGTCCGAGCACGTCGACCGACAGCGACCGGATGCGCTCGAGGTCGAGGTGCACGTCGTGCTTCGGCAGGCCGAGCTCCTCGAGGTAGGCGCGCACCGCCTCGGCGGGATACCCGGCCTCGCGCAGCGCGGCGACCGTCGCGCCCTCGGCGCGCTTCGACAGCTTCTTGCCGTCGGCGCCGACGACGAGGCCGTGATGGATCACCTCCGGCGGAGTCGAGCCGAGTGCTCGGTGCAGCGCGGCGTGCAGCTCCTCGTTCGGGCGATGATCCGAGCCGCGGATCACGTGCGTGATCCCGAAGTCGATGTCGTCGACGACGCTCGCGAGATGGAACGTCGGCGGCCCCTCGTCGCGCCAGAGCATCACACCCTCGAAGCGCTGCGGCAGGCCGGCGGCGTGCGCCGCCTCGAGGTGCCGCTCGGCGCGGTCGCTCTGCCGCACTGGGCCGTCGTCCCAATCGATGCCGAGCCAGCGCAGGTCGTCGAGGATCCCCTCTTCGCCGCCGGGAACGTTGCGGGCGACGTCGGTGTCGTCGATCCGGAGCAGCAGCCAGTCGCCGAAGCGGCGGTTCGCGACCGCGCTCAGCGCGTTGCCGACGTGCAGCGTCCCGGTCGGGCTCGGCGCAAAGCGCACACGTTTCATGCTTCGACGTTAGTCCGCGAACGCAACGCGTGCGGCGCCTTTGCGCGGGATGAACCGCGCAAGCACGGCGCCGACGAGCGCGATCACGGCGCTGACCCAGAACGCAGCGACGAACGCCGACTCGGCGGGAACCTTCGAGTTGCCGATCGTGTCGGCACTGACGATCGCCGCGCCGACCTGCCCCCCGATCACCGCTCCGATCGTCCGCATGACGGTGTTCATCCCGGTCGCGACGCCCGTCTCCGACGGCTTGACCGCGTCGATGATCAGCTTCGCCATCGCGGCAAACGCGAACGGCACGCCGATCCCGATCCCGACCATGCCGAGCGAGATCTCGAGCGGATGGCGGTGCAGGACGGCGAGCGACGCGACCCCGAGCCCGGTGAGCAGCAGCCCGAGGATCAGCGGCAGCCGTGAGCCGTAGCGCGTGCCGAGCCGTCCGGCCGCCGGCCCCGCGACGAACCCGAGCACTCCGCCCGGCAGCAGGTAGACGCCGGTCGCCGTCGCCGACAAGCCGAAGCCGTAGTTGACGTCCCCGCCCGGGTGCGTCTGCATCAGCGACGGCAAGAGCACGAACGCGCCGAACATGGCGAAGCCCGTGAAAACCGCCGCCAGGTTCGTGAAGAGCACGGTGCGCTGCACCATCATCCGAATGTCGACCATCGGCTCGGGAACGCGCAGCTCGGTGCGCACCCAGCTGAAGCCCAACACGACGCTTACAGCCAGCAGCGAGACGACGCGGCTCGAACCCCAGCCCCAGTCCGGCCCCTCGGTGAGGGCGAGGAGCAGCGTCACGAGCACGCCGGAGAGCAGCACGGCGCCCGCTGGATCCGGTTTCGACGGCGTCTTCACCGGCGACTCCGGCACGAAGCGCCAAACGCCGATCGCGGCCACGCCCACGAACACCGCGCCGACGATGAACAGCCACCGCCACGAGGCGTAGTCGACGAGCGCACCCGAGAGGACGAGCCCGAGCCCGCCGCCGACGCCGAGGATCGCGGAGACCATGCCGACGCCGGAGCCAACCTTGTCCGGTGGGAACTCGTCGAAGACGATCGCGAACGAGAGCGGAAAGACGGCGCCGCCGAAGCCCTGGATCGCGCGGAACGCGATCAGCGACCAGATGTTCCACGCGAAGATCGCAGCGACGCAGCCGACGAAGAACACGAGCAGGCTGAGCAGCAGGAAGCGCTCCTTGCCGTACTGGTCACCGAGCTTCCCGAGCACGGGCGTCGCGACGGCCGAGACGAGCAGGAACGACGTCAGGAGCCACGTGACCCACGCCGTCGAGGTGTGGAAGTCGTGCTGCAGGCTCGGCAGCGCCGGGAGGATCATCGTCTGCTGGAGCGCGTAGGCGAGCCCCGCAAGGGCGAGAATCCCCAGCGTGACGTTGTGATGTTGGCGGGCTTCCCCCACATCGGGACTTTAGCGAGGCCCTCAGTTGCCGATAACGGGCCTATGCGTTCAGTCATCGGCCTCTGCGCCACCTTCGGCATGTTCGCCGGCGGCTACGTCCCGGAGCTCTGGGGCAGCTCGAGCTTCTCGCCCGTCTCGCTGCTCTTCGGGGCGGCCGGCGGCATCGCGGGCGTCTGGCTCGGCGTCCGCCTGTCCACCTGAGGCACGCCCCGACCGGCAAACTCCGTCGCTATGACGGAGATCACGAGCAGCGCCCGCAAGGCGATCGGTTACCTGCGCGCGCATCCGCGCGTCACGCGGTCGCTCCAGCTCGTGCTCGTCGCCGCAACGGTCGCGTTCTGCGTCTGGGCGGTGCAGGACCAGTGGTCGAAGGCAGGCCCGCTTCTCGAGAACGCGCAGCCCGGCTTCCTCGCGCTCGGCTTCGCAACCGTCGCCGCCTACTACCTCATCTTCATTCTCGGCTGGATCCGCATCCTCCTCGCCTGGGAGATCGAGATCCCCTACCGCATCGCGTTGCAGGCCGAGATGGTCTCGATGCTCGCGAAGTACCTGCCCGGTGGCGTCTGGACGCCGGCCGCGCGCACTGTCGCTCTGCGCCGCGCCGCGGGTGTGACCGACACGCCCGCTGTGCTTGCGTCGATCCTCGTCGAGGCCGGCCTGTCGGCGATCTCCGGCGTGATGGTGTTCGTCGTCAGCCTCGCCTGGGTGCGCGGGGTAAACGCGCCGTTGCTGCCGTTGGTCGGCTTCGGGCTGCTGCTCGCACTCGCGTTGCATCCGCGCGTGTTTCGGCCGCTCGCCGAGCGATTGCTGCGGCCGTTCGGCGCCGAAACGATCGAGCCGCTGCCGTTCTCCGAGACGGTCCTGCTGCTCATCTTCTACTGCGGCACGTGGCTGATCGCCGGAGCGGCCGTGTACTTCATGCTGCGCAGCGTCGGCACGAACGTCGGGCTGGCCGCGATCCCGTTCCTGGGCGGTGTGTCGGCCGTCGGCGCGATCGTCGCGGTGCTCGCGGTCTTCGTCCCCTCGGGCCTCGGTGCGCGCGAGGCGTCGATGTACGGACTGCTGCTCGCGCTCACGACGTCCGGGCCCGCGCTCGGCGTGACACTGCTGAACAGGCTGGCGATCACGCTCGTCGAGTTGCTGCTCTTCGGCGCCGGCCTCCTGACGTGGCGCTTCAACCGGGCCGCGCGCGCTCCGTCCTGATCCAGGTTCCGCATACAGACGCTGCCGGGTGGCGGCGTTGGTCGACAATTGCGCCGTGCAGTCCATCCCACTCGACGGGGCACTGTGGAACTGGGGCTCGACGACCGCCACGACGGTTCAGCATCTCGGGCGGGCGTGCACGCGCCTGCAGCAGGCGGTCGACTCCACCCCACTCGTCGCCGCCGCCGGCATCGAGCTCCTCGACGGCACGATCGAAGCCGACATCGCGGTCGGGCCCGAGCGCTCGTTCCACGGTGTCTTCTGGCGCGGGCAGGACGACGAGAACTACGAGTCGTTCTTCGTGCGGCCGCATCAGGTGGGTAACCCCGACTCGATCCAGTACACGCCGGTCTTCAACGACGTCTCGTGCTGGCAGCTCTACCACGGGCCGGGCTACTGGAACGCGATCGACTTCCCACTCGACACGTGGTTCACGATTCGCGTCGTCTTCGCGGACCGGCGCGCCGAGGTCCACGTCGCCGGCGAGCTCGCGCTCGTCGTCCCGGAGCTGAAGGCGGAGCCGAAGCGGGGCGCGTTCGGCATCTTCGCCGGCGGCGACACGTTGCACGTCTCGGGGTTCCGGTACGACGTCGCCGCGCATCTGACCGAGCCCGCGCCCGCCGAGCCCGAGCGGCCACCCGGCGTCGTGCCGCGCTGGTCGGTGTCCGACCCCTTCGCCGAAGCGGAGATTCCCGCCGCGCTCGACGCAGCGGCGCTCTCAGACCGGACGTGGACGCAGCTCGAGGCGGAGCCGCTCGGCCTCGCCGACCTCGCCCGCGTGAACGGGATCAGAGACGACAAGAACACCGTCTTCGCGCGCACGCAGCTGCACTCTCCGCGCGCGCAACTGCTCCCGCTCGAGCTCGGCTTCAGCGACCGGGCCGTCGTCTTCCTGAACGGCCGGCGGCTTTTCCGCGGCGACGACTCCTAC
>Ga0265314_10003201_pt1 | contig 16039 bp, 11 predicted proteins | sample 4126metaG_FD_203106 | JGI IMG/M metagenome (GOLD analysis project Ga0265314, IMG submission 203106) | Rhizosphere microbial communities from Carex aquatilis grown in University of Washington, Seatle, WA, United States - 4-1-26 metaG | ecosystem: Host-associated > Plants > Roots > Rhizosphere >... | reverse complement strand
TTCACAAGCCAAACCTCCCCACGCCTCACCAGACCAACTCCGAATCCTCCGTGTTACCAAATTCACCCATCACGAGTTTACAGGCGGCCATTTCTATGCCACCTGGAAGAGTGTCGAGAATGTTGAAAACGAATTCGGCGGGACAATCGCAACGGACGGGCTTTTGGGTGAGGGACATTTTGACCGATATCAGTCTACACGCCGAAGTTGCAAGCTTTCAGCGATCAGCTGTCAGCTCTCAGCTTGGCGCGGCGTGATGTCCGTCCCGTGGGGAAAAGTCCAATTCACCGCAGAGACGCAGAGGCGCAGAGAGGTAAGACAAGGTCAAAACCGGAGAGCGCTGAGGGGGCAGAGATCGCAGAGGGTGCGGCTGACGCCCCGGAAATCGTCGCGGCTGGCCAAGATCTTCATCGTTCGTGGTACAGAGTGCTACGCCACGTCAGCGTAGGCTGGCTTCCTCGAAGACTAGCTTCACGAGGTGGCTGACCATATCGTCGAACGCAGGAATCAAGTCTTTGTCGCCGCCTGTGAAGCGCTCGCGGAATGAGGAGAGGTCGACGCCGCCCTTTACGTCGTCGAGCGTCTTGGACATTGCTGGACCACTGCCCCTGAGTTGCGTGTTCATCTGATCGATGGCGGCCTGCATCACATCGCGCATCAGATACAAGTACGTCTTGTCATGCATGACAGGCCCGTGTCCGGGGACAACCGTGGTCGCATCCAACCGGCCCATCCGGTCCAAGGTCTGGATCCACTCGCTGGGATAGCCGTCGTACATGTACGGAATCGGATGCACGATGAGGTCGCCTGCTACCACGATTTTCTCTTTGGGAAGATAGACCACCGCATCCCCGGGCGTGTTGCCTCGACCCAGAAACCTGACCTGGACTTCGCGGTTTCCGATATCGACCGTAAAGCCTTCTTCAAAAGTCAGGGTAGCGCTCTGGAACTTGACGCCCTTCAGTTCTTCGGTTATCGGCATCCGGATGGCGAGGGCGTCCTTCAACTGAGTGATTTCTTCGGCTGTCAGCGCCCTGCCGCCTCTGGCTTTGCCCGAAGCCAGAATTTCCTGGAAGCGGGCATTGGTTTTCTCTACCCTGCTTGCCGAGCTTGGGCCATACATATCCATCTCTTTCTTGGTTTCGGCATGGGCAATAATCGTCAGGGCAGGAAAGGCATCGAGGTAGACGCGGTTCCCGATATTGTGGTCGTTATGAAAGTGCGTGTTCAAAAGGAAAGCGACCGGCTTGTCGGTCCACTTTCGAATTTGCGCGATGTCTTCGCGAGCGTAACTGGGCAGAAAGCAGGAATCCACGACGAAGACCTGCCTATCGCCGATGATGACAGTTGTGTTCCCGTTTACGAATCCGTCGTCGGCGTCGCGATGCTCGATTTCATAGACACCTGTAGCCAACTCCGTCACGGTCCGTTTCGTTTCGGCCTGCGCCGGGAGGTGGATTACCGCACCCAAAAGCATGATCGAGATGGCCGACAAGAGGGGCCGCGTGAGGTTCGATTTTTGTGACATGGGGAGTTCCTTTCAGTTGTGCAGATCTTCCAGGCGGCAGATGAATCCCCATCCGCCGCCGAGTTCACTGACCGCCAGCACCAGCTCGTTGCTGCCCTTCTTCAAGGGAAGATAGACGGCGTCGTTATCGGGGCTGATGATACCCAGGAACGCGGGGTCGCGGAAGCTCTGAGCGCTTCGGCCGCGGTACAGAATGTTGCCGTTGAGAAAGACACTGACGTCGTCGCTGTAGCCGATCGAGAGCTTTTTCACCTGGTCGCGGTCGGAATCGATGGCGGTACGCGCATACACGACCTTGATTCCCGGCTGGGGTTCCAGGCGCGTCGAAAAGTCATTTTGAAACGTGACTCGCGGATGGGGGCTCTCGCGATAACGATTGATGACCACAAAGCCGGGCGGCTCCGCTTCCACGTCCTGCCAGGAAATGGCGTCGCTCTCCTGTGGCGAAAGGGGCCGCTCCAGATTGCGCTGCAGGGCATCGTACGAAGGCGAGAGCTTCCACTTGGTGAGAATGCCGGGCGGCATCGCGGGCCAATGGCGCTGCCAGTCGGCATCCGGCGTGGTTCGGATCTCGAAGTTGGAGAAACAGGTGGCGCCGGTAAGGTCAAACAGGGCCACTTCGCCCTTCTGAACGCCGCTCTTCAGGTCGTCCATCACGAGAGCGGGCTCCTTCATGTCCTTCACGTAGAGCCTGGCCTGCGCGCCCGCCACTTCCAGGCGCATGTGAAACCAGGCGCCTTTGGGGATGTCGACGGGACCGATGAAGCCCGGCCCACTGTAGATTTGCCAGTTGCGGCCGGTATTGAGGACGGGCGTATATTGGATGGCGTCGGGCTGTCCGGACTTATGCTGCCGGAGGTAGACCTCTTCGGCGTTGGCGCCGCCGTCGGCGATCCGGAACATCACACCAAAGAACCCGCGCGCCGCCGAGGTGTCGGCGTCCACATCGATCACCGCGTCACGCATTTCAAAGTCGTTGATTACGGCGGCTCCACCGTCGAGGGCCAGGCATTTGCGGCCGTCGAGTTCGGTTGCTTTGGCCTGCCCCTGCAGGTTCCAACGGGGCGAGTCGGGCGGCAACGAGAGTGTCGCCGATTGGGCGCCGGCCACGGACACCGTGAGGATAGCCAGTGTCGCCAAACGACGGAGGCAGGCATTCGTCATCGCCCGAGTGTAAGGGTGCGGTCACCCCTGTGTCTTGAACGTGAGAAAGGTGCGGTATTGGACTGGCGTCATGCCGGTGAAGCGCTTGAGGACGCGCGTGAAGTGGCTCTGGTCGGCGAACCCTGTGGCCTGTGCGATTTCGGCGAGAGGGGTGTGCGGCTGCCTGAGCATGCGGCACAACTGCTCGAATCGAATGCGCCGCAGGTACTCGCCCACTGAGCAGCCATAGAACCGGCGGAATGCCGAGGCAAAATGAACCGGATGCACTCCGGCTTCCCGGGCGATGGCGCGTAGGGCCAGGGGCTCCTGGAAACGGTCGTGGAGAATGTCGCGCGCGCGGGTGAGCCACTTGGGTTTGGAGTTATCCAGAGCAACCGGCCGGGCGGCAAATGCCGTCAGGATCTCCGACGTGATGCTTTCGATGGCGACGGCGGACGCGGCGTCGGAGCGTCGCAGTTCCGCAAACAAGCGATAACCGAGCCCGGGAGCCTCACCATTGTGGAACTCGATTGGCTGATCGAGAACGCTGCCGGTTTCGCGCAAGCGGTATAGCCATTCGGGTCCAATTTCGACATTGAAGGACGCCACGGAGCAGTCTCCGAACGCCTCGGCGTGGCGCTCGCCGGGAGGGTGAAAGACCAGCGCTCCAGGACCGCACACTCGCATTCGACGGCCATAGGCTTCCGTATAGTGGCCACGCCGGATCAGGCAGAAGTAAGGCCGTTCATGGGCATGGCGGGGCAGGTGCGCGCCGGGCGGGTAACGCACGTCGGCCAGAACGAGATCGCCGACCTCGCGCCGGCGAAGGGTCTGTCCAAAGAATCGTCCCGATGTGAGCCGTTCCGCCACGTGTTGTCTTCGTCCCTCTGTTTGACGGATTCGACACCAAAAGGCACTGGGAGTACCGCGGTCTTCTCGGCCATATCGACTTCGACTAAACTGATTCCCATGCGCTACGCCCTGCTCGTCCTGTTTGGCGCCGTCGGCGTCCTCCTGCTGGTGCTGGCGCACAATCGGTACGACGTTGCCAATCGGCAGCTTGCCGGTTTGAACACGGTCGATGGGATCGTGAGCTCGATGGCGGAGAACGGCGATCTGAACGTGAAATACCGAGTAGGGTCGACCGATTATGAGGTTGTGCGATCGCTTCCTGTAAATTTCTTCCCGAGAATTCGCGCCGGCGAGAGGATCGCCCTGGTATATGCCGCTGCGCGACCTGACACAGCGACGGTGCGACACTGGTCAAAGGTTTATCAGGATGTCGCGGTGAGCGGCGGCTTCGGTTTGGTGGCGATTGCCATGGCGATCGCGGCGATGATGGCGATGGCAAGCGCCCCGACGACGCCGCAGACCCGGCCATTAACTCCGCCAACGGCCGCGGTGTCGCTGGACCACCCGATGGAGCTTCGCAACACCCGCAAAGACTTCGTCACTTCGCTGCTGGTGGTTGCCGGCACCTTTGTGGCCGCGTTTCTCTTATGGCGTAATCCCTATTTTCTGGGGACGCCGTGGCTCAGCTATCCGGCCGCCGTGGCCGTCGTCCTGTTGGCAGCCGGCATGTTGTGGGGCTCGTTTCAGAACAGGTCGCTGCGGATCCGGGCGGATCAGTTTGGCATTGAGATCCAGGACAACGAGGGCTCGCGCCATTTCGTCTGGACGGATGTGGCAGCTATAAAACGGGAAACCGTGACGAAGCGAATGCAACACGTTTCAGCCATCAAGCATGGATCCAACCGGGACTATACATACACGACTCATGAAGTGCAGCACAACTTGATTGTGGAAGACAAAACCGGCAAGGCGCTTTTGAAGCTGGACGAGGACACTCCGATGGACCCCCTACAGGACTGGCTCCTGCTGCGGGCGTACATTCCGCAACGCACGGGTTTGCCGGTGACGGAAGTCAGCCGCGAGAGCGCACTGGGTGACGGTGTAGGGCTCTAGCGGGGAATTCGCCTCAGCCACCGCGCTGTGCAGTGCAATAGGAGGCGAGTGCTACGATGTAGCACATGAGGAAAACGTCCGTGCGGGAACTTCACAACCGCACGTCCGAGCTTGTGCGTGAAGCCGAACAGGGCCACGTGAGCGTAATCGAGCGGCGTGGAGAGCCAGTCGCGGAGCTACGCCCCATTGCCGTTCCTGCTGGGATGCCGGCGAGCGGGAAGGCGCGGATCTTCGACTCCATGCGGGAAATCTGGGCCCGAATGCCGCAAGTTGCCGACAGCGCGAGCATGATCGAAGAGGATCGTGACAGGTAGCCGTCGACGTATCTCGACACCTGCTACATTGCAAAATTTTTATTTCAATGAGCCTGAGTCTTCCGGGTTCGCAAACTGGTTCGATCCGCCGACATCATCTATTCTTCTGTTTGGGCTTTGGCTGAGTTTTCATAGGGTAATTCATCGCCATATGCGCGAAGGCTGGTTGACGCCTCCAGATGCAATCGAGTTGTCCAATCGCTTCCTGGAACATATTCAGGAGGGTCTGTGGAAGCTCATCGTGGTCAACGAAGGTCTACTGAGGAGAACCAGCGCGTTAATTGCCTCCGAGCCTCCGGCGCTCTTCCTTCGACTGCCGACGCAGTACACCTGTCCACCGGGAGTGAGATCGGAGAACGCGAGATGTGGACCTACGACCGCCACATGCTGGCGGCCGCTTCCTACTTTGGACTGACGGGCCGAAGCGTCTCGCGGGCCTGCGCCGGTAACCCTACTCCGTTCGCAGAATCTCTACGATGTCGAGCCTTGCGATGGGGCGCGTGGCGATCCAGATGCCGATGGCGGCGACGCAAATGATGAAGCATACCGACCCCGCATACGCCGTCGCGTCGACAGATTTCGCGCCTTCCACCAGGCTCGCGAGGACCCGTCCGCTCAGCAGCGCGATTGCGATCCCCGTAACCGCGCCCGCCACGATGGGCAGCAGACCTTGCCGTAGAAGGTGGGCTCGCAGCCGTTCGGGCGTGGTACCGAGCGCCATCCTCACTCCCATTTCGTGTGTCCGCCTCGCCACCGTATAGGAAACGATGCCATAGATGCCGATGATGGCCAGCAGCAGCGCGAACGCGGCGAAGCACAGCACTGCGGTCTTGTAAAATTGCGGGCGGGCGAACTCGTCCGCCATCCGCTGCTCCATGGTCTTCACGCCGTAGAGTGGCACCTGCGGGTCCACCGACTGTACGGTGTCGCGAATCATCGCCAGATGGCCCTCGGGGCGGCCACTCACCTTGACCACGATCGTCGCCCCCGGCCAACCGCCGGGCGAGCGGGACAGGACGAAGATCTGGCTGGTTTGTGCGCCCTCGGCCAGATAATCCATCCGCTTCACGACGCCGACTATTCTTCGGGGGTTGTCGGGGTTTCCGATTGTGCGGCCAATCAGATCGGCAGGTTGTCCGAACTCGCGCGCGAATACCGAATTCACGACGGCGACCTCGGTAATTCCTTGCAGGTCGGCCGCCGTGAACTCGCGGCCCGCCAGAATTTGTCCGCCCATGGTGCGGAAGTAGTCCGGAAGAACCGGAACCACCATGGAATTCATGCTGGCGGGGCGTCCGTCCAACCGGTACCGTCCTCCCAGAAAGCCCTTCGCCAGAAGGGGGAGAAACTGCGTGGAACTGGCGCTCCGCACTCCTGGAATGCGCCGAACCCGGTCCAGCGCTTCCGAAAAGTAGACCATGCGGCTGGCGTCGGTTTCATGCGTAGTTCCTTCGAGGGAGACATTGACGGTGACCACGCCAGAACGGTCGAAACCGCGATCCGCTTCCATCAGGCTGACGAAGGCGCGGCCCACGGAAATCGACGCAGTCAACAGCACGATGGTGAGCATTACCTGCGCTGCCACCAGCCCTTCGCGAATGAAGCGTGCGCCGCGAGTGTCGCTGGAACTACGCGTTCCGAACCTGAGGGAGCGTCCCGCGTAGAGCGAGGGCAATACACCGAACAGCAATCCGCTGAAGAGGGAGACGGCGATGGCGAAGCACAGCACCCGGCCGTCCAGAAGCGAGTAATTCTGCGTGGCCAGCGGTGCGGGCTGGAGCTTTGCGGCCAGCGACGCGGTTGCCAGCGCGACAACCAAACCCGCCGTAGTGGCAGCCAGGGAGAGCAGCACGCATTCGGTGAGCAACTGCTGCGAAATGCGTGCCCGGCTGGCGCCCAGGGCGGACCGAATGGCAAGCTCGCTGGACCGGTCGGCGGTCCGTGCCATCAGCAGATTCGCCACGTTGGTGCAGGCGATCAGCAGGATGAGCAAAACGGAGGCCATCAACACCAGCGAGGCGTTCTTGGTGGGACCGGCCAATCCGTCGCGTAAAGGAGTGATGGTGGAGGCTTGGTCCTGGCCGCCGTTGGGATGGCGCCGGTTGGGCCAAAGACGCTCGGCCTCGGCGGCGAATGGTGTGCGCGCCTGCTCCCAGGTGATGCCGGGTTTCAGCCGTCCGATGGTGGTCCAGCCGTGATTGCCGCCGCTATATGCAGCGGGCTTCCAGACGAGCGCTTTCTCGGGATAATCGAACCCCGGCGGCGCCACGCCGATCACGGTGAAGGGATTGCCGTCGATCCGGATGGTGGCGCCGAGAGCCTTGCGGTCGCCTCCGTAAAGCGCCTGCCAGAGGCCGTAACCAATGACGACGACCGCGTTGCGTCCGGGCGGTTCCCAGCCGGGCGCGTCGACGTCGTCGCCGGGCGCAAATGCGCGCCCCAGCACGGGCTGCGTGCCCAGGAGCGAGAAGAAATTCCACGACGTCTGGACTACGTGCACGCGCCGCCACTCGCCGGCGCCTCCCAGATTGGCGTCGCGGCTTTCCCAGAGTGCGGCGTCGGCGAGATAGGTACTTTGCGTGCGCCACTCGTGAAAGTGACTGGCGCTGTCATGCGGCGCGGGGAAGACTTGCAGCGACGCCAGTCGCTCGGGATCTCGAAACGGCAGCGAACGCAGGAGCAGCGCGTTGACCACGCTGAAGACGCCGGTATTGGCGCCGATGCCGATAGCCAGCGCCAGGATCGCGAAGGCGGTGTGCCACGGACGGACGGCCCAAAGGCGCAGCGTGTGTCGCGCGTCCCGCGCAATTTCGCGCGCGAACTGTGCGGGGATGGAGATGGCGAGATCGGCAATCAGTTGGAGCCACAAGAGCGCGCCGCCCGATTCCTTCAGTTCGTCGCGAAATGCCTGCTCCATGTCGGGTGCGTAGTTTTCCCGAAATCCGGATGGGTACAGCTTGAGCAGACGGCGGTAGAACCGGAGGGAGAGGGGCTCTTCAGGCATGTTTAGGCACTCCAAATTTTGCGGTGGCCAACTGCACCAGGTCGCGCATGCGGGCCGCTTCTGCCTGGGCCACTTTACGGCCGAACGGCGTGATGCGGTAGTAGCGGCGCCTCTCGTCGTCGAGGTGTGGGTCGGGCCGCTCGTCGGACTCCTCGATCAGTTCCCACTCAAGCATCTTATGGATCGAGCCGTAGAGCACTCCGGGACCGAGCTTCAGCTTGCCGCCCGTCCGTTGTGCGATCTCGCGGCGCAGGGCGTAGCCATGGCGTTCGCCCTCGCCGAGGGATAGAAGAATGTGGAAGACCGCCGGGGAGAGCGGCGTGAGGTCATCGATTTGAGATTGGTTTCTGGGCGGCATACTAGTACAAAATCAGATCTAGTATGCCTCGGAGCGACAGGTCGTGTCCAGCCAAGGAAATTCGCCCTGTCAGTCAAGAAACTTTTGGCCACAGATGGACACGGATTCACACGGACAAAAACACGGCGCGGCAAAACCGCGACCAAAAGAATATTCACCATAGAGCCACGGAGACACTGAGAAAACAAACGTCAAAGGCAAGACGGGAGAACACGGAGGTGGCGGAGGCCACGGAGGTGCGGGGTTGGGCGCACAACTGACGTGTAGGATCGTCGTGCGCCGCAACGAGCTCTAGCCGCCGCCAACAGAGAACCGCGTCCGTACTTCCGCGCTCACCGGTGTCGGCTTCCTGGTGGCGGCATCGATCGGACACCAGACGGTGCGGGCCTGCGCCAGTAGGGAGCGGTCATCGGCGCGCAGGATTTCGGTGTGGCGCTCGAAGCGCAGTCCGTGCCCACCCACGTGCGGGCGACGATCCGGTCGGTGAGATGCGCTGCGTGACGGTAGTCGATCTCGTGGCGAAGGACGATCCAGAATAGACGCGCCTTTTCGCTGTCTGGAGCTACCGCGTTCCAATGCGCGACGGCCGCGTCTTGCACCCAGCGGACATAGACGACATTGTTGACGTGCCCCAATTCATCGATGTCCGCGGCTTCCACGCGAATCGGCAGCTCGAATGGCTCGACGAGGTCATTCATAGTTTCAGTATGTGCGATGCTGTGTTACGGAGGCGCGATGGAGTTCCGGCAACTCGAGCTGTTTCTGGCGGTGATTGAGGAGTCGAGTGTCACCAGGGCGGCCGAGAAGATGTTCCTTTCCCCCGGCGCCGTCAGCCTGCAATTGCACAGCCTCGCTGACCATCTACAGACCGAACTGTTCATCCGCCGCGGCAAACATCTGGTACCCACACCGGCCGCTATGCGACTGGCTGAGCAGGCCCGTTCGGTGCTGAGCCAGGTGCGCCAGATCGAGCAGGAGTTCTCCGGCGATCCGCTCACCGATAAGCGACCCTTTCATTTCGCCACGGGCGCCAGCACGCTGATCCATCGGCTGGGGCCCCCGCTCCGAAGATTGCGCAAGAAGTTCCCCAATACACCGATCGAGATCACCGTTTCGGCCACGGAGGAAATGGTGGCGGGACTGCTCGATCGCCGCTTCGATCTGGCGCTGATCTCGCTGCCGTTCGCCAGTGACAACATCGATGTCATCCCCTTGTATGAGGAAGAACTGCTGATTTTGAAGCCGGCCCCCCATCGTGTGAGTGGATCGCATGTGGGCTGCATCCAGGCTGCGGAATTGGCCCACGCGTCATTCCTGCTCTATCCCAAACGCAGCAACATGCGGACTATGATCGAGCAGTTTCTGCGCGACCTGGGGATCACGCCAAGAGTGATTATGGAGGCTGACGATACCGAGGCCATCAAGAAGGCGGTAGAGGCGGGGTTCGGATATTCGGTGCTGCCTGAGTCGGCGCTCCGCGGCGGCTCGCGATTTTTTCATCTGTTTCGCGTGCAAGGGCGCAAGTTGGCACGGACGCAGGCGCTGGCCATGGCGCGCACGGATCGAAGGCGGTCGCTTACGGATTCGGTGGCGAGGTTTCTGGAGTCGGCGCTGGCGAAGAAGTGAGGGGGGAAGCGATTGGCGGTTAGCTGTTGGCTTTTGGCTAGTTTGAAGAACCGCTCCCTGGCGGTCGCGGCTCGGTAAACGGTCTTAGGTTTGAGCCAAAAGCTAAAAGCCAACGGCCAAAAGCAGGCGGATTCCGCCGCTACGCTTTCATCTCTTTCCCGTTTCGCTTTACGTCTTCCAACTGCAGTCCCTTCACATTCTCGATCACGTCGTCCTGCGTCACGTTGCCGAATGAGCAATGCGCGATGCGCACGCCACTTACGGGCGCATTTTCGTATCCTCGCAGATAGACGGCACGCTTGCTGGTCTGCGACGTCACGTTCTCCACGACGACGTTTTTCACCAGAGGCTGGAACCCTCCGCCCCGGCCATCCCGGATGGCGTACTCGGGATAGAAGAAGTCCACCTCGATCACCGCCTCGGCGACCTGGCCGATCGTGATGTTGGTGAAGTACACGTTCTCGTACGACCCGCCGCGGAAGGAATTGGTCTTCAGTCGCAGAGCGCGCTGCAGGTGAGGGCTATCCATGCGGCAATTGTCGACGATAACATTGTGGATCCCGCCCGACCCTTCGCTGCCCAGCGACACGCCGCCGTGGCCGTCCTTCATGATGCAATTGCGAATGATAATGTTTTCGCAAGCCGCACCCACGCGGCGGCCGTCGCGATTGCGTCCGCTCTTGATGGCGATGCAGTCGTCGCCCGTCTCGAAGACGCAGCCTTCCACCAGGACGTCGGTGGAACTTTCCGGATCGCAGCCATCGTTATTCGGTCCGAAGCTGGCGATCTTCACGCCCCGCACCGTGACGTTCCGGCACAACACCGGATTGACTTCCCACATGGGTGAATTGCGAATACTCACGCCTTCGATCAGCACGTTGGTGCACTTGTACGGCTGCAGGAAATTGGGCCGCAGGTTATGGCCCTCGCCGAAGATGCGTTGTCTGACCGGCAGGTCCTTGTCGCCCATGGCGACCAACCCGTCGGCGTCTCCCCTGGCGTTGGTTCTCATCGACCACCAATGGTCCTTATCCGCCTGCCCGTCCAGCATACCGGTGCCGGTCACCGCGATGTTGGTCTGCTCGTAGGCGTAGATGAAGGGCGAATAGTTCATGCACTCGGTGCTCTCGAATCGCGTCAGTACCGGAGGCAGGTACTGTTTTGGGTCGGTGCTGAATTTCAGAACGGAACCTTCGTCCAGGTGCAGGTTGACGTTGCTCTTGAGGTGGATCGGACCGGTGAGGAACTCCCCACGCGGTACGACTACGCTGCCGCCGGCCGCCTTGGAGCAGGCGTCGATCGCCTTAGCGATAGCTTCGGTGCAATCTTTTTGGCCGCCTGCCACCGCGCCATGTTTAGTGATGTCGAAAGCGCGACCGGGAAATTGCGGCGGGCGGATGCGCGCCAATATCGCTTGCATCTCCTTTACGCGATCGGGCGCCTGATAGGCAGCCAACCGCCGCCCGGCAATCGTAGCAATGGCGGCAGTGCCGCTCACGAAGCGTCTTCTGGTCATGACTTGGACTCATCTCAGCATCGACGTATCGCTCACGGGTGTCAACTCAGTCCCGCTAAACGCTAACTTGAGCCCTGCTAAACGGCCAAGGTCCCTTGAGTTTTACTAAACCTTCCTTTTAGATATTCCCGGTTGACCGCAGCAATCGCCGCGACCTATAGTTACTGCAAGACGACGTCCGTCTGGTACGCTCCAAGAATGAGGACCGATAAGTGACCAGAACGTTTCTGGAAAAGTACTCTCTCGGTGTAGGCGACCGTTTTGCGCACCAGGCCAAGCCGCAGTTAGCCGCCTGTGTACAGGCAGCCCGCCTGGGCACCACCATTATTCCTGTTTGGAATAAGTCCAACCGCGAGCATCTGATCGTGGGTTCCGAGCCGTCGGGCACGCGTGCCGCCGCGGAACGCGCGGTTCGCGAGTTGGAGTGGAACTGTTCCTATTATCTGGATGCCGACCACATTAACGTGGGAACGGTCGACCGCTTCCTCGATCCTTGTAATTTCTTCACCCTCGATGTAGCCAACACCATCGGGCAGCCTCCCGCGCCGGGCGTGGTGGAGGATTTTCTGCGGCGTCATCCCGAACTGATCGGACGCATCGAGATACCGGGCATCGCCGAACCGTTTGAAGTAACGGCCGAACAGGCACACGCCACTGCCCAAAAGTATCTGGCTGCCGTGGCCGACGCCGCCGGCATCTATCGCCACATCGCGCGGCATAAGGACCCCGGCCAGTTTGTTACTGAGGTGTCTATGGACGAGACGGACTCGCCGCAAACGCCTCCCGAACTGCTGCTGATTCTCGCGGCCATCGGCGACGCCGGCATTCCCATCCAGACCATCGCACCCAAATTCACCGGACGATTTAACAAAGGTGTCGACTACGTCGGCAACGTGGAGCAGTTCGAACTGGAGTTCGTCTCCGATATCGCAGTAATCGCTCACGCGATCCGGCAGTATGGGCTCTTCCCGAACCTCAAGCTCAGTGTGCATTCCGGCAGCGACAAGTTTTCTATCTACGCGCCCATCCGCCGCACCCTGCGCCAGACGGGCGCCGGGATTCACGTGAAGACTGCGGGGACCACCTGGCTGGAGGAGCTGATCGGCCTGGCCGAAGCTGGTCCTGAAGGCCTGGCCACCGCCAAGGAAATCTACGCTTCCGCCTACGAGCACTGCGACGAACTGTGTGCTCCTTACGCCGCCGTGATCGATATCGATGCCGCCCGCCTGCCGCTTCCCGCGGAGGTAAACGGCTGGACTTCCGAGCAGTATGCGTCCACCGTGCGCCACGACCAGCAGAATCCGCTATTCAATCCGCACGTGCGCCAGTTGCTGCACGTGGGGTACAAGGTGGCTTCCAAAATGGGCGAACGTTACACCCGAATGCTGGAGGCGTGCGAGGAATCGATTTCCCGCAACGTCACCGAGAACCTCTTCGTGCGGCATATCGAGCCACTGTTTCTGCGCGCATGAGTTGCCTCCGCACCATCGGTTGGGCCGGGACGCCGAGATGAGTCTCGGCACTGCAGACTAAGAGTCTGCGTTACGACCTATTCCCAGCGCAGCGCTACCATCGGATCCACCCGCAATGCACGGCGTGCCGGGACTGCGCTGGCTAACGCGGCGATAGCGGCGAGGAACAGCGTGATGCCGGCGAATGTGATCGGGTCCCACCAGGGGAGCCCGTAGAGGAAGTCGGACGCGCCCGGGAACGACAGCGTGGAATGCAGCAGAGCGGACAATCCGGCGCCGCCCATCAGTCCGATCGCGCTGCCGATGATGACGGGACGGAGTCCTTGTAGAATGACGGTCCGCAGCACGTCGCCGGCATCGGCGCCCAGGGCCATCAGGACGCCGATTTCCTTGATCCGGCGGGTCACCAGGTACGACATCACTCCGTAAATTCCGATGCCCGCGAGAGTCACGGCGAGGAAGGCGAGCAGCGCCGCGAATTCCGCGTAGGTCTGTGCCATCGCATGTTGCATGCGCAGCGGACCTTCCTCCAGGCCGAGTACGGTAAGGCTTCGGGGAAGGTTGGCGTCCGTGGCGGCGGCCGCATTGCGTATCGCGGACATCCCGCCGGCCGACGTTTTAACCAGGATTGGCTCGGGGCGTGTGCCATCCATATTCAGATAGACGTGTGCGGGGTCCACGCGCGAAAGATTCGAGAAGCGTACGTCGGCCGCCACCCCGATCACTTCGAACTCTTTGAGCTGTCCGTTGAAATGCATGTCGAGCTTGAAATGTTTGCCGATGGGATCTCCGTCGGGCCACAGGCGCTCGGCGGTAAGTTTGCTGACCACCGCTACGGGCGTGCCCCGCTGGGTTTCGACGTCGGTGAAATCGCGCCCACGGAGCAGAGGAATGCCGAGAGTGGAGAAATATCCGGCCCCGCCGTAACTCGCCAGCGTCCGCCCGCTGGTCTTGTCTGTGTAAATGGGCGGCGTCCAAGTGCCCATCATGGGCGGACCCCCGATGGCGACGTTGCGGAGTTCGGGCTCGGACTGCAGGTGCTGGTACATGCGTTGCTGCTTGGCGGCGGCTTGCTGGGCATCGCGGCCAAAATCGGCCCAGACCAGGTACACGCCGCGAGTTTCGAAGCCGGGTTGGACATCCTTCGAGCGCAGCAGACCGCGTACCAGGAGGCCGGCCGTCACCAGCAGCAGCATGGAAGCGGCCACCTGACCGGCCACCAGAAAACTGCGGAAGCGCGAACGGCTGAGTCGTGCGCCGAACGTCGCGCCTTCCTGTTTCAACGCCGCGGAGAGGTCGGTCTTGGTGAATTGCAGCGCGGGTGAGAGCCCGAATACCACGCCCGTTACGAGGGCGAGCAATAAGGTATAAACGAAAACGCGGAGGTCGGGCGCAAGAGAGAGGCCCATGGCGCCGGCTGCCCGCCCCAAAAGCGTCTCCTGAATTTCCAGCCACAAGAACCTGGCGCACCACGCCGACAGCATCAGTCCGAGAGTGCCTCCCCCGAGCGCAAGCACTGTGCTCTCGGTGAGCAGTTGGCGCACAATGCGGCCGCGAGCCGCGCCTAACGCCAGGCGTACGGCGATCTCTCGCTGTCGCGCAGCGGCGCGCGCCAGGAGCATGTTGGCAAGATTGGCGCAGGCGATGAGCCATACCAATCCCACCACCAGCATCAGAGCTGCCACCGCCATGAGAAATCGCGGATCCTCGGTGTTGCCCAGATAGGTGGGCTTTTGGAGCGTGAGAGCGACCGTCTTGTTCCGCTCGATATTACCGGCGGCAAACTGCTGCAGTAGCACGCCGGCCTGCGCCTGGGCGCTCGCCATGCTGGCCGAAGGGGCTAGTCGCGCCAGCAGAACGAATTCCGTGTCGTTGACGTCGTTGCGCCAGTCGTTGCCGGGAGCGAGCGTGGTCTGCATAGCGATGGGCGCCCAAAAATCGATCGGCTCCGGGGGCACGGCAGTGCCTGGAAAGCTCTCCGGCGCCACGCCGACAATGCTGTACGCCACGTTATTCAGCTTGAGAGTTTTGCCGAGTACCAACGGATCCCGGTGATAGGTGCGATCCCAAAAGGCGTGGCTGAGCACGATCACGGGATGCGCGCCGGGAACCGAGTCTTCATCGCCAAGGAAGGTGCGGCCCAACGCGGGCTGGATGCCCAACGCGGCGAAGTAATTTCCGGAGACGGTCTGGCCCCGGAATTTATCGGTGTCGCCTGTCACGGCAAACGGCCAACTGGAAGCCACCAGGCTTCCGAAGGCACTGCAGTGTTCTTTGAGGTAAAGATACTCGGGATAAGAGAAGGCGTACTGGATGTTGCCATTCATGGCCGGCTCATACCAGCGCTCCAGGCGCACCACCGATCCGGGATCGCTCACCGGCAGCGGTTTGAGCGCCACCGCGTTGAAGGCCGAGAAGAGCGTGGTGTTGACGCCGATTCCCAACGCGAGGGTCAGCACAGCCACCAGGGTGAAGCCCGGATTCTGGCGCAGAGTGCGCACGGCATACCGAAGGTCGCCCCAGAGGATGTCCACTTGCGGCAGGCCGCGTAATTCGCGCTGGGTCTCTTTGGCCTGCGCCACTCCGCCGAAGCTGCGGCGCGCGGCCATGCGCGCTTCCTCGGGAGGCATTCCGCGGCGGATATTCTCCTCCGCAAGCAAGTCGAGATGCTGGGCGATCTCGTCGTCGAATTCGCTCTCCGCATGGCGGCGGCCGATGAGTCCGGAGAGCCGGGAAAAGAACGAAAACAGGTTGTCGAACATGCAATTACCCCTTTGCGGCGGCTAGCAGTTTTCCCATGACATTGGCCATCCGGTCCCACTCGCGGGCTTCCGATTGAAGCTGTTTTTGGCCGGTCCGCGTGATGGCGTAGAATTTGGCCTTCCGGTTGTTCTCCGATATGCCCCAACTGGCTGAAATCCAGCGCTTCTGCTGCAGGCGCAACAGGGCGGCGTAGATGGTGCCCTGATTGAGCGCAATGGCATCTTCGCTGACCTGCTCGATGCGCCGTGCGATGCCGTATCCGTGGAGCGGTCCCATGGAATTCAGAGTGGTGAGCACCATCAAGTCCAGGGTGCCCTGCAGAATACTCGATTTCAACTCTTCTGTTGCCA
>Ga0265314_10003199_pt1 | contig 16041 bp, 16 predicted proteins | sample 4126metaG_FD_203106 | JGI IMG/M metagenome (GOLD analysis project Ga0265314, IMG submission 203106) | Rhizosphere microbial communities from Carex aquatilis grown in University of Washington, Seatle, WA, United States - 4-1-26 metaG | ecosystem: Host-associated > Plants > Roots > Rhizosphere >... | reverse complement strand
GATAGAGGGCGAAGCGCGGAGGGGGCGTGCGAGGTAGAACTCGACGCGGTTGCAGGTGGAGAGGATGACAAGTTCTGCGTGGGGGAATTTATCGCGGAAGGATTGGGCCGCTTTGGCGGTCTGGTCGGGGGTGAAGGCGAGGCGTTCGCGGAGTTCGAGCGGCGCGGTCTTGTGGTTGAGGCCGACCATGAGGAGGCGGAGGGGAGCGGGAGGATCAGGGATGAGGGATTGCATCATCACACCCACCTTGCCGCGGCGAAGGCGAAGAGGAAGAGTGCGAATCCGGCGATGGCGAGCCAGGCGGCGCGGCGTCCGCGGAAGCGGGGGGTGAGGGGGACCTGGAGCAGGAAGGCGTAGACGATCCAGGAGAGGAGTGCGGAGGCGAGCTTGAGGGCCTGGGCTGTGGTGTTGGCGGGGGCGGTCTGGTCGTGGGCGGCAATCTGGAGTGCGCCGGCAACGGTGGCGACGGTAAGGACGGGGAAGCCCCAGTAGATGGTGTGCTGGACGAATTTTTCGATGGAGGCCAGCGGGGGGAGGCCGATCCAGCGGTGAGAGGCATCGAGGCCTCGGCGTTTGAGCTGGCGGTCGGCGAGGAGGTAGACGACAGCTCCCACGCAGGCGAGCGCGAGCAGGACGGTGGCGGCGACGATGGTGACGATGTGGAGGAGAATCCAGGCGTGGTGATAGAGGTGATTTTCGCCCGGGTGGATGAGGGCGAGGACCAGGCCCAGGATGAGGAGGACGGCGATCATGGGGAGGAGGAAAAAGGAAAGGCTGCGGAGGTGGCGGGTCCAGCGGAAGTAGATGACCCAGATGGCCAGGAGCAGGCCGAGGAGGAGGAACGCGTCGAAGGGATTGGAGACCGGTAGGGCGAGAGTTTTCTGCGAAGCGGCGCGCCAGGCGAGGAGGGCGATTCCGAGGACCACGCCGGAGCAGACGGCGAGGCGAGCGGGGAGGCCCATGGAGGCTTCGTGGGGGAGCGTGGCGCCGGCGGTGGTTTGAATGGCGGCGCGCATGTGGAGGAAGCCGAGGAGGAAGGCGCCGGCAAAAAGCAGGCTGGTCATGAGGAGCAGCAGAAATTGAACGAGTTCACTTACCGGCATGCCTGGCCCGCGCGAATGTGGGTGGAGTTTCAGTGGGTGAATTCTCGGAAATGGCGGGTGGCGGTTCAGATGAGGCGGCGGCCTCGGCGAGCCATTGGTGGAATTTTTCGTGGGCGGCCGTCTCACCACCGGCGCGGAGAATGGATTCCATTTCTTCGCCGGCGATGCGCTGGAGAAGGGCCTTGCGAGCGGGTCCCGCGGCGATTTGGGATTTGACGTTGGCGCGCCAGGCGGCGAGGAGGCCGGCGAGGGTGATGAGGATGGGGTCGATGCCATCGACGGCCTGTTGGCAGATGCGTGCCGCCAGGGCGGGGGAGGCGGCGGAGGTGCTTACCGCAAGGACGACACCGGCTTGCGATTCCGCGGATGAAGTGCTGGATGCGATGCGCCGCGTGGCTCCGCTGGAAAAGTCGCCGTCGTCGGGTTTGTCGCAGCGGCAGCAGAAAATACCGGCGGCTTCGGCGTGCTTTTGGACCTGGGCGTTGACCTCGGTGCGATCGGTCGCGGCGAAGACGAGGCGCCAGGATTTGCGGGCCATGTGCGTGGCGGCGTAGGGGGCCTGGATGCGTTCGATGGTTTGAAGCGCGGCGAGGGCGGGGGTGAATTCAGGGCTGACGACGACAACGCGGGCGCCGGTGGCGAGAAGTCCCTGGGCCTTTCGGAGTGCGACCTGGCCGCCACCGACGATGAGGACGGGGCGACGGTGGAGGTCGAGGAAGACGGGGTAGGGGCTCGCAGGCATAAGCCCACGATTTTAGCGAGGGCCAGGTGGAATTGTCAGCGGGCTGGGGTGGGTTTAGAGGAGCCAGTCCAAGGGGGGCTTGGCGGAGCCATCGGGGTCGTCGATTTTGTCGATGAAGCGGGCGCCGACGGTAAATTGCCCAACCTCCCATTCCTCACAATTTCGCACTTCGCAAAGAACGAGCCAGCCACCACCTTCGCGAAATTTCAGCGGGGCGACGAGGCGCGCGCCTTTGGAAAGGGCGAAGGGGAGGGTAAGACCGATGCCACGGGCGGAGACATCCCGGAGGAGGGCCCAGTGGGCGGTAGTTTTACCTAGGGCGGATATAACGCGAATACGAACGCGTAGAACTACCGATCTGCGGGGGGTTTGGCGTTTTTCCCGGGGCGCGGCGGAGTCCATTTCGCGAAGGACGGACAAAAGTTGGTGCCGTTCTTTGGCCGATAACGTCATGTTGTCCATACGAGAACCCTCTAGAATCGCCTTTGAAGAGGCAGTAGGAATACATCGTATATTTGCGCGCTAAAGTTGAGGATGGCGATTTTTTAACAATAGCTCTGGCCAGCAATTATGGATCAAAGAGATTTCTGAGAATTCCGCTTGACTGGGGCCGGTCTTGGGTTAATTTAGAGGTGTCGAAGGTCGTCCGTATATCTACTCTGAGGGGGTAGAAGCGTGGATGGGTTTCGGTAAAGAGGGCGGTCGTCCTGATGTTTGTGCAAGGATCGTCGCCTAACCGCAGGTGCTTTTGGTTTGTTAACCAGAAGCAGCATTATTGAGAAACACCAAGGAAACCGCACGAAATCAGCACGGTTAGGAGTGAGAGATGGTTACACGGAAAGCAAAATGGCTCTTGTCGCTGGCAGCAATGGTCGGCGTGTTTGCGGGAACCTCAGCGTTCGCTGCGCCCACGGTTCAGCTGAAGGGTGACACGGGGACGCTTGAGGTGACGACTTTTTCGCCACTGCAGGAAGCGTCCGCCAGCTTCAATGGTATCTATGGAACGCCGCCGTTCCCGACGATCACGCCGGTGACCAATGGGTGGAAGATCACTTTCACGCCGAGCTCTGCGTTTTTCGCGTCGGCCAACAATCATGCGTTTGGCGAGAAGACGATTCTCTCGGGCGAGCTGCAATTCAACATTACGTTCTTCCAGCCGGACAACGTCACGCCGTCGCCGATCCACCTGACGACGAACATCTTTGAAAACGGCATCTATGCGACTTCGGGCAATGGGACAGTTGCGGTGAACTCCGCGGATCTGCCGTCGGGCGTCACGGTGACGGAGCTGGATGACAGCTTGGCGACCAGCACGGGCAATTCTTTCAATGGGCATGCGTCTACGTCGTTCTCAGCCAATGGCACATGGTCACTGTTTGATCAGGTTCCCACCATGGCTGGTGCGTATTCGAGCTATCATGTCGTGATTGATAACGACCTGCTGGCGGAGGCCCTTGCCGGCCCGTCGAGCTCGGCGTCGATCGCCAAAAAGAACTTCTCGATCATCTTTACCACCGATGGCAGCACGGGCGGCGGTACACCGCCGACGCCGGAGCCCGCCTCGCTGGGCATCCTGGCGATCGGGGCGATGGGCCTTCTCGCCCGCCGCCGGAAATAATCGAAACAACATCAGATCACTCCAAACGGCCTGCCTCCCCGGCAGGCTGTTTTTGTTTTTGCATCGGTTGTTTGCGGTCGAGAGACTGCGGACCGGCGGCGTTTGTAGGGCGGGGGATCACGAAGATTCGTTGCCGGCGATGCGGCGCTCGAAGAATTGGCGTTCGGCGACGTTCCGTGCGCATTGTAGGGCTGTGGCGAAATGTTCCTGTGCGGCGGCGTGGTTGCCTCGGCGTGATTCAAACTCACCGATAGCGGCGTGGAAGAAGGGGTAGGTTGCGAGGCGTTCGGGGCCGGCGATGTTGCCGATGGCCTGCAGGCCGGCGTCTGGGCCGTGGATTTGGCCGATGGCGATGGCACGGTTGAGGGCGATGATGGGCGAGGGCTCAAGCGTGAGGAGTGCATCGTAGAGCGCGATGATTGCGGCCCAGTCGGTGAATTGCTGCGATGAAGCCTGGGCATGGACCGCGGCGATGGCAGCCTGAAGGTGGTAGGTGGTGATCTGCTGCTCGCGAGCGGAGAGTTCCAGGAGCCTGAGCCCTTCGCTGAGGCGTTCCTGATCCCAGGCGCAGCGATCCTGCTCGAGCAGCGTTAAGAGGTTGCCCTGTGCGTCGAGGCGTGCGGGGAGGCGCGCGGCGTGGAGATTCATGAGGGCGGCGAGGGCGCAGGTGGCGGGCGTGGCAGCGGGTGGATGTTCAAGCAGGAGCGTGCAGAGGCGGATGGCTTCAACGCAAAGATCGGCGCGAACGGCGGATTCGGGCGATGCGCCGTGGTAGCCTTCATTGAAGAGCAGATAGAGAGCGCGCTGGACGGCGGGGAGGCGGATGGAGAAATCGGCGGCGGCGGTGACATCGAACAGGGCGCCGGATTCGGCGAGGACTTTTTTGGCGCGGGGGAGGCGCTTTTCGATGGCGGTGTGGGTGGCGACAAAAGCGGCGGCGATTTCATCGACGGAAAAGCCACAGAGTATGTGAAGGATGAGCCCCACCTGGGATTCTTCGGGGAGGTTGGGATGGCAGCAGGAGAACATCATGCGGAGCTGTTCGTCGCGGAGGGCGGCGGGCTCGAAGACTTCAGCGACCGTTGGGGCGAGGGTCCATTCGCTCTCGAGGAGGCGGCCCATTTCGGCGGCGAAGATGCGGATGGTGCGCTTGCGGCGGAGGGCGTCGAGGGCCTTGTGCTTGGCGGCGGTCATGAGCCAGGCGGAGGGATTTTCGGGGACACCGCGGAAGGCCCAGGTGGCCAGCGCCTGACAAAAGGCCTCCTGCACCACATCCTCGACGAGGTCGAGGTTGTGGATGCCGAAGACCTTTGTCAGCGCGGCGGTGATGCGGCCGGCCTCATGGCGAAAGAGGTGGTCGGCGAGTTCCATATCAAGCGCTCATTTGCCGAAGGGGACGGACTTCGACGGACCCACCGACTTCGAGGATGGGGCATCCGGCGGCGATGTCGGCGGCGGTGGCGAGGTCCCTGGCTTCGACGAGGGTGAAGCCTGCGATGAGATCCTTGGCCTCGGCGAAGGGGCCGTCGTGGATGGTCTTTGGGGAACCGCGGAGGACCTTGCCGGAGTCATCGAGGGGATGGCCGGGGTGCTTGATGAAGCCCTTGGCGGTCATGTCCTTGAACCAGGCGGCCCATTTTTCAAAGTGCTTCTGCTGCTGTTCGGGCGTGGCGCCGGGGTTGCGGCCGCGGTAGAGAAATGCGTACTCACTCATGGGAAGGCTCCTTGAAAAGAGGATTATAGAGAAAACGGATCAGCCGACATTGGCTGATCTTTGTTGAGCCATCACTGGTCGCGTCGCCGTATCGACGTGCGACGGTCGAAGCGGCGGACAGGAATTTCTGAAAATTTCCGGGGCGTGGTGGAAGCGTTGGATGGCGAGGTCACGGGGCATTTGCGTTGGGCGGGGCGCTGGTGTGGAATAGGGGACCCATTGGATCAGGTAATGTTTCGGGCGCGCCGATGCGGAGGGCGACATGATGGCTGAAGGAGTGCAGACGGGGGGTAACGGCGGCGCCGCGATCGCGGGGGCGCCTGAGATTCGGGGTGTGCCGATTGTGTTTGAGCCGCTGGCGCGGCCGAGCATGAAGCTGCTGTCGATACTGATACCGGTGTACAACGAAGAGCGGTATCTGGCGGCGGTGGTGAAGAAGGTGGTGGATCAGCCGCTGCCGACGGGGCTGGCGCGGGAGGTCATCATGGTGAATGATGCATCGAAGGACAAGACGTGGGAGATCATGCAGCAGTTGCCGGCGTTATTTCCGCAGGCGACGTTCAAGCTGCTCAACAAGACGAAGAATGAGGGAAAGGGGGCGGCCCTGCGGGATGCGTGGTCGATGGCGACGGGGGACATGCTGATCATCCAGGATGCGGATTTTGAATATGACCCGTCGGATTATCCAAAGTTGCTGGGGCCGATATTGGATGGGAAGGCGGATGCGGTGTTTGGATCGCGATTCATCGGGGAGCCGCACCGGATCATGTACTTCTGGCACCAGGTGGCGAATCATTCGCTGACGCTGCTGTCGAACATGCTGACGAATTTGAATCTGACGGACATGGAGGTGTGCTACAAGGTTTTTACGCGGGAGGTTTATCAGCAGATTCGGATCAAGAGTCCGCGGTTTGGCGTGGAGCCGGAGCTGACGGCGAAGGTGGCGAAGATTCGCCTGGCGAACGGGAAGAAGGTGCGGGTGTATGAGGTGGGGGTGGCGTATGCGGGGCGGACATACGAGGAGGGGAAGAAGATCGGGTGGAAGGATGCGGTATCGGCGATCCTGCAGATCATCCGGTTTCGGTTTGGGGATTGAGCATACCGGGTGTCAAATCCATTTAAGAATTGAGGGTTGATGAGGGGGAGGCGGGGAATCGCGGTTTTGGGACGCGCGCGTGTCCGATAGCGGGGCTGATTGGAGCGTTGTGCGCGGAGCGGGTCCGATAGGGCGCTAGCGGACGCGAATTTGTTGCAGGGCAGGGCTCTGTATTTGAAGTTTTCTCTAGCTTACCGCCGCTCGGGCGGGTTTGGAGAAAACTACATGAGTCGCCGCCATTGTCTCTCTTCCCCGCGCCTTGTTTCCAACCGCACCCGCCGTGATCGGGCGATCGATCTGCTCGAGACACTGGAGTCACGAATCAGCCTTTCGGCATCGCCGGTGGGCGCTGATGTGGGGGGTGCGTCTGAGATTTATCGCATCGCGGCGTGGTCCAACGGGCAGGCGGGGAGCCAGTACGGGCAGGCGTATAACAATCCGCAATTTGCGCAGGCGCAGACTTTCTTCAATCTATTTCGCCATCGATTTCAGCCTTATGTGAACCCGAATCCCAATCCGAATCCCAATCCCAACCCGAATCCTGATCCGACGCCGACGCCCCCGGCGCCCGGGACGCCGGCGACGATCACGCAGCTTGTGGAGGGGAACCTCACGCGGCTGGTGATTACCGGCACGAGCGGCGATGACAACATCAGCGTGACGGAATCGGGCACGACCTTCACCATCACCAGCAACGGCAACACCAATTCGGTGACCGGGAATTTCGGCGAGCTGGCGATCTACGGCGGCGACGGCAACGATACGATCACGGTGCAGTCGTCGGTGAACATCACGAGCCTGCTTTACGGCGGCGCGGGGGTGAATACCCTGACGGCGCTGGGCACGGCCAAGAGTTACATCGTAACGCTGGGCGGGGGCACCGATACGCTCACGGGCAACGGCACGAACACGAGCTTCTGGGCGGACCCGACGGATGTTGTGCATGCCACGTCGGCGGAGAATTCCGCGGGGGACGTGCATGTGGTCAGCGGGTTCTATCAACCGTTTTCCAGCAGCCCGAGCAATCCGAAATACATTCCGACCACGCTGAACGGTCCGACGCTGCCTGAGCCGACGGATGCGGGGACGACGGTGCACGTGACGGCATCGCTCTGGGGAACCGGGCCGGTGATGACGGATGTGAACCAGGGTCAGGTTGGGGACTGCTATTTCCTTGCGACGGTGCAGAGCCTGGCGTTCGCGCAGCCGTCGAAGCTTGAGGAAATGGCGGTCGACCTTGGCGATGGCACGTATGCGGTGCAGTTCAAGCGGGGCGGGACGACGAGCTATGTGCGGGTGGATGCGGACTTCCCGGCGGCGTCATGGGGCGGGCTGTATTACGCGCATCCGACGTCGGGCGGGTCGATCTGGGCGGAGGTGATGGAAAAGGCGTATGCGTACTTCCGCACGGGGGCGAACACGTATGCGTCGCTGAACTCCGGGTGGACGGGGTCGGTGTTTGGCGACCTGGGCGTGCCGACGAACACTTTCAATACCGGCGGGTCGGGGCTGTTCAGCGAGTTGGCGACGGCGGTCAACGCGGGCAAGGCGGTGGCGGCGATCACGGTGTCGTCGATGCCGTCGGGGATTCCGATCATCGGGAGCCATGCATACAGCGTGGTGGCGACCTCGGTGGTCAGCGGCGTGCAGTATGTGACGGTGCGGAACCCGTGGGGCTTTGACGGCGCCGGCAGCGACAGCAATACGTCCGACGGGCTGGTGACGATCACGATGGCGCAGTTCAACCAGGCATTTACCGCGGGCAGCATTCAGGTGTAAACGAACATCCCGGAAGAGAACATGACAACGCGTGTGGACGGCCCCTGGAGGGGCGGCCGTCCGCAGCGTTGTTCTGTTTTTGCGGGCTCGTGTTTAAGGATATACTTGTGTTGGTTCTAGCGGGAGTGGACGATGCTGCGACGCTTTTGGCTGCCGGTGCTGGTGAGTGTGTTCGGGCTGCTGTTTCTGGCGGGGACGGGCTGCGGGATTGTGACGGCGCCGGTGAGCGTGCCGGAGGCCGTCGCGGCGAATCGCAACATGCATCTGGAGGGGACCATCACCGACGCGGCGGGGAACGCGCTGACGGATGTGACGCTGTCGGTGCAGAAGGGGCACACGTATTGGGACGCGGCGATGGGCCAGCGGGTTGATTATGAGGATTCGTCATCGATTGTTTCGGGGCAATTTTCGGTGTCCCGGCGCGGCTCGACGCGCGTGCAGCTGATTTTCGCCAAGCCGGGCTATGTGCCGGCGCTGGTTGAATTTGATGACCATGGGTTTTACGTGGCTGCCGCCGCGACGACGCAGCCGAACGGATCCGATGCGCAGCGGGTGCCGGAGACGCAGCCGGTGTATCGCGGTTATTTTGGCGCCGAGTCGCCGAACAATCGCAACCCGATGTATATGGATCCGTCGTGGCATCCGGGGAAGCCGGTGCGGGTCATTTTGTATCCGGCGGCAGCTGTCGCACGCTGAGGAGGTGGGGCTGGGGTCGAATTCTATTGAATTTCCTTCACGTTCACCCAGCGCTTTTCGTGGGCACTTCGGGTGACGGCTTCGAGGACCTGCTGGCAGGCGAGGCCGTCGTCGAAGTTGGCGTGGAAATCGGCGGGCCTGGCCTTGGGATTTGCGAGGTGGAGGGCGATATCGGCGGCGGTGTTGGTGAAGGTTTCGGCGTAGCCGATGGGGTGATCGGCGGGCCAGTAGTTTTTCGCGTAGGGGTGGTGGCCGGTGGTGACGGAGATTTTTCGCCAGCCTTTTTCGGAGGGAGGGAGGGTGTCATCGAAAAATTCAAGGAAGGAAAAGTGCGGGAAATCGAAGCGCAGCGAGCCCTTGTCGCCGTTGATTTCGAGAGTGTTGGTGTTGTGATGGCCGGTGGCGAAGCGTGTGGCTTCGAAGGTGCCGATGGCGCCGGATCTGGTTTTGCAGAGGAACCAGACGGCATCATCGACGTCGACGGCGGCCATTTTCTGCGGGCCGCGGGGCTTTGAGGCGCCGGCGGTGAGGCCTTCGAGCATGCGGCCTTCTGGGCGGCGTTTGATGAAGGTGTTGAAGAGGCCGGAGACTTCGGTGAATTCATCGCCGGTGATGAAGCGGAACATGTCGATGGAGTGGGCGCAGAGGTCGCCATGGGAGCCGGAGCCCGCGACTTTTTTGTTGAGCCGCCAGACGAAGGGGACCGTAGGGTCCTTGATCCAGTCCTGCAGGTAGAGCCCGCGCACGTGGAAGATGCGGCCGATGCGGCCCTGTTCGACGAGCTGCCGGGCGAAGGCGACCGCGGGCACGCGGCGATAGTTGAACCAGACAAAGTTGTGCACTCGATTCTTCTTGACCGCGGCGACCATTGGCTTGGCTTCGGCGTACGTGCGGGCGAGGGGCTTTTCGCAGGCGACGGCCTTGCCGGCCTCGGCGGCGGCGATCACGATCTCGGGGTGGGCGTCATTGGGGACGCCGACGTCGATCAGGTCGATTTCCGGATTATCGAAGATGTCGCGCAGGCGCGTGGTGTGGTGTTGCCAGCCCCAGCGGTCGGCGGTCTGGCGCAGTGGCGCGAGGGTCCGCCCGGCCAGTGTGTGCATGACGGGACGGCGCGGCAGATCAAAAAAATGCGGCGCATTGGCCCAGGCATTGGAGTGGGCCTTGCCCATGAATTGGTAGCCAATGAGGGCGACGTTGAGCGGTTTGTTCATTGCGCGGCCTCCGCTGGATGTGATGGCGGAGTTATACCGATGACGGCCGGGGGCAACCAGTCGAGGGGCGTTTACTGCCCGGTTTCGTCGATCTGGCCGCTCAAGGGTGTGGTGATGGGGGCGGGGAGCATTTCGAGGGAGGCGGCGGTTTGTTCGATGGTGTCCCAGTCGTCGGTGATGTCGAGGCGGTCGACGTAGACGTCCTTGTCGAAGCCATAGAAGTAGACCTTGAAGGCGACGGGGCCGTCGAGGGTGGCGATGGTGAAAAAGAGGATGCCGATGTTGTTGCCGAGGGTGCGGCCGCCGATGAGGTTGAGGTCGAGGGTGTCAGGCTTCTGGAAGCGGCTGAGGATTTGGAGGTTGTCGGCGGTTTCAAGTTCCATTTCGACGGAGCGGCGCATCTTGAAGAAACCCTGGGCGGTGTTGAGGCGGTGCTGAACGAGGGCGCGGAAGAAGGGGGCGAAAGCCTTGGCGGTGCGGTGGGGCATGTCATCGGCGGCGCGGGCGGGAGCGACCTGGGCGCGCAGTAACATCGGCGCGGCGCTGGTGAGGAGCAGGGCCAGCACGATGAGAAGGGCGAAGATTGATTTTCTGCGCATGAGGGACTCCTTGGTGAAGGTCGCGGCGCGACATGAGACGGAACGCCAGCATCCGTATGGTAGCGACATTCCGCCGTGCGGGCCAAATAACGCCCACCCCAGGCTCCAGACCGGGAGCGCGGCTCCCGGACCCAGGGGCGGCATTTTGGATACACCCACCGCGGCTTGCCGGAAAACCGGACCGGCCCGATACTCCTCTGGCACGCTGTTTGGTACCACGCAGAGGACTCGGTAGTGTTACGGCGACTTCGGAGCGGCAGATGAACATTTGCGTTATAGGGGCGGCGGGGTATATCGGTTCGCATGCGGCAAAGCTGCTCGTGGAGCGGGGCCATGCGGTGACCTGCATCGACAACCTTTCCAACGGGCACCGGGCGGCGGTGGAGGGGGCGATCGGGCCCTCCGGCCGGGGCGCTTTTTTTGTCGCGGACCTGGCCAATACGTTCCAGATCATCGATATTTTTCAGCGGCGGAAGGTGGAGGCGGTGATGCATTTCGCCGCCTCGGCATATGTGGGGGAGTCGGTGACCGATCCCCGCAAATATTACCGCAACAACGTGTCGAATACGGTGAGCATGCTGGATGCGATGCATGCTGCGGGGATCAAGAAACTGGTGTTTTCGTCCACCTGTGCGACCTACGGCATGCCGGCAAAGATGCCGATCACCGAAGACACGCCGCAGGCTCCGATTAATCCGTATGGTGATTCAAAATTGATGGTGGAGCATATTCTCAAGGACACAGCGAAGGCGGAGGGGCTGGCGTTTGCGGCGCCGCGGTATTTCAACGTGGCGGGGTGTGCGCCGGACGGAGCGCTGGGGGAGGACCATCGGCCGGAGACGCATATCATTCCGGTGCTGCTGCAGGTGGCGATGGGGAAGCGATCACACATGGATCTGTTTGGCACGGACTATCCGACGCCGGACGGTACCTGCGTGCGGGATTACATCCATGTGTGGGACCTGGTGGAGGCGCACCTGGTGCTGCTCGAGAAGCTGCAGGAGGGACGGGGGCTGTTTTATAACCTGGGCGTGGGCAGGGGATATTCCAATCGGGAGATGATCGAGGCGGTGAAGCGCGTGACCGGGAAGGATATTCCGATCAAGGAAGCGGGGCGGCGGGCGGGCGATCCGCCGGAGCTTTATGCGGCGCCGGATAAGATCAAGAGGGAGCTGGGCTGGTCGGCGAAGTTCACCGATCTGGATGAAATTGTCCGAACGGCGTGGGAGTGGTTCAAGACACATCCGCAAGGGTACGGTTGATCCCACTTACTTACATCAGAGCCGGTGAGAGTCGGGGAAAGGCCCGGGCAGTTGGTCGGGGCACGGTCCCTATTTGTCCCGCGGCTCGCCTGTTTGGCGGCAAAAAAACACCCGGAACGGAAGACACTCCGCCGTGTCTTCCGTTCCGGGGTTGCTGTTGTATGGCATCAGGAACGATTACCGTTCGTTGGCCATGCCGTTGGTGTTTTCGTAGCGGAATTTCTGGCCGCCGATGGCTGCCTGGACCATCAGGCCGCTCTGTGCGGTGGTGAAGACGGCGACACCCTTCTGGTAATCCGCGGCGGAGGCTGCACCGGCGGCTGCGGCAACGGCGCTGGCGCGGGCGTCGAAGGAGAGCTGGCCGTTGCGGAACTGGTCGAAGGCGCCGGCATTCTGGAAGGCCACGATTTCTGCGAAAGACTGGCCGCCGAGCTGCACGCCGATATTGGCCTGGGAGAGGTCGGCATAACCGATCATGCGGTTGCCCTGGAAGACCTGGCCCTTGCCATAAGCGCCGCCGACGCCGACTGCGCCTTCTTTGACGTTGGGGAAGACGACATAAGAGTAGGAGTTGTTGAGGAAGCTCTGCATGCTGGGATCGGCCTGGCGGAACTGATTGAGCGCGGCCTGGGTCTCATCATTGAGCGAATCCTGCCCGTTGGCGGTCCGGGGGCTTGGAGAAGAGCTGCAGCAGGCCAGGATCGCGGCAGCCAAGGTCACAGAAGCACCTGCGAGAAAACGTTTCATTGAACACCTCTAAAAATGGTTCGTTTTGTCGCCGGGCAACATAGAACTCCCGGCATTGCCCGAAGCATTTACGCAATTGATATGCCGAAGGGCGCCAAGACGGCTTACCCCCATTGGCAGGCATCTCGCGACGGTTGAGATGGGGTACAGGGGAGAGGTCTGCGGTCGAGGCGTCAATCTGTCATTCTTGCGACTTCGTTTGAACCGAATCCTGGGGCGGGGGCCTTTATGCAGGGAGGCATCTGAAGATGCGGCTGACAACGCTCGCTGGGATATGGATGTGTGCGGCCAGCTTCTGGCTTTCGGGCTGTGGGATTATTGCGCTTCCGGTCACGATTCCGGAAGTCATGAAGAACGCCAGGACCCTCAAATTCTCTGTGGATGTTGTCGACGAAAACGGAACGCCGCTGGACGCTGTGACCGTGATGCCGGTGCGTCACGCCAAGCGGATTGATCTGCTGTTTGAATACATCGAGGAAAAAAAGCCCTGTGCTACGCAGCGAGCAGATGGCGCCTTCTCCTATCGGGGATTTGGCGATTTTGGAATTTTGGTCACTTATTTTAAAGAAGGGTACCGGGCAGAGAAGGTCGGCTACGCACTGGACGACGATACGACCTTCGAAGGCACGATGTTTCTGTTTTTTCTGCGGATGGCGGAGCGGACCGACCAATACGTCAACGTCCGCAAGGAGCCGCGGTCTATGGTGGTCCTGAAGCGGGAGGTGCGGGCGGACACTGATCCGGCCATAAAAAAAGAACCGGAGGCTTTGGGGCCTCCGGTTCCGGATACTCGCAAGGATTGACGTTGCGTTACTTCTTGGCGGGGGCGGCGCCGGCGGCCGGAGCTGCGCCTTCTTCGCCTTCCTCTTCCTTCTTCTTGCCGATGACTTCCGGTTCGGTGGGGCCGGCCTCGGCGGCGACGGCGGCGACTTCTTCCTTGATGGTGCGGACCTGGCAGATAATTTTTTCGGGGTACTCCACGAGCTTGGCGCCTTCGGGCATGGGGATGTCCTTCGCGTGGAGGATCTGGTGGAGATCGAGGTTTTCAATATTGACGCGGATGGAATCCGGGATGTGCAGCGGGGAGACTTCGACTTCGACCTCGGTGTTCTGGGTTTCGAGGACGCCGCCTTCCTTGGAACCCTTGGGGATGCCACGGAATTCGAGGGCGACCTTGACGCGGACCTTCTTGTTCGGATCGATGCGGAGGAGATCGATGTGTTCGATGTTGGTCTGGAGATAATCGTATTGGACATCCTGGATGAGGAGTTTTTCCGCCTTGCCGCCGAGGCTGATATCGAGGATGTGCGCGCCGGACCGGAGGCTGGAGACGACTTCCGGCGTGGGGAGCGCGATCATGACGGGCTCTTTGCCCAGGCCGTAGATGATGCCGGGGGTTTTGCCCTGGGCCCGCAGGAATTGAGTCTTGCGGCTGCCGGTGGCGGTGCGGGCGTCGGCCTGGATGGGTTTTTCCTGCTTGTGGGCTGTGGTGGTGGCCATGAAATGGACCTCTCTAAGGGACCGCTGACTCTCAAGCGCACGCGTCGCCGACCTTCGGCGGCGCGCCGTCTACCATGGGCGGCCGATGAGCGAATCGAACATTCTAAGAAAAGGGGGCTGCGGATGCCAGCGTGCGGGGGGCTTTTGGAGGATTTACAATGCGGCGATGAGCCGGACGCCCTGGCATTTTGGATTGCTGCAAGTGCCCTGTTTGATGGGGATTGTGAACGTTACGCCGGATAGTTTTTCGGATGGGGGGCGGTTTTTTGATGCGGCGGCGGCGGCGGAACAGGCGCGGGAACTGGTGCGGGCAGGGGCGGGGATTGTGGATTTGGGGGCGGAGGCATCGTCGTTTTTTCGCGAAGAGATTGAGCCGGTGGCGGCGGAGGAGCAGATTGGGCGGTTGTTGCCGGTGCTGGAGCGGCTGCGGGATTTGCCGGAGGGGGTGGCGATTTCGATTGATACGCGGTCGGCGGCGGTGGCGGAGGCAATTTTGCGGAGGCGTTCGGCGGGGGATGCGCGGGGGTGGATCATCAATGATGTGTCCGCGGGGATGCATGATGCAGCGATACTGCCGACCGTCGCGGCGCATCGGGCGGCGATTGTGTTGATGCACATGAGTCCGGGCTTCCCCGCGACGCCGGCGGTGGATGATCCGGATATTGTGGTGACAGTGCGGGCGGATTTGGCCAAACGCATCACGGCCGCGAAGTGGGCGGGGATTCCAGCGGAGCGGGTCGCCGTGGATCCTGGCATCGGCTTTGGCAAGACGATGGCGGACAACTGGCGGCTGGCATTCTGGGCGAATGAGACAGTGCCGGAGAATGCGGGCGGGGCGGTGGTGGTGCTGGGGGCGTCGCGGAAGCGGTTTCTGGAAACCGAGCCGCCGGGGGATGTGGGGTTGCCCGCGGCTTGGGGGGATCTGGTCGATTCACTTCGCGGGCCGGAGACGTCGTCGCATGCGCGCGATCCGGCATCCGCGGCCCTCACCGCCTTGACCATTCGCCAGGGTGTGCCGATTCATCGCGTGCACAATGTTTCGCTTGCCGCGCGGGCAATGTGGGAACTCCGGAAGATCTGAATTTTCATTGCCAAAGCAGGTATTGCCCCGGCACAATGTTCCGCATGACGGCGGTGCTCCTATTTCTGGCGGCGACGGCGACGCTCTGCTGGGGGATTTTGCTTTTTTCTCCTGCGTGGCGGACGCTTTTGCATTTTGTGTATTCGACGGATTGCTCGCCCGAGGCGCTCAATGGGCGGTTTCCGGGGGATGATGTGACGGGGGCGTTTGCGGGGGATCCGGAAGAGTGGCCTGCGGTGACGGTGATCGTGCCGGGGCGGAATGAGGGGCACATTCTGGAGAAGACGCTGGGCTCGTTGTGTGCGCTGGATTATCCGCGGGTGCGCGTGGTGTTTGTGGATGATCAATCGACGGATAATACGCCGGAGGTGTGTGCGCGGCTTTTGGCGAAGCATGCGCATCTGACGGTGATTCGGAACACGGAAGGGCCGCGGGACGGGTGGGTCGGGAAGACCTGGGCGGTGCACCAGGCGGAAAAGCACATGCAGGAGGGGGCGTATCTGCTGTTTACGGATTCGGATCTGGAGTTTCATCCGCAATGCCTGAAGCACATGGTGCGGCTGGCGCTGCACCGGCGGACGGATATCACGAGCCTGCTGCCGGCGATGTATTGCGTGACGCTGGGGGAATTGCTGGGGCTGTTTTCGACGATGGTGCTGATCAACGCGCGGCTTTCGCTGTATGTGTGCAACAATCCGAAAATTCCCAGGGCGCTGGTGGCGGGTGGATTTTTGCTGGTAAAGCGGGAGAGTTATCACAAGCTCGGCGGGCATGCGGCAGTGCGCGGGCAGGTGGTGGAGGATGTGGCGTTTGGGACGCGGGCGAAGGCAATGGGGTTGCGGGTGTTCACGGCGCTCACGCATGATCTGTATCGGGCGCGGATGTATGAG
>Ga0265314_10003198_pt1 | contig 16041 bp, 14 predicted proteins | sample 4126metaG_FD_203106 | JGI IMG/M metagenome (GOLD analysis project Ga0265314, IMG submission 203106) | Rhizosphere microbial communities from Carex aquatilis grown in University of Washington, Seatle, WA, United States - 4-1-26 metaG | ecosystem: Host-associated > Plants > Roots > Rhizosphere >... | reverse complement strand
GATTTCTTCGGCTCGCGGACCGCCGATACTTTTTCGCCGCAGAACCGCGTGTTCAACCAGCCGCGCGTGCGCATGGGCTATTTTCAATTGGAGCACCGCCATCTGAAATTCGTCTTCGGGCAGGACAAAATGATTCTGGCGCCGCTCGATCCGGTTTCGCTTTCGCACGTGGGCGTTCCGTTGGGCGCGACGGCAGGCGACCTGTGGGGCTGGTTCCCGCAGGCTCGCATGGATTGGACGAGCAACTTGGGCGGCACCGGACTGCTGGTACAGCTAGGCGTCTTGCGGCCGCAGTTCGGGGACACACGGCTGGAAGCGGCGCCGTCGTCGGGCAGCGTCATCGATCTGGGTTCGTCGGGATTGGGCGAGCGTTCGTCGCAGCCGTTCTATCAGGGTCGCGTGGCGCTCTCGCCGCATGTGCGCAAAACCACGGCGACGTTTGGAGCCTCCGCGCATTTCGGACAAGAGAAGGTGGGCGTGGATCACAATCTGCAATCGTGGGCAGTGGCTGTCGACATGCGGCTGCCGCTCGATCCGCACCTAATTATTCGCGGCGAAGGGTATGCCGGACGCAATCTGATTCCGTTCCAAGGCGGAATTGACCAGGGCGCGGCGGCGATCGGAAACCTTCCCACTCTAACGGGTATCCGAGGCATCGGCGATGGCGGCGGATGGCTGGAGGCGATTGTTCCGATGAACAGCGGCAAGGACACGCTGTATTTCGGCGCCGGCACCGACGATCCCAAGAACAGCAATCTGCTGCCGGGCACGACGCGCGCCAAGAACTCATTCTTGTGGGCCAGCTATTTCCGCAAGATCACTAACGATGTGACGGCGGCGTTCGAGTGGAGCTACTGGGATTTCCAGACCGTCTCTTTCGCCAACAATGTGCCGACGCGTGAGCTCAAAGGGCAGTCGGGTACGGCGCACGTGATCAACATTTCACTGTCGTATCAGTTTTAATGACGCGGTTCTGACCTTCAGGGGCGCGGCTGGGCATCGCAAGGTGCCCCCGCGCCCTTTCCACGTCAATGCCCTGGGTCCTCATGATAGACTGCTAATCGTATACGCCCTACGTGGGTCCACGTCGCCCACCTGCGGTTTTGCGACACGCATGGTGAACAGCGCAGCCAACAAATCGCCCAAAGTTTTGCTGAACGGACGGAGTGTGTCGATTGGCCACAATGTCCACGCCACTCTTCTGGATTTTTTGCGCGACCAGGGACTGACCGGTGCTAAAGAAGGTTGTGCTGAGGGTGAGTGCGGCGCGTGTACGGTGGTGATGCTGGAGGATCACGGCGGAGGCTGCGCCTACCGCGCGGTGAACAGTTGTCTGATGCTGGCTCCGATGGCGGCGGATCGTGAGATTTATACGGTGGAAGCGCTGGCGACGCGCGGTGAGCTCGCCGAAGTGCAGAAGGCCATGGCTGAGGCCGGCGGATCCCAGTGCGGATACTGCACGCCGGGTTTCGTCATGAGCATGTTCGCGGAGCAGTACCGGCCGGGACGCGTGGGAGCGTGCGATCCTGCGCGGCTCGGCGGCAATCTGTGCCGCTGTACGGGATATCGTCCGATTCGCGATGCTGCGTTGTCGCTGGGTGCTGCACCGGAGGGAGCGTTGCGCGAACGGTTATCGCAGCCCGCGCCGCGCCTGGAGCCGCTGGCGTATCGGGCGGAAGACGCAATGTTCGAGAGGCCGGACACGCTGGAGGAATGCTTCGCGATTGCGGCGGCGCATCCGGACGCGCGCTGGATTTCGGGCGCCACTGATATGGGCGTGGAATCGAATCTGCGTTTTCGCCGCTGGCCGCGGCTGGTGAGTCTCGAAGGCGTGGCGGAGTTGCGCCAGTTTTCCGAGACCAGCGACGTGGTGCGCATCGGCGCGGGCCTTTCCTTGACGGAGATCGCATTGCACTGGACCGGCGCGCCGCCGGTGTTTAGCGAATGGCTGGAGCTGTTCGCATCGCCGCCGATTCGGAATCGCGCGACACTGGGCGGGAATCTGGCGACGGCGTCTCCCATCGGCGATTCGGCTCCGTTGCTGCTGGCGTTGAATGCGTCCGTCGAAGTGGCGGGGGCTGGCGGCAGGCGCACCGTTCCGCTGGCAGCATTTTTCAAGGCATATCGGAAGACAGCGCTTGCACACGGTGAGTTACTGACGGCGATTGAAATTCCGAAACCATTCGCAGCGGCGATCCAGTTTTACAAAGCGGCCAAGCGGCGGGTGGACGATATCAGCACGGTGGCGGCGGCGTTCTCGATGGATCAGGACGGCGCGAGGCGCGTGACGCGTGCGGTATTTGCATTCGGCGGCGTTGCGGCGGTTCCTCTGCGCGTGTACGCGGCGGAAGAAGCGGTGCTGGGGGAGCGCTGGAATCTGGCTGCTGTCGAGCGTGTGCAGGCGGCTCTGGAGCGTACGCTCAAACCGATTGGCGATCACCGCGGGTCTGCCGAATATCGTTTGGAAGTGGCCAAGAGTCTGGTGGAAAAATTCTGGTGGGAGCGGCAGGAGGCGGCTGCGTGAAAATCGCAGGCATGCCGGTTCCGCATGAGAGCGCCAGCGGGCACGTGTCCGGCGCGGCGCTCTATACCGATGATTTATGCCAACGGTTTCCACACATCCTGCATGCATGGCCGGTGATGGCTCCGCACGCGCATGCGTTCCTGCTGCGCTTGGATGCTTCGCCTGCGCTGGAGGTGCAGGGAGTCTACACGGTGCTCACGGGCGCCGATCTTCCCGGCGAGAACGATACGGGTTCGGTTCGCCACGACGAGCCGCTGTTCCCGCGCGAGGTGATGTTTCATTTGCAGCCCGTGGCCTGGGTGCTGGGTGAAACGCTGGAAGCGGCGCGACTAGGTGCGGCTCGGGTGATCGCGGAATATGAAGAGCTGCCGCCGGTGCTGACCATCGAAGATGCCATCGCGGCGTCGAGTTTTCATTCGGGTCCGATGCGTATCACGCGCGGCGATCCGTCGGTGATCGAACGTAGCGACGTACAGGTTTCAGGCGAACTCTCGATCGGCGGGCAGGAACATTTTTATCTCGAAACGCAATGTGCGATTTCCTGGATGGACGAGAGCGGCGGCGTTGCAGTGGAGTGTTCGACGCAGCATCCCAGCGAAACGCAGGAAGTGGTGGCACGGATTTTGGGTTTCGCGCGGCATCGCGTGACGGTCCAGTGTCTGCGCATGGGCGGGGCGTTCGGCGGCAAAGAAGTGCAGGCGAATCCGTGGGCGGCGATTGCAGCGCTGGGTGCGTGGAAAACCAAACGTCCGGTGCGTGTGCGCTTGACGCGCGCGCTCGATATGGCGCTTACTGGCAAGCGGCATCCGTTTCTGGCGCGCTACTCGGCGGGGTTCACGAGTGACGGGCGGCTCGAAGGCGTCCGCATGACGCTCTATTCCGACGGCGGGTGGAGTCTGGATCTATCGGACCCTGTGCTGGCCCGCGCGCTGTTTCACGCCGATAACGCTTACCTGCTGCCGGCGGCCGATTTAACGGGCTACGTTTGCCTCACGCACAAAACATCGCAGACGGCGTTCCGCGGGTTCGGCGGGCCGCAGGGGATGCTGGTCATCGAAGACATCATGGAGCAGGCGGCGCGGCGTTTGTCGCTGTCCCCCGAAGTAGTGCGCGAGCGCAACTTTTATCGCGAGGGTGATGTGACTCATTACGGACAGGAGGTGAAGGACGCGGGCCGCATCCAGACAATATGGACGCAGTTGCAAAACTCCAGCGCTTTCGAAAAGCGTCGCAGCGCCATCGATGAATTCAACGCGCACCATCCACAACGCAAGCGCGGGCTGGCGATGACTCCGGTGAAATTCGGAATCTCATTTACAGCGACGTTGTTCAATCAGGGCGGCGCGTTGGTGCTGGTGTATCGCGATGGCAGCGTGCAAGTGAATCACGGCGGTACAGAGATGGGGCAAGGGCTGCACACCAAGATGCAGCAGATTGCGGCGGAGGGTTTGGGTGTTCTTCCTGAAGCGATTCGCGTGATGCCGACGCGCACCGACAAAGTGCCCAACACGTCGGCAACGGCAGCGTCGGCCAGCACCGATCTGAATGGCGCTGCGGTGTGGGACGCTTGCATTCAGCTACAAGAGCGGCTGCGGGCCGTGGCCGCGGAACTGCTTCAGTGTGAAGCCGGCTCAGTGCGTTTCTCCGGCGGACAGGTGTACGCCGAGGGAGCCGTGGAGGAGCCCTTCACGTTTCGTCAGGTGTGTGAAACGGCATATCGCCAGAGGGTCTCTCTGTTCGCGGAGGGCTATTACAAAACGCCGGAGATTCATTATGACGCGGCCACGCTGCGCGGTCGGCCGTTTCACTATTTCGTTTACGGAGCGGCGGTGTCTGAAGTCGAGGTGGACGCGTTTACGGGGGACACCTGGCTGCTCCGCACCGACATTTTGGAAGACGCGGGAACATCGGTGTCGCCCATCGTGGATCGCGGGCAGATTGAAGGCGGGTTCATTCAAGGCGCGGGATGGATGACCATTGAAGAGCTGCTGTGGGACGCGAAGGGGCATGTCGCGACGGCCGGAGCATCTACTTATAAGTTGCCATCGTGGTCTGAGATTCCGCCGGTGTTTCACGTTAATTTCCTGGAGCGTGCAGACGAACCGGGCGTGGTGTTCGGGAGCAAGGCGGTGGGTGAGCCGCCGCTGATGCTGGCGATTTCCGTGCGCCATGCGATTCTTGATGCGGTGGCGGCGTTTGGCAGGGGCGGCGACGCGCGGCTCGCGGTGCCGGCGACACCCGAGCGCGTGTTCTTCGCCGTTCGGCGTGCTCGTAAGGAAAGCCTGGCAGAACACGGAGTCCTGCGTCCATGAGTTCTTCCGGCCTCGGGGAATTGCTGCGGGCTCATTTGTTTCACACGCCGCGCAATCCGTTCCGTCACGACAAAGGTTTGGAATCGTATGCGGACGGCGGGTTGCTGGTCCGCGATGGCAAAGTGGCTGCTTGCGGCGAGTACGGTGAGATTCACGCGGCTCATCCGGAGGTGCCGATCACCGATCTGCGCGGCGGATTTGTATTGCCGGGGTTCGTCGATACGCACATTCATTTTCCTCAGCTTCATGTCTTGGGAGGACTGGGACGGCAGTTGCTCGACTGGTTGGAGTACGTTGCGCTTCCTGAAGAAGCGCGCATGGCTGAGCCTGCCTATGCCTGTCAGACGGCACGCGCATTTGTGAGCGCGCTGGCGGCGCATGGAACGACGACGGCGCTGGTGTTCGGCGCGCACTTCGCGGGGGCGACGGCATCGCTGTTCGAAGCGGCCGAGAAATCCGGCCTGCGGATTGTCAGCGGGATGGTGCTCTCCGATCGCAGGCTTCGTCCGGAATTGCATCAGCTACCGGCGGACGCCTACCGCGAGTCCACAGATTTAATCCGGCGCTTTCACGGGAAGGGGCGGCTGCACTACGCCGTGACGCCGCGTTTCGCTTTGTCGACCTCCGAGGCGATGCTCGAAGTGTGCCAGACGCTGCTGCGGGAAAACCCCGGCGTCCTCTTTCAAACTCACTTGAACGAGAACCTCCAAGAGATTGCGGAAGTCGCGCAACTGTTTCCCTGGGCGTCCGATTATTTGAATGTCTATGAGCGATTTCAGCTCGGCGGGCGCGGCGCGGTGATGGCGCACAACGTTCATCCGAGCGACTCCGAAGTGGAACGTCTGGCCGCGAACGGCACGGCGATTTCACATTGCCCGTGCAGCAACGCGGCGCTCGGCAGCGGACTTTTTCCGTTGCGGCGGCACCTCGACGCGGGTGTGAAGTGCGCGCTCGGCACCGACGTGGGCGGCGGTACTGGATTCGGAATGTTAAAGGAAGGTTTGCAGGCGTACTTATTGCAGAGGCTCGCGCCGGATGGCGTTTTACTGAGTCCCGGACATTTGCTGTATCTGGCAACGCGCGCGGGGGCGGAGGCGTTGGGTCTCGACGAAGAGATCGGCGATTTCAGTCCGGGGAAAGCGGCGGACATGGTGTACTTGCGGCCGCCGGAAGGCAGTCCGCTGGCGGCGGTGACTGAGCAGGCGAGCGATGCCGAGCGAATTCTCGCGGCGCTGTTCACGCTCGGCGGCGCGGAGAGCGTTCGTGAGGTTCGCGTGGAAGGCGCTGCCGTGTACCGTTCTCCAGCATGACCATAGAAGCTCTCAACGCTCTGGATCGTACCCAGTTTGTCGAGGCGGTTGGTTGGGTCTTCGAACACTCGCCGTGGGTTGCCGAACGTGCTTGGACGGCGCGTCCTTTCGCGAATGTCGACGCGCTGCATGGGGCGATGGCGGATCAAGTGGAACACGCTTCCGCGGACGAACAGTTGGCGCTGCTGCGGGCGCATCCCGATCTGGGGACGCGGGCGCGAGTGAGTCACGCGTCGGCCGCGGAGCAGGCGGGCGCGGGGCTAGATCAACTGACGTCCGCGGAATTGGAGCGGCTTCTTGCGCTGAATCAGGCCTATCGTGATAAGTTTGGGTTTCCGTTCTTGTTCGCGGTGAAGGGCAGCAGCAAGCGCGATATTCTGGATGCGCTCGAACGGCGCGTGTCATCTTCGCCTCACGAGGAATACCGGGTGGCGCTGGAGCAGGTTTATCGGATCGCCAGATTCCGGATCGAAAGTATTTTGAGTTAGGAGTGTCAGGTGGAGCAATTTGCCAGCGGCTGGAAGCAGAATTATTACGGCAAGGGCGATGTGATCGCGTATCGCTTGAATCGCGACTGCGTGACTGCGGGGGAGCAGACTCCGGTGTTCGGCGCGTCAGTGAAGATGCTGTTGTACGGCGATGCCTTCTGGCCGACCTACACGAAGGGCGACAACACGGGACTGATCGCTACCGACTCGATGAAGAATTTCATCCAGCGCGAGACCTTAAACTATACCGGTCCGGATCTGGAAAGCTATTGCCATTTTTTGGCATCCAAGTTTCTCGGCATTTATCCGCAAGTGGAAGGGTTGCAGATTTGCGCCACAGAAATCCCGCACGCCGCGCTGCAACCTGGAAGCGCCGCGTTCGCTCCCGCTGGGCCGGAATGCTTTACCACTCGCCTGGAAATGAACCATGCCGGCACTGTCGAGATCACTTCAGGCATCCAGGGATTTCGACTGCTCCGCTTGGGCGGCAGCGCTTTTCACGGGTTCGTCCGCGACGAGTACACTACCTTGCCGGACATCAAAAACCGTCCGCTGCGCATGGGGCTCGATTTGGAATGGAACTATATCGACGCGGGCGCGGCATTCAGCGGAGGAAAAATTCCCGCCAAGGTGCGTGCGATGGTACACCAGGTGTTCGAGGGATTCGAATCAGGAAGTATTCAGGAGGTCATCTATCAGATCGGCACCAAAATGCTGGCGGAGATTCCGGCCATCGCCGAGGTTCATCTGGAAGCGGAAAATCGCACCTGGGATACGGTGGTCGAGCGTGGCGAGGAACTAGGAATTTACACCGACGCGCGTCCGCCGTATGGCTGCCTGGGGCTGCGTTTGCGAAGATAACAGCGATGGCTCACTTGTCTACACACGTTCTCGACACCGCCCGCGGCATTCCGGCGAAGGGTGTGAGGATTGAGTTGCTCCGCATCGAAAACGGGGAGCGCCGCCGTGTGGCGACGGGCGTGACCAATGCCGATGGCCGAATTGCGGCGCCGCTGATCTCCGGGGATCTGCTCGAAGTCGGCATCTATGAATTGGTGTTTCACGCGGGCGATTATTTCCAAGCGGCGGGGATCGCGTTGGGCGAGCCGCCTTTTCTGGATCAAGTGGCGGTGCGTTTCGGAGTGGCTGAGCTCAATCGCAACTATCATGTGCCGCTGCTGCTCTCGCCGTTCGGCTATAGCACCTATCGGGGATCGTGAGACCAGCTTTTCAAATCATCGAGCGGTGCCGGAAGCTTGCGAAGCACACGGAAGAGCCGGGCTTTATCACGCGCACTTTTCTTTCCGATGCCATGCACGGCGTCCATGCCGATCTGCGCACTTGGATGCAGCACGCCGGCATGACGGTGAGTATCGACGCGGTGGGCAATATCCGCGGCCACTACGCGGGCGCGACGGTGGATGCGCCGCGCTTGATCATCGGATCGCACCTCGACACCGTGCCGCACGCGGGAGCTTTCGACGGCATACTGGGCGTGGTGCTGGGCGTGGAACTGGTGGAACTGCTGATCGGGCGGCGTTTTCATTTCGCCATTGAGGTGGTGGGCTTTTCCGAAGAGGAAGGTGTTCGCTTCGGCGTGCCTTTCATCGGGAGCCGCGCGCTGATTAGCGATATCGACGATTCTCTCGCGGCGCTGGCAGGCGAGGCGATCCGCGCTTACGGGTTGGATCCAGCGAAGATCCCGGAGGCACGCACTACTGGCCCGACCGTCGGCTACCTTGAATTTCACATCGAGCAAGGCCCGGTGCTGGAAAGTTTGAATCTTTCGCTGGGTGTGGTTACGGCGATTGCGGGGCAGAGCCGCTGCGATGTCCGCTTCGAGGGCCACGCCAATCATGCCGGTACGACGCCGATGAAGCTTCGCCACGACGCACTTGCGGGGGCGGCTGAGTGGATCTGCGCGGTGGAGCGCGAAGCGCTTGCAGGACGTGATTTGGTGGCGACAGTCGGCAAGATAGATGCGCGTCCGGGGGCTGGCAATGTGATCGCGGGGTCCGCGGCCATGAGTCTGGATGTTCGTCACGTCGATGATGGTGTTCGCAGCGGCGCTGTCGCGCGTTTACTCGATGGCGCGCAGCAGATCGCCGCGCGGCGGGGGCTTACTTTCACGTCTGAGCTGCGCCTCGATCAAGCGGCGGCGCCGATGGATGCGGGGCTCACGGAACTTCTCGCGCAGGCTCTGCGTGCCGGTGAATATCCCGATCATCGAATGCCGAGCGGTGCGGGTCATGACGCCATGATCATGGCGAAGCGGATGCCGGCGGCCATGTTGTTCCTCAGAAGTCCGGGCGGGATCAGCCATCATCCCGATGAATCGGTGCTAGCGCAAGACGTGGCGGCCGCACTCGCAACGGGTGAGCGTTTTCTCGACGAATTGGAGCGTATGCATGGCTGATATGATCGTTCGCGGCGGAACGATCGTCACGCTGGGTGGTTTGTTGCGAGCCGATGTGGCCATCGCAGGTGGCGCGATAGAAGCGGTTGGTCCCGAACTTCCTGGAGCCAAGGATGAGATTGACGCGCGCGGACTCCACGTGTTCCCGGCAGTGATCGACGTGCATCTGCACTTCAATGAGCCGGGGCGCACCGAATGGGAGGGCGCGGCCACTGGGAGCAGGGCGTTGGCGGCGGGCGGCGGCGCGGTGTTTTTTGACATGCCTTTGAATTCGACGCCGTGCACCGTGAACGCGCGCGAGTTCGATCGTAAGCGCGCGGCGCTCGAAGCGTCATCCATCACCGACTTCGGACTGTGGGGTGGCTTGGTGCCCGGCAACGTGGGTGAAATGGCAGAGCTGGCCGAGCGCGGGGTGGTGGGATTCAAGGCGTTTATGTGCGACTCGGGGTTGCCGGAGTTTCCACGCGCGGACGATTTCACTTTGTGGAAGGGGCTCGCGGAGGCGGCGCGGTTGAACTTGCCGGTGTCGGTCCACGCGGAGAATCAGGAGATCACGCAAGCTTTGTCGCGAGAGATGGCGGAGCAGGGCCGAACGGGCGCGCGGGATTTTCTCGAATCGCGTCCCGTAATCGCCGAAGTGGAGGCCATTCAGCGCGCGACGCTGCTTGCGGAAGAAGCAGGGGCGAAACTTCACATCGTCCACATCAGCTCGGGCCGCGGCGTAGTGGCGGCTGCCGAAGCCAAGGCACGCGGCGTGGATGTTTCGATTGAGACCTGCGCGCACTATTTGTTTTTTACCGAAGAAGATCTGGAGCGGCTAGGGGCTATTGCGAAATGTGCTCCGCCCCTTCGCGACGCAGCGCAGCACCGCGATTTATGGGGAAGACTGTTGGACGGCACGATCGATATTGTGGCGTCCGATCATTCTCCCGCGCCGCCGGAAATGAAGACGGGCGCGATCATGAAAGTCTGGGGCGGCATCGCGGGAGTGCAATCCACTTTGGCGGTTTTGCTTGAGCGCGGACACTTCGTGCGGGGACTGCCACTGGAACGCATCGCCGCCTTGACCGCGGCCACGCCGGCGCGGCGGTTCCGAATCGCCCGCAAGGGACAGCTCGCGGTGGGGAATGACGCCGATTTAACGCTCGTCGACTTGAGCGGATCGCACACGCTAAGCACTGGCGATCTGCATCAGCGGCACGCTCTGAGCCCGTATGTCGGGTCAACGTTTCGCGGCGTAGTGCGACGGACGCTGCGGCGCGGAGAAACTATTTTCAAGGACGGGGCCATCACCGCACAAAGCACGGGCGCGCTGGTTCGGCCGTCCTAAAGGACACCATGCACGATCTTGGACACACACGCAGCGCCTATCGTCACGATCACCTTTTGCAGACGCCAGATACATTCGTGCGCGCACCTTTGCCAGGGATGGATAAAGCTACCGCCGTAGTTCACATCGCGCCTGCCGCCGGCGCTAAGTTTACGCAATATACGGCGGAGTTCGAAGCGCAGGGGAGCATGCAACCGAGTTCGCTACAACGCTTCGTGTATGTGCTCGATGGCGAGATTGAGACTTCCGGTGGACTCCTCAGCCCCGGCGGCTTCGCTTACTTTCCCGCGGGACAGGGTCAAACTCTGCGGGCCTCGCAGCCGTCGCGTGCCGCTGTCATCGAAAAGGCGTACGTGCCTTTGGCGGGGGTGGCTTCTCCCAAATATTTCACGGGTCGGGAGAGTCAAATCGACTCGCAACCTCTACTGGGCGACGATGCCGTGCAAGTACAATCGTTAGTTCCCGCTGACGCGAGCTTCGATTTCGCCGTCAACGTGATGACCTACCAGCCCGGAGCGAACCTGCCCATGGTGGAAATTCATTTCATGGAGCATGGCCTGTTGATGCTGGCGGGCGGGGGTATCTACCGCCTCGGCGAACGCTGGTATCCGGTGACTGCGGGAGATTTTATTTGGATGGCGCCTTATTGCCCGCAATGGTTCGGCGCGCTGGGCAAGACGCCGGGAAAATATCTGATCTATAAAGATTGGAACCGGCAGCCGTGAAAATCGAGGTCGATCGGAAGCGGCTCACTCGCGAATTGCACGAACTCAGCGCCGTCTCCGCCGCGCCGGCGGTCACGCGTATTTTATTTACCGAAGCTGATCTGCGCGCGCGCGCCCTCATGAAGCAATTGTGCATCGACGCAGGGCTCGTGGTGCGCGAAGATCCCGCCGGCAACACTTTCGCGCGCTGGGTGGGAGCAGAGCCGGATCTGCCAGCGGTGGGCACGGGCTCGCACATCGACGCCATCCCCAACGCCGGTATGTACGACGGAACCGTCGGCGTGCTCGGTGGACTGGAGGCGATGCGGGCTCTCGCGCGCGGCGGGTATCGGCCGCGGCGCTCCATCGAGTTAGTGATCTTCACGGCCGAGGAACCTACGCGCTTCGGCATTGGATGCCTGGGAAGCCGTCTGCTCGGCGGAGTGCTGGACGAGGCGGCGGGTGAGTCGCTCAAAGATAAAGAAGGTTTGTCGCTGAATCAAGCTAGAGAGGCGGCGCACTTTACGGGATCGCTCTCGACAGTCAAACTGTCCAACGGCTATTATTCGGCGTTCGTCGAACTGCACATCGAGCAGGGGCCGATCCTCGAAAAGAAACAACTTGAAATCGGAATCGTCACGGCCATCGCGGCGCCGGCGAGTTTGCGCATTGTGATCGATGGCGAAGGCGGCCACGCCGGTGCGGTTCTGATGCCCGATCGCCACGATGCGTTTCTCGCCGCCGCTGAAATTGCCCTGGCCCTTGAAGCGGCCGCGAAGGCTAGCGGCAGCGTCGACACCGTAGCCACCACCGGTGTTTGCGACGTTTTCCCGGGCGCGGTAAATAGCATTGCCAGCCGCGTGCGTCTCGAAGTCGATGTGCGCGACATCGACCTCACGCGCCGCGACACAGTGCTGCGCAAGATCGCGGAGGCTACGGAAGCGATCGCCGCGCGCAGAGGAGTCACTATTCGCACGGAAATGATCAACGCCGATGCTCCCGCGCAGTGCGCCGCGAGCGTCGTTGACGCACTGGAGCAAGCTTGCAAAACGCACCACGCTACCTATCAGCGCATGATCAGCCGGGCGTATCATGACTCGCTGTTCATGTCGTCGATCGCGCCCACGGCCATGCTTTTCATCCCGTCGCGCGGCGGGTTCAGTCATCGTCCCGACGAATATTCGTCGCCCGAAGCCATCGCGCAGGGCGCGCTGATTCTGGCGGAGACGCTGGCATCCTTGGCGTCGAGCTAAAGATCGATCTCGACATCGCCTCTCGGCTGCGAGCAGCAAATTAATATGTTGCCTTGCGCGGGTGGTTCCAGGGGCTCGGGCCGGTAGTCTACAGCACCGCCGATCAAAGCGGATTCGCAGGTGTGGCAGACCCCGGTCCGGCACGACCAGCGCACCGGTACGGCGCAGGCCTCGGCGAAATCCAACAGGCTGGGGAAGCGCGAGTCCCACGGCGCCGTTAGTCCGCTACGCGTGAATGAAATTTGCGGGCCATGACCCGGAGGTCCCGCGGGAACGTGCGGGACGGCAACGGAAGCCGGCGCGATGCCGGGCGTGATCGATTCCTCGGGGCCAAAGATTTCCTCGTAAATGCGGGTTGCGTCCGCGCCCCAGGTCGTCAGGCCGGCGCTGAAGCTGCGCAGGAAGGGAGCAGGCCCGCAAAGATAGAACTCGGCGTTGCGATCTACGCCGAGGCGTTCGAGCAAAGCGATGTCGAGGTGTCCGGGCGAATCGTAATCGCGGCCGAGCTGATCCCCGGGTTCGGGTTTGCTGTAAACCACATGGCTTTTGCCGTGGGGGAGCGCTTGTAGAAGTTCGCGCGATTCCTGAGCGAAGGGATGTTCGCTGCGGTTGCGCGCCCCATACAGCCACCACACTGGACGAGAGGATCGCTGAGCGGCCAGCGCATAGAGCATCGCGAGCACGGGCGTGGCCCCGATCCCGGCGCTCGCCAGCACCACCGGCGCATCGTCGGGACGCAGCGTGAAGCCGCCGCGCGGAGCACTCACTTCCACAGTGTCGCCGGCATTCACATGCTGGTGGAGGAACGAACTCGCTGCGCCGTTCACTTCCTGTTTGACGCTCACGCGGTACATGTTTCCGCCCGGCGGACCCGACATCGAATAGTTGCGCAGCAGCGGGGGAGCATCCGGCTTGACGTGCAGGCGCAGAACTAAAAATTGTCCTGGGAGGGCCGCAGGCAACGGCGCGCCGTTCGTCTCTTCGAACGACAGCGAAATGACGCCGGCGCTTTCACGATCAACCTTTGCGACTTTCAGAAGCCGAAATCCGGTCCAGGCAGGTGGTGGGCCCGAGGGCGCGCTGAGGCCTGGATTGCCAGCGGCGGAGGGATTCTGCTCGAGCAGCGCTTGCAGCGAAGTCTTCCATCCTGCGCTGAGCGCCGGGATGCGCAAAGCGCTCTCCAGTTGATCGCGCGGGTGGCCGGGTAAATAGAGCAGCCCGTCGATGTTGGCTACGGTGACGCGCTGGGGCCCGTCGGCGACCTTGGTGATCTCATCGCCCGCACCCACCTCGCCTTCCTCCAGCACGCGAAAGTAAAAGCCAGGGCGATGATGAGACACCAGCAGCGAGGGCATGGCGGGCTCGTTCATGCGAATGCCTACGCGATAACAAGTAACGCGCGGCTGCGTGACTTCGAAGAGCGCGCCGCCGATGCGGTAGCAATCTCCGATGCAAACGTCGTCATCGGGCAAGCCCTCGACCGTGAAATTTTCGCCGAATTGCCCGAAGGAGAAATCGTGACGGCTGAGTTGCGCCTCCCAGTAGCGGTAGGAGTCCATTTGGTACACCATCACGGCGCGATTCTCACCGCCGTGTCCGGCAAGATCTCCTTGCCCGTCTCCCGCGATATTCAGGCGCGCGACCATCCGCCTGCCTTGGACCGGCTGCTTCCAAATCGCGGTGCGGACTGTTTGGCCGCGCCATGCAATATCTTGCGGAAGCCCTACGTTGACTGACAGCAGTCGCGCCATCGAACGCTCCTTTATAACCCAATATCGCTCACCGCGGGTGTTCCCCGAAAGCCCGCCTGCCGAGCGATGCTGATGGTATGGCCCACAATTTCGGATCTTTGGTTTTCACTCCGCTGGTCAAGGCGCTACAGGAAAAATACGGCAGCCGCCGCCAATACGCGCGGCTGGAGGCGGGGAATCCTTCGCGTGATCTGCTGGGCCCGGATGAAACAGCGTTCATCGCGGACCGCGATAGCTTTTATTTGGCGACGGTCGGTTCCAGCGGATGGCCGTATGTCCAGCACCGCGGCGGTCCCAAGGGCTTTCTCAAAGTCATCGATGACCATACCATCGCTTTCGCCGATTTCCGCGGCAACAAACAATTCATCAGCACCGGCAACCTGGGCACGGACAACCGGATTGCTGTGATCATGGTCGATTATCCGCAGCAGGCGCGCCTGAAGATTCTGGGCCGCGTGGAGATTTTTGAAGGCGCGGCGGCGCGGGAGTGGATCGAACGTGTACGCGAGCCCGACTACAAAGCGGTGATCGAGCGCGTATGTGTGATCCGGGTTGAAGCCTTCGATTGGAATTGTCAGCAGCACATCACGCCGCGCTTCACTGCCGAACAGATTCAAGAAGCGCTCGCTCCGTTCGAACGGCGCTTGGAGGAACTGGAACGGGAAAACGAAAAGCTGCGCGAGGCGGCGAAGTAGACTGTGGTGCGCCCGGAGGGACTCGAACCCCCGGCCTACTGATTCGAAGTCAGTCGCTCTATCCAGCTGAGCTACGGGCGCGCGTTGCCTCATCGTATCATCACTACATAGGTGACTGAAACCGAAATCAAGCTGTTGTGGCAAGGCTCCGCTGAAGACGCCCGAGTTCTGATCGAACGCCGCGGCTATAGCCTTTGGTCGCCGCGTACGCTTGAAGCGGACCAGCTTTTTGACCTGGCCTCAGGGGTCTTGCGGCAATCGGATCAGATCTTGCGGCTGCGTAAAATGTCGTCGGCCGAGGGCCAGCGTGCCATGGTCACATATAAAGGATGCGCCAGCCGGGAAGTCTACAAGAGCCGCGAGGAAATTGAGTTCGATGTTTCCGACCCCGATGCCTTCACGCTGGTACTCGAACGGCTGGGGTACCATCCCGGCTTCCGTTATGAGAAGTACCGCACTATGTTTAAGGCCTACGGAGAACCCGGGCTCATCACCATCGATGAGACTCCAATCGGCGTATATCTGGAACTGGAAGGCCCGCAGGCGTGGATCGATAGTACTGCGGCCCGCTTGGGTTTCCCTGCAGAGCGGTTCCTGACCGTTAGCTACGCCTGGCTCTACCGCGAACACCTGGAGCGACATCCGGAGGCCCCACCGGATATGACCTTCGATATGGGTAATCCTTACACCGCTGGGGCAAAATAACCTTAGAAGGCCTCAAAAGCATTGAACCCAGGAAGATCCGGTGCTATTCTTCATCTAGATTGAAACAGACGCCAAAGCACCCGGGGCTGAGAACGAAATGATTGAACTCGTCACAACGATCATCATTACCGCTAGCTCAGTGCTGCTTTTCGGCTACTGGTTCCGCTATACCTGCCTGCTGATCCTGAGTGCGAAGACCACGCGGGACTTTGCCAGCGAGATCGTGATGGCGAATCAACTCGGGTTCCTGGAAGTGCAGGCTCAGTTGCGGGCCAGCGCGGGCAATCTGGATACGCTGCGCGATGCCCTCGATCGCGATTACGAAGTGCTCAATGGCCTGATGAAGAAAGCGGGCGATGCTTCGTTTGAAGGATCGTCGCTCGAGCAGACTATGCTGGCGGTCAACTACCGCGTGATGCGCGCTTCCTATAGCGTCGCGGGCGCGTTCTCGCCGACCGCCGCTCGCAAGGCGCTGGAAGAAATGTCAATGGTGGTTGCGCACTTCGCGAACGCCATGGGCCAGCAAGCCTCCGCCGGCGCTGCTGCTTAATCC
>Ga0265314_10003196_pt1 | contig 16042 bp, 10 predicted proteins | sample 4126metaG_FD_203106 | JGI IMG/M metagenome (GOLD analysis project Ga0265314, IMG submission 203106) | Rhizosphere microbial communities from Carex aquatilis grown in University of Washington, Seatle, WA, United States - 4-1-26 metaG | ecosystem: Host-associated > Plants > Roots > Rhizosphere >... | reverse complement strand
GACGCCTACAAGGATCCGACGGGCGAGAGCACGTACGTCGGCGCCATCAGGACGATGCTGGTCAACCCGCTCTACGTGTGGAAGTCGCTCATCAACCTCCCCAAGCTCGCCCTGTTCCTGCTCGTGCTCGCGCCCGTGGCCTTCCTGCCGCTGCGCCGCGACCTGCTGTGGATGGCCCTGCTGCCCGCCCTGCCCTTCGCGCTGGTGACGGCCGGCTACGGGCCGACGCTCCAGCTCGCGTTCCAGTACGTGCTGCTCTACGTGCCGTTCGTGTTCCTGTCGTCGGCGGTGGCCCTCGCCGCGGTCCGCCGGGCCCCGAACGGGCGCGCACGCCTCGCGGGCGCCGTCGCGGCCCTGGCGATGGCGTCGATCGTCACGACGCGCGTGTGGGGCGCGATGCCGCCCGGTGACCAGTGCAGCGGCGGCTTCCGCGACATCCCCAAGCGGCGGGCGACGACGCCGCTCGAGGGGCAGAAGACGCGCGACCTCGCCGCGCTCGCCGCCAAGGTGCCCAAGGACGCCGCACTCGCCGCGACGGAGACGGAGCAGCCGCACCTGTCGACGCGCGTCGACGCCCTGGCGCTGCGCAACGGCTACGAGGGCGCCGACTACATCCTCTACGCGGATGACGGCGCCGGGGCCGAGTTCGCGCGCCAGGCGCTCGCGAGCGGCGCCTACGAGATCGTGGAGTCGCGGCCGGCGACGCGGCTGTCGCTGCTGCGCAAGAAGAAGCGGTAGGGCATCGGGCGCCACGAGATGCGCCGGGCGAGCACCGGGCCGAAGGCCGCGATCAGCCCCCAGAAGACGAAGAGCGCGAGGGCCAGCCGCCGCAGCGCGAGCCAGGTGCGATCCGGCTTGAACGTGTACCCGATGTCATGCTCGCCCGCGTCGACCCACGTCGCGAGCCGCAGGCCGTCGACGAGGGTCGCGTCGTGCTTCACGGGGTGCCCGTCCACGGTGAGCAGGTTCCACGGGAACGCCTGCACGTTCGTGCTGATCTGCGTCCGCTTGGCAGCGCGGATGTGCGTCGGGTTGACGATGCCGAAGCCGCGCTTCGGCGCGCCGACCACGAGCTTGATGGGCTCCTTCGGCTGGGCCGCGTCGACCGCAACGAACGCTCCGGCGGTCGAGTAGTCCTCGTAGCCGAAGTACCAATCGCGCGGCGGGTTCATGTAGTCCGTGACGACCGCGTCGAGGGGCGCCGGGCTCTGCAGACAACGCGGCAGCTTCAGGCCCACGCCGAACGCCGCGACGACCACGGCCACCGCGAGGACGGCCCGCGACGGCGCGACGTGGCCGTCTTCGCGCATGAGCGCGGCGAGGACGCCCGTGAGCGCGCCGAGCGCCGCCATGTCGATGAACGCCACCAGGCGGTACGGGAACTGGACGATCGTGAACGACTTCGGCACCCACTTCCACGCCGGCTCGCTCACCGAGAGCACGAAGAGGAAGACCGTCGCCGCGAGGCAGAGGGCCGCGAAGGCGAAGGCGCCGCGGGCGCGACGGTCGCGCGCGCGGGCCACGAGCGCGACGATCCCGAGCAGGACCACCGCCACGCCCAGGCCGACGGTGATCTGCGGATCGAGGTTGGGCGTCGACACGACGCTCATCTCGGGACCGGGCCACGGGAAGGGGGAGAGCCGCGTGATGGCCATGTCGAGGCTCGTGTGGAACCACCACAGCCCGGTGCCGGTGATCTGGATCTGCTTGCCGAACTTCGCGAGCACGTACAGCCACGGCGCCAGCACGACGGCCGCCGCGCCGGCGATGGCGAGCGAGCGCAGGAAGACGCGCTTGCGGTCCGGGCACCAGATGAACGAGGCGAGCCAGAACACCCCGAAGGTCAGGCCGCCGAACAGCGCCGTGGGCGGGTGGAAGCCCGCCGCGAGCGTCACGAACAGCCCGGCGACGATGCTGGTCCGCTCGCGCCGGGCCGGATCGCGCGCATAGAACGCCCAGAAGCACGTGCCCGTCTGCAGCGCCGTGATGGCGAAGAACTCGGTGAGGGCCGAGCGGTTGTAGAGGTCCGTCAGCGGGTAGATGGACCAGGTCACGACGACCGCGGCGGCGCAGGCGACGGCCTCGTCGCGCGACACGTCCTTGACGAGCGCGCGCACGCCCGCGAACTGGAACAGCAGCATCACCGCGGCCCCGATCGTCACCGCGGCCCGCGGGCCGAACATCGCGCTCAGCGAGCCGAGGATCGGAAAGTAGAGGTTGCCGTAGAACATCGGCGTCGCGCGGCCGACGACGACGTTCGTGTCGATCGTCGAGGGGAGCCCGGCGTGCGCCTTCAGGTACTCACCGACGTACCCGATCATGCCGAGGTGGTTCGGCCAGTCGCAGTAGAACGGATGGTCCCACGCGAACAACGGGACACAAGCGACGAAGACGGCGAAGATGCCGATCCAATACCACCGGAGGGTCATGAAGGCCGAGGCGCGGTTTTATCAACCTTCATGCCAGGTGCCCACCCGGAAATCGCACTTTTTGCTCCCCGGGACGGGCGGGGCTCAGAGAATCCGCGACAACCGTGTCGCGATCGCGTCGCGCCCGGGAACCGGACGCGAGCTCCTCGCGCGGCGGGCCCAGGCCCGGGCGAGGATCGGACCGAGCGCGCCGCCGAGCGCCCAGAAGGCCAGAAGGCCGAAGGATGAGACGCGCAGCGCCGACCAGGCGCGGTCCGGCCGGAACGCGTACCCGACCTCGTGCTCGCCGGCGCCGATCCAGGCCGCCAGCCTTCCGCCATCGCTCAGCAGCGCCTCGCGCGAGACCGGCTGACCGTCGATCGTGAGCGCGTTCCAGGGGAACGCCTGCACGTTCGTGCTGATCTGGGTCCGGGCGCCGGCGTGAACGTGCACCGAGCCGACCACGCCGAAGCCGTTCTTCGGCGCCCCGACGGTGAGCCTCACCGGCTCCCGGGGCGCCGCCCCGTCGAGCTTCGCGAACGCGTCGGGCGTCGCGTAGTCGTCGTAGCCAAAGTACCAGTCGCGCGGCGGGTTCGCGTAGTCCGTGACGACCGAGTCCGGGCCGCTCCCGCCCTCGAGGCAGCGCGGGAGCTTCAGGCCCACGCCGAGGGTCGCGAGCACGACGGCGGCCCCGAGGACGAAGCGCGACCGCGCTGAAGCGACAGGGCGGTCGTCGCGCGCCAGCGCGGCCAGCACGCCGGCGAGCGCGCCGAGCGCCGCCAGGCTGATGAAGGCGGTGAGGCGGCACGGGAACTGGATGAGCGTGAAGGCCTTGGGCACGAGGTCCCAGGCCGACGGGCTCGTGGAGAGCCTGAACAGCGCGCACATCACGGCCGCGCAGAGCGCGGCGAAGACGAGATCGGGACGGGCGCGCCGAGCCCGCGCGCGCGACGCGAGCGCGACGACCGCGAGCAGGACGAACGCCGCGGCGAACGGGACGCTGATCTGCGTGTCGACGTTCGGCGTCCCCACGGCGCCCGGGGGGCCCGACGTGGGCAGGGCCGACAGGCGCGTCGCCACGGCGTCGATGCTCCCGGGGTAGATCGAGAGCGGGCTCTTCACGCGGACGATCCTGAGGTCGGCGCTGAACCTCTCGACGACGTACAGCCAGGGCGCGAGCACGACCGCCGCCGCCAACGCGATCGCGAGCGAGCGCCGCAGGAGGATCGCGCGCTCCGGACACCACACGAGCGAGGCGAGCCACAGCGCCGCGAAGGTGAGCCCGCCGAAGAGCGCCGTCGGTGGGTGGATGCCGGCCGCGAGCGTCACGAGCAGTCCCGCGAAGACGCTGGCCCGCTGGCGGCGCGCGGGGCTCCGCGCATAGAAGACCCACAGACACGAGCCCGTCTGCAGCGCCGTGATCGCGAAGAACTCGGGGAGCGCCGCGCGGTTGTAGAGGTCGGTCAGCGGATAGATCGCCCAGGTCGCGATGACGGCGGCGGCACAGGCGATGGCCTCGTCCCGCGTGACGTCCCAGAAGAGCCTGCGCACGCTGGCGAACTGCAGCAGGAGCAGCCCCACGATAGCCACCGTCAAGGCGACGCGGGGGCCGACGAGGACGCTCAGCGCTCCCAGCGCGGGCAGGCAGAAGTTGCCGTAGAAGATCGGCGTGGCGCGGCCGACGGTCTCGTTGGTATCGAACGTCGTGGGCAGCGAGGCATGCGCCTTCAGGGACTCGCCGACGTACCCGATCATGGCCAGGTGGTTCGGCCAATCGCCGAAGAACTGGTGGTCCCACGCGAACAGCGGGATGCAGGCGACGAAGACCGCGAACGCGGCAATCCAGGGCCAACGGAGCGTCATGAAGCTAGACGCTCCGGTTAATCAACCTCCGTGCCAGCCGACCAGCGACGGAAACCCTGCCTCTCGCGGCTCACGCCGCCGTCGAACGCCGTGATCCGCGACGACATTGTCGCGATCGCGTCGCGACCGAGAACCGGACGATGGCTACAGGATCTTCGTGCCTTCGTAGTCGAAGCCGAAGCGGATCTCCATGAGGCCCTCGCGCTTGAGGGCCGCGCGCAGCTTGGCCTTCTCCTCGGTGTAGAAGAGCAGGAAGCCGCCGCCGCCCGCGCCGATGACCTTGCCGCCGATGGCGCCGTGCTCGAGGGCGAGCGCGTACCACTTGTCGATGTCGGGGTTGCTCATCATGGGCGAGCGCTTCTTCTTGTGCATCCAGTGCTCGTGCATGATCTCGCCGTAGCGCGCGAGGTTCCCGGTCTCGATGGCCTCGCGGCTGCGGTACCCGAGCTCCTTCACGTAGTGAAGGTTGTCGATCATCGACTGGTCGTTCTTCTTCGACTTGTCGTCCTGCTCCTTGAGCACGGCCGACGCGGACCGGTAGTAGCCCGTCGACACCATCACGAGGTTGTCCTCGAGCAGGTCGATGATCTCGTCGCTGGCCTTGAGCGGCGCCGCGACGACCTTGCCGTCCTTCTGGAAGTCGAAGGCCGTCACGCCGCCGAACGCGGCGATGTACTGGTCCTGCTTGCCGATCGGCTCCTTCAGCAGGTTGAGCTCGATGTGGCAGGCCATCTCGGCCAGATCCGGCGCGTGGATGAAGTGGCGCTTCTGCTTGTGGAGCACCTTGAGGAGGCACGTCGTGAAGCTGCCCGACGAGCCGAGGCCCGTGCCGGCGGGGATGTCGGCGACGCTGACGAGCTCGAGGTTGGGCGGCGAGACGCCCGTGAGCTTGAGCGCCTCGCGGATGATCGGGTGCTTGATCTCGGAGACGCTCGAGACGCGCTCGATCTGCGAGTAGCGCAGCACCATCTCCTTGAGCGGCGTGAGCTGGAACGTCACGTACACGTACTGGGTGATGGCCGCCGAGAGCACGAAGCCGCCGTGCGTGAGGTAGTACGAGGGCAGGTCCGTGCCGCCGCCACCGATGCTGATTCGAAGGGGGCTCCGTCCGATGATCATGGCGCTGGTTTACCGCGAAGCCGCGTGGCCGGAAACCGGAAAGCGGTTTAGCGGTGCTATTTGTGAGGCGGCCAGGAGAGGAAGACGCGGCTCTTGCGGTTGCGCTCTTCCAGCTCGCCCGGCGGGGGGCTGTCGTCCTCGAGGATGTAGGCGTCGAACTTCACGATGGTGTCCTGCGGGTTCCCCGTGCGCTGCGGGTAGCGCAGGATCCACTCCTGCAGGGCCGTGAAGTACTCGCCCTTGAAGGGGATGCGCGACGAGTAGTTGAAGAAGAAGGAGTCGTTGTCGAGGCGCGGCGGAATCGCGTCGTGGCCGGGGTTCTTGTACCGGCTCGAGATCTCGCTGTACGGATCGACGTGACGCCCGTCGACGGTGACGGCGTCGACCGCCACGCTCTCGTCGGTGGTGGGCGCGTCCGACGCGAACATCGACCAGGCCTGGATGAGCCGCGGGTAGGCGACGAGCTGCTGGATGATCTTCGGCTCCGACGGCTTGAGGACCTTCGGCACGGCCTGGTTGATGAAGAGCGTCTCGAAGACGAGCGTCGTCAGCAGCACGAGCACCCCGGCCTCGCGCAGGCTCGAGGCGCCGCGGCGCAGGAGCTGGCGGAACGGCGTCGGTTCCGGCTCCGGCAAGAGAGCCACCGCCGGCGCGGCGCCCGGCACGCCGCACGCCGCGAGCCCGAGCCCGATCGAGACCGTCTCGCGCCGGCGCGCGAAGGCGTCGTAGGCGGCGTTGGCGAGCTGACGCAGGCCGGGCAGCCGCAGCGGCAGGCTCCAGAGGAAGCCCATGGGCAGCGCGCGCAGGATCGCCGCCATGCCGTCGGCGCGCGTCGTGAGGCGGCCCGTGTCCTCGTCGATGACGACGATCGTCGACGCGAGGAGCTGCGACGTCACGCCCTTCGGCAAATCCTTGGCGTCGGCGTTCGAGACGAAGCGGAGGCGCCCGAGGCGATCCATGCGCGCGAGGACGCGCGCGATCTGGAAGCAGACGCCACAGCCCGCGTCGAAATAGACGGCCAGGCGCCGCTTCCCCTTGCGCGTCGCGAACCGCTCGAGCAGGTCCCAGTCGGCGCTCGAGAGCAGGTACGGCGCGAAGCTCATCATGGCCCACGAGAAGCAGCCGAGGTTGATGAAGCACTGGAAGCCGAGGTGCAGGCCGATGACCGCCGGGATCGCGAGGCGGCGCAGCGTCGGCTGGTACACCGGCGCCATGATCAGGATCGGCAGCATCCCCTCGGTCGCGAGCGCGCTCCACGACAGGACCCGCGACAGCGCGAGCGACATGTGCGGGCGCATCCACACGGCGAACCAGGTCACCATGCGGTCCTGGAAGAGGACGTAGTGGACGGCGCTGCCCGTGCGCCACGTCTGGCCGCCCTTGTGGACGGCGTTGAAGAAGTACGCGTTCGCGAGCTGGAGCACGACGGCGAACGCCGCGAGGCTCACGACGAGCGTCGCGTCCCCGCCCAGCGCGGCGCGGTCGTTCAGCTCGGCGGCGGTGCTCTCGGGGCGGCGGCGCAGGCTCGCGCGCAGCGAGTCGATCGAGAAGCGACGGCCGAGGGGCAGGAAGGCCGTCCAGAGCGCGAGCTCACCGACGGTCCAGTCGCCGCCGTTCTCGAGGAACGGCACGCGGCTGTGCAGGCTCATGACGGCGATGACCGAGAGCACCTGCATGAGCTTCGTGCGCCACCCCACGAGCAGGCCCACGTACACGAGCCCGCACAGCACGAACCCGATCTTCGCCTCGTCGGGCCACGAGGCCATGTAGAACAGCGAGAACATCCACTGCGTGGGCGGGCGCCACAGGATCGTGTGGTTGGGCAGCAGCCCCTCGTTCGAGTACCAGAGCGTGACGCCGCCGTAGACCCGGTGGAACAGATCGAAGAGCAGCAGCGCCCCGAGCACGATGCGGCCGAGGCCGAGGCTGCGCGGATCCATCGTGCAGTAGATGCGCACGAACCCCGCGCGGAGGTTCTTCCAGGGCGACGTCGCGGGCGCCGCCTCCGCGGGCGTCCCGCGCGCCTCGTCGCCCGAGACGCTCATGGCTTGGCCTCGTTCGTCGCGGCGGGCGCCGGCGGCGCAGGCGGCGGCTGCACCCACTGGAGGATGCGCTGCCGCTGGACGTTGGTGGGCGTCGTCTCGCCGGGCGCGGGGCTGGTGTGCCCGAGCAGCCAGACGTCGAAGGACACCAGCGTGTCCTGCTCGCGGCCCGTGCGCTCCGGGTAGTGGAGCATCCACTCGAGCAGCGCCTGGTCGTACGCGGGCATGCTCACGATGCGCAGGTGGTAGTCGCACCAGAACGAGTCGAGGCCGAGCCGCTTGGGGATGTCCTCGAGCGGCAGCGTCGCCACGCGGCTCGAGACCTCGTTGATGGGATCGACGTGGCGCCCGTCGCGCGTCACGGCGTCCGCGTAGATCATGGAGTCGGTCTTGGGCGCGTCGGGCGAGAACATCGACCAGCTCTGGTAGATGTGCGGGTACATCATCACCGCCGTCATCCACTCGGGCCGCCGCTCCCAGCGCAGCGCCTGCGGCATGGCGACGTTCGCCACCGAGACGTCCGACGCGAAGAAGAAGATCATGAGCGCGACCAGGGCCTCGCGCGCGTACGGCAACTGCTCGCGCACCCACGCGCGAAACGGGATCTCGGTGGGCTCGGGCGGCGCCTTCCGCAACGCTCCGGGCTTCGGCGGCAGCCCGCAGGCCGCGAGCCCGAAGAAGGTGGAGATCGAGGTGCGGTTGCGCGCGAACGCGTCGTAGGCGACGCCGGCGACCTGGCGCAGGCCCGGCACGAGGAGCGGCCACGCCCAGAGGCGCCCGAGCGGCAGCGCCGCGAAGATCTGCGCGAACGCGTCGGAGCGCGTCCAGCGGCGGTCGCGCTCGGGATCGACGACGAGGATCGTGCGCTCGAGGAGATCGGCCGGGACGCCCTTCGGCAGCGCCCGGACGTCCTGGTTCGAGACCCAGGTGAGCCGCCGGTGAACGTCCAGGCGCGCGAGCACGCGCACGATCTGGAAGCACACGCCGCAGCTCGCGTCGAAGTAGACGGTGCGCCGGCGGCCGCGCATGGGCACGCGCCGCCCGAGGAACCGCCAGTGCCCTTCGCTGAGCAGCAGCGGGAAGTAGGCCATCATCGCCCACGAGAACATGCCCACGTTGATGAGCAGCTGGATGCCGACGTGGAAGGCCGAGAGCGCCACGATCGCCACGGCGCGCGTCCAGTCCTTGAACACGGGCGCGAGGAGGAGCAACGGCGCCGTCGACTCGAGGATGAGCGTCCCGCGCGTCAGCGCCTTCCATAGCCCGAAGGGCGCGTGCTCGCGCGCCCAGAGGCCGAAGGTCGTGATGATGCGCTCCTGCCACAGCACGTAGTGGATCGCCGTGCCGCCTGTCCACGTCTCGCCGCTCTTGTGCAGGTAGTTGAACCAGTAGATGACGGCCAACTGCACCAGCACGCCGAGGCACGCGAGCGACACGAAGGGCCGCTGGTCGGGCTCGGGCAGCCGCTCGGGCGCGAGGTCGTCGGGCTGCTCGTCGGGGCGCGCGCGCAGGCTCGCGAGCAGGGCGTCGACGGAGAACCGGCGGCCCGTGGGCAGGAAGAGCGACCACGCCATGAGCGCGCCCATGGCCACCGAGCCCCAGTTCTCCGTGAACACGTCGCGGTTGTGCAGGCTGATCGCGAACAGGAACGAGAACAGCTGGAAGAGCCGCGTGCGCCAGCCGACGAGGAGGCACAGGTAGCAGAAGGCGCCGATCGCGAAGAGCAGCCACACCTCGTGCCCCAGCGACGCCGGGAAGAAGACCGAGAACAGGCGCGGGATCTGCGGCCGCCACAGCACGGTGTGGTTCGGGAGCAGCCCCGCGTTCGTGTAGAAGTCGCGCACGTGCGGGAACCGGCGCACGAGATCGAGGAGCGCCAGCAGCGCGAGCCCGATGCGGAAGATGCCGAGGCTGCGCCCGTCGAACGTCAGGTAGGTGCGGACGAGGGATTTGCGAAGCGAGGTCCGGTCCACGGGGGCCACTCGACTCTATACAGCGACGGGCCTAGGGACAACGCGATCTCGCCGCTCGGGCCCGGCAAAGATTGCGCGTTTTCGCGGCATACGCGGACGGACAGCCCGCCCTGCCAACCCCTCGCGCCTTCGGCGCGACCGCTAGCCGCGGCGCCGGCGGGCGAGGTCGCGGCCGATGCGCGCGAGATCGGCGAGCGCGCCCACCATGGCCGACGGGGCCAGCTTCGACCCGGGCACGTCGCGCCAGGTGCGCAGCGGCACCTCGACGACCTCGCTCGGCGCCACGCCGGACACGCCGGGCGCGCCCGCGAGCAGGCGCCCGAGCAGCTCGACGTCGAACGCCCAGCGTGACAGGAACGGCGCCTCGAGCGCGGCCTCGAGCGCGGGCGAGCGTCGGAACAGCTTGGCCCCGCACTGCGTGTCGTAGACGCGCGCGTCGAGCACGAGCGAGGCGACGGAGGCGAACACGCGCCCGAGATAGTGGCGCGAGGCCGTGCGGTGGATGTCGGCGCCGAGCAGCGCGACGCGCGAGCCGAGCACCACCGACGGACCGCCCAGAATGACGTCGAGCAGGCGCAGCATCTCCTGGGGAGGCGTCGAGAGATCGGCGTCGAAGTACCCGACGATGGGGGCGCCCGCCGCGAGCGCCGCGCGCAGCCCGGCGCGCACGGCCTCGGCCTTGCCGCCGTTGCGTTCGAGCGCGAGCGCCTCGACGCGCCCGGGCCGCGACCCCGCGAGCCCCACGAGCACGCCGCGCGTGCCGTCGCGCGAGCCGTCGTCGACGAGCAGCAGCCGGAAGTCCGCGCGCCCGTCCACCATAGCGAGCAGCGCGGCGACGTCGAGCCGCTTCTCCTCGTTGTAACAAGGGATGACGAGCGTCGCCGTCACGAGGCCGCCCCGTCGCGCGCGCGGCAGAGCGCCCAGACGCTGAGGCCCGGCAGCGAGAGGCCTCGCCGCGCGAGCACGTGAGAGAGCGCGTTGTCCACCGAGAGCGCGCGCTCGACGGCGCCCGACACGAGCGCGCCGCCGTGCCATTCGCCGAGGTTCGAGGGCGGCGTGGGCGCGCGCCCCAGCAGACGCAGCACCTTCTCGCCGGCCACCTCGAGCAGCCGCGGCGCGATGAGCGAGTGGAAGAGCCCGCCGCCGCACACGCGCTCGAGGCCCACGTCGTCGAGGAGCGCGCGGCAGGCGGCCGGGCTGTAGCGACGGAAGTGCTTGAGCGCCGTGTCGTGCGCGCTGAAGAGCGGCTGCCACGCGGGCACGCTCACGAGCACGAGGCCGCCCGGCGCGAGGCTGCGCGCGACGAAGCCGCCCAGGAACGCGCGATCCTCGGGCACGTGCTCGATGACGTCGAGCAACGTCACGAGGTCGAAGCGGCGCGCCGGCGCCTCGCGCACGAACGAGAGACCGACGCGCGGCTCGGCGGCGAAGCGGCGCAGGTCCTCGTCGCTGTAGTTGGGATCGAGGCACACGACCTCGCTGCCCGCGGGGAGCGCGTCGAGCATCCCCCGCGCGACGTAGCCGTCGCCCGCACCGACGTCGAGCACGGCGCGCGGCGCCGCCAGCGCGCCCGCGTCCGAGAGGACGCGCCGGAAGAAGCGCGCGCGCGTGACCTCCCACGGGTGGCGACGGCCGCTCGCGCTCGTGACCTCGTGTAGATCCATCTCGGGCGGGCGGCACTATACCGTCATCGCGTGGTAGCGTCGCCGCGTGTCGCAGGCCGACGGCATTCTCGATCTCATCGCAGAGCAGCCCGACAGCGCCTTCGAGGACTTCTTCGATCCGTCCGAGTTCGCGACCCGCGCCTGGCTCGAGGACGAGCAGTACTGGCACCTCCACCGCCGCGGCGTGATCCTCGACGTCCTGCGACGGGCGGGCGTCGACGGGACGCAGGCGCTGATGGAGCTCGGCTGCGGCGCCGGCACGGTCGCGACGTTCCTGAACGAGAGCGGCCTCGCGGTCGACTACTGCGACGTCCACCGGGAGGCGCTGACCTTCGCCCGCGCGCGCGCGAAAGAGCGGCTCCCGCCCGGCGGACGCGAGCCGCGCTACGTTCGCGCCGACATCACGCGCGCGCTGCCGCCCGGCGACTACGACGGCGTGCTCCTCCTCGACGTCCTCGAGCACCTGCCGGACGACGGCGCCGTCCTGCGCGCCGCGCACGCGTTGCTCGAGCGGCGGGCGGCGACGACGGGCGTGCGGCCCTTCGTGCTGTTCACGGTGCCCGCCTTCCAGTTCCTCTGGTCGCCGTGGGACGATCGCGAGCGCCACAAGCGCCGCTACACCCTGGAGGCGGCGCGCGCCCTGGCCGCGCGGACCGGCTTCTCCGTCGAGCGCTCGACCTACTTCTTCTTTCCGCTGTTCTTCGCGGCCGGAGGGGTCAAGGCGGCGCGCACGCTGCGAAACCTCGTCGCGCCTCCGCGGGGGCCCGCGGCGTTCGAGAACATGGCCGAGACGGCGAACCACCGCGCGCTCAACGTGGCGATGCTGCGGGTCCTCGGGCCCGAGCGCGCCTGGCTCGCGCGCGGCGATCTCCCGCTCGGCACCTCGGTGCTCGTGCTCGCGCGGCTCGCCTAGCGGACCGGCGGCGGTTCCCAGATGGCCTTCACGAACGCCGCTGCCTGGTCCTCGCCGGGGCTCGGCCGCCGGCCGTAAGCCGACAAGGGGACGAGGAGCACCACCGCGACGAGGGCCGCGACGGCGACGCGGAGCGTGCGCTGCGGCCAACGCGCGCCGTCGCCGCGCGCGCCCAGCGCGAGGGCACCGGCGACGACGAGGGCGAGCGGCGCCAGGGCCAGGAGCCCGCGCAACCCGATCCACCACCCGAACCCGTAGGGGACGTACCGCTGACGCAGCAGCGGCAACGTCAGATCGAACACCGGGTTGTCGAAGACCTCGGGGTAGTGGGGGTACACGGCGCCCGACACGACGTTGAGCAGCACCGAGACGACGATCGCGCCGGTGACGATCCCGGAGAGCCACGGCCGCGCGCCGATCACGGGCCACGCGAGCGCGAGGCCGAACATCATGAAAGGCGCGACCGTCGTGATGTAGCGCGGCCCGACGCACCACCCGCCGCGCCAGTTCGACATGCCGCCGAGGAAGAGCAGCATGCAGAACCCCACGGCGACGACCAGCGTGCCGTCGCGCCGCGCGCCGCGCGCGACGGCGACCAGCGCGGCGATCACGCCCAGCGCGAGCACGGGCGAAAAGATGAACAGCCCGTAGTCGGGCGCGAACAGCGAGCTCCCGATGGCGTCGAGGTGGGGCAACGCGAGCCCGTGGAACCCCGCGCTGTGCGCGGTCCTCAGGTACTCGGGGTTCTCGATGAACGCGTACGGGAAGCGCCAGGGCCGGCCGAAGAGCGCCGTGTGAAAGAGCCCGAGCAACGCCGCCGGCGCGAGCGTCCCGGCGAAGAACGACGCCGACCGGACGCGGTGTCGGGACAGCGCATAGAGCGCGAGCAACGCCGAGACGATCGCCGCCTGATATTCGAAGGCGACGGCGAGGCCCGCGAGCACGCCGGCCCACGCCAGCCCCCGCCTGGTCGCAGCGGCCGGAAGGCCCGGCTCGACGCCGGGGGGCGCGAGCAGCATGTAGCTCCCGAAGGCGGCCGCGGCGGCGAGAGCGTGCCCGACGAACATCTGACCGTACGGATAGACCAGCGTCCCGAGCCCCAGGCCGACGACGAGGAGATCCCGCGCCGCGCGCGAACGGGTGACGCGCTCCACGTGCCGCGCGAAGAAGAAGAGGAACACGCAGAGGGGCACCTTGATCGCGAGGAGCCGCAGCCAGAAGGTGGTGTCGCGCTTGCCCGGCGAGGGCTCGCCGAAGAGGTGGCGCAGCTTCGTCTGCACGTAGAGCACCGGGACGCCCAGGAAGGTCGCGCCCGGCGCCTTGCTCGAGTAGAGGTGGCCGGCGTTGATCGCCTTGTCGTTGACGTAGCCCCACTCCGCCTGCGTCTGGTCGATGTTCAGCGCGTGGTGCTCGACGATCGCGCGCGTCGCCCAGACGCGGACGTTCTCGTTCGGGTTGTTCAGCTGCTCGAAGTACGGGAACGGGAACAGGTACGCGAGGCAGACGAGGATCCACGCGGCGTGCCGGCGCGCGGCGGAGGCGAGCGCTCTGACCAGGGCTGGGGCGGGCGGCATCGCGCGCGGACCTAGCTCGGTCGCTTGCCCTCTGCCGGGAACGGCACCACGGCGCCGGCCGCGCGCGCGGCGTCGGGTCCGTTGATCTCCTCGCCCACGATGTAGACGGCCTTGTGCTGGGACTCGTGGTACGTGCGCACGAGCAGCTCCGCGACGAGGCCCATGCCGATGAGCTGCATGCCGACGACGAAGAGCATGACGGCGAGCAGCAGCAGCGGGTTGCGGTGCGCGAAGGCCCCGCTGACGTACTTCTCGATGAGCGTCACGGCGCCCGAGATCACGCCGAGGATGATGCAGACGACGCCCCAGAAGCCGAAGAGGTAGAGCGGCTTCGTCGAGTAGTCACCGAGGAACTTCACCGTCATGAGATCGAGCAGCACCCGGAGCGTGCGCCCGAGGCCGTACTTCGACGTGCCCTCCTGGCGCGCGTGGTGCCGCACGACCTGCTCGGTGATGCGCGCGCCGCCCCACTTGGCGTAGACGGGGATGAACCGGTGCATCTCGCCGTAGAGGCGCACCGGCTCGAGCACCTCGCGGCGGTACGCCTTGAGCGTGCAGCCGTAGTCGTGGAGCCGCACGCCCGTGACGCGGCCGATGAGCCAGTTCGCGATCGTCGACGGCAGGCGGCGCGTGAGGGCCTTGTCCTGGCGGTTCTTGCGCCAGCCGGAGACGATGTCGTAGCCCTCTTCGAGCCGCGCGAGCAGGAGCGGGATGTCCTGCGGATCGTTCTGGAGGTCGGCGTCCATGGGCACGACGTACGCGCCGCGCGCGCGCTCGAACCCCGCGGCCATGGCCGCCGTCTGGCCGAAGTTGCGCCGGAAGCGCACGAGCCTCAACCAGGCGCGCGAGCCGGCCGCCGCCTTGAGGCGCGGGAAGGTGTCGTCGCTCGAGCCGTCGTCGATGACGATGACCTCGGTGGGCCGCCCCGCCCCCTCGAGCTTGGCGACGACCTCGTCGAGCGCCGCGCAGAGCCGCGCGACCGTCTGCTCCTCGTTGAAACAGGGGATGACGATCGAGACCTGAGGCGCGGGTGCCGACACTCAACCCCTTATAACGGACGGCGAAATGGCTGTCGAGGCGCGCTCATGACAACGCGCGGCGCTCATGCTAATCAGGAGCGCTCTTCTTCCATGTGCGGCATCGCGGGGTTCATCGAGCGGCGGCCGGATCCCGAGGCCCTGCCCCGCATGCTCGCCAAGCTCGTGCACCGCGGGCCCGACGGCGAGGGCCAGTGGCGGCGCGAGGTCGGGCCGTGGCACGTCTCGCTCGGCCACCGGCGGCTCGCCATCATCGACGTCGAGGGTAGCCCGCAGCCCATGGAGAACGAGGACGGCGCACTGGCCGTCACCTACAACGGCGAGATCTACAACTTCCAGGAGCTGCGGCCCGCGCTCGAGCGCGCGGGGCACCGCTTCCGCACGCGCGGCGACACCGAGGTCGTCGTTCACCAGATCGAGGAGCACGGCGTCGGCGGCGTGGCGGCGCTCCACGGCATGTTCGCGTTCGCGCTCTGGGACGGCCGCGCGCGCCGGCTGATCCTCGCGCGCGACCGCGCCGGCATCAAGCCGCTCTACTACGCGGAGCTCGAGGGCGGCGGGCTCGTGTTCGCGTCGGAGCTCACGAGCCTGCTCGCGCACGGCGGTGTTCGCCGCGAGCTCGCGCCCGAGGGCCTGCTGTCGTACTTCTTCTCCGACTACGTCCACGCGCCGGGCGCGATGGTGCGCGGCGTGCGCAAGCTCCCGCCCGGGCACACGGTGGTCTGGGAGGACGGCCGCCTCGAGGAGCCACGCCCGTTCTGGAGCGTGCCCGCGCCCGGCCCGGCGCCCGCGCGCTCCGACGCCGAGCTCGCCGGCTCGCTCTGGGGCGAGCTCGGCCGCGCCGTGAAGTCGCAGCTCGTCTCCGACGTTCCCGTGGGCATCTTCCTCTCGGGCGGCGTCGACTCGTCGTGCGTCGCGACGCTCGCGGCGGCCGCGGGCGGGCGCATGAAGGCCTTCTCGATCGGGTTCGACGACGTCACCTTCGACGAGTCGAAGTACGCGCGCCTCGTCGCCGGCCGCCTCGACGTCGAGCTCGTCTCGGAGACGCTGCACGAGCGCAACCTCATCGAGGTCCTCGACGCCGCCCTCGACAAGCTCGACGAGCCCATGGCCGATCCGTCGCTGCTGCCGACGTACCTGCTGTCCCGGCTCGCGGCCCGGCACGTGAAGGTGGTCGTGGGCGGCGACGGCGGCGACGAGCTCTGGGGCGGCTACCCGACCTACCGCGCGCACGGCTACGCGGCGCTGTGGTCGCGCGTCCCCGAGCTCATCCGCAGGGGTCTCGTCGGGCGCGCGATCGGCCTTCTGCCCGTCGACCATCGCTACCAGAGCCTCGAGTGGAAGCTGAAGCGCTTCACCGAGCGCTGGGACGACGATCCGGTGACGCGCCACCTGCGCTGGCTGTCGAGCGTCGACCTGCCCGAGCTCGCGCGGGCCGTCCCGGCGGCG
>Ga0265314_10003195_pt1 | contig 16042 bp, 11 predicted proteins | sample 4126metaG_FD_203106 | JGI IMG/M metagenome (GOLD analysis project Ga0265314, IMG submission 203106) | Rhizosphere microbial communities from Carex aquatilis grown in University of Washington, Seatle, WA, United States - 4-1-26 metaG | ecosystem: Host-associated > Plants > Roots > Rhizosphere >... | reverse complement strand
GCGCTGGATGCTTATCTGGAGACGGTTTCTCCGCAGGTCAAGGAAGCCATCAAGAATCACCACGTGCTGGTGGGAATGAACCACGACATGGTGATGTATGCCAAGGGACGTCCGCCAAAGAAAGTGCGCGAGACGGCCAACGAAGTTGAGTATGAAGAATGGATCTACGGCACGCCTCCGCAAGATGTGGATTTTGTGCGTTTCGTGGGCGACGAAGTGGTGCGGGTCGAGACCATGAAGGTGGACGGCCAGAAAATCGTGCGTACCGAAAAGGAAGTTGACCTGGGCGCGCCCACCGTCGCTAAGAAACAGGAAGAACGTCCCGCGAACGCGCCCACGCTAAGGCGTCCTGGAGAAGAGATGCCGGAGTCGACCCCCGCCGTCAACCCTTCAAGCGTGCCGCCGCTGGGGGCGCCGCAGCCGACCGGCCCGGACACAAATCCTCCGCCGAACTGGGATCGTCCTTCGTAGGGCGATTGATGTGGAATGTGAACGGGCGCTTCCGGGCGGGGCAGCGGACTTAGGAAGGGGCAGCGGTATTCCCGGCTAGACGCAAGGACCGCTGGGAAGCAAGGAACCTCCATCGCTCGTGCAGCCAGGCGGGACATGCAAGACTGGCGACAGTGGCCAGGGCCAGGAGCACTTGCCATGCCGGAGATAGTGTGCCCCACGAATCCTGAAAGCTGAACGCGCCGTAAGACACGAGGATTGACCACGCAAACACCTGAAGCGAGTGTCTGCCGAAATAACGCAGCAATCGAAAGCCGGACAGCTCTTGCACCTTCTCATCCACCGAGCGCGGTATGTACCAAAGGATGTAAGCGTAAGCCGCGAAATTGATGAGGCGCAAGGGGTGATTCCTCGTCTTCCAATCCGTGAGCGCGGCTCTGAAGTCGATTAACGAGAGATTCGGGAAAAGCACGTTCTGATGGCGGGCCAGGAAAAGCAGGGACACCACGACGATGCAGAAGCCAAGCAGTGCTCTCGAATGCGGAATCGAAGAACGGAGTCCGGCAACCTTGAGATAGCCGACGTGAGCTCCAGCGATAAAGAAGATCTGCCAAGCCAGGACGTTAAAGGTTCCGAGTTGAAGCCATGGCGGGTTGTGCGCCGGACCTCCGATTCCCCATTGTGCAGACAGCCATAATGCGATGCTGCCCGCCCAGATCAGTGAAGCACGCCCCCTTGCCATTTGCTGCAACAGCCACGGGAGCAGCAGCATGAAGCCCGCGTACATGGGGAGGATGCTGTAATACCGTGGCTGGTAGATCAGCACTGCTCCATGCCACCAGGCTTGCCAGAAATCCGGGAATTGCCTGCCGATTTGCCAGCCGCCGCACAGGGCTCCAAGCAGAGCCAAGGTGTAGAGCAGAAGATGAGTGAGATAGATATCGCGTGCTCGATGCCAAGCGCGGCGCCGAGCGGCCTCCAACCCCTGGTTGACGAAAATGCTCCCGTACACCCATCCGCTCACCAGTCCCGAGAGGAATACAAAGCCCTCGGCAGCGGAGACAAAACCAAGCCCCCCGTCGCTGAGGCGTCGCAGCGGATTGTGGGGCAAGTGGTCAACCATCATCACCACCAGGAAAAGGCCGCGCAGAGTGTCAACCCGCAGGTCGCGTCGCGTCGACGTCATGCCTCTGTTGTTGGCGGTGATTGTCCCCACTGGCGAGCCTGCGACGACCGCACCCGCCCCACCGGTCTCGACGACCGTCGCCGAGGCGTCCAGGGTAGTGGGCGTTGCCTCGGGGTTCGCTAGCACGGGTTCAGGCGCCGGTTCTCGGCAGGTTTGGAACATAGCTGCCCGGAATTTCTTTTGTGGTTCAAAACGACACTGAGCATACACCCGTTTTACGGTTCTGGCGGTTACCGCTGTAACCCTCGCTCATGATACGGCCCACGTTATGTCTGCTGGGTAGTTGCCTGGTCTTCCTGGTCTCGACCTTCTCCACCTGACCTTCTAAACTGTAGGTGTGAAGATCGCTTTGGGCCAGATCAACCCCACCGTCGGGGATTTCTCCGGCAATGCTGCCAAGATCATCCAGTTTGCGCTGCAGGCGCGGAGTGCTGGCGCTGGGCTGATTCTGTTTCCGGAACTCGCCGTTTCCGGCTACCCGCCGCTCGATCTGGTCGAGAGGCCTTCGTTTGTGGCGCGGAGTCGTGCGACTGTCGAGAGGATTGCCGCGGAAACGCAGGGCATCGCCGTGATCTGCGGGACGGTAACGCCGGCCGAAGCGGACTCGGGCAAGAAAGTGATGAACTCCGCCGCCCTGCTGCGCGAGGGGCGCATTGACTTCATACAGTCAAAAATGCTGCTGCCCACCTATGACGTTTTCGACGAGATGCGCAACTTCGCTCCCGCCAAGAGTCAGCAACTGTTCAGTTTTTGCGGCAAGCAGATGGCGTTGACCATTTGTGAAGATGCCTGGAATGACAAGCGCTTCTGGAACCGGCGGCTGTATGGCATCGATCCGGTCGAAGAACTGGTGCGCGTCGGCGGGAACTTCGTACTCAACATTTCCGCGTCGCCGTTTTGGCTGGGCAGGCGCGAACTGCGCCGCGACATGCTGGCGGCCATCGCACAGAATCAGAAGGTTCCGGTTGCGATGGTGAACCAGGTCGGCGGCAATGACAGCCTGGTGTTCGACGGATCGAGCCTGGTGATTGCGCCCGACGGACAAGTGATCGCGCAAGGGAAGTCGTTCGAAGAAGACCTGCTTTATTTTGACTCCCAGACGCTGAGTGGAGACATGCACCCGCAGATCGCGGGTGAAGAAGCCAGCGCGTATGAAGCGCTGGTGCTGGGCACGCGGGACTACGTGCACAAATGCGGCTTTCAGCGGGCGATCATCGGACTCAGCGGCGGCATCGATTCCGCGCTGACCGCGTCGATTGCGGCCGATGCGCTCGGCCCGGAGAACGTCATCGGCGTCGGCATGCCCGGGCCGTACTCCTCGCGAGGCTCGATTGACGACGCGCGGGAACTGGCCAGTAACCTGAAGATCCGATTCGAACTGCTCTCCATCAACGACATCTACCAGGCTGCGCGCCAGACGCTTGCGCCCGTGTTTGCCGCGATGCCGCCCGACGTGACCGAAGAAAACATTCAGGCCCGCGCCCGCGGATTGCTGCTGATGTCGCTGTCGAACAAGCTGGGCGCATTGGTGCTATCGACCGGCAACAAGAGTGAGTTGGCCGTCGGCTATTGCACGCTGTATGGCGACATGGTGGGCGGGCTGGCGGTGATCTCGGATGTGCCGAAGACGTTGGTGTATCGCCTGAGCGCGTACCTGAACTCGCGGCGCAAAGTGATTCCGGAGGCGACCATCGAGAAGCCGCCGTCGGCGGAATTGCGGCCGGATCAGAAGGATTCTGATTCACTTCCTCCTTATGAAGTGCTCGATGCGATTCTTGAGGATTTCGTCGAGGAGTCGTGCTCGGCGGAACAGATTGCCCGCGTTCACAACTTCGATTTGGATCTGGTACGGCAGGTGATACGGATGGTGGAACGCAGCGAGTACAAGCGGCAGCAAGCCGCGCCCGGGATCAAGATCTCAGCCAAGGCGTTCGGATATGGGAGAAGGTTCCCGATCGCGGCCAAGGCGGAAGTGTAGCGCCCTCTTATTATCGAATTGTCATCCCGAGCGAAGCGAGGGATCTGTAGTTCGCTGCAAAATGCAGATCCCCTCGCTTCGCTCGGGATGACAAAATCTGCTGGATTGAAGTCTGGTGGATTGAAGTCTAGTGAATTGAAGTCTCCTGAATTAATGACAACGCCGCCTGTTTTTGTAACAATCGAATTCCACTTGAATTTCACAATATGACAATCATGCATCGCACACTGCTCGCTGTTCTTTTGTTGTCCGGCATCGCCATCGCTCAAACCAAGCCCACTCTGCAGACCAGGCCGGCATCCAAGCCCGCGGCTACTTCGTCCGCCGCGGTGTCGACGACTCTCCCCAGCGAAGACACGGTCAACTCGTTCCTGTTCCAGATGTTTGGCTACGATGCAACCATCACTTGGAAGGTGGGAGAGATTCGCCCTTCCGAGGTGCCCGGGCTGGCGGAGGTTTCGATTGTCGTCACCAACGCCCAGGGTTCGAACCCGAATCGGTTGCTGGTGAGCTCCGATGGCAAGCATGCTATCACGGGTGAAATCCTGCCCTTCGGCGCGAGGCCATTTGACGATGCCCGCGCCAAGCTGGAAAAGGGCGTGAACGGCGCCGCCAAGGGTCCCGAGAAGGCGGCGGTGACGATTGTCGAATTCAGCGATATGCAGTGCCCGCACTGCGCGAAGGCCGCGGCCACGATCGATCAACTGCTGGCGCAGGAGCCCGAGGCCCACTTCATTTTTCAGAATTTCCCGCTGCCCATGCACAACTGGGCAGCGAAGGCGGCCGGCTACGTCGATTGCGTGGGGCGCGCTTCGGCGGGGCAGCCTGCGAATGACGCCGTCTGGAAATTTATTCAGAAGACGTTTGACGAGCAGGCGAATATCACGGAGGCCAACGCCGATGAAAAGCTGAAGGCCATCGCAACCGCATCGGGCGCGAACGCCGACGAGATCGCCGCCTGCGCCGTCAAGCCCGATACCAAGGCCAGAATCGATGCCTCCCTTGCGCTGGGAAAATCGGTGAGCGTGAATGCCACACCGACGCTGTTCATCAATGGACGGAACGTGCCCGGCGGGGCGCCCGTCGATGTGTTGAAGAAGATTGTGGACTTCGAGGCAAGCCAGAAGTAGATCGGGCCATCTGGCGATTGAATCATTTCATCATTGAGTCATTGAATCATTAAAAACCAAAGGCAGAGGATTTCAATGAGTCAATGATTCAATGAACTAATGACTCAATTTACTTTCCCATCCAGATTTCCGGCGCTTCGGTGCGCTCTGAGCTGCGGACAACGTAGGGCGTGATCAGGATCAGCAACTCGTCGTCCTCTTCCTGCTTCGTGTTCTCGGACGTGAGGACGCCGAAGCCCGGGATCGCGGAGAACAGAGGCAGTCCGCTCAGGCTCTTCTCGTCGGACTGGCTGATCATTCCCGCCACGGCCGCCGGCTCCCCTTCCTCCAGCAGGATTCCGCCCTTATACTCGCGATTCAAGATGATCGGAATGCCATTTGTGCTTACGCTTCCCAAAGTGCGGAATTGGAGCTCGAGCTCGAGGGCTACGTCTGAGTTGTTGTGAACCAGCGGTTTCGCCTTGAGCGTGAGTCCGATGTCCTCATAACTGACGGAAGGAAAAGGCGCAGTATACGACTGGTTTCCGAGAACTTGCGAGATGGCGGAGCTGTTGTAAATCGGTGCAAAGGTGCCGTTCAGGATGGGATAGCGCTGTCCCAGCTTAAAAGTGGCGTCCTTCTCCTGGGAAGCGCGCAGGGTGACGTGGTCGAGCTCGCGGACGGAACTTTCATTCATGGTCAGCGTGGCGGACAAGTGATCGAGGCTAAGCCCCATAAAAGTAAGTCCGCCGCCGAAGGTCGCAAGGGGCTGGCTGAAAATCGAATTCTGCTGGCTTTGCAATTGTGCAAGCAGCGCGGCGATGGTCTGATTGCCGGCCTGGTTGATGCCGCCAGAGGCGACGAGCTGGTTAACCAGGGACTGCAGGCTTTGTCCGCCGAGAGCCGCGAGCGCGGCCGCCGGAATATTGAAGAGCTTGAAATTGTCGGGGACGTGCAAGCCGATGGTCCGCGCGTAAGTGTGGTTTATCTGGAAGACTTTCAGGTCGAGCATCACTTCGGGCCGGGGGCTATTCATTTGCCCGAGAAACTGAGTTGCGGCTTCCAGCGCAGCCTGCGGTCCACGCACCGTGATGATGCTCGACGCCACGTTAAGGCTCACGAACTTGAACTCAAATAGCGCCTTCAGCGAGTTCATCAGCTCGTTCAACTCCGGAGTAGTGCCGCCGCCAGAGACATAAAACGAGCGCAGGCCCATGCGGTCATAAAGGCGGTGGTTCTCGGGGTTCTCAACGCAAGCAAAAAGGACGGTGTCTTCCAGCGCCACGGTGAAGCTCTTGGTGGCCGCGGAGGCCGCGCGCATAGCGGTGGCGAAGTCCGCATTCTCGATGTCGAAGCGCACGTGGCGGCTGGGGAAGTTATCGTCGAACACCACCGTCAGCCCGAAGCTGGCGGCGACGGCGGTGAGCAGTCCGCGCGAATCGCCGCGGTAGTGGATGTCATGGCGCTCGTCGATCGGTTTGGCGACGAGCGCGTCGGCGCTGGCGACCACTTGCGGCGGACTCGCGGCGCGCACCGGCACGGGCCCCAAGGCATCGTTGATGCGCTGCTCGGCGAATTCGTTTTGCGGATCGAGGTTGACCGCCGCGCGAAACTCGGCCAGCGCCTCCACTTGCCGGCCAGCCAGTAAGTCGCTGTTGCCGTGCTCCAGATGCAGCCCAGCCAGATGTTGCCGGGTCATCTCACGGGCCGTTAAGTACTCCACGTTTTGCGGAACGAGGCGGGCCGCTTCCTCAAATTCGTAGAAAGCCTGGTCCAGATTCTGCGATTTCTCCAGCTTGAGGCCGCGCGCGAAAGCCTGGCGAGCAGCTTTCAGGTCTTTCTTCGGACCGTGGCAGACGGGTGCGCCGGCGGAATTGGAGCAGAGCGGTGGCGCAGCGGCCTGGGGAGTGTCCGCGGCCAAACACACTCCGGCAAGCAACAAAACAATTCCCGCTGGCAGCCATCGCATATTACTTACTATAGAATGCCCGGCAGCCGCTGTCTTGCAAGAGAAATACTCGGGAGGGCCAGTCGACGGTCGTTGGTCGTTCGTCGTTGGTCTTTTGTCCTCCGCCGGCTCAAGGCCATCTTTCTTCTTTTGCGGAATCCGATTCGCTGGCACCCAGCAGCTAGCGGCCAACGACCAATGACTCGGGCCTAGCTCCGCAGCATCAGCCGTTCCATGCGGGTGGCGCGGCCGGTCTGGTCGTCGCACTCGACGAGCACGGCGCACAGGCGGACGTCACCGTTGGCCGCTTCGAAACGTGCGGGCATCCCGCTGAGAAATTTCTCGATGACCAATTCTTTCTTCACCCCAATGACGCTGTCGTAGGGCCCCGTCATGCCGACGTCGGTGATGTAGGCAGTGCCCTTGGGCAAGACAATCTCATCCGCCGTGGGAACGTGCGTGTGGGTGCCAACGACGGCGGTGACGCGCCCGTCGAGATACCATCCGAAGGCAATTTTTTCGGACGTGGCTTCGGCGTGGAAATCGACAAACACAATTCTCGATTTGATCTGTTCCAGAAGACGATCGGCGTAGCGAAAGGGATCGTCGCTCGAGCCCATGAACACGCGCCCCTGAAGGTTAACGACGGCGTAAGCGACGCCGTTTTTCTGGCCTTCGTACACTCCCCAACCGGGCAGATTCGGCGAAAAATTTGCCGGCCGCAGCAAGCGGCGCGCCGGACTGTGGGGGTTGCCGTCCGCCATGTGGAAGTATTCGATGATCTCGCGTTTGTCCCAGACGTGATTTCCGGTGGTCATCACGTCAATGCCCAGATCGAAAAGCTCTTCCGCCAATGGAGGCGTGATTCCGAAGCCAGCCGCGGCATTTTCGCAATTGGCGATGACGAGATCGACGGCGTGCTGCTGTCGTAGTTCGGGTAGGCTCTCTCTTACGATGGTCCGCCCTGGGCGTCCAAAAATGTCACCGATAAAAAGAATCTTCAAGATCAGGTCTCAGGTTTTAGGTGTCAGGTCTCAGGCAACGCTGCTCGCGGTCAAGCGCATGCCAACGTTCGATGTTATCACGCTGAAAACTGGCCACTGGCTACTGGCTGCTGATTTCAGCCGTCTTCAGAAAATCGTAATTTCCCGACGGGTTCAGGCTGAGGTCCTGCACCCGCCGCGTGTGCACGAGCACATTATCGAAGTACCACAGATTGATCGAGGGCACATCTTGCGCCAGGATTTCCTGAACCTCGGCGTACAGCCTTTTGCGAACATTCTGATCGGTCTCGCGGCGTGCCTGGTCGATCAAGCTATCAACGCGCGGGTTGGAATAGAAGCCGCGGTTCCTTCCCGCGGGAGGAAAGTTGCGGGCGTGGAAAACCGTGTCAAAAATGTCGGGGTCTTCGTTACCGCCAACCCAGCGCAACGAATAAAACTGGAAGGCGCCACTGGTGACATCAGCCATAAACGTGGCGAACTCAAACGTGCGAAGATCCAGCGCAATCCCCACATCGCGCAACTGCTGCTGCAAAACGGCCGCCAGCAATCGCGTGCTCTCCTCGGTCGAAGTCTTCATCGTCAGATGAAAGCGCACGCCGTCTCGCAAACGATAGCCAGCCGCGTCGAGGATTTGCCGTGCTTTTTCCGGATTGTAAGTGAATCCGGTTGTGCTGGGAGCATACGCCCAACTCTGGACCGGCAGGATACTCGATGCGGGCTGTGCCAACCCGCGCCAGATGTATTGCAAAAGAGGACCGCGATCGATCGCGCAGGCAATCGCTTGCCGAACGCGCACATCGCGGAGCAGTGGGTCGCGCAGGTTGAAACCAATGTAAGCGAGGATCGTTCCGGGCCCGCGCTCGATCCGCAGGTTCGGCTCGCGCTCGAGCGCCACAACCGTGTCTGGCGTTAAGGCATTGATCGCGACATCGGCGCTGCCCTTGCGCAGTTCAAGCGCGCGCGTCGTCGCATCGGGCACGACCGTGAAGCGCACGCGAGAAAGGTGAGGCTTCGTCCCCCAGTATCGGTCATTACGCTCCAAGATGACTTCCTTGTCCTGTTCCGCACTCACAAACTTGAAAGGCCCGGATCCAATCGGCGTCCGTGTCATTTCGCCGAGAGCACCGTAGGGAACAATGCCGATCGCGCCTTCCGAGAGATTCCACAGCAAACTCGCGTAGGCTTCTTTCAGATGAAAGACCACCGTGAATTCATCGGGCGTATCGATGTGATCCACAAAACGGTAGGTCGCGGTTTTTGTGCTGCGAATCTTGCCTTGGAGCAGGGAATCGAAAGTCCACTTCACATCGCGTGAAGTGAGCGGACGCCCATCGTGAAAGGTCACGCCGTGATGCAAATGGAAGACGTAGGTGAGTGGATCGGGAACCTCCCAACTCTCGGCCAGTCCGGACTGAACGTTGAGGTGGTCGTCGCGCGTCAGCAGCGCGTCAAAGATAAGCTCGTCAATGCGCTCCGATTGCGCATCGAGGCCCACCCTTGGATCAAGGTCGGTGGGACTGCTCTCGATAATCATTACCAGCGTGTTGGGATCGGGCGCTTGTGAGCAGGAGAGAAGAGGCAGGACACCTGCGCCTACGAACAAGAGAAGAATTGTCATTCTAAATGGATCTGTCATCCTGACCCTGAGCGCGCCGAAGGGGAAGGATCTGGTTCTTGCGCGCTCCAAATCCGCAGCCTCACGCATACGAGATCTTTCCCAGGATCGCCGCCCGCTTCGCTCCCGTCGCCGACGGCACATTGCTGGGCCGCCGATGCCACGTCTCATGCGCGAGCAGGGCAAAAGCGACGGCCTCCTTCGCTTCCGCTGGAAGGCCGAACTCGTCCGAGAAATGCAGCTCGATCCCCAAAGACGCGATTTCATTGCGCAACATAGCCATCAGCGTGGGATTATTCACGCCTCCGCCCGAGACAATCATTTCGTGATCGCGGCGCCGCACCCCAAATCGCGGCAACACGAAGCGCAGGACCGCGTCCGCAATCGATCGCGCCGTCAATGCGGTTGCCGTTGCCACCACGTCTGTTTTACTCGCACCGCGGCAGATCTGAAGAAATCGGCCCACGTATTCCCGGCCAAATTCCTCGCGGCCCGCCGTCCTTGGAGGCTTTTGCCGGAAAAAAGGCGCGCGCACCAACTGTGCGATCACGCCGTCGAGCACCCGTCCCGAGGACGCGACTTTGCCGTCCCGGTCATAACGCCGCCCGAACAGTTCTTCCATCACCGCATCGATCACCATGTTGCCGGGGCCAGTGTCAAAAGCTAGCACCTGTTGCAGCGATGCGCCTGCCGGAATCGCCGTCAGATTCGCAATGCCACCGATGTTTTGCGCAATGCGGCTCTGCGCCATGCGCCCCACCCGCTGATCGCGATAAAGAAGATAGTCGAGGAACGGCACCAGCGGCGCGCCTTTGCCTCCGGCCGCGATGTCTGCGGGACGAAAATCGGAGACCACCGGCACACCCAGCCGCGCCGCGATCACCGCGCCCTCGCCGGTTTGCCACGTTACCGCCAGCTTTCGTCCGAGAAACCGCTGCGCTACTCCCTGGTGATAGAGCGTCTGTCCATGACAGCCCACCAGGTCAAGTTTCACGCGATGCTTGCGCGCTGTTTTCGCGACCGCCTCCGCGTACAGTTCGCCGAGAAGAAAATTCAGGCGGGCCAGATCCGCAACGTGGGCCAACTCCGCGTTCATCATGGCCAAAATCGCGCGCCGCACTAGGGCAGGGAAGGGATACTCCTCGTGCGCAAGCAGCGTGAAGTCTGAGTGTTGGTTCTTGTGTGGTGACGAGCCTCTGGCCCTTCCTTGGCCGGAGGAGGCGAACCGCACCAGCGCCACATTGATTCCGTCCGCAGAAGTTCCGCTCATCACGCCGGCAACAATCATGCTCATGCGCATTCCTTCTTATTGTCAGCGCGGGCTAGCGTAGCCAGCCGGATTTCTTCGCTGAATTCCCAGAGTTGGCGCGTCAGCTTCTCAACTCGCACGGAACTGGGAGCTGTGTGGCGCGGGCGCCCCCGCCCGCGTGTTTTTTTCGATTTGAACGCCAGCACGCGCCGTGCGGATTCCCGAACGCGCCGGGCAAATCTGCTGTCGCGTTCGGCCTCGCGCACCAGCGCTTCGTGCGCGCGCAGAATGAAATCTTCGCGATGGCAGATCAGGCCAAGGTCGCCCCCGGCGCGGATGTGCCCGATCATCACTTGTTCAATTGGGCCCGCTGCCAGTACGCCGCCCATCTCCAGATCGTCGGAGCAGATGAGGCCGTGGTAGCCAATCTTCTGGCGCAGAATGCCGGTGATCCACTTCTTCGAGAGCGATGCTGGGGTGCGATCTTTTGTCACCGTCGGAAATGCGGCGTGCGAAACCATGACCATCGGCAGGTCGCGTCGGAGCTTGCGATAGGGAACCAGGTCCTCCTGCCACAATTTGCGCAGCACCTTTTCAATGCTGGGGAGTTCGTGATGCGTATCGAGTGTGGCCTCGCCCAGTCCGGGAAAATGTTTGCCGCAGCCGAGCACTCCGGCATCGCCCAGCCCGCGCAGGAACTCGCGCGCGTAGATAAGCACCTGATTCGGATCGTCCGAAACCGCCCGCGAACTCAGCACGGCCCGCGAAGCCTCGTGGGCCAAGTCGAGCACCGGAGCAAAATCCACGTTGAAGCCCAGCGCGCGGCAATTTTCGCCGATCACGCGTCCGTGCTTGCGAAAGAGCGCGCGGTTGCCCGTGGCAAAGACCTCTGCCGCAGAAGGCGCCGACCCGATCACGTTGCGGAATCGGTCGACGGTGCCGCCTTCAAGGTCCACGCAAGTGAAAAGCGGCGTGGCCACGCACTTCTGGCATTCGTGCAAAAGAGTATGCGTCTGCTCAGCCCCAGTGATGTTGCGGGCAAACAGAATGACGCCCGCCGGCTGAATCTTCGTGAGCAGGGAAGCGAGGCGCGGGGACATCTTGGTCCCGTCGAAGCCGATGATTAGGAGTTGGCCGATACTCACTTTGTTTTTCTTTTCTTACTCGCCTTCTTGTCGAGGATGGAACCCTCAGAGCATGGGAGCTTGTGTAAATAGAACCCAAGAGTCGATTCTTTTGTGAGCCATGCGCTGCCCGCGGATTTTGGATGAAGGCTTATCTTGCAGCAGGGGTACTTATCCGCGCGCGAATGCGCCAAAATAAACTGCCCCAGAAATTCAAGGGCGGGGGCGTCTCCTTCGATGAGTACCGTGTCTTGATTGAGCTTCGTCATCGTCAGCTTCGGCGGCTTTCTCCTCCGGGAATAGAGTCTGACAATATCGTTAGTGGTCAGTTCTTTGAGTCTTGCCATTTGATTCTCCAGAGGTTCCTATATGCAGTGACCGTAGGAAGCGCAACGAACATTACTCGATCTGACTCTTCAACTCCGCCAGCAAGTTTAGCGCTTCGAGCGGCGTCAGACGGTTCAAATCCACCTCGCGCAGCTTTTCTACCACCGGTTGCGACAGCGGGGTGAAGATAGTCAACTGCGTGGGACGCTCCGGCTCCGTGGAACTGCCCGGGGTTAGATGGTCCGAAAGCCGGTGCTCGGACGATTCGTGCTCGGCCAAGACCTCGCGCGCTCGCACCACAACTTCGTTTGGCAATCCTGCCAGCTTTGCTACTTCGATTCCGTAGCTGCGGTCGGCCGCTCCCGGTTCGACGCGTCGCAGAAAAACTACGCTTCCTCCCGCCTCTTTGACGGACACGTGATAGTTCTTCACGCCGCTCAACTGCTCGGCCAACTCGGTTAGCTCGAAATAGTGCGTGGCAAACAAAGTCTTGGCTCGCACTCGCGCGTGGAGATATTCGATGGCGGCCCAGGCGATCGCCAGTCCGTCATAGGTGGAGGTGCCGCGACCGACTTCGTCTAGCAGGATCAGCGACCGTGCCGTCGCCGTGTGCAGAATCGCTGCGGTCTCCGTCATCTCGACCATGAACGTCGAGCGGCCCCGGGCCAGGTTGTCGCTTGCCCCTATGCGCGTGAAGACGCGGTCGACAATGCCCAGGCGCACGGCACGCGCTGGAACAAACGAGCCCATTTGCGCCATGATCACGATCAGCGCCGCCTGCCGCAGATAGGTGCTCTTGCCGCCCATGTTCGGGCCGGTGAGCACTATGATGTTTTGTGTCGAAGCATCCAGAAACAGATCGTTAGGGACGAAGCGCTCGCTCCCTGCCGCCATTTCCTGCAGTTCGATTACCGGATGACGGCCCTCGACAACTTCCAGATCGAATGGCCGGGCGGGGACGCCCGGCGCTCCATCAGCGATGTCCGCGGTCTTCTCAGGTTCGTCGAAAGTTTGCTCGAACCGCGGCCGGCAATAATTTCTCAGGGCTGCAATGTGCGCCAGGCAGCCGAGTACGTCCACTTCCGCCAGTGCCAGCGCGGTTTGCCGGATACGCTTAGCCTCGGCGGCAATGGCAGAACGCAAGTCGGCAAACAGACGGCGCTCGATTTCGACAATCTTCTCCTGAGCATCGAGAATCTTCGATTCATACTCTTTCAGTTCGGGAGTCGTGAAGCGCTCCGCATTCACCAGCGTCTGCTTGCGCTCGTAGTCGGCGGGCGAGAGGTGCAGGTTCGCTTTCGAAATCTCAATGTAGTAGCCAAAAATGGAGTTGAACTTTACCTTGAGCGAGCCGATTCCCGTGCGCTCGCGTTCACGCTGCTCCACTCGCGCCAGGTACTGCTTCGAGTTGCGGCTCAGGTCGCGCAGTTCGTCCAGATATTTGTCGACGCCCGCGGCGATTACCCCGCCATCGCTCAGCGTGAGCGGAGGCTCTGGAACCAGCGTGCGATCGATCTTCTCCCGTAGGTCGCCGAGTTCGTCGATCGCGGCGTGCAGCGCGACTAGCCGCGCCGCCGTCAGTCGTTCTTTCGATAGTCCCCCCGATAGTTCCGCCAATACCGTTCGCACCTTGGGAATTCTTGCGAGCGATGCTGCCAGAGCCAGCACGTCGCGTGGATTCGCGGCTTCCAGCGTGACCCGGCTCAGCAGACGTTCGAGGTCGAGAATTCCATCGAGCGAACGCCGCAGTTCTTCGCGCCGCACTGTATCCTTCACCTGCACTTCAACGGAGTCGAGTCTGCCCTCGATCTCGGTCCGATCGAGCGATGGGCGCAGCATCCAGGTGCGCAGCAGGCGTTTGCCCATCGGCGTCACGGTCGCATCCATGCAGCGGAACAGCGTCACTCCGGCATCGGTGCCCGCGAAGAGCGGTTCGATCAGTTCCAGGTTGCGCACCGTGACGGCATCGAGCACCAGGCAATTCTGTCGCTCGTAGAAGCCGATGCGATCCACATGATCGAGCGTGCCGCGCTGGGTTGACCGTATGTAATAAAGGATCGCGCCCGCCGCCGAAGCCGCCGCCTGTTTGCCGGCCAGTCCAAAGCCCTCGAGCGAGAGCACGCCGAAGTGATTTTCGACCAGGGGAATGGCGTGGTCGGGAGCGAAGATCCAGTCGTCCAAGGGAGTCTCGGCCCAGCCACTGCCGGAAACTCGAGCGACGGGCGCCGTGCCGGTATGGTGAGTCGGAGCTTCGCGCTGGACGGGCGAGACGCCCGTCCCCACACGTGCACTGACGTGCGCAGACTGCTCCAGCAGTGGAGCCGAAGATCCATACAGCATTTCTTTTGGACGCAATTGTTCAAGTTCTTCTTGAATGCGGCGTCCAGCCGATTCTCCCGCGAATTCGGTCGCGCGAAACTCGCCGGTCGAAAGATCGAGCGCCGCAAAGCCGACGCGATCTCCGACCGTGGCCACCGCCGCCAGGAAGTTGTTTTCCTCGGCGTTGAGCGACGAGTCCGCTGCCGTGCCGGGCGTGACCACGCGCGTCACCTCGCGGCGCACCAACTTCTTCGCCAGGCGCGGGTCTTCCACCTGCTCGCAGACCGCGACCTTGAAACCGCGCCGGATCAGCTTCGCGATGTAGCCCTCGGCAGCGTGGTAGGGCACGCCACACATGGGGATGGCCACGCCCTTTTCCTTATTGCGCGAAGTCAGCGTGATCTGGAGCTCGCGGGCCGCCAGCACCGCGTCGTCGAAGAAAAGCTCATAGAAATCTCCCAGCCGGAAGAACAGCAGAGCGTTGGGATGCTCTTTCTTGATGGCGGCATACTGCCGCATCAGCGGCGTCGAGGGCTCGGACATGGGGGAATTGGTAATTTTGTAATCTTTAATTTTGTAATTTGCAATTTCGTATTCGGCAACTGGTTTGTCCGTCACACTACTCTAGCCTGCCAGAGGGTTTTCAGATTACAAAATTTCAAAATTACCAAACTACAAAATTCTCCATTTGACTCCCTCCGTACGTTTTGTTCTCCTTAGCCCATGGAACTTCGCAAAGATCCCATCACTCGTTCTTGGGTGATTACCGGCGACGATGTCATCGAACCCACTCCGCATTCCAAAGAATGCCGCTTTTGCGGTCCGTCCGCCAAGCCTGCCCAAGTCATCGCCAACCTGCCGGGCGTGAATGGCAGCGCATGGTCGGCGCGCTCCGTCGTCCATCCTAATGCGCTCTACCACATCGAAGGCGAGGCCGCCCGCCGCGGCGACGGGCTCTACGACCGCATGGGATCGGTCGGCGCGCATGAAGTACTGATCGAAAATCCGCGCCACGACGGGCATCTCTGGAATGCCAGCGACGTCGAAGTCGAACAATTCCTGCGTCTGGCCGCGCAACGAATTCAGGATTTGAAGCGCGACAGCCGGCTCAAGTACGTCAGCATTTTCAAAAATTACGGCGCCGCCGCCGGACAGGAATTCGACCACCCCACCTCGCAGTTGACCGCAACCACGTTTGTGCCTCGGCGCGTGCTCTACGAACTGCGGGCTGGACGCGACTATTTCGAGAGCAAGGAGCGCTGCGTCTTCTGCGATATTCTGGCGCAGGAAGAGCGGCAGAACCTGCGCATCGTCGAAATTCGCGGAGATTATGTGGCCTTCTGCCCCTATGCTCCGCGCGTGCCCTACGAAACCTGGATCATGCCGCGCAGCCATGAGTCTTCGTTCGAGCGCACTGGATCATCGCGCGTGGGCAGCCTGACCGATCTGGCCGCGCTCTTGCGGCGCACCCTGCAACGTATACGCACGGTGACTGAGGCCTTCCACCTCGTGCTTCATACTTCGCCCAACAGCCAGCATCCGTCGGCCGTGCTCGGATATTGGAAGACTCTCGATGACGACTACCACTGGCACATCGAGATTCTGCCGATTCTCGAGGCCAAGGCCAGGTCGTACACGTTCAAGGAGATTTATTATTCTCCGGTGACGTCAGAGACGGCGGTGAAACGGCTGCGCGAGGCGAAGATCTAGGAGCGGTCGTTGGTCGCTGGTCG
>Ga0265314_10003192_pt1 | contig 16054 bp, 15 predicted proteins | sample 4126metaG_FD_203106 | JGI IMG/M metagenome (GOLD analysis project Ga0265314, IMG submission 203106) | Rhizosphere microbial communities from Carex aquatilis grown in University of Washington, Seatle, WA, United States - 4-1-26 metaG | ecosystem: Host-associated > Plants > Roots > Rhizosphere >... | reverse complement strand
TCGCCGACTTCGTCCGTGGCTTGGACCGCGCCGATTCCGTAGCCGTCTACACCTACAGCCGCAATCTCACTCGCGCCGCTTCGCTCACGAAAGAGCGCAACGATGCCGTCTCCGGCCTGCGCAACGCGGTAGCGGGCGACGATTCGGCACTCTACAACTGCCTGCTGCTGACCCTGCGCGACGCCGCGCGCGTCCCCGGACGCAAAGTGGTGATCGTATTTTCGAACGGCCCCGACAACGCCAGTATGGTAGCCCCCGACGACGTCCGCGCCGTGGCTGAAGACGAAGGCATTCCGATCTACGTGATCTCCACCAATGAAGTCACCAAAGACCCGGTGTCATCGAACGTCTTCAAACGCATCTCCAACGGCACCGGCGGCAAATCCTATTTCGCGAAAACCTGGCAGAAGCAAGTAGAAGCCTTCGAAGCCATCCGCGAAGATCTAGGCAACTCCTACACAGTGACCTATTATCCGCAGACCAACCCCAACGAAGGCTTCCGCAAGATTTCGGTTGAAATCCTATCCGACGCCGGCAAGAAATATCGCGTGCAAGCCCGGCCCGGCTACCGCCCGCACGGCGGATTCTGACGCTTACGCCGGCGTAGTGAGCTGTTTCCCTTTTTCCGCAAGCAGAATCGCCAGCAGCCGCGCCGGCTTGGTTTTGCTGGCGTTGCCGGAGACCCCGTGCAGTTGGTTCGGCGTCTCCAGGAACATCTCGCCGGTAGCGTAAGTCTTCTCCGGATCGTCCCCCACCTTCGAGCGGATCTCGCCTTCAAGAACATATGCGATCGTAATCCCCGGATGCCGGTGCGCCGCCGAGCTCTCGCCGGGCCCGTACGAAACTTCAACAGCCGTCACTGACCAGTCCTTCAAATTCAATTCCGGCAGCGCGTGCGTAAAGAGCACCTTCGGCCCCCCGCTCTGTGCGTTCGATAACACCGCTTGCGCCAGCAACGCCCCCGCGCCGCCTAACAATGTTCTTCGATTCATCACCCACCCCTTTTCAATACAACGTCGCCGGCACCCGCACCTTGGCCTCTTCATCGAAGGCCTTCGCATCCACAAATCCGCAAGTGTGTTTCGCCATCACCGTGCCCATGCTCGGCAGCGATCCCGGCGCGGGATGTTTCGCGGGATTCCACAAGTCAGACCGCACCAGCGCGCGGCTGCACTGAATGTAGGCTTCCTTCACCTTGACCACAATCACGGTGCGCGGCGCCTGCCCCTGCATGACGAACTGTTCCGTCAGCGCCGGGTCACGGCTGAGCACTGCTTCGCCATTCACGCGAAAACTTTCGTTGACGCCCGGAATCAAGAACAGCAGCCCCACCGCCGGATTCTTCACCAGATTCCGCAGCGAGTCCAAACGGTTGTTGCCGCGCCGGTCCGGGATCAGCAGCGTGTGATCATCCGCAACCTTGACGAATCCTGGCACATCGCCGCGCGGCGAATTGTCGGCCACCCCGCTCTGCGTTCCCAAAATCACAAACGGCGACGCCGCGATGAAAGCCCGGCAGTGCTCATCCAGATGATCCATCTGCTTGCGAACGGACCGCTCCAGCGCCGGCGGATACAGCGCCGCTAACTCCGCTTCATCGCGAATCACTTGATTGGAATCGATCTCCATGTCTACTGCTCCCCTTCCAGTTTCCGCAAGCGCACCTCGACGCCCGGACTGCTCTTCAGCGCGTCCGCAAACTCCTGCGTATTCTGACCGCGGTAATGATACGGATAAACAATCTTGGGCTGGAACGCCGCCACACACGCCGCCGCTTCCGCCGGAGGCATGGTCCGCGGCGGATTCATCGCCACAAACGCGACCGTAATATTCTTCAGCGCCTTCATCTCCGGCACGCATTCGGTATCGCCCGAAAAATACACGCGCGTGTCGCCGAAGCTCAGCACGTAGCCGTTGCCGATGCCCTTATGGTGATACGGCTTACCAGGCCCCGACCCCAGCTTCAAGTTGTACATCGGCACCGCCTCGATCTCTACGCCCATGAAAGTCTTCTTCTCGCCATTGCTGAGTGCATCGGTGTCGCCCACCGTACCGTTCAGAGTATCGGTGACCGCCGGCGGGCCTACCAGAATCGTCCCGTCCTTGCGCAGCGTCTTGAGCAGCGCCGCGTCCATATGATCGGCATGCGTGTGCGTGATCACAATCAAATCGGCCTGCGGCAGCCCCGAGTAATCCGCCTGCCCCCACGGATCGACATGAATAATTTTGCCGCCAAACTCCAGCATCACGCTGCCGTGATATAGCGGCGTGATCTTCAGCGGGCCCTTGGAAGTCTCGACAACGTCCGCCTGCCGGTTAGGCGCGACGGCGCCGAAGGCCACCGCGAAGCCAACCACAAACAATGCGCCAGCAGTTTTCAGCATGACCGGATTCTATCGCAGAACACGCTTGACCCGCTCCGCCCGCCATGACACAATTTGAGGCGGTTCCCGGAGGTTATGGAATGAAGCTGTTCGGAATTTTTAGTCTGGTCGCGCTCCTCGGCGCACCACTCTATGCGCAAGTGGATCTAGTCGGCGAGTGGGGACAGCGCCAGCATGAAGACCAACCCGAGCGCGGCCCCGGCCCCGAACTGGGCGACTATTTAGGACTGCCCATCAACGCCGCCGCCCGCGCCAAAGCCGATGCCTGGGACGCTTCGCTCCTGACGTTGCCCGAGTGGCAATGCCGACCGCATCCCGCCGACTACGGCACCCGCGGCCCGTCCAATATGCGCATCTGGAAAGAGGTCGACGCCGCCACGCAGCAGGTGATCGCCTATCACACGCACATCGCCTGGCAAGCGCCCGAGCGCACCATCTGGATGGACGGCCGTCCGCATCCGCCCGAGTATGCGGCCCACACCTGGCAGGGTTTTTCCACCGGCAAGTGGGAAGGGCAAATGCTCACCGTGACCACCACGCACCTGAAGCCCGGCTTCATCCGTCGCAACGGCGTGCCGCGGAGCGAAAAAGGCGTGCTGGTCGAACATTGGATCCGCCACGGCGACGTTCTGACCATGCTCGAATTCGTCACCGATCCCGTGTATCTGACCGAACCCATGGTCCGCTCACAGAACTGGGTGTGGACCCGTGACCAGGAACTCGCGCCCTATCCCTGCGAGTCCGTGACCGAAGTGCCGCGCCAATTGGGTGAAGTCCCGCATCATCTGCCGGGCACCAACACCTTCTTGCATGAGTTCGCCGCGAAATACAAACTGCCTTACGAAGTCACCCGCGGCGGATCGGAAACCATGTATCCGGAATACCGCCAGCAAATCGAAGCGCTCCGCGTCACCGAAAAAACCGCCGCCAGCGCAAAGTAAAATCAAGATCGCGTGGGATACTGAAAAGTATCGCCGCCGAAACACAAAAACGATTGATTGTTGCGATTGACGGGCCCGCGGGCGCCGGCAAGAGCACCATCGCGCGCGCCATCGCCCAGCGCCTCGGCTTCACCTACATCGATACCGGAGCCATGTACCGCGCCGTCGCGCTATGGGCGCTGCAGGTCGGCGTCGATCTCGACGACCTCCATCGCCTGGAACAACTCGCCAAAGAAGCGCGCATTGAATTTGCTGCTGGTGAAACGGTGGTCCGGTTAAACGGTGAAGACGTGACCGCAGCCATCCGCGAGCCGCGCGTCAGCGAAGCCGCTTCGAAAGTTTCCATGGCCCCCGGCGTGCGCCGCGCCATGCGCGAAGAGCAGCGCCGCATCGGCGCCACCCAATCGGTGGTCATGGAAGGCCGCGACATCGGCACCGTCGTGTTCCCCGACGCGCAAGTGAAAATCTACCTCGACGCCGCTCCCGAAGTCCGCGCCGTCCGCCGCGCCACCGAGACCGGGGCCACCGTCGCCCAGATCGCCCAGGAAATCGCCGAGCGTGACCATCGCGACCGCACCCGCACCGAAGCCCCGCTCACGCAAGCGCCCGACGCCGAATATCTCGACACCACGCGCCTCTCGCCCAGCGAAGTGGAAGAAGCGATTTTGAAACTGGTGCGCGAACGCACCTCCAATGGAAAGGGACATCATTGAATAGCCGTAGTCATCTTCTCGTGATGAAGTTCGGAGGCACCAGCATGGGCTCGGCCGAACGCATCGACGTCGCCGCGCGTCTCACCACCGAACAGCACCAGCATCGCCCCGTCGCGATCGTCGTCTCGGCCATGTCGAAAGTCACTGACCTGTTACTCGACACGCTCCGCAAAGCCGAAGCGGGTGACGAAGCGGGCCTCGACGCCAACATCCAGACGCTGACCGATCGCCATCTCACCTGCTGCCACGAATTGCTGCCCGAAGGTTTCCAGGAAACTGCGCTCGATGGCGTCCGCGGATTGATCGCCGAATTCTCGCGCATCGCGAAAGGCATTCTGATGCTGGGCGAGCGTCCGCTGTCCTCCGTCGACCGCGCCATCGCCATCGGCGAACGCCTCTCCGCGCTATTGATGGCCGCCTATCTCGAATCGCGAGGAACCCGCGCAGCAGCCGTGAACGCGGCCCAGCTGATCGCCACTGACGACGTCTTCGGCAACGCCACCCCCTTGATGGACGAAACTCGCGAAAAATCCGTCGCCGTGTTGGGACCGCTACTAGACCAACGCGCGGTCCCCGTCATCACCGGCTTCAACGCCGCCACCCTCGACGGCCGCCCCACCACGCTCGGCCGCGGCGGCTCGGATTTCTCGGCCGCCATTCTCGCCGCATCGATGGACGCCGAAGAACTGTGGATCTGGACCGACGTCGATGGCATCATGACCGGCGATCCACGCCTGATCCCCGACGCCCGCGTGCTGGACGAAATCACCTACAGCGAAGCCGCCGAGTTAGCCTACGCCGGCGCGAAAGTTCTGCATCCGCGCACCCTCGCGCCGCTGATCGAACGCCAGATTCCGGTGTGGAGCAAAAACAGTTTCGCTCCGCAGAAACCCGGCACACGCATCGTCGCCCAACTCGGCCGCGAAGTCGCCGGAGGCCCGCACGCCGTCACCTCCATGACCGAAGTGGCGCTAGTCGCCATCGAACCCGCCAGCGCCGGAGTCAGCGGCACTCGACTGATGGCCGAAGCGCTCGAAGCCTTGGACGCCGCAGGCGTCGAGCTACTCGCCATCACCAGCTCCAGCTATCGCCAAAGCTTCTGCTTCCTGGTCCGCCAGTCCGAACTGAAAGCCGCGCTCGAGCACATGGAAGAGACCTTCGCGCTCGAGCTCACGCACGGCTACGTGAAACCCATCCAGGTCGATTCCAACGTCGGCCTGATCGCAGTCGTCGGAGAAGGCATGCGCGGCACCCCCGGTTTAGCGGGCCGCATCTTCACGGCAATCTCGCGGCACAACATCAACATCATCGCCATCGCCCAAGGCTCCAGCGAATTGACGATAGCGATTGTCGTTCGCCGCGAAGGCCTTGAGCGGGCCGTCCGCGCCGTCCATGAAGAGTGCGGATTGGGCTGCCTGGTCCCTTAGGCGAGAGGTTTTTTCTTCTCCGGCGCTTCTCTTAAAGCGCCGCGCAAATTCTTGTCCGCGCTATCCAGGCAATCCTGTATTTCATCCACCTCAGGAACTTTGGACTCATCGATATCCGCCAGCGATGCCCGCGCGGACTGGATACTGTGCACGCTATCGGTAATTTTCGCTCGTTCACTCTTAGTCAGTTGTTGCATCGAATTTTGAGCACTTGTGAGTCTCCAGATGATGAAGATACGCGTACTTCGCTTCATGCTTGCGTTCATTCGCCATAAAGATCAGATCGTCAAACCGCGTGCTGTCTAAATCGCCGCTGACAATCGCCTGGAACTGCTCCTCGTGAAGCCTGGTCAGCTCGCGCACCGTCTCGCCAAAGGCGTCCAAAAGCTCTCTAGCTTCTTGACAGTACACGAGACTAGTCATGGAGCGTTCCTTGCCAACCCACAACTCTGCTCCTCCCGACACACTACCGGCAATCTAAATGCCATACGTCTCCTAGAGGAGCCCCCGCCCAAGGCTCAATTCAGTTAGAGCCTCTAATCCAACAAATGTTTCACCGGATTTTCGCTGATGACGCCAGTCAAGGTAACGGTACGCCCAGCCATTCGGGCGTTCCCCCAAGCCTGGAGTACAATAAACATTAGGCGGTTTTTGCCCCACGTAGGAGTTTCACAAACCATGTTCAATTTGTTTCGCAGCGGCGCCAAATTTACCAAGTATATGTTGGGAGGCTTGCTGCTCATCGTGGCCGCGTCCATGGTCACGTACCTGATTCCCAGCACCGGGCTGACCAGCGCGTCCACTACCGGCGCCGACAATGTTTTGGCCGAAGTGGGCAACACCACCGTCACGGCTGACGATGTCAAGCTGGCCGCGGACCGGCTGGTGCAGGGCGGCCAGTTGCCGCGCGACGCCGTCGAAGTCTATTTGCCGCAATTGGTGGATCAAATGGTGCAGGATCGCGCCGCCACCTACGCTTTCGAAAAGCTGGGCCTGACGGTTACCGATGAAGAAGTGCTCACCGGCCTCATGTCGGTCTTCCCGCAATTTTTCAAAGACGGCAAACTAGTCGCGCCCGATCAATTGGAAGCGGCACTGCAGAGCCAGCAAGGCCTCACCCTCGCCGGCGGCGTCGACATGATGCGCCAACAGTTGTTGCTACGCAAAGTGCAGAATATGGCCATGGCCAGCGTGGTCGTCACACAAGCCGAAATCGACCAGGCCCTGATGAAAAAGCATCAGACCGCGAAGATCGAATACATCGCCTTCGCGCCCGCCAAATTCCGCGACCAGTTGAAACCCACTGCGGAGCTTTTGCAGCAGAGTTTTCAACGCGACCGCGCCCAATACACCGTTCCCGAAAAGCGCTCCTTTCAAGTGCTGGTGGCGGACCAGGCCAAGATGGCCGCGAGCATGACCGTCAGCGACGCTCAACTGCGCTCCGCCTACGCTTCTTCGATGGATAGCTTCCGCACCCCCGAGCGCGTCAAGGTGCGCCACATCCTGCTGATGACGCAAGGCAAGACGGATGCCGAAAAGAAAGCGGCTCTCACCAAAGCCCAGGATCTGTTAAAGCAGGTGAAAGCCGGCGCCGACTTCGCCGAGCTCGCCAAGAAGAATTCGCAGGACCCCGGCTCCGCCCAGAACGGCGGAGACTTGGGCTTCATCGTGCGCGGCCAAACCGTGCCCCCCTTCGAGAAGTTCGCGTTTTCCGGCAAACAGGATGAGATCAGCGATCTGGTCACCACCGAGTACGGCTATCACATCATTCAGGTGGAATCCAAAGAACCGGCGCGCGTGAAACCCTTCGAAGAAGTGAAGGACAGCATCGCCGAACAGCTCAAGAAGCAAGGCGTGAATGAGAAGATGCAGGCGACCGTCGATCAGGCCCGCGCCGCGCTCCTCAAAAACCCGGGCTCGGCCGCGGACGTCGCCAAACAGTTCGACCTCGACGTGATCACCGTGAAAGACGCCAAAGTGGGCGAGCCGATTCCCTCCCTCGGCCCCGCTCCGGAGATCGCCGCGGCCCTCGCCGCCATGAAGCCCAACGACGTGTCCGATTCCCTGCTGATCACGGGAAACAAAATCGCCCTGGTGGTGCTCAATCAAAAGATCCCGCCCATGGCCGCGCAATTCAGCGACGTCGAGGCGCAGGTGCGTGACCGCTACATCACCGGCGAATCCATCTCGCAGTCCAACCAGGCCGCCCTCAAAGCGGCAGAGCAAATTCACGCCGGCGCGGACATCGAAACTGTCGCCAAGAATTTTAAGATGGATCTGGTCAAGTCCGCTGATTTTACCGCCAACGATTCCATCGAAGGTCTGGGCAACGCCGTGCTTCTGCCGGAAGCCTTCACCAAACCTGTGGGCTCCACCAACGGCCCGCAATCGGTGCAAGGCCGCAACATCATCTACAAAGTCCTGGACCGCAGCACGCCCGATCCAAAAAACTATACCAATGAGCGCGATTCGGCCCTGCAGGAGTTGAAGCAGTCGAAAGCGCGCATCATGTATGGCCTGTTCCAGGACAGCCTTTTGGAAGAAGTTCGCAAGGACGGCAAGCTGAAAATCCATCAGGCCGCGATCCAGCAACTGGCCGCGTCCTATCATCCTTCGCGCTAGGCACGAACCGGCGCCCTGTGCATTTCGTACTTGAAGTTTGGCGCGGCCTCACCGATCCGGATCAGTTGATCCACCTGCTGACGCAGGTATTGACGGGTTGGCTTGGCTACGGCCTGCTGGCCTTCGTGGTATTTGCCGAAACCGGTTTGCTGGTGGGCCTGTTCCTGCCCGGCGATTCCTTGCTCTTCACAGTCGGCGTGGTTTGCGGCGCGGGCGATCTGGATATCGTGAAGATCACTGCCCTGCTGGTGTTCGCATCGATCGCCGGAGACCAGAGCGGCTATTTCCTGGGCCGCCGCACCGGCCCCGCCATCTTCTCGCGCCCCGATTCGCGCGTGTTCAAGCAGGAATATGTCACCCGCACGCAGGCCTTCTATGCCAAGCATGGCGGCAAGACTTTGATCTACGCGAAGTTCGCCCCCATTATCCGCACCTTCGCGCCCTTCATGGCCGGCGTGGGACGCATGCCCTACACGCGCTTCCTTTCCTTCAATGTTTTCGGCGGCATCGGCTGGGTCCTTTCGATGACGTTGGCCGGCTATTACCTGGGCGGTTTCCCTATGATCCGCAAGAACTTCGAAAAAGTCGTGCTCGCGATCATGTTCGTGAGCCTGCTGCCGCTGCTGATTCACTACCTGCAATCCCGGCGCGCTACCGCAGCGGCACGCTAAGGCTCTCGATCGCTCGTAGCACCACGGCATCGCGCTGCATTTCAATCTGATCGCCTTTTTCGACGCCGAATTTCAGATTCACGATTTCCTGTTTCAATTTGCTCTGGATCAAATCGCGATCACGCAGCCACTCCCCGATACCGGGCTGAATCCCTCGCTGCGAAAGCGACACCTTGAGCTGATCCAGCAACTCGGGCGTCACGTCGAAGTTCTCCGGAATGTCGTGCGCCTGCACATACTCGCTAGCGAAAGCCGTGAGTATCCCGCTGGCTTCGAGCACGTAAACCAACTGGCTCACCTGCGCGGGCTGCACCGCGACATCCGGCAGGATGCCGCCTCCACCGCGCACCACGCGCCCCGCGTCGGTATGGAACGTTCCCGGCGTAGCCTTAGCCGCAATATTCAGTGAGCCGCTTGCGAGCGGCTTCTGCAAAGAACGCCCGCTAGGCGTGTAATAGAACGCAATCGTCAACGCCAGCCCGCTATTACCCGACAGCGGAAATACGTTCTGCACGATGCCCTTGCCGTAGCTCGGCTCGCCCAGAATCGTCGCCCGGTCGTGGTCCTGCAAGGCGCCCGCCAGGATTTCCGAAGCACTGGCACTCTTCGCGTCCATCAACACCGCTAGCGGAAAAGTGTAAGGCTGCGCCACCGAAGGCACCTTGACCTCTTCTTTTTGTTCGTTGCGCCCGCGGATCGTGAACACCGTTTGCTCGGGCGCTAAAAATAACGACGCCACCTCCACCGCCGCCTTCACCGCCCCGCCCGGATTGTCGCGTAGATCGATCACCAGCCCCTTCAGATCCGCTCCCCCCAGTTTGTCGATGCTGCTTTTCACCAGCTTACCTGTCGGCTCATCGAAACTCTTGATCCGCAGATATCCAATTCCCGGCGAAAGCATAAACACCCGGTCCACGCTAGGCGCATCGATCAGCTCCGGCGAAAGCGTGAGCCGGAACGCGCGCGCGTTCCCAGGTTTGCGCACATCCAGCACCGCCGCCTGCTGCCGCGCCTGCGAGAGCAGTTGAATCAGTTGCTCCGGAACCAATCGCGACAGTGGAATATTGTTGATCGCCAGGATCTCATCCCCCGCGCTCAGCCCCGACTTCGCCGAAGGCGACCCTTCCATGGTCTGCAAAATCGTCACGCGCCCCGGCACGATGCTGACAATCGTCCCAAAGCCCTTGGACTCGCTTTGCTGCATCTGCTGCAGTTGCTGAAACTGTTCCGGATCGAAAAAGATCGAGTGCGGATCGAGCGTCCGCAGCATCCCCGGAATCGCGCCTTGATAAATGGCTTGATCCGCCGAAACCGGATCTGCAGCGTGTTCATCCAGGGTTACAAAAATGTCAATGATCTTCTTGAGGTCGTCCGCGGCCGCAGCCGCCGCGTCGTCATCCGCCCGCAGCGCCACGGGCAGAAGCAATAACACGACGACCGCAAGCTTCCGCATACTCACCTGTGAAAGCGCGTGGCTTTCCGTTCCGCGTGCCTCTCCAGAGCCAGATCGATCAGCCGCCCAATCAACTCCGCGTAAGGCACTCCCGAGGCCTCCCACATTTTCGGATACATACTGATGGACGTAAAGCCCGGAATCGTATTGGGCTCGTTGATATAGAATCTCCCGGTCGCGCTTTCGAGCAAGAAATCCACCCGCGCCATCCCCTCGCAATGGACCGCCTTGTAGCATTCGACAGCCAGTCGCTGCACTTCGCGCGTCTGCTCCGGTGTCAAATCCGCCGGCAGCACCGTCTTCGAAGTCCCTAGAATATACTTATCTTCGTAATCGTAGAACTCGCGCGACGGCAGAATCTCGCAAGGAATAGCCGCGATGGGATCGCGATTGCCCAGCACCGCGCACTCAAACTCCCGCCCCGTGATGCCCCGCTCCACCAAAATCTTGCGATCGAACTCCTCCGCGAATTTGAGCGCCGGCGCCAACTCAGCGCAGTTCTTGACCTTGGAAATCCCGACGGAAGATCCCAGATTCGCCGGCTTGACGAACATCGGAAACGGCAGCCGCGAACAGATGTCTTCCAAATTGTAAGCCCCGCGCGTCAACACGATAAATTCAGCCACCGGCAATCCGCGTTCGCGCAGCAGCCGCTTGGTGACCTCCTTATCCATCGCCACCGCCGATCCTAAAACCCCCGCGCCCACATACGGCAGGTCGGCCAGTTCAAGCAACCCCTGGACGGTTCCGTCTTCGCCGAAAGTCCCATGCAGCACCGGAAAAACCACATCGATCCCCGGATTCCCGCCCGGCTCCGGCGAAATCGCCCGCGGCTCCCAACGCCCTTCTTTCGTAATGAAAATGCGCTCCACTTCAAACCGCTGCGGGTTCATCGCCTCAATCGCCGCAATGATCGACTGGGCCGAGCGCAGCGAAATTTCATGCTCCCCGCTCCGCCCGCCGTATAGAACCGCTACCCGAAGTTTCATAAAATCCGTTTCCCCAGCGCGCTGGTCGCCAATTCCACCGCCAGCAGAGCCGTGCGGTTAGCCTCGTCCAGCACCGGATTCACTTCCACGATTTCGAGCGAAGTCATGCGCCCGCTATCGCCGATCAGCTCCATCGCCAGATGCGCCTCGCGATAAGTGATCCCGCCGCGCACCGGCGTGCCCACTCCCGGCGCCTCGCGCGGATCCACAGCGTCCATATCGAACGAAAGATGAAATCCCGCCGTGCCCGCCGTGACGATCTCGATCGCTTCGGTGATCACCGCCTGCAGCCCGCGCTCGTCGATGTCGCGCATCGTGAACGGATGCACACCCGCGCCGCGCACATTATAACGCTCGACATCATCCACGCTACGCAGCCCGATCAGCGCCACCGACGTCGGCTCCACCTGCGGTGCCGGACCGCCAATTTGGGTCAGCTCCAGCGGCCCCAGCCCGATGCAGCAAGCGAGCGGCATCCCATGCACGTTCCCGCTAGGACTCGTCGCCGGAGTGTTCATATCCGCATGCGCATCAATCCAAATCAGCCCCAGCTTCGTCCCCATCTTGCGAAAGTGCCGCGACATCCCCGACACCGTGCCGATCGCGATCGAATGATCGCCCCCCAACACCACCGGCACGCGCCCATTATCCGCAGCCTGCTCCACCATCTCCGCGAGCCTTGTGCAAGTGTGCGCAATCTGCGGCAAATAGCGCGCCCCCGGATTCCCCACCGGCAAACTCTCTGGCTGCTCGACGAGCACATTGCCCAAGTCCTCAACCTCGTACCCGAGCGACGTCAACTTCTCATTAAGCCCCGCCAACCGCAGCGCCGACGGCCCCATATCGACCCCGCGCCGTCCTGCTCCTAAGTCCATCGGCGCGCCGATGATCGCGATGTGAGATTGCTTCACGGCCGCGTCCGGTATAGCATTCGCGGGAACGCGATCGTTTCGCGAATATGCTCCAGCCCGCACATCCACGCGACAAACCTCTCCACGCCCATCCCAAACCCAGCGTGCGGCACCGACCCATAGCGCCGCAAATCCAGGTACCATTCAAAGTCCGCCGCTGGCAAATTATGTTCCTTCAGACGCTGCAAAAGCAAATCCAGATCGTGAATACGCTGCCCGCCGCCAATGATTTCGCCAAAGCCTTCCGGCGCAATAAAATCGGCCCCCAGCGCCACCTCCGGACGCTCCGGAGCCGTCTGGAAATAGAACGCCTTCACCGCCGACGGAAAGCGATCGACAATCACCGGCCGGTCAAGATCGTCGGTCAGCAGCGTCTCATCGGTGTTCCCGAAATCCGTGCCCCACTGAATCTCACTGCCCTTCGATTGCAGCTTCAGAACCGCATCGTCATAACTCATGCGGTGGAACGGAGCCTGAATCGCCGCGAGTTTCGAGACGTCCCGCTCCAGTTGCTTTAACTCTTCCTGCCGATTCTCCAGAACCCGCCCAACGACTGAAACGATCATCTCCTCGCCCACCCGCTTGACGTCTTCGAGGTCCGCGTAAGCCATCTCCGGCTCCACCATCCAGAATTCCGTAAGATGCCGCCGCGTCTTCGATTTTTCCGCGCGAAACGTCGGCCCAAAGCAATAGGTCTTGCCGAAAGCCATCGCCGTCGCTTCGTTATACAACTGCCCGGACTGCGCCAGATACAACTTTTCCTCGTCGAAATAGTTGACCTCGAATAAAGTACTCGTGCCCTCGCAAGCGGCGGGCGTGAAGATCGGCGTATCCACCAGCACGAACCCGTGCGAATCAAAATAGTCCCGGATGCCTTTGATCACCTCGTGCCGCACCAATAGCGCCGCATGCTGCCGCCGGCTGCGCAGCCACAAATGCCGGTGATCCATCAAAAAATCAACGCCATGATCCTTCGGCGTAATCGGATACGGCTTGTCCTCCGGCACCCGCTGCACGATCTGCGCGGACTCCACGTCCAACTCATACCCGCCCGGCGCCCGCGCCTCCGCGCGAATCTTCCCGCGCACCGTGAACGAAGACTCCTGCGTCAAATCCTTCAGCGCCTCAAAAGTCTCCTCCGGCAGCGCACTCTTCACCGCCACGCATTGCAGGATGCCCGTGCCATCGCGCATTTGCGGAAAACAAATCTTCCCGCTGCGCCGGATATTGTAAAGCCAGCCGTCAATTTCGACGGACTCGCCCACATGCCGCCCCACTTCCGCAATCGTCACTCTATTCGTCATTCGGTTTCAGACCTTCCAACGTGTCAAACACCCGCCGCAGCGCATCGAACGGCGGACCCATATCCGGCACCTCGCGCAATTCCAACAGCAGCGGATAACGGTCTTCCTGAGATCGCAAGAGCTGCATCGTCCCCAGCCAATCGATCGTTCCCTGCCCGCCCGCCAGCATCGGAAACAGGTGCAAGTCTTCCTTCCCATTATTGTCATGCACGTGCGTCGAGCGGATGCGGCCCTTGAGCAATCGGTACGCAGTCTCCACCCCTTCGTTCATATGCGCGTGCCCCACATCCAGGCAAATATTCAAGTCCAAATGCGTAGTGCCCAAAAAGAACAGCAGCCGCTCCGCGCTAGCCAAGTCATTCGGAGTGTTCTCCAGCAGCACCTCAACCCCGCGCTGCCGTGCGAAAATGCTAATCTCCTCGAGCGCCGTAAACGCCGCGTCAACGGACCGCTCATCGAATTCCTGGCCCGTCACCCCAAAGTGCTGGATCAAGTAACGATACGGAACCGTCTCCGCAATCTCCAGCGCGCGCTTGATTTCATCCACCATCGGAATCCGTTTGCTCTTCACCGGCTCCGTGATGTTGATCACCGCCTCCGGCCCCGACCGCACAGGCGAGTGCAGCGAATGAACCTTCAACTGAGAATCGCGAAACCAATAAGCCAAGTCGGAAATCTGCGTTTTGTTGCGATAATCCAGATGCTGGCGCGCGCAAAACAACTCCACCAATGGAATCTCAGCGGCCCAAATCCGCTCCAGCCAATCCGTCGTCAGTCGATGCTCAACCAAAAGGTGCGTCGAAACGGCGCGTTGCATCAGTATCCCGCAGCCTTGCCGACCCAGCGTGTATCAGCCGCACCCTGCAACCACCCGCCGTCGCTCAAGATCGCATTCACGCGGGCCAGCACGATGCCCGGCGAGTAATCCACCTGGTGCCCCATGTGCTGAAGAATCGCCACCGTGTCCGGCGAAATCCCCGGCTCCAGATACAACTTGTCCGGCTTCCATTGATGATGAAACCGCGGCGCATCGACAGCGTCCTGAACATTCATGCGGAAGTCGATCACATTCAGCAGCACCTGCAAAACCGCGGTAACGATGCGCGGCCCGCCCGGCGCGCCCAGCACCAGAAACGGCTTGCCGTCACGCACAACGATGGTCGGTGACATCGCCGACAGTGGCCGCTTGCCCGGCTCGATCGCATTGGCCTCGCCCTGCACCAGCCCATATAGATTGGGCGAATTCGGCTTGGACGTGAAGTCGTCCATTTCATCGTTCAACAAAAAGCCCAGCCCCGGTACAGTGATCCCGCTGCCGTAGCCATTGTTCAGCGTATAAGTAACCGCGACAGCATTGCCCACCGCGTCGATGATCGAATAGTGCGTGGTCTCCGTTCCCTCACGCCCCGCCGGCTTTCCAGCGTTGACCTGATCGCTGGGCGTAGCCCGATCCCAGTCAATCGAAGCCGCCCGCTCCCGCAGATAAGCCGGATCGAGCAGCCCCTTCACCGGCACTTTCACGAAATCCGCATCGCCCAAATACAAAGTGCGATCCGCAAAATAACGCCGAATCACTTCAGCCGTGTAGTGAATCGACGCCGCCGAACCCGCCCCTGACTTTTCGTAACCGCTGCCCTCCAGCATCCCCAACATCTGCAAAATCCCGATGCCGCCCGAGCTCGGCAGCGGCGCCGTCACGATGTCCAGTCCGCGATATTTCCCCGTCAGCGGCGTACGCTCGACCGCCCGATATTGCTGCAGATCGGACAGCGTGATAAGCCCGCCGTGCCGCGCCATTTCCGCCGCTATCCGCCGCCCCGTCTCGCCTTCGTAAAACTCGCGCGAACCGCCCACCGCGATCCGCTGCAGCGTAGCCGCCAGTTCCGGCTGCAGCAAAACATCCCCAGCCTCGTAAAACGCTCCGCCCCGCTGAAAGATTCTTTTGGATTCCGCATCCTCCGCCAGATTCCGCGCCCCGCGCAGCCCTTCACTAGCTTTATACGAAAGCGCGAACCCCTTGGACGCGAGCGCAATCGCCGGCGCAATCAGCTCCGCCCATTTCTTATTTCCGTACTTCGCTTGCGCCAGTTCAAACCCGCGCACGCTCCCTGGAACTCCGGCCGATCGCCACCCCTCCAGCGACTCCCGCGTAGGATTCCCCTGCGCGTCCAAATACATATCGCGTGAAGCCTTCTGCGGAGCCCGCTCGCGAAAATCAACGAACGTCGAACGCCCATCCGCAAACCGCACCAGCATGAATCCGCCGCCGCCCAAGTTCCCGGCGAAAGGATGCGTCACCGCCAGCGCGAAGCCCACCGCCACCGCCGCGTCCACCGCGTTCCCGCCGCTCTGCAGCACCGCGACGCCGACGTCGGTTGCCAGCGGCTCGTCCGCCACCACCATTCCATGACGCGCGCGCATGGGTTCGTGAGCGCTCAACCCAGCGCCCAGCGCCGCCGCCGCTATCAGAACACACCACCACCGCATCAAGCTCGATTGTACTAAGCCAGTCTAGTCCGGGTAGACAGGTGAATACCGTGCCGGACCGTTTCGAGAATCTATCGGGGCGCGTCGACCCATTTTTCAACGCCGTCCACGGTCTTCCGCACCTCGGCCCGCACCGCGATTCCATCCGGGAT
>Ga0265314_10003190_pt1 | contig 16057 bp, 14 predicted proteins | sample 4126metaG_FD_203106 | JGI IMG/M metagenome (GOLD analysis project Ga0265314, IMG submission 203106) | Rhizosphere microbial communities from Carex aquatilis grown in University of Washington, Seatle, WA, United States - 4-1-26 metaG | ecosystem: Host-associated > Plants > Roots > Rhizosphere >... | reverse complement strand
TGCAGCCTGTTCGGCTGGGACATCCCGGTGACCTGGTTCCAGTCGCTCAACCCGTTCATGATTTTCGCCTTCACGCCCTTCATCGTCGCCTTCTGGCGGCGCCAAGGCGCGCGCGAACCCTCGACCGTCGCCAAGATGGCGATCGGATGCGCGCTCAATGCCGCGGCTTTTCTGCTGCTGGCACTGGCAGCATCCCTGGCCGCCGACGGCAAATCGAGTTGGCTGTGGTTGTTTGCCTACTTCGTCATTCTCACCGTCGGCGAATTGTATTTGTCGCCGACCGGCCTGTCGCTGGTCACCAAAGTCGCGCCGGTGCGGCTGCTGTCGATGATGATGGGCCTATGGCTGTCGACCAGCTTCATCGGCGGCTTTCTCGCAGGCTATCTCGGCACCTTCTGGTCGACGATGAGCAAGCCCGGCTTTTTCCTGATGCTGGCCGTCATCTCCGCCGTCGCCGCAGCCGCCATCGCCCTGCTGATCCGGCCGCTGCGCGAGATTTTGAAAGACTAATCGAGCGGCAGCCCGACATATTGCTCGGCCAGCGATTTCGCCGCGACATCCGAGCCGGTGAGATAGTCGAGGTCGGCAAGCTGGCGCTTGTGATCGAAGGCGGTCTCGTCCGGGAAGCGATGCATGATCTGCGTCATCCACCAGGAGAAACGCTGCGCCTTCCACACTCGGCGCAGGCATTTGTCCGAATAACCGTCGAGCAGATCGCTTGCGTTCTTCTTGTAGAACGCCTCCAGCGCCCGCGACATGAACAGCACGTCGGCAAAGGCCAGATTCATGCCCTTGGCTCCCGTCGGCGGCACGATATGGGCGCTGTCGCCGGCAAGCAGCAGGCGGCCATGGCGCATCGGCTCGGCGACGAAGCTGCGCATCGGCGTAATGCTCTTTTGCAGCACCTTGCCCTCAGCGAGCTTGCGCGCGCCGCCAAGCCGCTTGTGCAGTTCGTCCCAGATGCGTTCGTCGGACCAGTTGGCGATGTCGTCGTCGTGGTCGCATTGCAAATAAAGCCGCGAGATCGTCTCCGAGCGCATGGTGTAGAGCGCGAAACCACGCTCGGTGTAGGAGTAAATCAGTTCGTGATCCGGCGGAGGCGATTCCGACAAGATGCCAAGCCAGCCGAACGGGTAGTCGCGCTCGAATACCTTGAGTGTGTCGGCCGGAAAGCTCGGCCGGCAAATGCCGTGGAAGCCGTCGCAGCCGGCGATGAAATCGCACGCGATCTGTTGCGCCTTGCCTTCGTGGGTGAACCGAATGATGGGCTGCGGCGACGTCACGTCATGCACGCTGACATCGTCGACCTCAAACAACAGCGGGCCGCCGTCGGCGAGGCGCTGCGCCACCAGATCCTTCACCACTTCCTGCTGGCCGTAAATGGTGACGCGCTTGTCGACCAGCTTCTTGAAGTCGAGATGATGCAGGTCGCCGTTGATGCCGATATTGATGCCCCAATGGATGAGGCCCTCGCGCTTGAGCCGCGCCCCGACGCCGAGCTCGACCAGGAGGTCGACGGCCCAGTGCTCGATCAGCCCGGCGCGGATGCGGTTCTCGATATAGTCGCGGCTGCGGTTCTCGATGATGACCGACGAAATGCCTTGCAGATGTAAAAGCCGCGCCAGCAACAGTCCCGCAGGCCCCGCCCCGATAATCCCGACCTGCGTCCGCATCGATCATTCTCCGGTGTGCGGCTCCTATAGAATCAAATGACCGCGCCGCAAAGAGGCAAACGTCAGCGCGCCCGAAGCCCGTAGCGCGGTACGGCGGCGCGATAGCGCACATAGGCGTCGCCGAACTTGGCGGTGAGATAGCGCTCCTCGCGCTTGACCACGCCGAAGTGAACGGTCAAGGCCGCGGCCACCAGCATGACCAGCGTCCAGTCCGACGCCAGCGCGATGCCGACGCCGCCGACGATCAAGCCGAGCGCCACATACATCGGATTGCGCAGATAGGCGTAGACGCCGGTGGTGGCGAGCGCCGTCGACGGCGCGTAAGGATTGACCGCGGTCGCGGCGCGGCGAAAGCTGCGCATGCCGCCATAGGCCAGAAGACCGCCCAGCGCGATCAGCAGCAAGCCGAGCGGCAGCCGCGTGTCGAACGACAGCAGCACGGTCAAGACGTAAGCCGGCGCCAGCCAGTCGAGCGCCAGCCCAATCAAAAGCGCGCCGAGCGCGATCAAAGGCGGCGGCGCGATCACGCCGGCGGTGTCGTTCGCCATGCCGGTCACGCCTTCAGCCATTCGTGCATCGCGGCGTTGACTGCGTCCGGTTTCTCGAGCGTCGATAAATGCCCGCAGTTGGGCACGACCACCAAGCGCGAGCCGAGAATATCGGCGGCGATCTCGCGCGCCAACTCCGGCGGCGTCAGTTCGTCGCCCTCGCCCACCAGCACCAAAGTTGGGCAGCCAATCTCGGACAAAAGCGGCCGCGAGTCCTGGCGGCTCATGATCGCCTTCTGCTGGCGCACGAAGGCGTCGGGGCCGGTGTCGTGCGCCATGTCGCGGACGATCTTCTTCAGACCTTCATCCTTGGCGTGGTCGCGATGCAGAAACTTAGGCGTTAAGATCTCGACCACCTCGTTAAGCTTGCCGGCTTGCGCCAGCGCGATGAACTTTTCCCGGCCGGCCTTCTGCTCCGGCAGATCGGGCCGCGCCGAGGTGTCGAGCAGCGCCATTTTGACGATGCGCTCTGGCGCGAGCCGCATCATGGCGAAGGCGATGTAGCCGCCCATCGATAACCCTGCGAGCGCGAAGCGCGGCGGTGCCTCGTCGAGAATCCGCGATGCGATCGCTTCCATCGTATCGTCGCGGCGATGGTCGGCGACCGCGACCTGACCGTGGGGCCACAGCGCCGCGATCTGAGGCGCATATAACCTCGCGCTACACAGCAGTCCGGGCACCAGAACGAGCGGCAGAGATTGCAGCATTATGACCCTCCGATAACGAAAAACCCTAATAATTAAGGCACTTATTAAACCCTTGGAGCATTGACTTTGGCCCTTTCGGGCCTATGTTCCAACCAACCGGTGCGAACAATAGATTCGACCGTCTCCCGCGCATAGCAACTGGTTTTCATGTCCGGCGCGGACCTTTAAGACGGTCTTTGCCTGAGGTTTTATGTCCTTTTCCCATCTGGGCTTATCCGACAAAGTTATCGCGGCTGTTGAATCGGCCGGCTACAAGACCCCGACCCCTATTCAAGAACAAGCCATACCTCACGTCCTGGCCCGGCGCGACGTTCTCGGCATCGCGCAGACCGGCACCGGCAAAACCGCCGCTTTCGTTTTGCCCATGATCACCATGCTGGAAAAGGGCCGCGCCCGTGCCCGCATGCCGCGCACACTCATTCTGGAGCCGACGCGCGAACTCGCCGCGCAGGTGGTCGAGAACTTCGAGAAGTACGGCAAGAATCACAAACTCAACGTCGCTTTGATCATCGGCGGCGTCTCATTCGGCGACCAGGACGCCAAGCTGACGCGCGGCGTCGACGTGCTGATCGCAACCCCGGGCCGCCTGCTCGACCACTCCGAGCGCGGCCGCCTGCTGCTCTCGGGCGTCGAATTGCTGGTGATTGACGAAGCCGACCGCATGCTCGACATGGGCTTCATTCCCGACATCGAACGCATCGGCAAGTTGGTTCCTTTTACCCGCCAGACCCTGTTCTTCACGGCGACCATGCCGCCGGAAATCCAGCGCATCGCCGATAACTTCCTGCACAATCCGGTGCGGGTCGAAGTGTCGAAACCGGCGACGGCCGCGACCACCATCACGCAATTGCAGGTTCCCACCGGCCGCGACCCGGCCGACAAGCGCGAGACGTTGCGCAGGCTGCTGCGCTCGGCGGACAACTTCAAGAACGCCATCATTTTCTGCAACCGCAAACGCGAAGTGGCCACGCTGCACAAGTCGTTGCAGCGTCACAAGTTCAATGCGGTCGCCTTGCACGGCGACCTCGATCAATCGGCGCGCACCGCGGCGCTGGAAGCATTCCGCAGCGGCGAAGCCAAACTTTTAATCGCTTCGGATGTCGCCGCACGCGGCCTCGATATTCCGGCTGTCAGCCACGTGTTCAATTTCGACGTGCCGCACCACCCCGACGATTACATCCACCGTATCGGCCGCACCGGGCGCGCCGGCCTGACCGGCACCGCCATTACGCTGGTGGCGCCGATGGACACCAAGTCGGTCGCGGCGATCGAGAAGCTGACCGGACAGCCCATTCCGGCGATGGTTGGCGAAGTCCGCGACAGCGGGCCTGCGCCGGACCAGGCGGCGGCTGAAGGCAACAATACCGACCATAAACGCGACGATCACAGGCGCGGCGAACGCCATCAGAGCCGCCGCCCCCGCCCAGAACGTCAGGTTGAACGCCAGCCCGAACGTCACGCGGACCGTCCAAAAGACCACCAGGCCGACAACAAAGCCGACCGTCACGAGCGGCCGCCGCAGCCGCGACCCGCTGCGGCCACGAACAAGCCGGCGCACGCGCCCAAGCCGCAGCCCGATCATGATACCGATTCCGACGGCAGCCACTTGCCGGCGTTCCTGCTGCGGCCCATCACCGTCAAAGCCTAATGCAATTTTAACCAAGCAAGCGACATTCATCCCCGCCATAAATTGCAGAACACCGGTTCCCTATTTACGCTCGGTTCACCTCCCTCACATACCGTCCCTTCGGGGACGCGGTGCGGCCAACCCGGTCGCGCGCATGAAAGCCTACAGGCAGAACGCCTCAAGGAGGTTTTCCGATGACTGGGCACGCCGACGAGCACGAACGCACCATGGCGTTCTGCGAGATCGCGCTTGGCCAGATCAAGGCTTTGCGCCAGCCTGCGACTCCGCGCAATTACGAAATCTGGTACGCCTATGCCACCGGCTACCAGCCTTCCCTCAACCAGAAAATCAACGAGACGCTGCAGCAGGCCGGCGATCTGTCCGATGCCGATCTCGAGGCGATCTACACGACGTATCTGTCGCCGAGCCGGCTGACCGACCGCATCGACAAGGTCGGCACCCAGGTCATGGGCGAGATCGAGCAGGTCATGGCGATGATCGACGCCGCCGCCGGCTCCGCCAACAGCTATACCGAGAGCCTGGCCGACATGAGCGAAAAGCTCGGCAACTCGAAGGACCGCGAGGGCCTGCGCACCATCGTCGAAAGCCTGGTGCAGACCGCCAAGGAAATGGAAGTTTCCAATCAGAAGCTGGAAGAGCGGCTCAACGCCTCCAAGCAGGAAATCGACCAGTTGCAGGAAAACCTCGAGGTGGTGCGCACCGAGAGCTTGACCGATCCCCTCACCCAACTCGCCAATCGCAAGTATTTCGACATCACCATCGAGCAGGCCATCGCCGAGGCGCGCGCCAAGAACGAGCCGTTGTCGCTGCTGATGACCGACATCGACCATTTCAAGAACTTCAACGACAGCTTCGGCCATCTCACCGGCGATCAGGTGCTGCGTCTGGTGGCGATGTCGCTGAAACAGAACGTCAAGGGCCAGGACACCGCGGCGCGCTACGGCGGCGAGGAATTCGCTGTCGTTTTGCCGAACACCGTGCTGCGCTCGGCGATCACGGTCGCCGACCACATCCGCCGCGCGGTCATGACCAAGGAACTGATGAAGCGCTCGACCGGCGAGCATCTCGGCCGCGTCACCATTTCGGTCGGCGTCGCCACCTGGCGCAAGAACGACACGGTGCAGACGCTGATCGAGCGCACCGACTCCTGCCTCTATGCCGCCAAGCGGCACGGACGTAACCGCGTGATGTGCGAGACCGATCCTGAAGTGTCGGCCGCCGGCGCGGCCGTGCAGGTCGCCTGACCCGTAGCTAACGCGCCTCGGCGCCGTCGTCTTTGGCCGGCGTCAGTTGCACCGATTCGCCGCAGCCGCAGGCCGACGTCTGGTTCGGGTTGTTGAAGACAAATTGCGCCGACAGCTTCTCGGTCTTGTAGTCCATCTCGGTGCCGAGCAGGAACAAGACGGCCTTGGGATCGACCAGGATCTTGACGCCCTTGTCCTCGACCACCTCGTCGAAGGGCTTGATGCTGTCGGCATATTCCATGGTGTATTCCATGCCGGCGCAGCCGCCGTTTTTGACGCCGACGCGCACGCCGGCGACCGGCGTCGTCGCCCGCGCCATGACGTCCTTGATGCGCATCGCCGCGGCATCCGTAAGCCGCATCACTTGGGGTCGGGGTCTGGCAGTGGCCATGATGTCCTCTGTCGCTTGATCTAAGCGCTAATTCCTCAAAAAGAAGTCACCACATATTCAAGACGAGCCGCGCCTCGTCCGACATCCGGCTCGGATCCCACGGCGGGTCCCACACCACTTCCACCTTGGTTTCCTTGACGCCCGGCACGCTGGACACGGCGTTTTCCACCATGATCGGCAGTTCCTGCGCCGACGGGCAATTGGGTGACGTCAAGGACATGTCGATCTTGACCGAACGGTCGTCGCCGATGTCAATCTTGTAGATGAGCCCCAACTCGTAGATGTCCGACGGGATTTCCGGGTCGAACACGGTCTTGAGGGCTGCGATGATCTCGTCGGTCATGCGGTTGAGCTCGGCCTGCGGCAGCGCCGCGCCACCGTTGACGGCGGCATTCGGCTCGCGCCCGTCATTGACGAATTCGGCGGCCGGCGTTCCGGCGGGCACGTTTTTGGTCGCGTCGTCGCTCATGTCGTCATTCATGCGAAAAACTCCTGAGCCTTCACCAGGGACGCGGCGAGGATGTCGACCTCGTCCTTGGTATTGTACATCGCAAACGACGCCCGGCAGGTGGCCGTGACGCCAAAGCGCGTCAGCAACGGCATGGTGCAGTGGGTGCCGGCGCGAACCGCGACGCCCGAACGGTCGATGATGGTAGCGACGTCGTGCGGATGCGCGCCTTTGATTTCAAACGAAACAATAGGCCCCTTATCCTTGGCCTTGCCGATGATGCGCAGCGAATTGATGGCGCCGAGCTTCTCGTGCGCATATTTCGTCAACGTGTTCTCGTGCGCGCGGATGCGCGCCTTGCCGACGGAGTTGACATAGTCGATGGCGGCGCCGAGCCCGATGGCCTGCACGATGGCCGGCGTGCCCGCCTCGAAGCGGTGCGGCGGCTCGCCATAGGTGACGCGGTCCGTAAACACTTCGCGGATCATCTCGCCGCCGCCGTTATAGGGCCGCATCGCCGCGAGCAGATCGTATTTGCCGTACAGCGCGCCGATGCCGGTCGGGCCGTAAAGCTTATGCCCGGTCATGACGTAGAAATCGGCGTCGAGGTCCTGCACATCCACATCCAGATGCACCGACCCTTGCGCGCCATCGACCAGCACCGGAATGCCGCGCGCATGCGCCAGCTTGATGACCTCTTTCACCGGCACCGCGGTGCCGAGCGCGTTCGACATCTGCGTGATCGCCACCATCTTGGTGCGCGGCCCGAGCAGCTTTTCGAACTCGTCGATCAGAAAGTTGCCTTCGTCGTCGACCGGCGCCCATTTGATCACCGCGCCCTGGCGTTCGCGCAGGAAATGCCACGGCACGATATTGGAATGGTGCTCCATGATCGACAGCACGATTTCGTCGCCGGCTCCGATGCGCGGCCCGCCGAAGCTCGACGCCACCAGGTTGATCGCCTCGGTGGCGTTTCGCGTGAAGATGATCTCTTCCTTGCGCGCGGCGCCGAGGAAGCGCTGCACGGTCTCGCGCGCGCCCTCGTAAGCCTCGGTCGCCTCGTTCGCCAGATAATGCAGGCCGCGATGCACATTGGCATATTGCTCGGTATAGGCCTTGTGCATGCGGTCGAGCACCTGGGTCGGCTTCTGCGCCGACGCGGCGTTGTCGAGATAGACCAGCGGCTTGCCATAGACTTGCATCGCCAGCGCCGGAAAATCGGCGCGGATCTTGGCGATGTCGTAGGAACCGTTGCTGACGGCCGGGTGTGTCATCCGCGCGCTCCCAGCCAGCGGTGCGCTATCATATTCAAGTCGTCACGAATGCCCTCGTGCGCCACTTCCTCGATCGTCTCGCCGATGAAGGCCTGGATCAGCAGCGCCTCGGCCTCCTTCTCGTGGATGCCGCGCGACATCAGATAGAATTTCAGGCCCGGATCGAGGGCGCCGGCGGTGGCGCCATGGCCGCAGACCACGTCGTCGGCGAAGATTTCGAGTTCCGGCTTCTGGTCGGCCTCGGCTTCGTCCGACAGCAGCAGCGAGCGAGTCATCATCTTAGCGTTGGTCTTCTGCGCGTGCGGATCGACGATGATCTTGCCCTGGAATACGCCATGGCTCTGATCGTCCAGCACGGCCTTGAACAACTCGCGGCTGTCGCAATGCGCGGCGGCATGCGTGATCAGCAGCGTGTTGTCGACATGCTGCTTGTTCTTCAAGAGGCTGGCGCCGCCGATGAAAGCCTCGATGCCCTCGCCGGCAAAGCGCGCGAAGGTCTGGTTGCGCACCACGGCGCCGCCGGTGGTGAAGGCGAAATCCTTGTAGACGGCCTTGGCGCCGACCGTGACGCCGAGTGTCGAAATGCGCAGCGCGGCGTCGCCGTCGAGGCCGATCTTGATGTGATCGACCCGGGCGCCCTCGCCGATGATCAGATCGAGCGCCGCATTGACCTGGTAGTCGATGCCGTTCGGCCCGGAGAAGGATTCCACCAACGTGACATGCGCGCCCGGCTCGACGATCATCACCGAGCGCGGATACATCGCCGCCGCCGCGTCGCCGGAAAACACATACGCGATATGGATGGGCTTGCGCTCGTCCTTGCCGCGCTTGACGCGAATGCCGACGCCGCCGCTCATGAAGGCGGTGTTGAGCAACGCCGCGCGGTCGTCGCGACCCGGCATCTCACCGATTTTGTAGTCCGGATTGTCGACGAGGAAGGCGAACAGTTCGGCCAGCGTGATCCCAGGATCGCCCGCGTTCTTGTCGCTCCATTCCGGCGCATAGCGGCCGTTGACGATGGTGACCACCGCGGCATCGACGCCCGGCAGGATCGCGGCAAGGTCGGCGGGCTTCCTGATATTGCCCAGGCCGGCCAGAGGCTTCGCCTCGCGCATCAGCGCGCGCAGGTCGGTGTATTTCCATTCCTCGACGCGGCGGTGCGGCAGGCCGGCGGCGTCGAATTTCTTGAAGGCGTCGTCGCGCAAGCCAGCGACCTTGCCGGGCAGCGTATCGCGCGCGCCGGCAAAGGCCGTCGCCAGCCCCTGCTCCGCTACTGTCTTGATGGCGCGAATGTCCGCGTTCATCGCTTAAGCCGCCTCTCCGACGAATTCCGCATAGCCCTTGGCTTCGAGCTCAAGCGCCAATTCCTTACCGCCGGTCTTCACCACGCGGCCCTTGGCCATGACGTGCACGACGTCCGGCACGATGTAGTCCAGCAGCCGCTGATAATGCGTAATGACGATCATCGAGCGGTCCGGCGCGCGCAGCCGGTTGACGCCGTCGGCCACCGTCTTGAGCGCGTCGATGTCGAGGCCTGAATCGGTCTCGTCAAGCACGGCCAGCTTCGGCTGTAGAATCGCCATCTGCAAAATCTCGTTGCGTTTCTTCTCGCCGCCGGAGAAGCCGACATTGACCGCACGTCGCAAATGTTCCTGGCTGACGCCGAGCTTGGCCGACGTCTCGCGCACCAGCTTCATGAAATCGGGCGTCGAGAATTCCGGCTCGCCGCGCGTCTTGCGCTGGGCGTTGAGCGCGGTGCGCAGGAAAGTCATGGTGGCGACGCCTGGCACTTCGACCGGGTATTGGAACGCCAGGAACACGCCCTTGGCGGCGCGCTCGTCCGGCGCCATGCCGAGAATGCTCTTGCCGTTGAGCAGAATTTCGCCCTCGGTGACGTGGTAGTTGTCCTTGCCGGCCAGAACGTAAGCCAGCGTCGACTTGCCGGAGCCGTTCGGCCCCATGATGGCGGCCACCTGGCCCTTCTCGACCGTCAGCGTCAGGCCGTTGAGGATTTTCTTGTCCTCGACCTCGACATGCAAATTTTTGATCTCAAGCAACGACATTGTCTTGATTCCACTCATCAGTTTTTCCGCTCGTCCCCGCGAAAGCGGGGACCCAGTCCTTGGCTCTGGATTCCCGCTTACGCGGGAATGAGCGGGATAGTGACTACTTATCCAACCGAACCTTCCAGCGAGATCGAAATCAGCTTCTGTGCCTCGACCGCGAACTCCATCGGCAGTTGCTGCAACACATCCTTGACGAAGCCGTTGACGACGAGCGCGGTCGCCTCCTCCGCCGACATGCCGCGCTGGCGGCAGTAGAACAGCATGTCCTCGGAGATTTTCGAGGTCGAGGCTTCGTGCTCGAACACGGCGGACGAATTCTTCGCCTCGATATAAGGCACGGTATGCGCGCCGCATTTGTCGCCGATCAGGAGTGAGTCGCAATTGGTGAAGTTGCGGGCGTTGGTCGCCTTGCGGTGCGCCGTCACCAGGCCGCGATAGGTGTTGTTCGATTTGCCGGCCGAAATGCCCTTGGAGATGATGCGGCTGGTGGTGTTCTTGCCGAGGTGAATCATCTTGGTGCCGCTATCGACCTGCTGGCGGCCGTTCGAAATCGCGATCGAATAGAACTCGCCGCGCGAATGATCGCCGCGCAGGATGCAGCTCGGATATTTCCAGGTGATGGCCGAACCGGTCTCGACCTGCGTCCAGGAAATCTTGGACCGTGCGCCGCGGCAATCACCCCGCTTGGTGACGAAGTTGAAGATGCCGCCCTTGCCGTCGGCGTCGCCCGGGTACCAATTCTGCACCGTCGAGTATTTGATCTCGGCGTCGTCATGCGTCACGAGTTCGACCACCGCGGCGTGCAACTGGTTCTCGTCGCGCATCGGCGCGGTGCAGCCTTCGAGATAGCTGACGTAGGCGCCCTTGTCGGCGATGATCAGCGTGCGTTCGAACTGGCCGGTGTTGGCCTCGTTGATGCGGAAATAGGTCGACAGCTCCATCGGGCAGCGCACGCCCGGCGGCACGTAGACGAACGAGCCGTCGGAGAACACCGCCGAGTTCAGCGTCGCGAAATAATTGTCGGTGACCGGCACCACAGAGCCGAGATACTTCTTCACCAGTTCGGGGTGTTCCTGGATCGCTTCCGACATCGGCATGAAGATCACGCCGGCGCGCTTGAGCTCGGCCTTGAAGGTGGTGGCGACCGACACGCTATCGAACACGGCGTCGACCGCGACACGGCGCTCGCCTTCAGGGCGCACGACACCGGCGAGCATCTCCTGTTCGGCCAGCGGAATGCCGAGCTTCTTGTAGGTCTCCAGAATCTGCGGATCGACTTCGTCGAGCGACGACAGCTTTTTCTTCGGCTGCGAGAAGTAATAGGCGTTCTGGTAATCGATCTTGGGGTAGTCGACGCGCGCCCAGGTCGGCTCGCGCATCGTCAGCCAGCGGCGATAGGCGTCGAGACGCCATTCCAGCATCCACGCCGGCTCGTTCTTTTTGGCCGAGATGTAGCGGACGGTGTCTTCAGACAGGCCGATCGGGGCCTTCTCGGATTCGATGTCGGTGACGAACCCGTATTTGTATTGGTCGACGTCGATACTACGGACCTGTTCGACGGTCTCTTGTACGGCCGGCATTCTTCCCTCCGTGCGGTTTCAAGGACCGCGGGTTGGATTAGTCGGTTATGGTCGGTTCGCGTTGCGCGTTGCGATCATTCCTGATGGGTGCGGCTCACGCCGCGCTGGCATGTCTCTTACGTAGTGACGAAATTACGGTATTCCAAGCGTTTAGCAGGCTTTCCACATCGTCTTGCGTGGTGCTCCAGCCGAGGCTGAGGCGCAGGGCGCCACGCGCCAGATCGGGTTCCACGCCCATCGCCGCCAGGACATGCGACGTCTGCACCCGGCCCGACGAGCAGGCCGAGCCGGACGACAGCGCGATGCCGGCGAGATCGAAGGCGATCAACGCGGTTTCGGCCTTGATGCCGGGCACCGCAATGAGCGTCGTATTGGGCAGGCGCAGCGCCTCCGCGCCGAAAATCACCGCGTCGGGCGTCATCGCCAGCAGCCGGGCTTCGAGCTGGTCGCGAAGCTGCGCCATGCGCGCGGCGTCCGCCTGCCTTGCAGCGGCCGCGGCAGCAGCAGCCGCGCCGAAGCCGGCGATGGCCGCCACGTTCTCTGTGCCGGCGCGCAACGAGCGCTCCTGCCCGCCGCCGGTGATCAGCGGCGCGCCGATATGGATGTCGCCGCGGCGCACCAGCGCGCCAATGCCTTGCGGGCCGCCGAGCTTATGGGCGGAGATGCTGAGGAGGTCGGCGCCGAGAGTCGCCAGGTCGCAGTCGATGCGCCCGGCACCCTGGACGGCGTCCACATGCAGGAGGCCACCGGCCTCATGGACGATTGCTGCGATCTCGACGATCGGCTGGATCACGCCGGTCTCATTATTAGCGAGCATGACCGATACGAGCGGCCGCTCGGCCCGAGCAACGGCGCTTCTAAGAGCATGAAGGTCCAGCAAACCCGCATGAGTTACAGTTAGTTCCTCTTGGGTTTCGGCGGGGAACCGGCCGCCACTGCGCACCGAGGGGTGTTCGATGGCGGAAAAAAACAGCTTGTCGCGCAAGGCCTTACGGCCCCCGGCTTCAAGGGTCGGTGTTAGCGCCAGCATATTGGCTTCGGTCGCGCCGGACGTGAAGGTTACGTTTTTAGCCTCACAGCCCATCAGGTGCGCGACTTTTTGACGTGCAATTTCAATAACTTGACGGGCGGCACGGCCTTCGCCATGGACCGACGAGGCATTGCCCGTGAGCGCCAGCGCCGCAATCATCGCGTCGCGCGCTTCCGGCCGCAGCGGCGCTGTCGCGTTCCAGTCGAAATAGGCCCGTTCGCTCATGGTGTTAGTCAGTACCCGCTACTCGCTTCGGTCTGCAATGGACCAAAAATGCTTGCTTTTTGCCCTGGGGGGTGTGGTAGAAACCGCCCAGCGCAGCCAACTTATAGCTCTTGTTGGCGCGGAGAACAGCGGAAATCCTATAATTAGAACAATTCTAATCTGGCCAAGCATTGCGGTGCGGCCGGTTTAACGAAAAGAGCGCGGAAAACGCGCAACACCACGGTTAGAGGTCAAAAACGATGCCTGAAGTCATTTTCACCGGTCCCGCAGGTCGGATCGAGGGGCGCTACCACCCTGCCCGCCAGAAAAACGCGCCGATCGCGATCATCCTGCACCCGCACCCGCAGTTCGGCGGGACGATGAACCACCAGATCATCTACCAGCTCTATTATGCCTTCGTGCACCGCGGCTTCTCGGCATTGCGTTTCAATTTCCGCGGTGTCGGCCGCTCGCAGGGCTCGTTCGACCACGGCACCGGCGAATTGTCGGACGCGGCGGCAGCGCTCGACTGGGCACAGACTATCAACCCCGAGGCCAAGAGCTGCTGGATCGCCGGCTTCTCATTCGGCGCCTGGATCGGCATGCAATTGCTGATGCGCCGGCCGGAGATCGAGGGCTTCATCTCGATCTGCCCGCCCGCCAATCTCTACGACTTCTCGTTCCTGGCGCCCTGCCCGTCGTCGGGCTTGATCATTCACGGCGACAAGGATGCCGTGGTGCCGGCCAAGGACGTCAACACTTTGGTCGAGAAGCTCAAGACGCAGAAGGGCATCGTGATCGAGCAGAAGGTCATCCCCGGCGCCAACCACTTCTTCGACGGCAAGGTGGATACGCTGCTGACGTCGATCGCAGCCTATCTGGACAAGCGGCTCAAGACCGAACGCAAGCCGGCGGCTTAAAAGCCATTGCCCGGTGCTGCCGCCGGAGTGCGCAGCGCCTCGATCAGCGCCGCCGCCAGCATAAACGGAATGGCCGCCAGCAGCACGCCAGCCGTTTCGATATAGCGTGTCGCCGGAAATGTGATCAGGACGATGAGCGGCGCCGTCGCGGCCAGCCACGCGACCGCGACGGCGCTAACCGCGGCAACATCACGATCCGCGTCAACCAGCCCGCCGCGCCGGATCGTTGCAACAACGCCCGCTAGCGCCAAGACAAAGAGCGCTACAAGCACGGGGGCATTGGTGACGATGACACGGCCGGCGAGCCGTGAACTGGCGCCGGCAACCCATGACACCCATTGAACGGGCGCTGCGATGATTGTGGCAACCGAAAATCCACGCAGCCGCCGATCAAATGCAATCCAGTCCTCCGTGGGTTGCTTCAGCTTAAGAATTTCAACGAGCAGCGGATCGTAACTGCGGGCGTAAATGTCGAAATAGCCGATCCCCGCTGAATTAAAGGATCGTATGCCGGTGGAGTTTTCCGGGGTTCGTGCAACCGTCCCAACGATTTCAGCGGCCTCGCGCGCCTTGAGGATCGCTTGCGCGGTCGGCTGTACCGCCACTGGAAGGCGCGCCACCAGATCCGGCGTCAGCATGAAACCCGCCATTGCCGACATCTGGTAGCCGCCGAAGGACACGATGTTAAAATCGCCAACCGCGCGCCAACGCATCGCCGACTGCCCGAGGAAAGGCGACGCCACGGCGACAAAAACAATCAGTGTGGAAGCAATCGTGTGCGGTTGGCGATTTCGCAAAGCGAACAATAACCACAGCAGCGGAACAATGATAATCGCCGGCAAAAGACTTGGCCGGAGCAGATAGCCGATGCCGGTAGTAAGCGCGATCGGCAACAGCAACCACCAAAACGTCCTTCGTCCGCGCGACGCGGCGAGCGTACCGGCAAACGCCATCATCAACATGGCAATGGCGGGCGATTCAGGCAGAAGGAGTCCCACTTGTAAAATAGCGGACTGCGACAACAACCCCGATAGCGCGAGGAATAAAGCGCCCCAGCCGCCGATCCCTCCGGCACGCGCGCCGGCATAAAGTGCAAACGAGGCCACGATCAGCAGTGCGACCTGAACCTGAGCAACCACACCAGGCTTATCGGGCCCGGCCCCCAGCCAGTGCGCGGCGAGGCCGTAAAGCGGATGACGTATGACGTTCCGCGGATCGCCGGCGATGGCCTCGAAATAGCTCGGCGTGTCGGGTGCCACCCGCGCCGTCTGCATACCGAGCGCCCACAATATCAGAACCAGGGCCGCGGAAGCGGCCACAAGCACCACCAACAGCCGCTTGTCGAAGATTGATACGATTCGCATGCCGGCTATCTCGCTCTTCGGTTGCTTGTCGTTTAGCAGCGCGCAATGACGCCGCCGCACATCGGTTGCGGCGCGCCGGTGGTCTGCGGAAACGTGATCGGCATGCCGTTGAGCGTACGCACCGCGAGATAAGCGAAAGCCTGCGCCTCGATCGACTGCGATTGCCAGCCGACCGCGTCGGCGGTCTCGACGGTCGCCGGAGTCAGACGCTCCGCCAACAGGCGCATCAAAGTCGGATTGCGCGCGCCGCCGCCCGCGACGATCCAGGCCTTCGGCGGCTCGGGAAGAATCCGCACGACCCGCGCCACCGACGCCGCGGTCAGCGCCGACAAGGTCGCCGCGCCGTTCTCGACGGAAAAATCCGGCAGGCCCATGTTTGCAAACGCGAAGGCGTTGCGATCCAGCGACTTCGGACACGGCAGGTCGAAGAATTCGTGGGTCAGCACGTCGGCAACGAATTTTTCGTCGGCGACACCCCGCGCCGCCTGGTCGCCGTCGCGGTCGAGCGGATTGCCGGTCCTCGCGCGCATGAAGTCATCGATCAGCGCATTGCCCGGCCCGGTGTCACAGGCGACCGGATCACCGCCATCGACCCACGTGACGTTGGCGACGCCGCCGACATTGAGCACCGCGATCGGATGCGGGTGATCGAGATCGCGCGCCAGCGCCTGATGGAAGATCGGCACCAAAGGCGCGCCCTGCCCGCCGGCCGCGACATCGGCGGCGCGGAAATCATAGGCTACCGGCAGCCCCAAGCGCTTGGCGAGCGCGGCGCCATCGCCGATCTGCACGGTTAGCCGCTCCGCCGGTTTGTGCAGCACGGTCTGGCCGTGGAATCCGACAATCGCGATACTGGATTTGTCGATGCGCTCGGTGCCCAGAAAATCCTCGACGGCCTCGGCGTGAACGCGCGTGACAAAGGCCTCGGCTTCGGCCAGCACGCCTGGGCGCGACCGGCGG
>Ga0265314_10003189_pt1 | contig 16060 bp, 13 predicted proteins | sample 4126metaG_FD_203106 | JGI IMG/M metagenome (GOLD analysis project Ga0265314, IMG submission 203106) | Rhizosphere microbial communities from Carex aquatilis grown in University of Washington, Seatle, WA, United States - 4-1-26 metaG | ecosystem: Host-associated > Plants > Roots > Rhizosphere >... | reverse complement strand
CAGTTCTTGAGCACCGTGCGGCCCTTCGCCAGAACCGCACCGGTCATCAGATTTTCCGTCGCGCCGACGGAGGCGAACGGAAACTCGAATGTCGTTCCCTTGAGGCCGCCCTTCGCTGTCGCCAGCACATAGCCGTCCGCGAGTTCGATGGCGGCGCCCATCGCTTCAAAACCCTTGAGGTGGAAATCCACCGGACGCGCACCGATGGCGCAGCCGCCGGGCAGAGAGATTTTCGCTTCGCCGTGCCGTGCGAGCAGCGGGCCCAGCACCTGGAAGCTCGCGCGCATCTTGCGCACGATGTCGTAAGGCGCGAAGGCGGATTCGATATGTGCGGCGTGCAGGCGTATCGTATCGCTCTGGCCGAGGCCGGCGCCGCGGCGCACATTCATGTTGACGCCGAACTGCATGAGCAGATCGGCCATCGCTTCGATGTCGGCCAGGCGCGGCATGTTCTTCAGCGTCACCGGCTCTTCGGTGAGCAGCGACGCCGCCATCAGTTTCAGCGCGGAATTCTTCGCGCCGCTGATGGGGATTTCCCCCTTAAGGCGGTTGCCGCCCCGTATCCTGATCCGGTCCATATACCCTCGCGCGGCTGACAGGCCGCTTCCGTCTTGCTTGTAGCGCGCAAGACGCCCAGCGAACAGGCGCGCGATCCCTTCACGTTAGCTGGGCTTTTGGTCCTTATTGGGGCGATGTTCCGTCTGTGTTTCCGTCGGCGCTGCCCGGGCCGCCGCCCGCGCCCGTTGGGCGGCTTTACGGCGTTTCAGGTTCTCGCGCAGGGCGGCGGCAAGACGTTCTTGGGCGGCGGAATCTTTGGGCGCCATGCGCGGATTTCGGCCTTTCCCTTTGGCCTGAGCTTGGGTATAGCAGCCGTCCTTTCGGCCCAAATCCTGATTTTTGGGCCTCGGATGCCGGAGTAGCGTAGTGGTAGCGCAACCCCTTGGTAAGGGGTAGGTCGAGAGTTCGATTCTCTCCTCCGGCACCACCCTTCGCAGCGGAGCTGCGATGGTGGTGCCCACCGAAGCTTTAGCGAAGGTGGGCTGTAGAAGTTTCCGCAGCTTCGGGTGGCAGGCCACCCCTTTTTCTAAACCGACAAGCTGGCGTCGCCCTCGACGACCTTCTGCTCCAGGACCGGCCGCTCGCCCCCCCCCCACAGCTTCGCCGAATGGACCACACGATAGCGCAACGGCCCGCCGTCTTCGCCGGCGCTGCGCTCGACCGGGCGCGGGATGCACACAAATTCGGTGTCCATCCGGTCGGCGCCGGCCCGCACGACGCCATAGCCATGGCCACCCATGTCCACGAACGAGACATGCGGCGCGCTGTCGGGATTGCGCAACGCACGCGCTTTCGCGATGTCTCCGCTCTTTGCGTATTCCAGCGCGGTGCGCACGCCGTGGTGCAGCGTAAGATTCACAGTGGCTTCAAATGCGCCGCTCTCGCGCTTCACCACGATGAGCTGCTGCGACGGGTCATCTTTCTTAAAATGGTGTTCCTGCGATTCCGCCATGCCCGGCGCCGAGATGGAGCCGGTGACAAACGCGATGCCCACAGGCTCGAAGCCGCGCGGCGGCAGCGATTTCGTGGCCACGCCAGCCCAGAAGCTGTGACGATCGCCCGCAACGGCGGCAAAGCCGGTAATGCCTTCGCGCGCGATCACATCGTAGATTTCATTGCGCTCGAGATAAGCCGCGCAAGGTTCGCCAGTGCCGAAGCCGCCATAGCTTTCATCCGGCCATTTCTTGCCCATGCCGTCCGGCAGATTGTGCGGGTCGGCGCGCATATCGAGCGTGGCCTGCGTGTTGCCCCAAACCTTCCATGTCGCTTGCGAGGCTTTCAGCTTGCCGATGAACCACGCCTTCTGCGTGGCGCCCAGCAAGGTCTGCGGCGGCTGATCTTTCTGATAGTTGGCGAACGTGACATCGCCGAATTTGATGGTCTCCGGCGGTTTGCCGCCATTCGCTTCGCGGCCGGCATCGAGCACGATCTGAACGTCTTCCGGGACAAATGGGAAATCCCCCAGCGCGTTCGTGGCCGGATTGCCCATGGGATCCTTGGAGCGGTAGGACCGCTGATCGGTCAGGATCAGCTCGACGTTCTTTCCGAACCGCAGCGCACGGTAGCCGATGAGGCTGTTCACTGCGACGATATTGTTCGGCTCGGTACCCAACCCGTTTTCGTCGAAAGCGGTAATAGGCGCGTTCGTCACCGCCGGCGGATCGAATTTTTCCAAAGACGGATTTTTCTTGGTTACCCGCGCCGGATGAATCTCGAACCAGGCCTGCATCGCCATGACCTTGCGCGTTTGCGACGGGATGTCGCCTTTCCCGAAATTCTGTAGCGATTGCCAGCCTTGCCACGAGAATTCGTGATTGTCCCACATCGCAACGAACGGCAGATAGGCACGCGCATCCTGAATGTCGGGATCGTGCAGATAGGCTTTGTAGACCGCACGATAGTCCGCGACCGTTGTGGGGACGTAGAAATCCTCGTGCTTTTCGCCGTGTTCGTAACGCACGATGTCGCGGACTTTGCGATCGTAATAAGTCGCGCGTTCTTCCGGATACCAGACGAGCTCGTAGATGAAATCGCCAAGGTGCAGCACGAAGGCAAGTTTGTCTTCCGGGGCCGCGCGTTGATCTTCGTAGATCATGCGGCGATAGGCGTTCTGCGCGCCGTAGTTCGCGTTCTGGCACGAGACGAAAGCGAAGTTCACGCGGCGTGGATCGTCGTCCACTGGCGCGGTAATCGTACGGCCGATGCGGCTGCCATGTCCGTCGCTGTCGGTGAAGCGATACCAATATTCCGTCGCGGGCTTTAGCCCGCCCACAAGAACGCGAACGGTCCAATCGGATTCTTCGAGCGCGGTTGCTTTCGCATTTGCGACGACATTTTGAAAATCGCGATCCTGCGCGACTTCCACCATCACTCGCGCGGCCTTGAGGCCCTTGTCATAAGGCCGGCGCGTCCACAGAAGAACGCTCCCGCTGTCCGGGTCGCCGGAGGCCACGCCCTCCGGATAGAGGTCCCGCCGCTCCTGCCATTTCACGCGCGATGGAGCGGGTTCCTTGGCCCATGCAGCGGTCGCACCCAGCGCCGCAGCCGCGGCCAGCAACTCTCTGCGGGAAATCTTTGACATGACGGCCCCCTCGCGAAACGCCGGACGCTAGCACGCAAGACGATTTCGTGAAGATCACACACCCGTTACAGAGCGCCTGCATAGCTGCTAGCGTTTGGCTGCAACTCTGGGACAATACTCATGGCGCCAGGAACCAAGCGGAACGGCAAAATCGACGAACAGATCGAGGAAACCTTCCCGGCCAGCGATCCGCCCTCCTTCATGGGCGGCGAAGTCCTCGGCGCTCCGCCACGGCGCAAGACACCGGCACCCAAGCGTCGCAAATCGGCAAAGAAGACCAAGCCTGCGGCGAAGAAGAAGCGCGCCGTCAAAAAGCCCGCCGCGAAAAAGAAAAAGCGCGCAACCAAAAAGAAAAGTTCGCGTTGATCCTCCGCGCTAGCGAAAGAACCGTGTCATGCACCCCATTTTCGGAATCGACGTCCTGATCCTGTCGCCGCTGATCGCCCTGATCTTCGGCATTCTGATCCTGTTCGTGCCGCGCCTGCTGAACTACCTGATTGCGATCTATCTGATCGTCATCGGCCTCATCGGCCTGTGGCCGCGTCTCTTCGGATAATCACTCCGCGGCACGGGCGGCCGACTTGCCGGCCGCCGCCATGCGTTCTTCCGCAATGCGGTCGGCGATGACGTTGGTCGGCTTGCCGTCGGCATCGGCGCGGCGGAAAATCTGCGTCAGCGTATCGGCAATGGCGAGCACGCGGCGTTCCACCTCGGCATCGCTCCATTCGAAGATCTGCCCCGCCACGCGGATAATGCCGCCGCCGTTGATCACGTAATCGGGCGCATAGAGGATGCCGCGCGCCTTCAGCGCCGCGCCATGTTCGTCGCGCGCAAGCTGGTTGTTGGCAGCGCCCGCGATGACTTTGGCGTGGATCTTGTCCACGGTCCTGTCGTTCAGGATGGCGCCCAGCGCGTTCGGCGAAAACACATCGCATTCCGCCGTGACGATTTCGTCGGCGGACACCACTTTGGCGCCGAACGCGTCAGCGACTGTCTTCACGGCGCCGGCGTTCACATCGGACACGATCAGCTTGGCGCCTTCGTCGTGCAGGCGCTTGGCCAGATTGGCGCCGACCTTGCCGAGGCCCTGGATCGCCACGGTCAGTCCCTTCGCGCTGTCCAGGCCCAGGCGATGCTTGATCGCAGCCTTGAGGCCGACAAACGTGCCGAGTGCCGTCGGCGGACCGGAATCGCCGGAAGGCTTGCCCGGCATGTCGAAGCCGGCGGCGTATTTCGTGGCGCGCGCGATCACCGGCATGTCGGCCGGGAGAATGCCGACGTCCATCGCGGTGATGTAACGCCCGCCGAGGCCGTTCACGGCCCGGCCATAGGCCAGCAGGCGCGCTTCGGTTTTGTCCTTCGCCGGATTGCCCATGATGACGGCCTTGCCGCCGCCGAGCGGCAGGTTCGCGATCGCGTTCTTGTAGCTCATGCCGCGCGACAGGCGCAGCACATCGGTCAGCGCCGCATCGCCATTCGCATAAGGATAGACGCGCGTGCCGCCGCAGGCTGCCCCGAGCGCGGTGGAGTGAATGGCGATGATGGCCTTGAGCCCACTGGCCTTGTCGTCGAAGAAGGCGACGGTTTCGTGATGGTCGAAATCGGGGGACTCAAACGCGCTCATGATTGCTCCGGTGGCTGCTTGGAAGGCCGGACCATACGCTTTCGTCCCGGCAATTGGGTTGCCATTTGGGAAGGGGGGCAGCAACACATGGCCACAGCGCCGCCCTTGCACGCAATTTTCGCGCGGAGCGGCGTCCGTGCTGCGCCGCCTAGAGGAAAAGCAGGACGATCGGCAGCAGGGCTCCGGCTGCAAGAAGGATCAGCGATGTTTGGCGCGTGGCCTTGTTCTTAAGCGCAATCGTAATGCCCAACAGTGCGGACGCACCAAGTCCCAGCGCCAGGCACAGGACAAATATTTTCAAGGGCCACGGCGACGGTCCGGGCTGCGGCTCGGCGTGAACCTCGCCGTGCTCATCTGGCGCAGCGCGCTCATGTTTATGGCTGCCCGGGGCGGGTGCTGCGTGATCTGCGTGAGCATGCGGCAGCGTTTGATCCTTGTGAACGCTTGCCATGGTCACGATCCAACCTGGCGGTTTGTAGGACGCGTCACCGCGGCTTTCGTGAAGTCCCAGGGTTTGAAGCGCCCCGCTTGCGACAAAAAACAGGATCGCTGGCGCGAAGAATATGCCGATGTAGTTATGCCATTGGCGAACGCGGCGCATGTTCCAGAAGCTTTGGGCGTTCGGCACGGCGGATCGTGGTGTCGTGGCATCCATGACTTTTTCTCTGTTGTGGAAGGTATCGCGAAGGCGATTTTCTATCTGTTTATGACACGCAGCACTTCGCTCTCGGTCAATATCTGCGGCAGCACGATCGGATCGGTCGCGCCCGGTGCATAGTAAAGATAGAGCGGTACACCAGAACGGCCGTGGGCTTGAAGCAGTTCCGTGATCTCCGGATTGCGGTTCGTCCAGTCGGCGACGAGATAGGCGATGTGTCCGGACGCAAATGCGCGGTGCACGTTCTCACCCGACAGCGCCACCTTCTCGTTCACCAGGCAGGTGATGCACCACGCGGCCGTGGCATCCACGAAGACGGGCCGCTTCGCGGCGCGCAGCTCCGCAAGTTTCGAAGCCGAATAGGATTCGCATGGAATGCCCGCGACTTCGGCATGTGCCGCCGCCGCGGCCGGTGGAATGGCCGTGTCATGGATGAACACAAGCGATGCGGCTGCGGCGAGCAATCCCATCAGCGCGAAAATCGTTCCGGCCACGCGCCATCCTGCCCCCGCATTGCGGCTCGCGTTCCAGACCCATGCGGCGAAAGCCAGCACGACAAAACCAGCAAGGGCCGCGACCAACCCCGCGCCCGCCGTCTCCTGACTGAGAACCCAGAGCAGCCACGCTGCCGCGCCATACATCGGAAAGGCGAGCAGCTGTTTGAAGGTGAGCATCCACGCGCCGGGCTTCGGCAGCACGCGCAGCATCGCCGGCGCCAGTGCGATCACCACGAAGGGCAAGGCGAAGCCGATGCCGAGCGCCACAAAGATGAGCAACGCGGTCGCCGCGCTCTGTGTCAGCGCATAACCCAGCGCCGCCGCCATGAACGGCGCGGTGCAGGGTGCGGCGACGGCCACGGCCAGCACGCCGGTGAAGAACGATCCGATCCAGCCGCCGCGCCGGGTCAGCGCGTCGCCCGCCGTGACATTGCCCACTTCGAACACGCCCGAAAGATTGAGGCCAACCGCGAACACCAACAGCGCGAAGAACGCCACCGCCGCGGGCTCCTGCAGCTGGAAGCCCCAGCCAATCGCCTGCCCGCCTTCGCGCAGCAGAACAAGCAGCGAGCCGATCGCTGCAAAGGTCAGAACCGCGCCCAGACCGTAAGCAAAACTCTCGCGGCGGACTTCGCGTCTGTCGCCATGGGCGTGATTGGCGATGGCCAATGCTTTCATGGCCAGGATCGGCAGCACGCACGGCATCAGGTTGAGAATAAGCCCGCCGATGAGCGCGAACAGCAGCGCGATGGCGAGGCCGCTGTCCTGCGCCATGCCGAATTCGGCGTCCGGCACCGCCCCCGGTTTTGCATGGACGTCCAGCGCCTGCACCGTGCCGTCGGCGGAGGTGAGAACCAGAACGCCCGGCAAGGTCTTCGGAGTCTTGCCATTCTTCGCCCGGTTCAGGCGCAGAAGGAAACCGTCGCTTGTTGCGCCACGCTGCTGCATCGCCATGCCATCGACGACACCTTCCTCCGATGGGAAGAACACCGCATCCTTCAGCTGCGACCTGGCGAGCGACGGCGAAGCGACGAACAGGTCGATGGTGTCGCCCACACGGAACGTCACCGGCCAGGGCGCCGCGATGGGAATCTTGGCGCGCGCCGCGTCGAACTGCTCCTTTACCGTGGCGTAGGGCGCAGTCGGGTCGGCGTTCACCGCCAATGGCAGCGACAGCGTCGTGTCTTCGGGGATGCAGACTTCCTTGCACACCAGCCAGTCGGCGGCGGCCTTCAGCGTGACGATGTCTCCGGGCTTCGCGTCGGCCGGCGCAGTGATGGTGGTGAGCAGCCAGACCTTGTCTTCATAGCCGTAGTTCATCAGCGGCCCGACCGGCAGGCGCTTGGGATAGGGCCAGACGATCGCGCTCGCCTTCCATCCGGCAGGCAGCTTCCATTTGATCTCGCTCGGCAGCCCCGCCTCGCCGGGATTGGACCAATAGGTGTGCCAGCCCGGCTTGATGACCTCCTCCATCGCCACGGTGACGGATTTGCCCGGCGCGATCTCGCCGCTCTCGGCCAGCAACCGCGCATGGACCTTGGGGCCAGTATAAATCTGCGCCGCGGAGGGAGCCGCGGCCGCAAGCAGAAGCGCCAGAGCGAGGAGGAACCGTTTCATCGCCGCCCGCTATACAGGGCTGCGCGGCGCATCGCCACTCGCAGGAACGTGAAGGTCCCGATAGGCTCCCGTCAGAACAATACCGGAGGAAAACATGACGAAGATGAACCGCCAGTGGCTCCTGAAGCGCCGTCCCGTCGGCGACATCAAGGCGGGCGATCTCGAATTGGTCGAGCAGCCGATTCCCAAGCCCGGCCCGGGCAAATTCCTTGCCCGTACGATCTATCTCTCACTCGATCCCACCAACCGCATCTGGATGAGCGACATGGAGCAGTACATGCCGCCCGTGCAGATCGGCGAGGTGATGCGCGGCGGCACGCTGTCGGTCGTCGAGGAATCCAACAACCCTGGTTTCCAGAAGGGCGACATCGTGTCCGGCATCGTCGGCTGGCAGGAATATGCCGCGCTCGATGGCGGCCAGAAGATCGCCCGCGGCGCACCGCTCACCGCCTACATGAGTGTGCTCGGCATGACGGGCGCCACCGCCTATTTCGGATTGCTCGACATCGGCAAGCCGGTGGCCGGCGAAACCGTCGTGGTGTCGGCAGCGGCCGGCGCAGTCGGATCCATCGTCGGGCAGATCGCCAAGCTGAAAGGTTGCCGGGTCGTCGGCATCGCGGGCAGCGACGAGAAGTGCCGCCATGTCGTGCAGGATTTCGGCTTCGATGCGTGCATCAACTACAAGAAAGAAGACGTGGCCAAGGCCCTGAAGCGCGAATGCCCGAAGGGCATCGATGTCGATTTCGAAAACGCCGGCGGCACGATCATGGAAGCCGTCATGGACAATCTGAACATGAAGGCGCGCATCGTCTTGTGCGGCATGATCAGCGGCTACAACGCCGAAGGCCCGATTCCCGGCCCGCGCAACTTCGCGAACATCCTCATGAAGCGCGCCCGCGTCGAAGGTTTCATCATCATCGACTATTTCCCGCGCCTGCACGAATTCTATCGCGACATGGCGCCGTGGGTTGCCGAGGGCAAGATCAAGTACGACGTGCATGTGGTGAAGGGCATCGACCAGGCGTTGTTTGCGCTCAACCTGCTCTTCGTCGGCGGCAACACCGGAAAACTCCTGCTGCAGATGTCGGAAGAACCGTGAAGATCGCGCTGGAGCCCTATAGCGACGCGATAAAGGACGCGCTGCAAAACGGCCTGCATGCCTACAATGTGTCCCAGGTGCCCGATGCGCCATGGAACGAAATCGCGGTCACCCTTCGCGATGACGAGGGCGCGATTCAAGGCGGCGTGATCGCGTATCTGTTCGGCGACAATTGCTACATCGACACCGTCTGGACCGGCGATGCGGCACGCGGCCAAGGCCTTGGTTCGAAGATGGTGCGCATGACGGAGGACGAGGCTCGCAGGCTGGGCGCGCGCGGCGTGTGGCTCTATACGGCGAGCTTCCAGGCCAAGCCGTTCTACGAGAAGCTCGGCTACACGCAATTCGGCGAACTGCAATGGCCGGGCAGCGATCTCAAGCGGCATTTCATGAAGAAGGCGTTATGAGGATCACCGGCGGTGCCTTGCGCGGACGCAATCTCGTCACGCCGCGCGACGAGCGCGTGCGGCCGACCGCCGACAAGGTGCGCCAGGCGATGTTCAATATCCTGATGCACAATGATTTCGGCATCGGCTTCACCCTGGACGGCGCGCGCGTCGCGGATATTTTCGCAGGGACCGGCGCGCTCGGCATCGAAGCCATCAGCCACGGCGCGTCCTTCTGCCTGTTCGTGGACGACAGCGCGGAAAGCCGCGGGTTGCTCCGCGAGAATGTCGAGGCCTTCGGCCTTACGGGCGCCAGCAAGATCTGGCGACGCGATGCGACCAATCTGGGCCCCATGAACACCGGCAGCGGCGGGCCGTTCGATCTTGTCTTCCTCGATCCGCCGTATCGCAAGAACCTGATGGTGCCGGCCCTCACCGCGTTGCGCGAAGGTGGCTGGCTGTCGCCGGCCGCGCTTGTTGTTGCCGAAACGGCGGAAGACGAACCTGCTGTCACCGCCGACGGCTTCCGCCAGCTGGACAGCCGCATCTATGGCGACACGCGCGTGGAGTTTCTCGCGCTGGCCTAGTGGCCGGCGGTCTGGCTTCCGCCGATGGGTTCGACGTCCAGTTGAACCGGCCCGCTTTGCACTGCGTAGTAGCGGCGCAGCATCGCAAACGCGGCGGTGACGCCCACCAGCGGCAACAACAATGCGACCGACAACGGCGCGCCGAGCCAGATCAGCAACGCTGCCGCCAAGCTTCCGCTTGCGCCGCCGGCGTCCCATCCGCCTTCCGTCGCAACATGGAAGCGCAGCGGACAGGGCGAACGCTTGGCGATGTTGTAAACCGCCGTCATCAGCGTCGGCACATAGAGGCATGATCCGGCATAGGCGAGCGCATTCGCCGCCACGGCGAGCGCCGGATGGCCGGCGGAGGCCGCGCGCAACAGCACCATCGCGGCCAGCGGTCCGAGCGCGAAGAACACCGCGCGGTTGCCGTGGCCCGCGTCGATGTGCCGGCCGAGGAAGAGTCCCGCAGCGGCACCCACCAGCGCCGCGATCGCCATCGCGCCGCCAAAATTCAGGAAGTTGCCGCCCAACGAAACGAACAGCGCGATCTGCCATACGAACACGATGCCCGATCCGATCCAGCCATCCGCTGCGAAGAACAGCACACCGGGCAGCGCCGCGCGGAAAGCGCCCGGCATGCTCGGCGCCACGGCGACGTTGGGGGTCCAGAACAAGGGCACCATTGAAATCAGGTTGATCACGCTCGCCGTGCCGAAAGCGGCCAAGGGGCCGAAGGCAACGAGCAGCCATCCCGTCAGGATCGGCGAGACGATTCCGGCCATCGCTGCGATGGCTTCGCGCATGCTGATCTGGTGGCCGCGATGCTCCTGATCGCCCAAGGCCGCCATGTAGGCATGGTAGCAGGACCAATAGACCGTATCGCCGATAGCCGCGACGAGGATCATCACATAGAGCGCGGCATTGGCGCCGTGCACGTAAGCGATGATGGGATACTGCAAGGCCTTCAGCATCGTGCCGACGATCAGCATGCGCTGCAGGCCAAACCGCACCGCGAGCGGCACGATGGCGGGGCGGATGGCGAAACGCGCGAGGAGTATTCCCGCCATCGCCGCCAGCACGCCAGGTATCGGAACGCCGGCCTTGAGCAGATAGACACAGATGAAAACGCCCGCGCCGTTCATGACGAGCGCGAAAATGCCGTAATGCAGGTTCAGCAAATTGACGGTGGTGTTGCGGAAGAAGGCCATGCGCTATTCACTACACCAACTTTCCGGACCAGCCCTATGCCCATCACCATCCGTCCCGCCACGCCGAATGACGCACCGTTCCTGGGCTGGGCCTGTGTGATGGCGGCGCGGAGCCAGCTGGAGCGCGGCTGGTTCGAAATCGTGCTGCAGCGGGACGAAGCGTTCTGCGTGGAGTTTGCGACATATCTCACGCTCGCCAAGGCGGTGTCGTGGTGGCACTGGTCGCTGTTTCATGTCGCGGAAGTGGACGGCGTTCTGGCGTCCGCCATGTGCGGCTTCGGCGATGAAAGCGTCTACGAAGCCTCGGGCGCGGCAATGGCCGAAGCCGGGGACAAGATGGGCATTCCCAAATCCGAGCAGACGCAGTTCTGGCCGCGCGGGGCCTTCATCGTTTCGCCCGCGACCAGCGAAGACGGCGCCTGGACCATCGAGAACGTGGCGACCAAGCCGGAATTCCGCGGCACCGGCATCACCTATGCCCTGCTCCAGGTCGAGCTCGGCGTCGCGCGATCCAAGGGTTTCAAGCGAGCCCAGATCAGCTTCTTCGTCGGCAATACGCGGGCGGAGCGGAACTACACAAAATCCGGATTCAAATTCGCCGAGGAAAAACACGCGCCGGATTTCGAAGCGGCGCTGGGGATCCCAGGCGTCCGAAGATTCGCGCGGGATATCTAAAGCGTCACGATCAGCGCGACAGCGGCGGCCAGCATGACGGCGGTGGCGATCCAGCCCCAGATTTTCAGCGAGCGCGACAGCGTGAGATTTCCCATCACCCGCTCGCTCGACGCGACGATCATCATCACCGCCATCACCGGACCCGCGAGTACGCCGTTCACCACCGCGCTCCAGTAGAGCGCCTTCATCGGATCGATGGGTGTGAAGGCGAGCGCGCCGCCCAGGAACGTGCCGCCCGCGATGATGCCGTAGAAGGCGCGCGCCTGCAGCGGCTTGGCGTCGAGCCCCTGGTTCCAGTTGAAGGTCTCGCACACGGCATAGGCCGACGATCCTGCCAGCACCGGCAGCGCCAGAAGCCCGGTTCCGATGATGCCGATGGAAAAAAGCGCGCTGGCGAATTTTCCGGCGATGGGCGCCAATGCCTGCGCCGCTTGCGCGCTCGTCTGGATATTGGTGATGCCATGCGCGTGCAGCGTGGCGGCGGTCGAGACGATGATGAACCATGCAATGAGGTTGGAGATCGCCATGCCCGTCAGCGTGTCGATGCGGATGCGGCGGAATTCGGCGCCGGCCCGGCGCGGGACGGTATGCAGCGGCTTTTGATGCCGCCGCGCCAATTCCTCCACTTCCTGCGCCGACTGCCAGAAGAAAAGATAAGGGCTGATCGTCGTGCCCAGCACCGCCACCAGCGCCGTGAGCTGTGCGCCGTTCAGCGACAGCAATGGGAGCACGCCGCCGAGGAGCGCTGCGCTCCATTGCACATTGGCGACCAGCGCCGTCGCCACATAGGAGAACAGCGCCAGCGTGAGCCATTTGAGGACGGAAGCATAACGTGCGTAAGAGAGGAATGTTTCGAGCAGAACCGAAGCCGCGGCGACGAGCACCACCCACATCTGCATCTTGCCGCCGATCAGGAGCGACGCCGCATCGCCCATCGCGGCGATGTCCGCGCCGATATTGATGATGTTGGCCACCAGCAGCGTCAGCACGATTGCCGCGAGCAGCCAGCGCGGATAATGCTGCTTCACATTGCGCGAGATGCCGGAACCGGTGACCACGCCGATATGGGCGGCGACTTCCTGAATGGCGACCATGAGCGGAAAGCTCAGAATCACCGTCCATCCCATGCCGTAGCCGAATTGCGCGCCGACCTGGCTGTAGGTCGCGATGCCGCTGGGATCGTCGTCAGCAGCCCCCGTGACGAGGCCGGGGCCTAGAATTTTCAGGATATTCTTGGAACCGTCTTCGGCATCGTCATCCGGTTTGTTCGACGCCATGACTCTGATCCTCAGCGCCGTCCAAACAGGCGCTCGATATCGGAGAGTTTCAACTCCACATAGGTCGGGCGGCCGTGATTGCATTGACCGCTATGCGGCGTCGCCTCCATCTCGCGCAGGAGGGCGTTCATCTCTTCGGCGTTCAGCCTGCGCCCCGCCCGCACCGACATGTGGCATGCGAGCGTGCCGGAAACCTCTTCCAGCCGCTCCTTTAGCGAAAGCGCGTTTCCGGTTTCGGCGATGTCATCGGCGAGATCGCGCACCAGCCCCTTGAGATCGGCCTTGCCCAGCATCGCGGGCACCTCGCGCACCATCACGGCATCGGGTCCGAACGGTTCGATGATGAGGCCAAGTTCGGCCAGTTCGCCCGCACGCGCGGCAATGCGGTCCACTTCGGCGGGATCCAGTTCCACCACTTCGGGAATGAGCAGCGGCTGGCGCGCGATGCCGCCTTCGGCCAACGCCGCCTTCATGCGTTCATAGACGAGCCGCTCATGCGCCGCATGTTGGTCGACGATCACGATGCCGTCCGCCGTCTGCGCCACGACATAGGTTTCATGCAGTTGCGCGCGCGCGACGCCGAGCGGCAGATCGGGGGCTTCCGCAGGCACTTCCTCCACGCGCGCGGAATAGGCGGGGGCGGCACCGCCTGCGAACAGCGGCGACTGGAAACTGCGCGCCGCCTCCGCCATCTGCGGCGAGACGGGAAACGGATGGACATTGTTCTGATAAGGCGCGCTTTGCGGGCGGAACGCCGCCAGCGCCGAACCGGCGACGGTCGTCGAGGCGCGATGGCCTGCATCCGCCAGCGCGTGTTTGAGTGACGAGACGATCAGCCCGCGCACCAGTCCCGCGTCGCGGAAGCGCACTTCGGTTTTCGCCGGGTGCACGTTCACGTCCACGAAGCTGGGATCGCAATCCAGAAACAGCGCCAGTGCCGGATGGCGGTCGCGCGCGAGGAAATCCGCATAGGCGCCGCGCACCGCGCCGATCAAAAGCTTGTCGCGCACCGGCCGTCCGTTCACGAACAGGAACTGCATCTGCGCATTGGCGCGGTTGTAGGTGGGCAGCCCCGCGAAGCCCGCGATATGCACGCCTTCGCGCGTCACATCCACCGGCGCGGCATTGTCGCCGAAGTCGCGTCCCATGATCTTGGCGAGGCGCTTGAGCCGTCCCGCGAACAAATCGGCTTCCGCTTCCAGGTCGAGCGTGCGCCGCCCGTCCAGCGTCAATGTGAACGCGACATCGGGCCGGGACATCGCAAGACGCTTTACGACATCGGTCGTCGCCATGTCTTCGCTGCGTGCCGACTTCATGAATTTCAACCGCGCGGGCGTCGCAAAGAACAGCTCCCGCACATCGACACGTGTGCCCGCCTGCCCCTTCGCGCGGAACGCCGCTGGCGACGGACCAGTCATCGCGCCGCCGTCGACGCGAATTTCATGTGCCTCGCCGGTCTTCGTGCGGCTCGCGATAGAAAGCCGCGCCACCGCGCCGATGGACGGCAATGCCTCGCCGCGAAACCCCATGGTCCGGATGGTGGAAAGATCGTCGTCGCGCAGCTTCGACGTGGCGTGGCGCTCCACCGCGAGCGAGAGGTCGTCCGCCTCCATGCCCTCGCCGTCATCTTCGACAAGGATCAAATCCGCGCCGCCGGCCGATGTCGCGATGTCGATGCGCTTTGCGCCCGCATCGAGCGCGTTCTCGACCAACTCCTTCACGGCGCTGGCCGGCCGCTCCACCACTTCGCCGGCGGCGATGCGGTTGATCGTGCCTTCGGAAAGACGGCGAATCCTCATGATTCGAGCCTAGCAGAGCCTCGCCGCGGAAACCGCCCGAAGCGTGCCCGACTCACAGCCAAATCAACGCTTGGGCGAGGCCTTCTCCGGCGCGGGCGCCGCCGGGCGCAAGGCGCGGGGCGCAGGCACGGGCTTCTTGTCCATGACGACCGGCTTTATCGGCTTGGGCGGCGCAGTCGGCTTGTCGGCGCCGGGCAGTGGCCGCAGGGCCGGCTTGGCGGCTTGCGGGCTGCCCGCCACCACGACGGTGAGATTGCCGTTTGCGAACACGCGCTTGGCCGCACGGCGCACATCGTCCACCGTCACCGCGTTGATGAGGCCGTTGCGCTGCTGCAGATAACTGATGGGCAGGCCGACGTCCTGGAACGCGTTCAACTGGCCGGTGATGCCGACATTGGACTGGAAGGCGAGCGGGAACGATCCGGTGAGATAGGTCTTCGCGTCGTCCAGCTCCTTCTGCGTCGGGCCGTTCTTCGCAAAATCGCCGATGGTGTCGCGGACGACCTTGATCGTTTCCTGAACCGAGCCCGCCTTCGTCGCGGCCGTGCCGGCGAAATATCCCGCGCGGGTCAGCGTGTTCACCGAGGTGGAGACGTCATAGGTCAATCCGCGCTTCTCGCGGACTTCCGAGGTCAGCCGCGAGGAGAACCCGCCGCCGCCCAGAATGTAGTTCGCGACATAAAGTGGAATGAAGTCGCGATCCTTGCGCGGTATTGCAGGCAGCGCGAACACAATGTTGGGCTGCGGCACCGGCATGGGAACGATCAACGTGCCGGGAGCTCCCATGCGCCGCACCGGCGGGATCGCGGGCGGCGTGGTCTGCGGCAGCGTGCGGAACGCGCTCGACAGCAGCGATTTCAGCGTGGCGGTATCGACGTCTCCCGAAACCGCGATGTGCATGCCGCCGCGCACCCAGTGCGTGCGCGCGAAGTTGCGCAAGTCCTCCCGCGTGATGGCGGAGATCGACGCCGCGCTGCCATCGACAGGATGACCGTATGGATGGCCGGCGAAGAAGCGCGTGTAGAACACTTTCGCGGCCACCGAAGAAGGATCTTCGTCTTCCTGCTGGAGGCTTGCCAGAATCTGTGCGCGCACGCGCGATACCGCGTCGCCGTCGAAATGCGGCTTCGACAGCGCGACGCCCAGCAGGCGGAACGCATCCCTGGCGTTTTCCTTGAGCGTCACCAGCGTGATCGTCGTCCAGTCGCGGTCGGGCTGCGCGGAAAGACGGATGCCGCGGTCGCTCAGCGCGGTCTGATAGGCCTGCGAGCTATAAGGACCGGCGCCCTCGTCCAGCATGGCGGCGGCGAATGCGGCCAGACCGGACTTGTCGGCGGGATCGTAAGCGGATCCCGCGGGCAGCGCGACGGTCATGGCGATGATCGGCAGCGTATGGTCCTCTTCGAACCATACCTGCACACCCTTGCCCATGTTGACGGACGTGACGTTCGCGGCCTGCGCGCAAACCGGCACGAGTAGCGCGATGGCAAGCGCGAGGACGATACGGCGTGC
>Ga0265314_10003188_pt1 | contig 16060 bp, 13 predicted proteins | sample 4126metaG_FD_203106 | JGI IMG/M metagenome (GOLD analysis project Ga0265314, IMG submission 203106) | Rhizosphere microbial communities from Carex aquatilis grown in University of Washington, Seatle, WA, United States - 4-1-26 metaG | ecosystem: Host-associated > Plants > Roots > Rhizosphere >... | reverse complement strand
ATCAGACGGCCGATCTCGTCGCGCGCGTCGGAGTCGATGTGCACAGTGAGGTCGCCGGCCGCAATGGCTTCTGCCGCAGCGCGGGCGTCATTCACGGGGCGAACGACGGATCGCGTCAGCGCCCACGCGATGCCGATGCTCGCCAATAGCGACAGCAGAGTGCCGGCAGACAGGGCCACGATGCCCTGCACCGCCGCGGTCTCTGCGTGCATGCGCGTTTCTTCCATGCGTTTGAGTTGATATTCGGCAACGCGTTGCACCGACGCGAGATACGCCTGCGCGGCGGGAAAAACTTTCGCAACGACCTCGGCCGAAACATCCTCGCCCGCGTCGTGACGCTTGATCAGCGAATTGCGCATCGCCTGGTATTTGTCGCGCTCTTGCGAGATCTGTTCGATGAGCTTGCGGGCTTCGTCGGTTTGCGGCAGCTCGCCCATGCGCTTGATGCGGACGGTCTGCGCCGCGATGACGCCTTGCATTTCTTCCTTCATGCGCGCGATCACCGTCGCGTCTTTCGAAAAGAAAAGCACCCACGTGCGCGCCGAATTGGATTCGATCGCGCGCAGCCAGCCTTGCGTAAGGACGAGCATCTCCGCGTCTTCGCGGCCGAGCTGGTCGGACACGATGCGCATGGTGTGGATGCGGTGGATACCGAACGCGGCCGTTGCAAGGCCGAGCACGATGACGAGGGCAAAACCGGCCGCGAGGCGCGCGCCGATATTGAAATTGCGAATGCGGGTCACTTCGGGAAACTCCAGGGTGGGAAAACTCCCACTAGCCCCAAAGCATTCCACGAGTGGCCCGCGGCCGATCAGCTGAAATCCGGGCGACTTCTCCCGCTTTTCACGCTCAAGTCATGCGGGACGCGCGGCGTCGATCACCTCCGAGCCGACACGGAATGCGTCCAGCGTCGCCGGAAATCCGCAATACACGCTGGAGTGCAAGAAAATTTCTTGCAGCTCTTCGGGCGTGACGCCGTTGTTGAGCGCACCGCGAACATGGATTTTCAATTCGTGCGTGCGGCCGAGCGCGACGAGCATCGACACGGTGACGATGCTGCGTGTCTTCAGGTCGATGCCTTTGCGCTGCCAGGTGTTGCCCCACGCGTGCTTGGTCACGAGCTCTTGCAGCGGGGCGGTAAACGGCGTGACCTTGTCGAGCGAGGCTTGCACATAGTCGTTGCCCAGCACCTTGCGGCGCGTGGCAAGGCCCGCTTGCGTTTCGGGATCGTTCGAGAGTTCCATCGGTGCTCCTGGAAGTTGGAGCACCGATGGTAATTGCGCAATGTCCCTTCAGCGAGAACCTCAGCGCGGATGCACGCTCGCGGCCGGAATCTCGTAGTAGACGCGCAGCGGCGGCAAGCCCTCGGGCTTCAGGTTCAACAGGAAAGCATCCAGCCCTCGGACCGTGGAGGTGGCCGAGCACAACACACCGTCCCCGATGGGGAAATCATCGATTTGCAATCCTTTCAACGAGCAGTCGGTGCGGTGTGCCTTGTCGCCTTGATGAACAACCACGCGGGTGCCGCGACGTAGCTCGCGACAGGTCCCATCCGGCTGCAGCACGGATTTCAGCGCAGGGCGAATGACGCCTACGCGGTCGCTGGCCTCGTCGTTCTGATCCTCTTCGGGTGGGGAATTCTTCCCGGATGGAGGCGGACCGATCGCGCCCTTGCGCGAGAGTGGGGCGATCAAGTTCCTGAACGTTTTCTTCGTTGCATCCATGCGGAGCTCCTTTCAGTTGAGTTGTCGATGCCATGCAAGCAACAAGCCAAGACCGACCAGACCTTCGTCGGTGCTACGCTTGTTCTCATGACCTCGACCATCCGCTACCCCGCCCCCGAACTCAAGGACGTGCCCGACGACATCCGCGCGCGCATCCTCGAAGTGCAAGACAAAGCCGGCTTCGTGCCGAATGTGTTTCTCGCTCTCGCGCGCCGGCCTGCCGAATGGCGCGCGTTCTTCGCGTATCACGATGCGCTGATGACGCCCGAAACCGTCGGGCGCGAAAGCGGCCTGACCAAAGGCGAGCGCGAGATGATCGTCACCACCACGAGCGCGGCGAACAATTGCCTCTATTGCGTTGTGGCGCACGGCGCGATCTTGCGCATCTACGAAAAAAAGCCGCTCGTCGCCGACCAGGTGGCGGTGAACTACCGCAAGGCCGACATCCCGCCGCGCCAGAGGGCGATGCTCGACTTCGCGATGAAGGTGTGCCTTGCCTCGCACGAGATCGACGACAGCGACTTCGCGCCGCTGCACGCGCACGGCTTTTCGGATGAAGACATCTGGGACATCGCGGCGATCACGGCTTTCTTCGGCTTGTCGAATCGCATCGCGAGCTTCTCGAACATGATGCCGAACGCGGAGTTCTATCTGATGGGGCGCGTGCCGAAGGCAAAGTGATTTGTCACCCCGGCCTTGAGCCGGGGTCGCGGGCGGTTGTGCCGCCGCGATGGAACCCTTCGATGTGGCACGTCACAAAGGGACACCATGCCCACACCATTTCCACCTATCGATCACGACGCTGCGCAGAGATTCATCGCGCAGGCACTAGCGGCCGATCCGGAAGCAGCCGGCGACGCACAATCGCCCGAAGATTCTTCGCCCCAATTGGCATTGCATCCGACGCAAGCGGCAGTGCCCGAAGGGCCGCCGTTGCCGCTCGCGGCATCAAATCAGCCGCCTTTGCGCATCCGCGATATACCCGTCGATACCCTGCGGCTGGTCACCGAATCTTTGCTTCCTGAGGATGTGATGAAACTGGCGGCGACGGCCAAACCAATTTCCGTCGATATCGATCTCGAAGCTGTCATTGCCAAGACATCGTCCGGCGTGGAAAAACATATCCAGCAACACATCGACATTCTTCGCGAGCGGCACGCGGCTCTCGCTCGTGGGCAACGACTCCCCTCCGATTCCTTCATGGTGGGGCGCGAACTCCAGGCAATGGGTCGGCATGCCGACGCCGAACATTGTGTGCGGGGGTACATCCCGGTCGACGCACCGGGAGAGGATGCGCAGGTTCAGGACGGGATGATCATCAACAGCCGGAAGATTCTTGCGACTTCCAGACTGCTCCGTGGAGACTTTGAAGGCGCGATCAATTTTGCGAACGACGGTTTGACAGTCATCCGCACCGCAGAGCAGAGCGGCCGGCATGCATTTGTCTTCCAGCTCGGCATCGCGCGATCGAATTTGCTCTTGGGTAGCCCGGCACTCGCACGCGCCGCTTTGGATCGGGCCAGGCAAGCAGTGCCAGAAGGCGAAGTTGAAGAGTTTCACTTCGCGTACGCAGCGACCGATGCAATGGTCCGCCACTCCGAAGGCCGTCCGGCGCAGGAAGTGCGCGCAGCCATTGAATCCGCCATCGGCCTCTTAAGCGCAAAGGGGCAAGCCTGGGGCCGCACTTCCTTGATCGCCGAAGTGTTCGCATGGCGGGGCGACTGGGAAAACGCCAGGCTGTGGCTCGAAAAAGCAGCCGCTTCGCGCCACGACTTGGGCATCGTGAATGTGGTGCTTTCGCCTTTCGTGAAGACAGGCGACGCGTTCTGGCAAGGGGTCCGGTCTCGAATCGAAAACCTCCGCTCGATACGAACGCCGATTCCTGCGTTCGCGCTTTTGACGCAGGGCGATCCGGCGCTGACGGATCAGGCGCTGCAGACCGCCGTTGCGGACCTCCTCAGAAGCGTGCAGCGCGCGCAGGCGGCCTGATCAAATCCCGAACCCATCATCCGCCGCGATCACCGCGCCGCGTCTGCACGCAATGGAACCAAACCCATTTGCCAGTCACTCAAGCGCAGACAACCCATTCCTTCCTAAAGGAGTCAGTCCATGCGTGGAACGTCAGGCAGCCCCAAGAGCATTGCGCATCCCATTGCGCCAACAAGCGACGCCCAAGGCGCCGGCCCGCCGCCGCGTGACGATCAGTCTGCAGCCGGTGCCGCGCTATCCATTCCGCGACCGAATGAGGGAAGCCGCACGCTGTCGCGGCTGAGTCGCTTGGCGCAAGCCATCGGTCTCAAGAAGTCAGAGCCCGAAGTCTCACAGGGGGCGGAGCACGCCGTCCCGCAAGCGCAGACGGGTCCGCAGCCTCAGCCTGCACCCTATGCCGCGGGCGAGAGTCCGATCGAGAAGATGGGCGACGTCATGTTCGTCTTGCAGCGCAAGCTCAATGCTGGTGAGCAGGCGCGTCTCGCATCGACGTCACGAACGATTCACAATCGAACGCAGGCAGGCGCAGTGCGTGCGCGCGCAGAGTGGGAAGCGCTGTTTCCTGCAGTGGACGCTGCTTGCGCCTTGGTGGAAGAAGATTTGCGCGAAAGTCTTGATGCATTGGCCACCAACGGCACCAGTCCTGTGGGTCTCGACGAACAGCTCCTTCACCTTGGCAGATTTTCGGAGGCCACTTGGGCCATCAGGAACGACCCCTCGCCTTCGTTCAGGCAAAGTCGACTCGCCCAGATTGGCTTGTATTCGATCCCGCGTCCTGATGCGCAGCAGATGCAGGCAATCATTGCCAATTGCGAGAGCGGCGAGTTGATTCGAGTGGAGCTGTTCACGGGCCAACTGGATGCCGTCGAAGCCCGATGGAACATAGGCAAGAGGTCTCAACTTCCTCTTTCCGAAGCTGGAAAGCTGCTGTTCACCGCGATGTACGAACACTCACGGGGCAACACTGAAAAATCCCAGGAGGCGCTGCAGAAAGCGTATGCCGCGCTCGCGCCCAAGACCGACAAGACGCCTTCGCTTCAGCTCACCGAAGGCGGCCCCCGAATTGCATGGGGCTTTGGCGAAGAAGGCCGGTACCTGCTCGAGGCTCTCGCATGGCTCAATCAGCCCAACGAATCGTTTGCGTTCTTCCGCTTTCTGGTTGAAAAGCACGGGAAGCGAGCGCTTGAATACCTGTGGTCTCCCGCCTTGGACAAGATGCCGTGGGCCCAGATCCTTCGCTCGCATGTTCAGGGCCGCGCGGCCCAGGCCAAGCTCCAGGTCACAGAGTCCGGCGGCGTCAAGGAATTTCTCTAAATCCCGAACCCATCATCCGCCGCGATCACCGCGCCGTTGATGAAGTGACTCTGGCTGCTTGCGAGCAGCACGACGAGCGCGTCCAGATCTTCGGGTGAACCGAGCCGCTTGCGCGGCAGCATGTTCACGAGCTTCTGGCCCTGCTCGGTTCCCCAGTGGTGGTGGTTGATTTCGGTGTCGATGTAGCCAGGGCAGATCGCGTTCACGTTGATTTCGAAGCGGCCCCACTCCAGCGCCATCGCCTTCGTCATCTGAATGACGGCGGCTTTGCTCATCGCATACGCGCCGATCTGCGCGAGCGGCCGCAGCCCCGCCATCGATGCGATGTTGATGATGCGCCCGCCCGTGAACGACCCCGGCGCCGCGCCCTTCGCGCGCGCGAGCATGCGCTTGCCCACTTCTTGTGCGACGAAGAACGCGCCCTTCACATTGGTGTCGAAGACGTAGTCGTAGTCTTCCTCGGTCACGTCCTGCAGACGCTGCGTGGTGCTCACGCCCGAGTTGTTGACAAGGATGTCGATGGAGCCGACCTCGGTCTCCGCATGCGCGACCGCGGCGCTGATGCTGCTGAGGTCGGTGACATCCATGCCGACCACGTGCGCGTCGCCGCCTTCGCCTTCGATTCTGGCGCGCAGCTCCTTGAGCTTTTCGATGCGACGCGCGGCCAGCACAACCGCAGCGCCGGACCGAGCGAGCGTGCGCGCGAATTGCGCGCCCAAGCCGCTGGATGCGCCCGTCACCAACGCGACGCGCCCGGATAGATCGATGTTGTAGCTCACGTGGGTCTCCCGCCTAGAATGTTGCGACCATTATCGAGATTTTCATGACGCAAGATGAAATCCTGGCGCAGTTCGGCCCCCGCGAAGCGATGGAATACGACGTCGTTGTCGTCGGCGGCGGCCCTGCGGGGCTTGCCACTGCGATCCGCCTGAAGCAACTCGCGGCCGAACGCGGCACGGATGTCTCGGTGGTTGTGCTCGAGAAAGGCTCCGAGCCCGGCGCGCACATCCTGTCGGGCGCGGTGATGGACCCGCGCGCGCTCTCCGAGCTCATCCCTGACTGGAAAGCCAAGGGCGCGCCGCTCAATCAGCCCGTCACCGACGATGCGATGGTGTTCCTGTCTGCAAACGGTTCTTTCCGCGTGCCGAACTTCGCGCTGCCCAAGACCTTCCAGAACCACGGCAACTACATCGTGAGCCTGGGCAATGTGGTGCGCTGGATGGCGCAGCAGGCCGAAGCAGCGGGCGTCGAAATTTTTCCGGGCTTTCCCGCAGCGGAAATTCTTTACGACGACAGGGGCGCGGTCAAAGGCGTCGCCACCGGCAACATGGGCGTGGGCAAGGATGGCGAGCCCACCGCAAGCTTTCAGCTCGGCATGGAGCTGCATGCGAAGTACACGATCTTCGCGGAAGGCTGCCGCGGCAATCTCGGGCGTCAACTCATCGCGAAGTTCAAGCTCGATGAAGGGCGCGATCCGCAGGCTTACGGCCTCGGCGTGAAAGAGCTGTGGGAGATCGATCCGAAGAAACACGAAGCCGGCCTTGTGCTGCACACCGCCGGCTGGCCGCTGGACAACGATACCTACGGCGGCGCTTTCCTGTATCACATGGAAGGCAACCTGGTGACGCTCGGCTTCATCACCGGTCTCGATTACAAGAACCCATACTTGAGCCCGTTCGAAGAGATGCAGCGATGGAAGACGCATAGAAACATCCGCTGGTATCTCGATGGCGGCAAGCGCATTTCGTACGGCGCGCGCGCGATTGCAGCGGGTGGATTGCTGTCGTTGCCGAAGCAAGTTTTCGCAGGCGGCGCGCTTGTGGGCGACGACGCTGGTTATCTCAACGCAGCGCGCATCAAGGGCAGCCACGCGGCGATCAAGAGCGGCATGCTCGCGGCAAAAGCGGCGTATGACGCGATCACCGCGGGCCGATCGCGCGACGAACTCACTGCATACCCTGAAGCATTCGAAAAGAGCTGGCTGCACGACGAGCTGCATCAATCGCGCAACTTCAAGGCGTGGTTCAAGAAGGGCTTGTGGCCCGCGACGATCATGAACGGCATCGAGCACACGCTGCTGCGCGGCCACGTGCCGTGGACATTGCATCGCGACAAGCCCGACTACGCATCGCTCGAACCCGCGGCAAAACACAAGCCCATTGCGTACCCCAAGCCCGATGGAAAGCTTACGTTCGACAGACTTTCGTCGGTGTTCGTGTCCAACACCAATCATGCGGAAGACCAGCCCGCGCATCTCACGCTGAAAGATGCATCGATTCCGGTGAGCGTTAATCTCGCGAAGTTCGCGGGCCCAGAACAGCGCTATTGCCCCGCGGGTGTATACGAATTCGTCGCGGCAGAAGGCGGCGGCGAGCGCCTGCAGATCAACGCGCAGAACTGCGTGCACTGCAAAACCTGCGACATCAAGGACCCGACGCAGAACATCGTGTGGGTCACGCCGGAGGGCGGCGGCGGGCCGAATTACGTGAACATGTAGAGCGCCGGCTGGAACCCGTCGCGGCCTCCAGTTACTCAATGGGGTACACCGGAGTTCCCGCCATGCCATTTTCTATTTTCAGGTCGAGCGTTCCACCCGTTCGCCCCCGCCCCGCAACATCGGTCCCGAATGCCGAATCCGGAGCCGTGGCCGATGGCCAGCAATCGCTGCCTGCAGCTGCGGCTGCCGCGCAATTCCAGCCCGCGCAAGTTGCAGTCGCGGCAAGCCCCGCGGTCTGTCGGATCCGCGAGATAGCATCGGAGGCAACGAATGCGCATTCGTCGTGGGAATCCTCAGATCGTTTCGACGAAGGCTTCGGATTCGCAATGCACAGTCTCGAGGGTGCGGAGGCGCAGGAAGCGGTCGGTGACCTTGCCGTGGCCTGCGCGCAAAAGGCTGCTAGTAGCGACGCTGCAGGGGCCTCGCAACTTATCGGGGTGCTGATCAATCCGCGCATCGCTCATGCGTGCCGAAGCAGTGCCGGTCACATCCGCGCCGTGTCCGACTATGTCACGTCCGCGGCACATAAGGCTGCCAAGGCCGGTGACTACGGACCCCTCCTTGCCGCGCTCAGGATGACGGAACTATGGTCCGAACACGTGGATCCGCAAGAATCGCTCGATCCTCTGCGGGCCTCGTTGGCCGCTGTGATCGACGGCACGCAAGACTCGGGCGCCATGGGCAAGGTTCTGGCCGTCGGCCGCAGTGTCGTCGTGGGGACGAAAGATAGTGAATTGCGCTCGTCGTCTTGCTCACGATTCATTGCTGCATGCGCAGAAATGGCTGCGGCGAGCACCGATGGCGAAGAATTGCTCGAAATCCTGGATGTGGCGATAAGCGCCGCCGTTTGGATCGACAGCGGCGACCCGGCGTCGCTGAAATTGCGGGACGTCATGCTCGAGGCGATTCAAGCCCGCGCGGATTCGGGCACGCCGGAAGATCTAGAGGTCGCATGGAGAGTGCTCAACCGGATCGACGCGCCGCCGCGCGCAGTGGATCTCTGGAATCGCTCCACGGTTCCTTCGGCATTGGCGATCAAGACGGTGGCGGCTTCCTGCGAATATCTTTCGGATACCCAGCGCGTAGGTTTGGTGAAGTCGCTGGGCGTACGGTTCGACGAAGAGTTCCAGGCGCCCTCGGCTCCGCTTCCATTCGACGATGCGTTGAACCCGCGGGCCGGCTCACCGGAGTCGGCTTATGCACGCGCGACAGACCTGTTGGAAGCAACTCGGAGAGTCATTCGATCAATCCGCAATGCGCCGGGGACACAACCCGGACTGGAGCGCGGGCTGGCTACGCGCTATCTCCAGCTTGCGCAGGCGACCCCAACCAACAAGGCCTTGGACTTGTATGCCACCGCAATGGAGCTGGACGCAAGTCACGGCCCGCTGGTCCTGGCGCAGGCTCTTAACCGATACAACAACAGCGACCCGCTTCAATTGAAGTGGGTCGCCGCAATGAGTTTCATCGTCGATCCGCCGCTTGGAGGCGAGCCTCGCTTCCAATACAGCGATCAGGTCACGGCATACAGGGATGCGCTCGACGTGGACTGGCGGGCAATGGCTGCCGCGACGCTGCCTGGCTACACGGTCAACCAGCGAAATAACGCATGGCGCCCCCCGAATCCGCAAGACTTCCAGAGCCTGATCCGGAGATTGTGAAACACGCCCCTGCAAGAAGAGTAGCGCGCCGGCTGGAACCGGCCCCGGACGGCCGTTGACTCGATACAATCCCCACCGTCAGGAGAGAGCCGCGCAATGTCGATGTGATTTCGGCGCGGCCGCCGAAGGCGCAGGTGCAAACCGAACGCTCAGGCACAAGGGACTGACGAACGCTTCACACGAAGCGCACCCGGCTGGAGAGAGGCGCCCATCAAAACGATGCGCGCCCACCGAAGGAGCAAACCCCATCGCGGGCGAATCTCTCAGGTAAAGCGGACAGCGGGGCAGCCCCATCGCACAATGCGGTGGTCGCCCGCCCTTGAGTTGGAGAGCCGCTTGTCCGTTGCATCAGACCCCGCCGAAGATCAGCTCCTCAATACGCCGCTGCATGCTCTGCATGTCGAACTCGGCGCGCGCATGGTCCCCTTCGCCGGCTATTCGATGCCGGTGCAATTCCCCGCAGGCCTGATCGCCGAGCACAAGCAGACCCGCGAATCGGCCGGGCTCTTCGACGTGTCGCACATGGGCCAGCTGCGGCTTGCGGGCAATGACGCCGCCGCCGCATTTGAATCGCTGATGCCGGTGGACGTGATCGGCCTTCCCGAAAACAAGCAGCGCTACGGCCTGCTGCTCACGGATGAAGGCACGATCATCGACGACCTGATGTTCGTCAATCGCGTCGACCACATCTTCGTGATCGTCAACGGCGCTTGCAAGGCGGGCGACATCGCGCACATCGTCTCGCGCATCGGCGGGCGCTGCGACGTTGTGCCCCTGCCCGAGCGCGCATTGCTCGCGCTGCAAGGCCCGCATGCCGTCGATGCATTCAAGCGCATCGTGCCCGGCGTGGAAAAGCTCGTGTTCATGACGGGCGGCGCGTTCGACTGGAACGGCGCCGATCTTTTCGTCACGCGCAGCGGCTACACGGGCGAAGACGGCTTCGAAATCTCAGTACATGAATCGAAGGCCGACGCGCTCGCGCGTGCATTGCTCGCGCAGCCCGAGGTCAAGCCGATCGGCCTGGGCGCGCGCAATTCATTGCGGCTCGAAGCGGGCCTGTGCTTGTACGGCAACGACATCGACACCACCACCACGCCGGTCGAAGCGCAACTCAATTGGGCGATCCAGAAAGTGCGTCGCCACGGCGGCGCGCGCGAGGGCGGCTTTCCTGGAGCGGGCAAGGTGCTGCGCCAGCTCGACGGCGGCCAGCCCATCGACCGCAAGCGCGTCGGCCTGATCGCGCTGGAGCGCATTCCGGTGCGCGAACACACGCCCCTGCAGGACGAAAACGGCAAGCCGATCGGCGAAGTGACGAGCGGCCTGCTCGCTCCCACCATCGACAAGCCGATTGCGATGGGATACGTTGCTAGCTCGTGCGCGGCCGTCGGCTCGCGCGTGAACGCCGTGGTGCGCGGCAAGGTCGTTCCGATGGAAATCACGACCATGCCTTTCGTGCCGAATCGCTACTACCGAGGCTGAGGAGAGACCATGACCGTCAAATACACCAAGGATCACGAGTGGATCCAGCTCGAAGACCATGAAGCCGCGGTCGTCGGCATCACGCTGCATGCGCAAGATGCGCTGGGCGACGTGGTGTTCGTCGACCTGCCCGAAGTGGGGCGCGTCTACAAGATGGGCGAAGCCTCCGGCGTCGTCGAATCGGTGAAGGCCGCCGCCGACGTGAACATGCCCATCGCGGGCGAAGTCACAGAGGTGAACGAAGAGCTGCGCGCCAACCCGTCGCTGGCCAACACCGATCCGATGGGCAACGGCTGGTTCTTCAAGATCCTCATCGCCGACATGGCGCAATTCGACGAGCTGATGGACGAGCCGGATTACGCCAAGTTCGTGAAGTCGTCGCAGTAGAAAGAGCCTTCCTCCATGCTGATGCCATCCGCCCGCCCGCTCGGCGAGCTCGAGAACCCCACCGAATTCATCCCGCGCCACATCGGCATCGGCGAAGCCGACGAAAAGCACATGCTGTCGGTCATCGGCGAAGCGTCGCGACGCGCGCTGGTCGATTCCATCGTGCCGCGATCCATTGCGCGCCGCGACGCGATGAAGCTGCCGCCGGCCGTGGGTGAGGCGCAGGCATTGGCGGAACTGCGCGCGATCGCAAGCAAGAACCAGGTCTTCAAGAACTTCATCGGGCAAGGCTATTCGGGCACGTTCACGCCGCCGGTGATCCTGCGCAACATCCTCGAGAACCCCGCGTGGTACACGGCGTACACGCCTTATCAAGCGGAGATCAGCCAGGGCCGCATGGAAGCGCTCGTCAATTTCCAGACGATGGTGTGCGACCTCACCGGCATGGCGATCGCGAACGCGTCGATGCTCGACGAAGCTACGGCCGCGGCGGAAGCAATGACGCTCGCCAAGCGCAGCGTCAAAAGCAAGAGCAATGTGTTCGTCGTGGCGGGCGACGCGCATCCGCAAGTCATCGAAGTGATCCAGACACGCGCGAAGCCGCTGGGCATCGAAATAAAGTTCGCCTACTCCGGCGAGCAATGGGCCGAGCTGCTCGCAGGCGATTACTTCGCCGTGCTCGCGCAATATCCGGCGACAAGCGGGCAGATTCACGACATGCGCGCCGACGTGCCCGTCGTGCACGCAAAGAGCGCGGCGTTCATCGTCGCGGCCGACTTGCTCGCGCTGACGCTCATCGCGCCGCCCGGCGAATGGGGCGCCGACATCGTGTGCGGCAACACGCAGCGCTTCGGCATGCCGATGGGCGCGGGCGGGCCGCACGCGGCGTTCCTTGCATGCCGCGACGAATTCAAGCGGTCGCTGCCCGGTCGCCTCGTTGGCGTGAGCGTCGACACGCATGGCAACCCGGCGTATCGCCTTGCACTGCAAACGCGCGAACAACACATTCGCCGCGAAAAGGCCACGTCGAACATTTGCACTGCGCAAGTGTTGCCCGCTGTGGTCGCGAGCATGTATGCGGTCTATCACGGCCCGCACGGGCTCAAGCGCATCGCGCAACGTGTTGCGAGCTACGCCGCCGTCCTTGCGAAGGGCCTTGAGCAACTCGGCTACGACACGCGGCTGGAACACGGCGCGTTCGACACGTTGTCACTGCACATCGGCGATGAAGCGCAACAACTCATCGCGCGTGGGCACTCGATGCGCGCCAACTTGCGCGAATCCTGGCCGGGCTATATCTCGATGTCGCTCGACGAGACCACCACGCGCGCCGACGTCGAATTGCTGTGGCAGATTTTCTCGAAGCCGAATCAGGCGATGCCGGATTTCTCGAAATTCGAAAAGGGCATCGACACATTGATCCCCGAAGGCCTGCGCCGCACGAGCGCTTTCCTCACGCACGCGGTCTTCAACACGCATCACTCCGAGACCGGCATGCTGCGCTACATGCGCGCGCTGTCCGACAAAGATCTTGCGCTCGATCGCTCGATGATCCCGCTGGGCAGCTGCACAATGAAGCTCAACGCCACGAGCGAGATGATCCCCGTCACGTGGCCCGAGTTCGCGAACATTCACCCGTTCGCACCCGCGGACCAGCAGCAAGGCTATGCGGAGCTCGATGCGCAGTTGCGCGAATGGCTTTGCCAGGCCACGGGTTATGCGGGCATCAGCCTGCAACCCAATGCAGGCTCGCAAGGCGAATACGCGGGCCTGCTTGCGATACAAGCTTGGCACGCAAGCCGCGGTGACGCGCATCGCGATGTGTGCCTGATCCCGTCTTCCGCGCACGGCACCAATCCCGCGAGTGCGCAGATGGCCGGCCTGCACGTCGTGGTGACGGCGTGCGACGCCAACGGCAATGTCGACCTTGCCGACCTGCGCGCCAAGTGCGAAGAGCACAAAGACAAGCTCTCGTGCGTGATGATCACGTATCCCAGCACGCACGGCGTGTTCGAGATGCAAGTCAAGGAGCTGTGCCAGATGGTGCACGACCACGGCGGACGCGTATATGTCGATGGCGCGAACATGAACGCGCTTGTCGGCGTCGCGGCGCCGGGTGAATTCGGTGGCGACGTGAGCCACCTCAATTTGCACAAGACCTTCTGCATTCCGCACGGCGGCGGCGGCCCGGGCGTGGGGCCGGTGTGTGTGGTGGAAGATCTCGTGCCGTTCCTGCCCGGGCATGAATCGGGCGGCATCAAGGGTCACGTGGTTGGCGCTGTGTCGGCTGCGCCGCTTGGCAACGCCGCCGTGCTGCCGATCAGCTGGATGTATTGCCGCATGATGGGCGCCGATGGCCTGAAGCTCGCGACGGAGACGGCGATCCTCTCGGCCAACTACATCAGCGCACGTTTGCGCGACCACTACCCCACCCTCTACGCCAGCGAAAACGGCCATGTCGCGCACGAATGCATCCTCGACCTGCGCAGCCTCAAGGAGACAAGCGGCGTGATGGCCGAAGACGTTGCCAAGCGCCTGATCGACTATGGCTTTCACGCGCCGACGCTGTCGTTCCCCGTGGCGAACACGCTGATGGTCGAGCCGACGGAGAGCGAAACGCTCGAAGAGATCGACCGCTTCATCGGCGCGATGATCGCGATCCGCGAAGAGATCCGCAAGATCGAGCGCGGCGAATGGCCGCAGGACGACAACCCGCTGAAGAACGCGCCGCACACCGCTGCAGCGCTGCTCAAGGGCGAATGGAAGCACGCGTATTCACGCGAAGCCGGCGCGGCCGTGCTGGATGAACGCCGCCACGCGAAATATTGGCCGCCGATTGGCCGCGTGGACAACGTGTACGGCGACCGCAACCTGTTCTGCAGCTGCGTGCCGTTGTCTTCTTACGAAGACTGAACTACGCGGGAGATGCTTCGCCCGCGATCTGCCGCAGCGCCTGCGCGAACACCTCGGGCGGCTGGCCGCCCTGGATGAGATGGCGGTCGTTCACGATCACCGCCGGCACCGCATGGATGCCGTGCGATAGATAGAACTGTTCGCGCTCGCGCACTTCGCTTTCGAACTCATCGCTAGCGAGAATCGCGCGGGCCCGCGCTTCGTCGAGGCCCGCAGACTTCGCGCAATCCACGAGCACCTGCACGTCCGCCGGGCTTTTGCCATCGGTGAAGTAAGCCTTGAAGAGCGCCTTTTTCAGCGCGACTTGCTTCGCGGGGTCTTCAAGCTCCGCCCAGTGCAGCAATCGATGCGCATCGAACGTGTTGTAAATACGGTCGCGCCCTTCCATGCGGAATTCGAAACCAAGCGCTTCACCGCGTGCGCGAATCGCGTCGCGCGCCGCGGTCTGCTGTTCGCGCGTGGAGCCGTATTTCTGCGTAAGGTGTTCCGTGATGTCCTGGCCGGCCGGCGACATGTGCGGGTTCAGCTCGAAAGGCTGGAAGTGCAGCACTGCTTGCGGCGCGCCGGGTTCGGCCAGCGCGCGTTCGAGCGATGCAAGCCCGATCGCGCACCAAGGGCACGACACATCGGAGACAAAATCGATTTTGAGCGGGGCGTTCATGTTCATTTGACCGATGAAGGAATTGCCTTGAGCGGCGGCACCACGTCGCCGTTTTGCGCGCGCTGTCGCAGCACATGATCCATCACGACGAGCGCAAGAAAAGCCTCGGCGATCGGCGTCGCGCGAATGCCGACGCACGGGTCGTGACGGCCTTTGGTCACTACGTCAACCGCATTGCCTTGCACATCCATGCTCTCGCGCGGCGAGATGATCGAGCTGGTCGGCTTGATCGCGATGGACACTTCAAGATCCTGCCCCGTGCTGATGCCGCCCAGCACGCCGCCTGCGTTGTTCGTGAGAAAGCCCTGCGGCGTGGGCGAATCGCCGTGTGTCGTGCCGCGCTGCGTGACGCTTGCGAAGCCCGCGCCGATCTCCACGCCTTTCACGGCGTTGATGCCCATCATTGCGTAGGCAATGTCGGCATCGAGCCTGTCGAAAAGCGGCTCGCCCAAACCCGGCGGCACGTTACCAGCCATCACGCGAATGCGCGCGCCGCACGAATCGCCGGCCTTGCGCAGCGCATCCATGTACGCCTCGACGTGCGACACATCGGCGACCGGCGCGAAGAACGGATTGTTCGCAACGTGGTCCCAGCTTTCGAACGCGATCGCGATGTCGCCCACTTGCTGCATGCAGCCGCGAAACACGGTGCCGTGTTTTTGCGCGAGCCACTTCTTGGCGACGGCGCCCGCGGCAACCATTGGCGCGGTCAATCGCGCCGAAGCGCGCCCGCCGCCACGCGGATCGCGCAGGCCGTATTTCTGAAGATATGTGTAGTCGGCGTGGCCGGGGCGGAAAGTCTGCGCGATTTCCGAATAATCCTTGCTGCGCTGGTCGACGTTGCGAATCATCAGGCAGATCGGCGTGCCGGTCGTCTTGCCTTCGTAAGTGCCCGAGATGATCTCGACTTGATCGGGCTCCTGCCGCTGCGTGACGTGTCGGCTTGTGCCGGGGCGGCGGCGATCGAGGTCGGGCTGGATGTCGGCTTCGGTGAGCGCCATGCCCGGCGGGCAGCCGTCGATCACGCAGCCGATCGCCGGCCCGTGCGATTCGCCGAAGTTGGTGACGGCAAAGAGCTTGCCGAATGTGTTGCCGCTCATGCGGGGATTATCCGTCGGTTGCTATCACCCCGGGCGCTAGCGCTGTCACCCGGGCCCCCACGTTGTCACCCCGGGGCTTGACCCGGGGTCGTCGGCGGTTGGGGGGCTCGCGACGGCCGATATCCGTCAAGGCCTCATACGTCACCGCAGGAAGCTTTCGCTTCCTGTTCCCACCGGCCTTAAAGCTGCCGCGTCTGCACGGTCGAACTCACTACGAGTTGGCCTGCGGACCAACTCTCCGTTCAAACACTCGCCCGTGAGCATGTTCACAAGGCGCAGTCGCACTTTCAGTGCTCCGGCGCTGACGCCGCGGCAGCAACGGCCGGCGGCGGTGG
>Ga0265314_10003187_pt1 | contig 16061 bp, 18 predicted proteins | sample 4126metaG_FD_203106 | JGI IMG/M metagenome (GOLD analysis project Ga0265314, IMG submission 203106) | Rhizosphere microbial communities from Carex aquatilis grown in University of Washington, Seatle, WA, United States - 4-1-26 metaG | ecosystem: Host-associated > Plants > Roots > Rhizosphere >... | reverse complement strand
CCAGCCCCTTCACCACGGTGGCCAGCGCCACAAAGTCGCCCAGCACCCGTCCGCTCTTGCCGCGGATCAGTTCGGCGGCGTCGGGATTGCGCTTCTGCGGCATGATGGAGGAGCCGGTGGTGAAGGCGTCCGACAGCTTCACAAAACCGAAGGCGGGCGTCGACCATTGCACCAGCTCGCCCGCTAGCCGCGACAGATGCAGGGATGCGATGCTGCACGCCGCCAGATATTCCAGGGCGAAGTCGCGGGCGCTGATCGCGTCCATCGAATTGCGCATCGGGCGATGGAAGCCCAGCGCCTGGGCGGTGGCGTCGCGGTCGATTGGAAAAGATGTGCCGGCCAGGGCGGCGGCGCCCAGCGGCGATTCATTCATCCGCTTGCGCGCATCCTCGAAGCGGCCGCGGTCGCGGATGAACATCTCGACATAGGCCAGAAGGTGATGGCCGAACGTCACCGGCTGCGCCGGCTGCATATGGGTGAAGCCGGGCATGATGGTAGCGGCGTGCTTTTCGGCCTGCGCGAACAGCGCCCGCTGCAGCTGGAACAGCGCGGCGTCGGCGCGCTCGCAGGCGGCACGCACCCAGAGGCGGAAATCGGTCACCACCTGGTCGTTGCGCGAGCGCGCGGTGTGCAGCCGCCCCGCCGTTGGGCCGATGATCTCGGCCAGCCGGGATTCGATGTTGAGATGGATGTCTTCCAGTTCACGCTTGAAGACAAACGCGCCCTTCTCGATTTCCTTCTCGATCTGGTCCAGGCCGACCAGGATTGCCTTGGCGTCGTCCTTGGAAATAATGCCTTCGCTGCCCAGCATGCGGACATGCGCTTTCGATCCGGCCAAGTCTTCCTTGGCCAGGCGCTTGTCGAAATCGATGGAGGGGGTAATCTCGGCCATGATTTCGGCCGGGCCGGTGGCGAACCGGCCACCCCACATCTTGTTGCTGCTCATCTCAGGACATCCATCATGACCAAGCTGAAAAACATGTTGCTCGGCCTGGCCGTTCTATATGGGATTGGGGCCTCTGCTGTCCACGCGGCCCCTGCCATGCCCGGGCCGCTGAAGGCGGAAAAGCCCGCCAAAACCGCGCCCGCGCTGGTCTTCACCGACGACAAAGGCGTCCGCCATAGCCTGGCGCAATATCGGGGCCGCTATCTCCTGCTCAACATGTGGGCGACCTGGTGCGCGCCTTGCGTTGCTGAACTGCCGGCCCTTGCCAGGCTCAAGGCGGCGGCGTCCAACATCACCGTGCTGGCGGTGGACCTGACCGGCCGCAAGGAAACCCCGGCCCGGGCCGAGGCCTATCTCAGGGACCATCATGTCGCGGCCCTCGGCGCCAATGTCGACACCCAGTCCATGTTCATGCGCAGCTTCATCGTGGCGGTGATGCCGACCACAGTGCTGATCGATCCCGCCGGCAACGTCGTGGCGCGCGCCGAAGGCCCGGCGGAATGGGCTTCGCCGGCGTCGGTGTCCTATTTCCAGAGTCTGAGATAACTCAGCGCGTCGGAACCGGGTGCTCGCCCCGCCCCGGAGCGGAGGCGAAGCGACAATCAAACAAACTATCGCGTAGGAACAGGATGTTCCCCGCGATAATCGTAGAAGCCACGACCTGTCTTGCGGCCCAGCCAGCCGGCCTCGACATATTTCACCAGCAGCGGGCAGGGTCGGTATTTTGAATCCGCCAGGCCTTCATAGAGCACCTGCATCACCGACAGGCAGGTATCCAGGCCGATAAAGTCGGCCAGTTGCAGCGGCCCCATCGGATGATTGGCGCCCAGCCGCATGGCGGTGTCGATGGCGTCCACGTTGCCGACGCCCTCATAGAGCGTATAGACCGCCTCATTGATCATCGGCAGCAGGATGCGGTTGACGATGAAGGCGGGAAAATCCTCGGCATAGGCCGCGGTCTTGCCGACCTTGCGTACGATCTCCAGCGCCGCCTGGAAGGTGGCGTCGTTGGTGGCGATGCCGCGAATTACCTCGACCAGCTGCATGATCGGCACCGGATTCATGAAATGCAGGCCGATGAATTTCTCTGGCCGGTCGGTCGCCGACGCCAGGCGCGTCACCGAAATTGACGACGTGTTGGTGGCCAGGATGGTGCGGTCCGAGATGCGGGTGCAGAGGTCCTGGAAGATCTTCTTCTTGATCGGCTCGTCCTCGGTCGCCGCCTCGATCACCAGATCCAGGTCCTTGAGGTCGTCCAGCGACTGGGTCGTCCTGATGCGGGCCAGCGCCGGCTTGATCAGCTCTTCGCCGATGGTGCCCTTGGCGGCCTGGCGCTGCATGTTCTTCTCGATGCGGTCCAGCGCCTTGCCCAGCGCCTCCTTGTTCAGATCGTCCAGCGTGACCTGATAGCCCGCCAACGCCAGCACATGCGAAATGCCGGTGCCCATCTGTCCAGCGCCGATGACGCCGATCTTTTCCACTATCATTGTTCTTACGCTTTCTGTCCTAGCCCACGCTTCTCAAGTTCGTCGTTCAATTCGGGGATCGCCTTGAAAAGGTCCTCCACCAGGCCGAAATCGGCGACCTGGAAGATCGGCGCCTCCGGATCCTTGTTGATGGCGGCGATCACCCGGGAATCCTTCATCCCCGCCAGATGCTGGATGGCGCCGGAAATGCCGATGGCGAGATAAAGCTCCGGCGCCACCGCCTTGCCGGTCTGGCCGACCTGGAAATCATTGGGGACATAGCCGGCGTCCACAGCGGCGCGGCTGGCGCCCACCGCCGCACCCAGCCGGTCGGCGATCTTGTCCAAGAGATGAAAATTCTCGGCGCTGCCCAGGCCGCGGCCACCGGAAATCACGATCTTCGCTGACGTCAGTTCGGGCCGTTCGGATTTGGAGAGATTTTCTCCAACGAAGCTGGAAAGGCCCGGATCGGCGGCGGCAGCGATTTTCTCCACTGCCGCGCCGCCGCCACTCGCCGCCGGCTTGAAGGCGGTGGTGCGGACGGTGATGATTTTCTTGCCGGCCGGCACCTGCAATGTCTCGACGGCGTTGCCGGCAAAGATGGGGCGCTCGAAGGTGTCGGGGGCGATCACGGCGATGATTTCCGATATCTGCGGCACATCCAGCTTCGCTGCCACGCGCGGCAGATAGTTCTTCCCGCTGGTGGTGGCGGGGGCGAGGATGGCGTCATAGGGCGCCGCGATGGAGAGGATCAGTGTCTCCATCGTCTCGGCCAGCTGCTTGGCATAAAGCGGGTTGTCGGCCAGCAGCACTTTCTCGACGCCGGCGATCTTCGCCGCCGCATCCGCCACGGCGGCGCAATTCTCGCCCGCCACCAGCACATGCACGGGGGCGGAGATGGCGGCGGCGGCCGTCACGGTGCGCGCGGTGGCCTCGTTCAGTGTCTTGTTGTCGTGCTCGGCAATGACGAGAGCGCTCATTTCAGCACGCCCGCTTCGACCAGCTTGTCCACCAGTTCGCTCACGGTCTTCACTTTCACACCGGCGGCACGGGTCTTGGGCTCGGCAACCTTCAGCACCTTGAAGCGCGGGCTGATATCGACGCCCAGCTCGGCAGGGGTCTTTTCGGCGATGGGCTTCTTCTTCGCCTTCATGATGTTGGGCAGCGAGGCGTAACGCGGCTGATTGAGACGCAGATCGGTGGTGACCACGGCCGGCAATTTCACCGCGACGGTCTGCAGGCCGCCATCAATCTCGCGCGCGACTTTCGCGGTGCCGTCACCTAGTTCCAGACTGTGGGCGAAGGTGGCCTGGCCCCAGCCCAGCAGCGCCGCCAGCATCTGGCCGGTCTGATTGGCGTCGCTGTCGATAGCCTGCTTGCCGCAGAGCACCAGGCCGGGTTTCTCCTCGCCGCAGATCGCCGCGAGCAGCTTGGCCACCGCCAACGGTTCTATCGGGGCATCGGCCTTCACCAGGATGCCGCGGTCGCCACCCATGGCCAGCGCGGTGCGGATAGTGTCCTGCGCCTGGGATGGGCCGATAGAGACGATGACGATTTCGCTCGCCTTGCCGCTTTCCTTCAGCTTCACCGCCGCTTCCACGGCGATCTCGTCAAAGGGGTTCATGGACATTTTGACATTGGCGAGGTTCACGCCGCTCTGGTCGGCCTTCACCCGGACCTTCACATTGAAGTCGACCACCCGTTTGACGGGCACCAAGACCTTCATGACGTTGCCAATTCCCCGCGGCCCAGACTTCGACAGTTTTCTGGGCCGATTTTCTGGGCCGGTTTTTGTGCGGCGCAAAAACTAGGCTTTGGTCACCCTTCCGTCAACGAAGCCGCCTGAGCGCCGGAAACTGTCATCCTCTGCGTCAAAAGGCCGCTGCAAAGGCCGAAAACCGGCCAAACCGGGGCGCAAGCGCGGGGCGAGGGTCCACGTTGATGCAGCCACAGGTCGTGTTAACAATATGCCGGGGTTGGGCGATGTTGCTTTCGGAGAGTGGCTTCGAGCTGGTGGAGCATCTGGCGCGGCAGACGGAGATTCCGTCCCTGCTGGCGTCCTTTCAGCGTTTGGTCCTGGCCCATGGCATGGACAGTTTCTGGATCGGCGACCCCTCGCATCCTGAGGTGCAACGCGACGACCGCCGTTGGGGCGCGACCTGGCCGGTCTTCTGGTACCGCCGCTATATCGAGCAGGACCATCTGGCCCATGATCCCGTCATCGCCCGGCTCAACCACTCGCCTGCGCCCTTCCGCTGGTCTGACACTTATGCCGGTGCCAGCTGCAAGGGCCGGCGGGTGCTGGAAGAAGCGGCTGAGTTCGGCCTGACGGACGGACTGGCGCTGGCGGTCCAGGGCGAAAGCGCGCTGGGCGCGGTCTCCATCGCCGCGCGGCATTTTGAATTGTCGCCGAGCCAGCAGGCGGGCCTGCAACTCGCCGCCTATTATCTGCATGGGCGGGTCGCGGCCTTGCGCGCCCGCAGCCCGCGGCGGCCAAAGTCCAGTCTGACCCCGCGCGAGCGCGAATGCCTGAAATGGGTGGCCGCGGGCAAGACCGACTGGGAGATTGCCCAAATTCTCCACATCTCCGAACAGACCGCGCACAGCTATGTCCAGAATGCGCTGGTCAAGCTGGGCGCACGCACCCGGGCACAGGCCGTGGCGATGGCGCTGGTCTCCTCCCAGCTCGCGCAGTGAGCGCGCGGCCGCGCAAAAGCTTGTTTCCAGTGCGCGACGCACCATATTGTCGCCGCGAACCCCGGTGCACCGGACTGGCAAGGTGCGCTGGAGCAAGAAGAAGAACATGACCGAAGGGGAAAAGGCCTTTCTCCGCCCCGCCGCCAGCGCGGAGGCGCGGGCCGAGGTGGTGGAAGAGTTCTCTCGCGTCGCGCGGGTGGTGGAAGACCGCGACCAGTTGCGCCAGGCTTTCGGCGCCGCGGTGCAGACGCTGGGCTTCGACCATTTCGCCCTGCAAGGCCAAGGCGCGCGGCTTCTGCTCGCTGACCTTCCGGCCAACTGGATTTTCCGCCCCGACCCCGAGCGCGACATCGTCTTCGCCGCGGCCGCCCGCTCGCTCTCGCCTTTTCTCTGGTCGGACATTCCCCGCCTCACACCACTCTCGGCCGCTGATGCGCGGGCGGTCGAAGGGGCGCCGCCCGGCTTCGCCGTGCCGCTGCACGGCTCGCCCTTCTCTTCGGGATTGGCGTCCCCGCCGGGTCTGGCGGAGGCGCGCGGCTTTGCCGGCTGCTGCTCCTTCCTGATGCGCCGGGGCGCCGGCCTGCCGGCGGAAAGCTTCGCCGCCGCCCATTATCTCGCTGCCCTGGCGCTTGAGGCGGTGGCTCGGGTGGAGCGGGTTCAACCCGCGCGCCCCCGCCTGACGCCGCGCCAGCGCGACTGCATGGTGCTGGCGGCGCAGGGCAAGAGCGACTGGGAGATCGGCCGGCTGCTGGGCATCAGCGAATCCACCGTGCACAAGCATATCGAGGACGCGAAACGGCGTTTCGGAGTTTCGACGCGTATTCAGCTTGTTGTACGAGGTCTCGCCGAGGCGAGACTGAGTTTCTCAGACATTCTCGGCGGCAAGTCTTAGTCGGCCGCTAGGCGTTCACCAACTCGACCTGCACCACATCCGTGCGCGCCACCGCGAAGGTGGCGGCGCAGATGCCGAGATAGAATTCCCAGTTGCGCAGGAAATGCTCGTCATGGCCTAGCGCCCTGATGGCGCTTTCCTGTCCCTGCATCTGCAACAGCCATTCGCGCAGGGTGCGGGCATAGTCCTTGCCGAAGCCGAAAGCGCCCGCGAATTTCAGCCCGGCCGCTTCCGCTTCCTCGCGGAAGCGCTGCAGGCTGGGCAGCATGCCGCCAGGGAAGACATAGTGACGGACGAAGTCGCTGCGGGTGCGATAGCCGGGAAAATACTCGTCCTGAATGGTGATGGTCTGGATGATGGCGCGGCCGCCGCGCTTCAGCCGCTGCGCCAGGGCCTGGAAATAGGCCGGCCAATAATGCTCACCCACCGCCTCAAACATCTCGATGGAGACGATATTGTCGAAACTGCCTTTGGCGTGGCGATAGTCCTGCAGTCTTATCTCGGCGGGGCTGTTCTTCAGCCGCTCGGTGGCGAAGTCGTGCTGAGCGGGTGAAATGGTCAGCCCCGTGACCCTGTGGCCATCGGCACCGGCGCGCTCGGCGAAGCCGCCCCAGCCGCAGCCGATCTCCAGCACGTCGGCCTTCTTTTCGGTGAATTTGGAAAGGATGCGCTCATACTTGTTCTGCTGGGCGCGATAGAGCTCGTCAGTGCCGGCATAGAGCGCCGAGGAATAGGTCATGCTCCGGTCCAGCCAGAGCGAATAGAAATCGTTGCCGACGTCGTAATGGGCCTTGATGTTGCGGGAGGAGCCGGCGACGGAATTGCGCCGCACCAGCGCGTTGTTGAGGACGAAGCCGAGGCGGTTGACGAAATTGCCGTCGGAGAAGTTCGCGAAATGATCGAGGTTGAGCAGGAACAGACTGATCAGATTCTCGACATGGTCGGTGGTCCAGCTGCCGGCGATATATTCCTCGCCCAGCCCGATATCGCCGCGCGCCATGATCCGGCGCAGCACCTCCCAGTCCGTGATGGCGAAGCGCGCCCTGGGTCCGGGGTTGACGCCTTTCGCCAGCGTCACCTCGCCATTGGGGGCGATGAATTCAAGCGTGCCGGTATCCAGCCTGCTCAGCGCCTTGCGCCAGGCTTTTTCGACAAGTGAAGCGGGAATCAAGGACATGGCTCCATCCCTGAAAGATGGCAAAAGTCTAGCGCGGGGGCGCAAGCAAGACTAGGCGGGCCAGCGATGCTGCATTGCATCAGCCCAGTGCCCGCGATGCCTCAGTTCTGGGGGCGGGCCTGCAACTGGCCGGCGTTCTGGCTGGCCGTCACCACATTGGTGCCGGCGTCGTAGTGGACGGTGGAGGCATCGAGGGTGACAACCCTTTCGCTGCCCAGCAACGCAATGTCGAGACGGGCAGGCTTGCCGTCGCGCCATTCCACTTTCTGCACCGCGCCGACCGCCTTGCCGTCAGGGTCGGTGACGCGGGCGGTGGCGACACGGTCGGGAGGATCATTCACCTGGCTAAGGGGCAATGGCGCGACAAGCGAAGTGGCCGGCGCCGCATCCGTCCAAGCGCCGCTCGGGGCGGCGCTCAACAGCGCAATTACAAGACCAGCGAGCAGACCACGCATTGTCGTCCTTCCTTGCGAGGTGACGAAGTGAAAACGCATGGCGCGTTGCGGTGTTCCGGGCCATGTTCCCCGCTTGGACGGAAACGGGAACCCAGACGGCAAAGGCGGGTTTTCTGGTCATGGAGCGAAAGGATTTTTGATGGGAACGATACTGATCATCGTGCTGCTGCTGCTGCTTTTGGGCGCCTGGCCGTCATGGCCCCATAGCCGCAGCTGGGGCTATTACCCGTCCGGCACGTTAGGTCTTGTGCTGGTAATCGTCCTGGTCCTTGCCCTGATGGGGCGGCTCTGATGGATGGAGGAAGTCATGGTTATTGACGAACCCAAAGTCACGCTGACAGCCGAAGAGGCCCGCCAGGGCAAGGAGCTGGGGGTAATGCGTTATGTGCTGTACATCAGTCTGGCGCTGGCGGTGCTGGCCGGCGTGATCATCTATTCGTTCTTCAGGCTTTGAAGCAGGCCCCGGCGCTTATTCCTGGCGGGAAAGCCGCCAAGCCGGTTCTTGGCGTGGCCTGACGCCTTGACTTGAGGCGGCGGCCCCGGCCATGGAACCGGCATGGCCGGGCCAGAGCTTTCCGTCATCGTTCCCACCTACAAGGAGCGCGGCAATGTCGCCGAACTGGCGCGCCGCCTCGACGCCGCCTTGGGCGGCATCGCCTGGGAAGCGATCTATGTCGACGACAATTCGCCCGACGGCACGGCCGAGGCGGTCAAGCAGATCGCCGCCCGCGATCCGCGCATCCGCTGCCTGAGGCGGGTGGGGCGGCGCGGCTTGGCGGGCGCCTGCGTCGAAGGCATTCTCTCTTCCGCTGCGCCCTTTGTGGCGGTGATCGACGCCGACCTGCAGCATGACGAAAAAGTGCTGCCCCTGATGCTGGCCCGGCTCAAGGCGGGCGAAGCCGACCTGATCGCCGGCACCCGCTATGGCGGCGGCGGCAGCGCCGCCGGCCTTTCCCACGGGCGCGGTTTTATCTCCCGCCTGGCCACGGCGATGACAAGAAAGCTGGTTGGACCTGCGCTTTCCGATCCCATGTCCGGCTTCTTTATGATGCGCCGCGACCGCTTTGACGTCATCGCGCCGCGCCTTTCGCCCCAGGGCTTCAAAATCCTGCTCGACATCGCCGGCAATGGCCGATTGCGGATCGCCGAGCAGCCCTATGTCTTCGGCGAGCGCTTCGCCGGCGAATCCAAGTTCAGCGCCCAGATCGGACTGGAATTTCTCGGCCTGCTGGTCGGCAAGGCGACCGGCGATGTGATCGATCCGCGCTTCGCCTTCTTCGCCATGGTCGGCGGCATCGGCCTGGTGGTGCATCTGCTGGTGCTGGGGGCGGCGTTGTCGGCCCCGCTTGATTTCCCCTCCGCCCAGATCATCGCCACCCTGGTGGCCATGACCAGCAACTTCCTGCTCAACAACGAGATCACCTATCGCGACCGGCGCCTCAAGGGCATGGCCGCGCTCAAGGGCTTTGTGCTGTTCTGCCTTTTCGCCTCGGTGGGCGCCTTCGCCAATATCGACCTGGCGGAATGGATCTATAGCGGCGCCTCGGTGTGGTGGGCGGCGGGCGCGGCGGGCGCAGTGATGAGCGCCTTGTGGAATTACGCCATGTCCACCCTATTTGTCTGGCGCGCGCGGTGAGTCGACAGAACGCCTTCATTGTGGTGGGCGTCTTGCTGGTATGGCGCATCGTCATGGCCGCGATCCTGCCGCTCTCGGCGGACGAGGCCTATTACCTGCTGTGGTCGCATCATCTTGCGGCCGGTTATTTCGACCATCCGCCCGCCATTGCTTTCCTGATCCGCGCTGGCACGCTGATCTTCGGCGACACGCCGCTGGGCGTGCGGGCGATGGGCCTGCCGCTGTCGCTGCTGACGACCTGGTTCGTCTGGCAGACCGCAGAGATGCTGCTGAAAGATGACAGCAAGGCGGCGCTGGCTGCGGTACTGTTCAACTTCACCCTGATGGCCAATTTCGAATTGCTGGCGGCGACGCCCGACATGCCATCCATCGCCACTGTGGCTGCGTTTCTTTGGGCCATTGCCAAGGTGCAGGCGCGCGGCGAAGGCCATTGGTGGCTGGCGGCGGGCGCGTTCGCCGGCCTGTCGCTGTTGTCGAAATATTCCATGCTGTTTGTCGGCCTGGGGACAGTGGTGTGGCTGCTGGCCGACACGCGCGGCCGTGCGTGGCTCAAAACGCCATGGCCCTGGCTGGGAGGCTTGCTGGCGCTGGCGATCTTCTCTTCCAACCTGATCTGGCAGGCAGAGCATGGCTGGATCACCTTCGCCTTCCAGTTCGGCCGCGCCGCCCATGGTGCCCTGACCTGGCGCTATCTCGCGGAGTTCGCCGGCGCGCAACTGGGACTGATGACGCCGCTGATCCTGGTGCTGGCGGCGGCCGGTTTCTGGCGCGCGCGCCGTCCCGGCGGCGATATTTTTCCGCTGTTCGTGATCGTGGCGGTGGCGCTGCTCTATTTTCTCCAGCATGCGCTGCATGACCGCGTTCAGGGCAACTGGCCGTGCTTTCTTGCTCCGGCGCTGGCCATCTTCGCCGCCGATGCCTTCGGACGCCCGCGCTGGCTTTCACTGACGGCTGCGCCGCTCGCTGGTGTGATGCTGCTGGCGCTTTACCTGCAGGCGGCGCTGGGCATTTTCCCGCTGAAGAACGATCCGGTGGCGCGGCTGCTGGCGCGTGGCTTTCCGGCAGCGGCGGCGAGCCTGGCGCAGTCGGCGCCTGGCGGCACGATCGTCACCACCGATTACGAAACCACCGCCCTGCTGCGCTACTGGCGGCCAGACATGAAAGTGGTCCAGCTCAACGAGCCCTGGCGCTATGACTGGGCCCCCGCTCCGTCCGCCGCCTGGTTCAGGGGGCAGACGGTTTATTTCGTGGAGACGCGACGCGACCGGACGGATCTGGTGAAGAAGCTGTTTGCCGAAATGACCGGCGCCGTCGTCCATCCCGGCGGCTATCAGAGCGCCATGGTGGAAGATCCGGCGCAGTCCGCGCCCGGAAAGGTTCCCTGAATGCAAAAAAGCCGCCTTGCGGCGGCTTTTAAGAATGAGCGGACACCCGAAGCGGGCTGTCGAAGGGGCTGGGGGCGTTCCGGATCGGACGTCCGCTCGCTCAAGAAAACCACCGGCCCGTACTTTCGTTCCGGCCAGCCAAAAGTTTTTTGGTTTTTCTCGCGGCGCCGGTTTTCCCGACGGAGGTCAGTCCTTGGCCCGCGCCTTTTTGCGCCTGAGCAGCATTTCGGCGACCCCGGCCAGGCCGGCGCTCAGCACTGCCGCCCAAGGCACATCCCTGGCCAACCCTCCCAGCAGCATACCCAGGAAGGCGCCCGGCGGCGGCGGCGGGGGCGGCCGGCGCGGTTTGTTGAACAGCGCCATCAGCCCCACCACCAGCAGCGCCAGCACCAGCATGACCGCGCCGGTCACGGCATAGGCGCCGGCAGCGCCAAAATGGACAACAAGGGCGGAAGCCAGGGCGATGCCCAGAAGGCCGATGCCAAAAAAGACCAACGCCGCGGCAGCGGCGAGAAGCAGGGCCTTGGCGCTGAGGCGCGCAAACATGCCGGACGACTCCGTTCAACCGGGAGAGTTTAGGGAAGCAAGCCTTATCAGACCTTTAGCCCGGCCGCAAAAAAAGCGCTCAGGAACGGCGCAGGAAGATCGCGCCCAGAAAGGCGCCGATGCCGCCGGCGATCAGCAGCGAGGTCAGGGGCCGCTCCCGGACCTGGCCGCGCAGCTCCTCGGCATTGTCCTCGGCCCATTCCTGGGCTTCCTCCGAATATTCGCTGGCTTTGACCTTGGCCTGGCGTGCGGCCTCCTCGGCCAGCCGCATGGCGCGGTCGGCCAATTCCTCGGCTTGGCGCATGGCCAGCGACGCCCGGTCCGAGGCGGCATTGCTGACATCGCCATAAAGGCCCTTGAGGTCGCCCTGCAGCGCCTCGAAATCCTCGCGCAAGGCGGAAAGCCGCGTGTCGATGCTGCTGCTGGGGGTGGCCTTGGTCTTCGCCGCCATGTCAAACGCTCCTGAAATGCCCGGATGCTACCAAGGCACGATACTAACGGATTATGCCGCCTGTTTGGCAGCGGGGTGGAAGAACAAAGCCTGGCCCACGGTCGCCTGCACCGTCTCGGGCAGGAAGGGCTTGGCGATCAGGTAGGTGGGCTCCGGCCGCTCGCCGGTAAGCAGCTTTTCCGGGTAGGCGGTGATGAAAATCACCGGAATGTCGAAGCTGGCCAGGATTTCGCTCACCGCGTCGATGCCGGAGCCGCCTTCGCCCAGATTGATGTCGGCCAGTACCAGGCCGGGGCGCTCGGAATGGGCCTTGGCCACCGCTTCGGCACGGCTGGAGGCGATCGCCACCACCCGGTGGCCCAGTTCGGTGACCAGATTTTCCAGGTCGAGGGCAATGATCGGCTCATCCTCGATGATCAGCACCTTGCTGGCGAGCTGGCTGTCGATGGTCTTCTGGGCGCCCAGAATGGCGGTCTCCACCTCCTCAGGCGTCTCGTCCAGGATGAAGGCGGCTTCCTCCAGGCTGAAGGCCTCGACCGCCGTCAGCAGCAGGGAGGCGCGCTTGGAGGCGGAAAGGCTGCGCAGGCGGGTTTCGGGGGTTCGGCCCGCGCCGACACCTTCGATTTCATCGCCGCCGTCATAGTGTTCGGCTCCGGACTGCCAGATGGCGTGGAAGAGGTGATACAGCCCGACCCGGGGCGGCACCCCCTCCAACAGGCTCTGATCCCCGGCCAAAAGCGCGGTCAAAGCAGCCCGCACATGGGCGTCGCCGCTGGCCTGGGAGCCGGTTAAGGCCCTGGCATACCTGCGCAAATAGGGAAGATGCGGCGCCAGATTCTGCGACAGGCTCATATGAAAAGGCTCCTTCGTCCCAACAAAAGCTCAGCAAGGGAACTTGCGCCAGTCTAAAAAGTTCCATTGGCACAGGAACCTTCAGGTGGGGCAGGCGTTGGAACCTGCGGGCAGACGAGGTTGGGGCGGAAAACGGGTTTAGACCGCACCAGGATTGGCTTGCCGGATATGACACAGCAATGGGAAGCAACGGTGTCGGACGAGGAAAAGCCTAACGAGAAGGCACGTGCCATCAGGGCGCGCCAGCGCGCCATCGGGCGTGAGCTCAGGCGCATGTATGACGATGTGGCGCAGGAGCCGGTGCCGGATGATTTCATGGATCTGCTGCGGCAGATCGATCAAGCCAACGCCGCGGGGAAAAAGTCGTGATGCCCGCTCCCGGCCCCGTACCCCAGACCGGCAAGTCCGACGCGCCGGATTTCAAGGCCGAGCTGTTGTCGCTGGTGCCTTTCCTGCGCGCCTTCGCCCGTTCGCTCACCGGCAATCCCGAGGCTGCGGATGACCTGGCCCAGGAGACGCTGGTGAAGGCCTGGCAGAACAGGTCCTCCTTCATCCCCGGCACCAATCTCAAGGCCTGGCTTTTCACCATCCTGCGCAACCAGTTCTATTCCGACCGCCGCCGCGCCGGGCGCCAGGCGCCCTGGGACCAGGAAGCGGCCGAGGCCATTCCCGGTGCTTCGGGCGGCCAGTTCCATGCCGCGGACCTTTCCGACACGGTGCGGGCGCTGCGCCGTCTTTCCGACGAACAGCGCGAGGCGCTGATCCTGGTGGGAGCGGGCGGCTTTTCCTATGAGGATGCCGCCGCCATCTGCAAATGCGCCATCGGCACGGTCAAAAGCCGGGTGGCGCGCGCCCGCAAGACTTTGATAGATATTCTGGACGGCGGCGAGAGGCTGGACGACACGGCGCGGCCCGCCGAGGGAGATGCCGCTCGTGAAATCATGGCCCAGCTTGACAGGCTCAGCCCGGGACAGCCCCCCAAGAAACGCGGCGACTAGCCTCGAACCGGGCTGGTCGCTCCGGCGCCGCTTCCAGCTGATCATCACCATCGCGCTTCTGCCCATCGCCATGGTCAGCATCTTCCAGGGCGTTGCCCGGGCGCGGCTCGACGTCGCCACGGCGCGCGAGCGCCTGATCGAGTCGGCGCGGGCCACGGCGGCAAGCGACGAGAATCTGATCGCCTCGGCGGAGCAAATCCTGCGCGCCGTCGCCAGTCTGCCCGCTGTCCGCGACATGAACAGCGATTGCGACGCCATCCTGGCTGACACGCTGGTCGGGGTGCGCTATTTCTCCAATCTCAGCCGCATTGACGCCAATGGGCAGGTGGCGTGCTCGGCCATGCCGCTGGCCAAGGGCCTGAGCGTTTCGGACATGGACATCTTCGAGCGGGCACGCAAAAGCGGCGGCCTGACCGTCTCCGGCGAGATCAAGAGCCGCGCCACCGGACAGAATGTCATCGGCGCGTTGTTGCCGCTGCATAAACCCGATTCCAGCTTCAACGGCGCCGTCGGCATCGCCCTGGATATACCCTGGATCGATTATATGCTGCGCGCCAGCGCTCTGCCCAAGGGCGCGGTGGTGGCGGTCTATGACCGCGACGGCAAGGTGTTGGCCGCCAACGACATGAACGTCGCCCGTCTGATCGCCGCCGCCGAGAAGGCGAACGGCTTTTCCAACGGAGTCTCACGCGACGTTGACGATGGGCAGCAGAATTCCTGGCACTATGCCACTGCCGCGCTCAGCGGCAATTCCATCTTCCTGGCCTATTCCATGGAAGCCAGCCGCCTCTTCGGCCAGACCTATCTGCATGTCGGGCTGGATTTCTTCATGCCCGTCGTCTCCATCGCCCTGGCCTGGGCGGCGATCTGGTGGTTCACCGACCGCCAGGTGACGCAATGGATCTTCTATCTGCGCCGCTTCGCCGCTGCCTATCGCAGCGGCCATTACGCCCTGCGCCCCGATCTGTCCGAGGCGCCCTCCGAGTTCCGATTGCTGGGCAGCGCCTTCAGCGAAATGGCGGAAGGCATCGAAAGCCGCGACCGCCGCCTGCATGAAGCGGTGGAGATGAAGACCACCCTGATCAAGGAAATCCACCACCGGGTGAAGAACAATCTGCAGATCGTGATGAGCCTGCTCTCGATCCAGGCGGGTCAGGTGAAGGACCTCACCGCCCGCGATGCCCTGATGCAGGCCCAGACCCGCATCAATGCTCTGGCGCTGGTGCACCGCATCCTCAACGAGCTGGAGGACCAGAGCACCCTCGACCTCAGGCATCTGCTGGAGGAATTGTGCCGCCAGATCGGCGAAGGCATGGGGGCGGACAAGGTCCGGGTCGAGGTTGACGTTCCCTCCAAGACGGTGACGGGCAGCGTCGCCGTGGCGCTGGCGCTGTTCACCGTCGAGGTCCTGACCAACATCTTCAAGTATGCCTTCCCGGCTGGCGGGCAGGGCGTCATCCGGGTGACGATGACGGCGCTGGAGGGCGGGCGGCTGCGCCTGGCCATTGCCGACAATGGCGTCGGCTTTACCGGTGGTGCGCCATCCGGCAGCGTCGGCACGCGCCTGATCAAGACCTTCGGCCAGCAATTGGGCGGGGTCTCCCAGGTGCGCTCGATAGAGGGAGAAGGGACTGTGGTGGAGCTTGTTTTCCCCGATCCGGACCTGACGGCAGGCGCGGCCAGCGTATAGCCGCCCCTCTTTATTCTGGGCAAAGCAGTTTTTTCCTTCACTCTCAGTCATTATAGCTCCCGGCGGGAATCAGGGCTGAGGAACGGGCATGGCCGATACTTTCGACGTCATAGTGATTGGCGGCGGCCCCGGCGGCTACAACACCGCCATCCGGGCCGGCCAGCTGGGCCTTTCCGCGGCCTGCATCGACAAGCGCGGCTCCTTCGGGGGCACCTGCCTGAACATCGGCTGCATCCCTTCCAAGGCGCTGCTGCATGCCTCCGAGCGCTTCCATGAAGCGCAGAGCGATTTCGCCGGTCTGGGGATCAAGGCGACGGTCGAACTCGACCTCCCTGCCATGATGGCCAGGAAGGACAAGGTGGTGGGCGAACTCACCAAGGGCGTCGAGTATCTGTTCAAGAAGAACAAGGTGGAGGGCATTGTCGGCGAGGCCAGGATCGCCGGCCCCGGCAAGGTCGAGGTCAAGGGCAAGGATGGCGTCCGCACCCTGACGGCCAAGAATATCGTCATCGCCACCGGCTCGGATGTGGCGAAACTGCCGGGCATCACCATTGACGAGAAGCAGATCGTTTCCTCCACCGGCGCCATCGCGCTGAAGGAAGTGCCCAAGCGGCTGCTGGTGGTTGGCGCCGGCGTGATCGGGCTGGAGCTGGGCTCAGTGTGGCGGCGGCTGGGCAGCGAAGTGACGGTGGTGGAATTCCTCGACCGCATCACCCCGGGCATGGACGGCGAAATCGGCAAGGCCTTCCAGCGCATCCTTTCCAAGCAGGGCTTTGCCTTCCAGCTTTCCACCAAGGTGGTGGGCGTGGAGAAAGCCAAGACCGGCCTCAAGGTGACGGTCGAGCCAGCGGCGGGCGGCGAGCGCAGCGT
>Ga0265314_10003186_pt1 | contig 16064 bp, 9 predicted proteins | sample 4126metaG_FD_203106 | JGI IMG/M metagenome (GOLD analysis project Ga0265314, IMG submission 203106) | Rhizosphere microbial communities from Carex aquatilis grown in University of Washington, Seatle, WA, United States - 4-1-26 metaG | ecosystem: Host-associated > Plants > Roots > Rhizosphere >... | reverse complement strand
GATCACTTCTATGTCCTCTCAAGCACCACAGACGCGTTCGGCAATCCAGTGCAGCAGGTGATCGACCAGAACCTGAAGACCTTGACGTCGACCGTGGTCGCCGAAGGCGGCGGAATCAAGAACTTCCTTCAGGACAAGAAGCTGGGCTACATCGATCCGCAGAAAAAGGCGCGCGAACTTCCGCAGGTCTGGAATTACAACGTCGCCAGCAAGCGCAAGCGCGACGATCCGCGCATGTCGGGGCCGGTCACCATCCAGCAGCAGTTGCCGTGGGGGCCGCAGTTGAGCGTGACGATGACCGAGGCGTATCACGACAAGCCCTACGACAAGTTCGGCCACACCTGGAACCGCCCGTGGTACAGCAACTTCAGTGCGACGTTGTTCCTGCCGCTGCCGGGCACGAAAAACTTTGGCCCATACGCTCCGCAGGATGTTTCTCTCAAGCTGGCGAAACTGACTGAAAAACAGTCTCTCTACGATTTGAAATCGATCATCAACAACACGCTGCTGGCCTCCGACCTGCGCTACCTCGGGCTGGTCAACGCGTACAAAAATCTCGAAGCCGTGGCAAACAACCGCAAGACGCTTGAAACGCTGGCCCAGAAAACCGGCGAACTGCTCGAGAAACAGCGTTCGACGCAATTTGGCAAAGACCAGATCGATTCCGAAGTGCTGCGCGTGCGCGTCACCGAGGAGCAGGCGTGGGCCGCTTACGTCGCCGCCTCGAACAGCCTGGTGGACCTGCTCGCGCTGGATCCCACAACCATTCTGATTCCGGTGGGCTACTCCAACGCGGTCAACGAACACCCGGCGTATAAAGCGGACGAAGCAGTGAAGATCGCGCTGGAACACCGTTTTGAATTGAAGAGCGCCAGCACCGCGGTCCGTGCGGCCGAAGTCACCCTGCGCTTCTTCAAGCAGCAGTCGCGCCCCGACATCAGCGTCACCGGCTCGGGCACGTGGGACCAGGTCCAGACGCCTGACAGCTCGCGTGCGCGCGGTGAAACCGGCATCGGCTACATCAACGCGCAGCAGTCGATTCTGAACACGTTCAACTCGGACACCCTCTTCGAGTCCTACACGTTCGTATTCCGCCGCCAGTTCAGCAACCGCGCCGAGCACGCGCGTGTCGCCCGCGCAGGCTTTGTGTTGGAACAGCAGCAGATGACCCGTCAGATCACCGAGGACAGCATCGTTCGCGACGTCAACGACGCGCTGGCCAGCCTGTCCACGGCGCAGGCGCGGGTGGAAGCGGCGCGAGTGCGCACGGAATCGGCGCGCAAGGCCTACGACCTGACGCTCGACCAGCAGGCCGCCGGACGCATCACCGAGTTTGAAATTGTGTCCAAGAATCAGGAGCGCCTCGACGCCGAGTTCGGATACAACGCGGCGCTGGTCAGCTACAAGGCCGCGGAGACGCAGTTGATGTTCGCGCAGGGCACGCTGCCCAGCGAATACGCGGAACGGACCGCCCCGAACGAGTTCAATCGGTACCGGCTGGGCCTGCTCAAAGCCAGCAATGCATTGCAGTTCTTTGGCGATGGAAAGGACAAGGACGCTAAATGAGTCGGACTAAAGCGCTCTTAACTCTGCTCTTGTCGGTCGGAGCGGCCTGGCTCGCGCCGGTTTTTGGCGCGGACGAGCCCGCACCGCTTTTCGTTGCGCCTGAAAAGGCGAACGATGACGATTTAACGCCGTTGGTCTCGAAGGGCGATCGTAAGGTTCCCGCAAAGAATTCCGCGCCGGCCGCGGAGAAGCGTTCCGACGTGATCGAACAGCCGGCCGTTCGCGTTGAAGAAAAGAAGCCTGTTCCCGAAGCCAAGCCGGTCGTGATCGAAGCGAAGCCCGTCGTCATCGAGGCCAAGCCTGTCGTAATTGAGGCGAAGCCCGTCGTTGAAGAAAAGAAGGCCGCGCCCGAAGTCAAAGCGCCGGTGGCCGTCGAACAGCCTAAAGTCGAAGAGAAAAAACCGGTTGTCGAAGTGAAGCCCGAACCCGCGCCGGAAGTCAAAAAACCGGTCGTGGCGGAACCTGAAGTGAAGAAGCCGGTCGCGCCTGTTGCTGAACCTGAAATCAAGAAGCCCGAAGTTGTCGCGACCCCGGCCACTGAACCGAAGCCGGCCGTTGCGGCTGAGCAGAAGCCGACCGTCGTCGCCGAACCGCCGAAGGAAGTCGCGGCCGAAAAGAAGCCGGAAGCGGCTCCCGCGCCCGAGCCGGCCAACGCTCCGGGCGACAAGAACGGACCGACAACAGTGACGAACGCCGAGCTGGCGCCGCCCCTGCCGGAGAGCGAGCAGAAAATGCTCGATCTGGTTCAGGCCACCATGTCGACCACGACGCGCGGCAATTTCAAAAACAAGAAAACGCAGCGCATCTATGCCGGACAGGCGGTGCTGAAAGGCATCGAGAGAAACCTGACGATTCAGCGCCAGGAAAAACAGGAAGATATTGCCAAGGCGGCGCGCATGGAAGCGCGCGCCGTGTTTGACCCGGTCTTCACGGTGTCATTCAACCACCAGATGTTCTCGCAGAACAACCGCCTTGAAAAGGTGACGAAGTTTCAGCGCGCGGCCGTTCCCGACCTGCGCCCACAGCTGGCGGATCCCAATGCTGGACCCGTGCCGGGAACGTTTGTGGAAGACATCGCGAGCCTCTCGACGCCGAAGATTCCGATCAAAGAAATCCTGTTCGACAAGCCGATCGAGCCGGGCTTCAAGAAACTGGTGGGCATCGAACGCGCTATCGCCAGCGAAGAGAACATCAACGGCCCGAGCCAGACCGAAGCGCCATCGTTCAGCATCCAGGAACAGTTGCCGTGGGGTCCGGTGATTTTCATGACGCTCAGCTCCAAGAAGAACGAGAGCTTCTTCGACGACGGCCCCGATCCGATTCTGGATTTGAAGCTGCAGCAGGCGAAAATTTTGAAGCAGCGCGCGATCGAGAACGATCCGACGCTGACGCCCGACCAGAAAGCCGTCGCGATCAAGGAACTGGCGAACGATCCTGAAATCGCGGCCCTGAAACAGGCCTTCGACCGTTCGGCGCGAAAATTTGCGACGACCGGCCGTCCATGGTCGAGCTCCTTTACTGGCGGCTTAACGACGCCAATTCCGTTCACCAAAGATTGGGGTCCGTATTCTCGCGCCGACCTGGGCATCAAGCTGGCGGACCTCGACAAGGAACGCGCATACTGGGACACCAAGACCGTCGTCAACAACACGCTCGCGCAGATCGATTTCGCATATTGGGACCTGGTGGGAACGATCGAAAACTTGCGCGCGATTACCGAAAACCGCAAACTGCTCGACACGATGTTCGGCGACACCAAGAAGCTGCTCGATCTCAATCGCGCGACGGACTACGACATGCTGCAGGTCAGCGGGCAGCTCAACAGCGTTAAGGAACAGGAAGAGATTGCATGGTCGAGCTTCATCCAGGCGTCGAATGTGCTGACGTTCCTGCTCGACGACGACAAGGATTCCATTTTCCTGCCGGCCGGCTGGTCGAAGGCGCTGGGCGAGCAGTTGAAGTGGAAGCCCGAAGACGCGTTCAAGATCGCGCTGGAAAACCGCCCGGAATTGAAGGCGCAAAAAATTGGCGGCCGCTCGTCGGATGTCCTGCTGCAGTTCGCGAAAAACCAGGTACTCCCGGACCTCAAGTACGGCCTGAATGTCACCTTCAGCCAGAACAACAAGCCCTTCGGTTTCAAGACTTGGTCGCAGTCTCTCGATTCGATGTTCGGCGCGGGCAAGGAAGGCAAGCATATCGTCGAAGTTCCGGTGAAAGGCGTTGGCACTCCGGCGAACATCAGCCAGGTGAAGCAGGTTCAGAAGGCCGACGACACTAACGGCCCCGACAACCGCGTTCACTCGCACACGATTGCGTACAATTGGCCATTCCGCAACCGCGCGGTGAAGGCGAACTTGAAGGATGCCGAAGCCTCGCTCGACCAGCAGAACCTGGTGATCGATCTCACCGAGAACAGCGTCGAACAGGACGTTGGCAACGCAGTCGTCAACACGATGAGCGCCAAGGAACAGAGCGACATCGCCAACGACACGTACAAGCTGTCCGTCTCCGCTTACGACGACGCGATAAAGTTGATGGGTGCCGGGCACATGACCGAGTTTGAGCTTGTCTCGCGTTCGCGCGACCTGCTCTTCGCCGATCTGGCCCGAGTCTCATCCGCCATCACCTTCAAGAAGGCCGAAACGGAACTGCTGCGCGCCGAAGGCATTCTGCCGAACGTGTATCCGGGCCTGCGCTCGATCAACGGCCTGGATGACGTCCGACTGAAAGGCCTGGCCTCGCGCCGCGCGCTGCGCTACTTCCAGCCGATCGACATTGAAACGGCGCCGGCTCAGCCGGAAGCCAATGCCGCCCAGCCCGAAGCGGGCACGGCAAAGGAAGGCGTCGCCCAGGCCAAGAACGACCCGGCCCCGGCTCCAGCCAGCGGGAACTAAGCCATGAAGCTGGGCCTGTTCTCGTTGAGCAGTGACAAGCAGTCCCGTCAGCTTGTTAAAGCGCTGAACGCGGCCAGCCCCGGCAGCACGATTTTTTTCGACCTCTCTCTCGACGACCCCGAACGCAGCGCGATGGACGCCTCGCGCCTGGAATGGAACGGCGTGGATCTCACCACGCTCGACGCTGCGTTTCTTCACGGTTTTTCGTACCTCGACCCGGTGATCCCTTCGGGCGACCTCGACCTCGACTGGAGCGTCTGGCGCGAGGATTACATCGCGCTGCAGATGAAGTATACGTATCTCTACAGCCTGTTTTCGGAGCTCGAGCGTCGTGGCGTCAAAGTGATCAACTCGCCGCAGATGCATCTGCGCGCATTCATGAAGCCGCTGCTGCTTGAGCAGTTGCGCGCCGCGGGGCTTAACATCGCCGCGACGATTACCACCAATGGCATAGACGCCGCGAAAGCCTTTTGCGCAAAAGCGCCGAAAGTGGTCTGGCGTCCGTGCACGGGCCGCGCGTCGTACCAGTTGTTCCTCGACAAGCAGCGCGAGGCGCTGATTTCGACGAAAAAGCCGCCGGTGCTGCTGGCTGAATTGAAAGAAGGCCCGCTGGTTCGCGGCTACTTCTACGATGGCAAGCCAGTGCTGTTCCTGGAGCGTTACGTTCCAGACAACAAGTATGAGGAGACGCTCGAGCAATTCTTCGAGGTCCCTTGCGCCGATCTTCGTGAGCAGGTCGCGCTGGCCGCGCACACTCTGGGCTTCCCGTGGCTACAGATGCTCTTCATTCCGGTCGACGGCAAGGCGTTCATTTACGACGTCGACACCGATCCACTCTGGGAAAGTCTTCCGACCAACTGGCAGCATCAACTGACGGCGCTTTTGGCGGCAAAACTGCTCGGCCAGGACGCCGGCTACGAAGCGCCGCTCACCGTCGCAAGCGGTCCGGACTGCGTCAAGCAGCGCCCGACCATTTTCCTGCGCCGCATGCTGCAGATTCTCTTCGAATTCGAGCAGAGCAAATATTCTTAGGCAGGGGTGTGGGGCAGATATTTCTGTCTGCCGGACTCGAACGGGTTGAACTACCGCCTCGCCGGTTTGACGCCCTTCGACGCTTCAGACACCGACTTCGTATTCGAGTACGTGATCATGTATTTCGCGAGTTCACCGTAGACGGCGCGAACGTTGTCGGGGCCGATCCACATCACGTACGGACCGGGGTTGCAATCGAGATAATAAATCTGCCCGTCCTCGCTGCGGATGACGTCCCACGCCGCGAAATGAAGGCCGAGCGCCCGGTTGGCGCGTGCAATCTGCTTCTCCTCGTCGTCGGAAAGCTGCGTGTACTCGAAACCCTTCGTCCGCGTGCGCGAATCGATTTCGTCATTCAGGATTTTCAACGACAGCACAACCGTGTCGCCGACGACGTGGACGCGCACGGTCTTGCCTTTGATGAATTCCTGCATCGTCACCGGGCACATCGTAAACTCCTCGGTGCGTTCGAGCTGGTCATCGCGCAGGCGCCGCGTTGAGCCGATGCCGATGCCGGGCTTGACGACGACTTCCTTCATTTCGCGCACGAAGGCGATGGCGCGCGCCGGATCGTTGGTCGTCAGCGTGCGCGGAAACGGAAAACCCTGCGCGCGCATTTTTTCGTAGAACTGCGCCTTGGCATTGTGATCGATGTACGTCGTAAACGGGTTGATGACCAGCTTGCCCTGTGCGGCGAGCATCGAGAAAAAGCTGTACGAGAATGCCATGTATTCCTGCTCGCGGACGTAGCGCGTGCGCCATTCAGACTGAAACGTGGCATTCATCACCGGCGGAAGTGCTGGCAGCGTGTTGGGCGCCGTGCCGCGCAGGTACATCGCGTGAATGGTGCTGAAATCTGCGTTGTTCCAGCGCATCGCGCCTTCGCCCATCGACACCGCCGGCGCGCGCTCGTCCAGACCCACGTTCAGCAGCAGCGGCGTGCCGCCGTTTGCTTCGACTTCGCGGCCCAGCGCGAGCAATTGCTTGTCATCGGTCTTGCCAAAAAGTGCGATCGTCGGACGTTCCATGCTCCAAAGAATGCTCCAGCCAATCGATCAAATTTTCGTAAAAGATTCCCAACAGAGATAGCATATCCCGCAAAAAAACACAGGGCATTCCGCGATCGAAATGCCCTGTGAAAGAGTGTCGTTGGATTGGGGCGTTTTACTTCAACGCCTGGATCGTTTTCATATTCGGATAGGACTTTTTCAACGCCTCGGCCTTGGCTGCCTTTTCAGAATCTTTGGCCGCCTCGTAGTCCTTGACTTCCAGCCAGTAGCGGTCCCACGCCAGCATCGTCGGAAGATCGAGATCGATGACTTCCTTCGCATTGTTGTAGAAGCGCTTGCCCAGCACCAGCAGGTCTTTGCTGCGCTCTTTGTATTCGTTTTCAAGGCTGCTTTGCATTGCCTTTAATTCATCCACGTCCTTCTGGGACGGCGCCTCTTCGGCGCGCTTGGGCTCGTTTTGATTGGCGGCGTGGAAGAGCTGGTACTTGATCATCATCCGGCCAAGCGGAAGGGCCGCTTTTTGCTCTGGCGTGCCGTTGGTGTCGAGTTCCGCGAGCTGGCGTTCCGCCTCGGCTTTGTCCTGCTTCAGGATCGACTGCTTGAACTTGCGTTCGAAGATCAGGAAGCGCACGCGTTCGTCCATCTTCTTGACCTTGGCGAGATATTCCGGTTGTTTTTCGAGCGGCGTCATCGACGCTTTCACTTCGCCAAGCACTTCGTTGAGCTTCAGAAGTTCCTGGTCCAGCACGCGACCCTGTTCAAGCGGGTCGGCAGGCAGCACGCGGCTTTCGTTGTCTTCCCAGAATTGATCGACTTTGTTCTTGGCCTTCATCATGACTTCCTGGGCTTTTTGCGCTTCCTCGCGGCCGCTCAATGCCCAGTACATGAATGCACCGGCGCCAGCAAGCATCACGACGCCAAGAGCCACGGCCTTTATCTTCAGCAGGAACATGTTCGGAACTTTTGCGCCCGCCACCACACGCTTGGTCGGTTCACTGCTGCCTTTGGCGGCAGCTTCCGCCGCGTGTTCTTTTTCTTCGCGGATGGCCTTCACCAGTTGGCGCGCCACCTGCGGGCCGTACATCGTTCCCTCGAAAGGTTCTTCGTCCGGAGGCGGCGGAGGCTTGTTTCCGGCGGGCGCGGCTGCGCCCTTGGCGCCTTCGGCCTGCGCCGCGCGAATCGCCGCTCCCATATCGGCGCCGCCCACAATCGACGGCTCAAACAGGTCTTCGCCGCCGCCTTCTTCGCTCTTTGCGGGCGTCGCGGGGCGGGGGGGAAGTGTCGGTGGAACGGGTTTGACAACCGGCGGTGGCGCTGCGGCCGCGGGCTTGGCGGGCGCGTCGCTCTTTTTCAGGACTTGGGTAGAGCCGATTTCCTGGAAGAGTTCAAATTTGAATGGAATATCGCCGACGCGCACGACGTCGCCGTTTTTCAGCGGAGTTTTGCCGCTGATCTTGCTCTCGTTGACGAAAACGCCGTTGGTGCTCTTCAAGTCCTCAACCATCCACGTGCCGGCATCGTTCATGATCTGTGCGTGCTGGCGTGAGACGGATGCGTGCTTGACTGCACAGGTGTTTACCTTTTCATCGCGGCCAATTTTAATCAGCCCGGTGCAGGGGATCTCTTTATCCTTTACCGGATCCCCCATCCCGACGAGTTTTGCCGTACCGTTCGACATGTTGTACTCCTGCATTCAGTTCAGATCGAAGTAATCACCTTTTTCGTCCAACTTCATTCCAAATTAAACTGCTTTTTGGCCAAAGAATAGTAACGGCCCTTCTGCGCCACCAGGTCGTCGTGCGTGCCCTTCTCCATAACCTGCCCGTTTTCGCAGAAGCAAATGAAGTCGGCGTCTTTAATCGTGCTCAAGCGATGCGCGATCGCGATCGCCGTTCGACCTGACAGGATTGACTTCATATTCTGCTGGATGCGCGCTTCGGATTCGTTGTCGAGCGCGGACGTCGCTTCGTCAAAGATCAGGATCTTCGGGCGGCGGTAAAGCGCGCGCGCGATACAAATACGCTGGCGTTGTCCACCCGAGACCTTGATGCCCTTTTCGCCCAACATCGTCTGGTAGCCCAGCGGCAGGCGGACGATGAAGTCGTCGGCGCTCGATAAGCGCGCTGCTTCGCGCACCGCGTTCATGTCTGGCTCGGTGTCGCCCAGCGCGATGTTTCCAGCCACCGTGTCGCTGAACAGGAAGCTGTCCTGCAGCACCACGCCGACCTGCCGGCGGTAGCTGATCAGGTCGATCGCCGTGATGTCGCGGCCGTCGATGAGACACTCGCCCGACGTCGGCATGTTGAAGCCCATGATCATCTTGATCACGGTGCTCTTGCCGCAGCCCGACGGTCCGACGAACGCATACGACTGGCCCGGTTCGATGGTCAGATTGAAGTTATTAAGAATGAGCGGCGATTCTTCGCCGCCGTACCGGAACTTGATGTTGCGGAACTCGATGCGGCCTTCGCACTTGCCGAGCATCGTCGGCATCTTTTCCGGAACGACGATCGGTTCCTGTTCCGGCTTGACGTTGTTGATATCGTTGACGCGGTCCATCGAGATGCGGATTTCGGAGAAGCTGTTGAACAATCCGACGAACTGCATCACCGGGCCCATCACCGAGCCCATCAGCATGTTGAAGCCCATCAATTCGCCGATCGACATGGTGCCGGCCATAACTTCGTTCGCGCCGTACCACAACACGAGGATCGTGGCCGAGAGGCTGATCAACTGGCTGACGGTATCAAACAGCAGGCCGAGCTTCGACGATTTGTAGGACATGTTCACACGCTCGACGAACGCGTTTTCCCAGCGCGCGCGCGCCCAGTATTCATTTCCGGTGGATTTGATCGCCTCGATGCCGCTCAGCGATTCGATCAGGCTGGATTGCTGCGCGGTGTTGCTCAAGAAGATCTGGTTGGCGACGGCTTTCAGGCGCGGCGTGAAAAAGAGCGTGTTGCCGACGTAGAAAGGAATCAGGAACACGACGATCCAGGTCAGCGTCGGGCTGTAGATGCGCATCATCATGAAGTAAACGACGAGCATCAACGTATTGAGGATGACGGTAATCGTTGAGCCGGCGAGGATGCCTCGGATCTTCTGATTTTCGCCGAAGCGCGTCAGGATGTCGCCGATCTGGCGCCCCTGGAAGAATCGCATCGGCAGACTGAGAATATGCCTGTAGAACTCGGCCATTAGATTCAAGTCGACGCGCGATATGGTGTGCGCGATCAACAGGCTTTGCGCGGACGACGTAATCAGCTTGAACACCGCCGTCAGCGCCATGCCGATGAGCATCATGTTCAGCAATTGCTTGTCTTTATGCACGACAACCTTGTCGACGATGTTCTGAATGAACAGCGGCGAGGCGAGGCTCAACAGATTCATCACCAGTGCGGCGATCAACGCTTCGAAGAAATGAGCCTTGTACGGCAGCAGGTAGCCGATGAATCGCGCCCACGGGTTAGAAGGCGGTTCGAGCGTGCGGAATTTCTGCGTCGGCTCGGCGACGATTACGACGCCTTCCCAGCCGGTCTCGAACTCTTTGCGGTTGAGCTTGCGCAGACCCTTTTCAGGATCGGCGACGTACGCGGTGGTTTCCGTCACGCGGTACAGGACCATGTAATGATAATTTTCCCACAAGATGATCATGGGCATTTCGAGCTGGTTCAGCACTTCGTATTTCACGCGGTAAGGCTTGGCGCGGAAGCCCATGGCTTCGGCGGCGTTGCAGACGTCCGGCAGCGTCGCTTCGGTGGCATGGACGTTCGCGATTTCGCGAATCTGTCCGAGAGTAAAGTTGCGGCCGTAATAATTGGTGATCATGGCCAGACAGGCGGGGGCGCATTCGGATTCGCCGTGCTGGTAGGTGACCTTGAAGTTTTCGATGACCTTCGCACCGGCGCCGGCCTTGAATTCGGCTTCGGTGATCGCGTCGATCTTGATGCGCATGTCCGCGCCTTCGGCGCGCTTGATCGACGAAGCCTGCGTCTTTTCTTTTTCCTTAAGCTGGCGGATGCGCGAATCGATGCGCTCTTTCAACTCCGCGTTGGTGTGCAGGATCTTCTGCACTTCAGGTGCGCGGATAACCAGCAGCGTCACATCGGTAACGGCCAGCGCGGAATAGGAGTGCGGCGCGGCGTTCACCACGGAATCTTCGCCGATCAGGCTTCCCTTGCCGACTTTTTCCAGCACCGCGGTGCCTTCGAGCATGTCGCGCACGAGTTCGACCGAGCCGTTTTCGATGTAGTACATGCGCGGATCGTCTTCGCCCTGCTTGAAGACGAATTTGCCCTGCGGAATCTTCTTCACGCCGATGTTATTCAGGATTTCAGACGCCAGTTCCGGGCTGTACTGCGCCGTGCCGAGAATCCCGCGCAGGCGTTTGCGCAGTTCCACCACGCCGACCTGCTTCTGCAGATGCTGTTCGAGCGCCGGATTGGTGTGCACCCATTCGCGCAGCTTCTTGGCGGGAAGTTTAATCAGAATGGCGTCGGTCGAAGCCACGATCTGGTGTTCCCAGTTCGCGTCTTTCAGCAGCGCGATTTCACCGAAGGTGCTGTCTTCGGGCTGTTCGCCCAAGCTGACGCGGCGGCCTTCTTCGTTGATGCCCTTAAGCCGCACCTTGCCGGAATAAACCGAGTAAATCCCGGTCATCGGCTGATTGACTTCGGCAATAACGTCGCCGGCGTTGTACTGTTCGATCTCGAACAGCGGCTCCAGCCCCTTTTTGCCTTCTTCGGTCAGGCGGCTGAAGATGAAGTGGTTGTCGAGGACCTTGCGAATCGCCTCATGTTTCGTCGGCATACCTGGCGTGACTCCTTAAGCGCTGCTTTCTGTTTCCGTTTTTTTGCCGGCCAGTGTCAGGTTACTCGTCTTGCAGGAAGAACTTTGAAATCGGCGTGAAGATGGTCTCGATCAGGCGTTTGTCGCCGGTCTTGATTTCAGCGAAACCCTGAAGCCCGAGCACCAGATCGATCTTCTTGCTGTTTTCATTTTTCTGGATGTATTGCTTGTTCAGCGAGACCTGCACTTCGTACATCGACTCCTGCCCTTTTACTTCGCTGGGGCGGGGGGAGATCTTGGCCACGCTGCCTTCGTAGATGTTCCATTCCTGGTACGGATACGCGTCGTACTTGATGCCCACGAACTGGCCCTCTTTCAAGCGGCCGATGTCGCGATTCTGCACCACGATCGAGGCGTACTTGGTTTCCGTGCTGCGCACAACCGTCAGTAGAATTTCACCGGCCGAAACCTGGTTGCCGGCCTTTGTGTAAACGTTGGTGACTGTGCCGCCGAACTGGCTCGTCAGCTTGCACAATTCGCCTTCGTAGGACACGCCGAACTGCGAGAGCACGTTGCCCTTCTTGATGCGTTCTTCAATGTCGGCTTTCTGCTTCACCAGTTCTTCGGTGCCCTTGTCGAGCGCCAGTTTGGCGCGTTCGATGTCCGACTTGAGCTGGCTTTGGCGCTCGCGGATGGCATTGCGTTCGGCCGTATGCCGATAGGACTTCTGTTCCCAGTCGTTGAGCATCTGTTTCGGCTCTTCCTTCGCCGCGTTCAGTTCCAGCCGCGCGTTAGAAACGTCGCCCATTGCCTTGCTGACCGCCGCCTTGGTGTCTTCGACGGCTTTGTCGGCCGCGTCCTTGGTGTCCGACAAGCCGCGAAGCTGCTGGATCGTCGACAATTTCTGATCGACGAGCTTTTTCTCTTCGTCGTAGCGAATCTTCGCTTCGTTGGCGCGCTTGGTGGCCGCTTCGACGTTGCGTTTCAGATCGTCGACTCCCGCTTCGACCTGCTTCGCGCGCGTTTCGAGCATCGCCACTTTTTTGTCGTTGCCGGCCAGCGTCGCGTCGTAATCCACTCTTTCACGTTTGATGCGGTCGGCGAGGTCGGATTCCTTTTGCTTTTCTTCTGTCAGGCTGCGTTCCATGTCCGCGATGCGCGTCTGCTGGATGTCCTTTTCTTTGCCCGCGAATTCGAGGTCTTTGGTGATCTTGTCGAGCTGTCCCTGCAGGCGCACGGATTCGGAATCGTCGGTCGCGCTCTTCTTGATCTGGATGTCGACGAGATTCGTGAATGGCTTGATTTCAGCGCCTTCAGAAACGTAAACCTGCGAGACGTAGCCGCCGTTGGGCGCCTGTACGCGGGTGTAGTCCGCCTGCACCGTCATGCGGCAGGTGATCTGCTGCGTGACTTTGCTGTAGAAGGAATAAATCAGCCCCGAGAAAGAGATCAGGAAGATGATATAGATCGGTCCGCGCAAAACATAGCTCGGCGCTGAATACAACAGGCGCGCCGCCTTCATCGTGTGCGCCACATCCTGTCCCGGCGTATTGACTACGCGTACTGCACTGCCGTCTGACTCAGCCATGTGTGGCCTCCCTGTGTAACAACGATCGACGCGCAAAGCCCGCAAGCGCCGCGGGACGTCGCGCCATCGATGGATTTTCGCACTGAAGGAACCCTAGGATAGTGCAGGCTCCTACAGTGTGCGAACGCAAAATCGCGCTCTTTTTTGCCTCGAATTACTTGGGCTTTTCAAAGCGCGACGCGGCAATGGCCCGCGCCAGCCAGGCTTTGAAAAGCTGGTCCGCAATCTCTTTTTTCAACGCGTTGTTCAATTCCGCTTCGCGCACCGCGTCCACTTTGTAAATCGACCACAAACTGTTTTCGTTGAACGGCCCGCAGACATCGTCCACTTTGGCGCCGAAGAGCACTTCCTCGACCTTGGTCGAAAGCATGCGGCGGCGCACCGTGCCGAGGTATCCGCCGGCGGCTCGGGTGTGTTCGTCGAGCGAATAACGGCGCGCGAGATCGTAAAAATTCTCGCCGCCGGACACGCGGTCCTTCAAATCTTTGGCCTTCGCGGTATCAGGGCAGACGATGCGCGAGAGCGAGAGCGTTTTCATGGTGTCGCGATGCGTGGTGAAATAATCGAGGACATCTTTTTCCTGCACCACTTTCGCGCGCATCTTCATCATCAGCAATTCGCTCTTGGCCACCTGGTGCCAGTGATCAAGCGTGATGCCATTGGTGCGGCAGTATTCCTGCATGTCCTCGGCGCGAAGGAGCCGCGCGTAGCGGCGCTTGGACGAAGCGAATTCGTAAAATTCGTTATCGGAGAGATCAAGGCCGACTTCCTTGGCCTTATCCTGCACCACTTCGGTTTCAACCAGGCGGCAGACCGCGTCGCGAAAAACACCGGTGGCCTTCAGGTAGACGAGAACGTCCTCAACCTTCACCTTCTTTCCGTTGACGACGATCAGTGTGTCTTGCAGATCCATTTTCTACGATTCTCAGCGTCAGCGGTAACGTTTCGGTTTCAACATCAACTCTGTTCGATTTCTTCCGGCCCGCCCATTCGACGATAGGTCTTCGGTTTCAGACTCAGCGCTTCAAGGACTTGATAAACTCTAGACGGTGACAATTTCGTTTCGTCGCAAATGGTCTTAATGTTGCCTTTGTGCTTTTTCAACAGCTCCGTCCAGTATTGGATTTCCGCTTTTTTCAATATATTTGTGCGGCTGAGGGCGATGCCGTCCTTCAAATCCGACGAGGGCGGGGCGGAGTCGCCGCGTAACCGCAGCGGCAGATCCGTGCGCATCACCGGCCGTTCAGGACTGCCTACACATGCCATGTATTGAGCAAGGTTTTTTAGTTCGCGGATGTTGCCCGAAAAATCGTAGATGCTGTAAAGGAAGTGGCGCAATTCGGCGTCGATTTTCGGCACCGGCTTGTTCTGCTTCGCGCAGGCCTCTTCCAGAAAGTATTCGAGCAGGATCGGGATTTCGTCGCGGCGTTCGCGCAGCGGAGGAAGATAAAGCGGGCACATATTGATGCGGTAGAAAAGATCTTCGCGGAACATGCCCTGGCGCACCATTGCTTCGAGATTGCGGTTGGTCGCCGCGATCACGCGCACGTTGACGTTGCGCGTCTGGTCCGAGCCCACGCGCTGGATTTCGCCGACTTCGAGCACGCGCAGCAGTTTCACCTGCGCAAACGGTTCGAGCTCTCCAATTTCGTCGAGGAAAATCGTGCCGTCGGTGGCTTCTTCAAATTTGCCTTTGCGGTCCGAGGTCGCGCCGGTGAACGCGCCTTTCACATGGCCGAAAAGCTCCGATTCGATCACGCCCGATGGAAACGCGCCGCAGTTCACCGCGACAAATTTGCTGCGCCGGCTGTTCTGATGAATGATGCGCGCGAAAAGTTCCTTGCCGGTGCCCGTTTCGCCTTCGAGAAGAATCGCCAGGCTGCTCGGCGCGATGCTTGAAATCAATTTCAGAATCTGCTGGATCGGCGGACTGTTGCCGATGATGCCTTCGATGATCAAATCGTCTTTGAATGAGTACGATTTTTCGGTCGGACGAACCTGTTCGGTGTCGTGGCGGTATTGCGAACTGCTGACGTCGATGAAAGCGCTGCGCAGGATGTCGAGTTCCTGGAACAGGACGTCGCGCTCTTTCTGGCTCAACGTGGGGAGTTCGATCAGCTTGATTTTCAGGGATTCGATACGGGCAATATTTTCGTTAATGACTTCACGCATGTCGACCGTGCCGGCATGGTCGTACGTCAGCCCCTGCCACGACGATGGCACATACTCGAAATCGTCCACTTTTAAACCTTCTGGAGATTCCATATCGGGCATCCTTTGGGACTGGCGTAAAGCGTTGGCTTGCGACCTATTGAACTGATGCAGTATTAAATTGCACAATGTGTTTCGGCGTTTTTAGATGTGTTATCCTCAGCTCGTTAAACTTGCCAACAACACCATCGCAGGTGCAGTCAGAATTGCGCCAGAGAAGCCCTTCAGCTAGCTGAACTAAAAGTTACCGAGGAGCATACCTTTGCACAGTCCTTTGTCAAGACTGACAAGTTGGCCTATTCGGAAAATTCAGCCGACCTTTACACCTGCTTCATATCGAAAAAGATTGACTCGCAAAAGACGTTGTTATAATGCGCGCTGTTGGCTCAAATCGAAATCTTGAAACCGGATCGCAACGGCCGGGTTCGCGCCTTTCGCGTGAGAGGCCACCGCAGTGCTTCCGGTTTTATCGCTGGGGGGTCCCACCATGGCTCGTAAGTCGCTCTCGATCATTGCAAACGAAGCAACCAAGCGTGTTCTGGCTCAGCTTGGCAGTCCCCTTATCCAGGTTGCGGTAAAAGGTCGTGTCGTGTCGAGCAAACGAGGCAACGCGCTCGTCATTGAAAACGTCACCACGTCCAAGAGCACATCGCTGCCGATCATTGCAAGCGCCGGAACGAAGAAGGCGTTGGGCGAACTCGCTCACTCCGAAGGTTCGCACGAAGTCACGCTGCTCGGCCACGTGTGCGAATCCAATGGCACGAACGTGCTGTTGCTCGATCGCGTCGGCAAAGCACACGCGTTGCCGATCATTGCCAACGAAGCTACGCGCCAATTGCTGGCCGGCCTGGCTGCCGAAAAGGGCGGCGAAGTGACGGTGAAAGCGCGGGTCGTCGAGAGCGGCGGAAACCGCATCCTCGTCCTGGCCGGTGAAGGGGGCGCAAAGGCTTCCGCAAAGAAGCGCTAAAGTTTCAA
>Ga0265314_10003185_pt1 | contig 16066 bp, 9 predicted proteins | sample 4126metaG_FD_203106 | JGI IMG/M metagenome (GOLD analysis project Ga0265314, IMG submission 203106) | Rhizosphere microbial communities from Carex aquatilis grown in University of Washington, Seatle, WA, United States - 4-1-26 metaG | ecosystem: Host-associated > Plants > Roots > Rhizosphere >... | reverse complement strand
GCGAGTTTTTATGAGCCCGGGAAACGATGCGTTTATGTGCCACGGGCAGCCTGCCGTTGGCTGCCCGTGCGATATTCGGACGGACGTCCGAACTCGCCGTGCCGAAAGTCAGGATACCTCGCCACTTTTCGTAAGCGCCAAGATCGGCCACGAGCGCACCGTCGCGGAAACCGAGTTCGCTCGCCGGCGACGCGGCATCGAGCGCCGGAAAAATCCGCGCGGTCGTCTCGCATTTCCTGAACGGCCCGGCGCGCAACAAGCACGCTCCAGCCGCCGCATTAAAATGTTTCATCGCATCGATCTCAAAAATCGCCGCGTTCTCAATGCGCAGGCCACTCTTCCACGCATGCAGCAAAACTTTTCGCGCGACGCTGGTTTTGCACAGCATTGCCAGTTGCGCGTCGCGGCCTTGCAGCGCTTCGAGCAGACGCAACAGCATCCACTCAGAAATGTCGAAGTTGCTCTTTCCGGTGCGCGCATCGAGTCCGCGCAGCTTCTGCGCGTTTTTCTTCTCCGGTAAATTTCCGCTGCCGAGCACGCCCAGCCCGGCGCTCGTGACCCACGGCGGATTGCCGAGCACGAGAATCGGTTCGGGTAATTCCGCGATCAGCTTGGCCCAATCGGTCTCGAAAAAACTACGCGTCGCGAGCGTTGCGCGTTTTCGCTGCGCCGCGGAAAGCCGCGCCGACGTTTCGCGAATGTACGCAGCATTGATGTCGTGCCCGATTGCGCGTTCGACCAAAGGAAATGCGTCGAGCGCCGCATGCAAGAAGCTGCCGACGCCGCAGGTCGGTTCAACGAGCGAGCGCGGCGAAAAACTCAGCGACCGGCAGACCTCACGCGCGAGATTGTCGGGCGTCTGGAAGTCGCCGAATTCGGTGCGGATTTTGGACTTTGCCGGCATTGCTATATCGTAACTCAGGGGCGAACGGACGCCACCCCTCACCCCGCGTCCGCCGATTCGGCCCGGCTCACGTCGGCCCTCTCTCGCAAGCGGAAAGGGAACAGTTGGCTCCATTCCTGACGCCTTCGCCGGCAGACAAGAATGTCTGCCCCACTCATTTTTCGATCCAAATATAAACCGGCGCTTCCTTCACAGGCACCACGATGTTGTCGTCCTGCTTTTTGATCTCAACTTTCGGCGCGTCGCCTTCGGCCAGCGGCATCTGTTCGGCTTTCACGGCTTTCAGTCCGCCGAGCGGGAGCGTGACTTCGTGCTCGGGCTTCTTCCACGTCGGCGACCACACGGCCCACACGCGTTTACCGTCGCCCGATTCGTGCGTGTATTCGTAGGCGTAAACCTCGCCCTCCTTGGCCTGCAAAACTTTGCTGAAGCGATAATCGCCGAGCGTCTTCAACTGGTGTGCGACGGCCCAATAGCACTGCTTCGGTTTCCAGTTGCGCGTCAACCCTGCGGCGCCGTGCATCTGCGGTTCGTCGTTGTCGTTGAAGAAATAAATATAGGCGCGATCAACGGACATGTTCGAGAACAACAGGAATGAGCGGCAGAGCCACTGCGCTTGCTCCTCTTCCGTGTTGCCGATCCACTTGCTGAAATCGCCCGTCTTTTTCGGCGGCTTCGTCGACGCGTCCCAGCCGAATTCGGTGACCCAGATCTGCTTGCCCGGCGCTTTACTGTCGCGCCACGCCGCGACTTTTTCGACATCCTTCAAGTACGGAATCTTTGGGTCTTCCGGATACGAGCGCTTGAACGTCGGCCACGGTTCGGCCTGCGCGTACGTGTGGACGTTCAACACGTCGAACAGATCGTTCAAGCCTTCGACGCAATCGACGCTCTTGGCGTAATCGTGGCTTTTTCCGGCGACGATGTTGGATGTCAGGATCGTCATCTTCGGATCGCCTTCGCGAATGCCCTTCGCCATCGCCTGGAAAATTTTGCGGTACACATCGTCTTTGTATTTGCCCGGTTCGTTTCCGATCTCGAACGAGGTGACGAGATTCTGATTCGACGGTCCGAAATATTTCGCGAACGCCAGTCCATACGCGTGCGCGTCTTTTTCGAGGTCCTTCCATTTGTCGATCTTGATGTTGTCGAACATCGCGCTGACGTCAGTGGTGAAGCCGGCTTTTTTCCAGCTGCCGTAAACCTGGTTCCAGTCCACGCGGTTGCGCGCCTCGGGAAATTTTGTCGCGTACGACGTGTCGTCGCCGAAATCCCAGTCGATCGGATGATAATCGCGCACCAGCCGGCAGCACGGTTTGTACAACTCCGGCTTGAATTGAACCGTGTGCCCGTTCACGCCCATGAAATCGCGAAAGAGCGGCTTGGGCGCGGGTTCTGCGGCCGGTGTAACGGTGCTCGAAAAAACCAGAACAATCAGCGCAAGAAAATAGCGGTGCATGAATTCTCCATCTCAAGTTCCCGACAAGCATACACCGGAAAATTCATGCGTGCGTGCCGCTGGCGATATGGCTGTTCGCCACCCGCCGACGTGGCTTAATAGGTGAAAATCGATAGGGGTTACACATTCAGTACAAAAAAATCATCCGTGGCCAGATTCGACTGGTCACGAACGATGAACCTCTGACAACTGAAAAGGCTCACTTCGGCGCAGTCTGCACTTTCACCGCGCGCAGGTGTTCGTCGCGCATCCATTCGACTTTGACCCACTCGTTCACTTTCAGTTTCGCAAACGTGCGGAGCATGTCTTTGTCCAGGCCGCCTTCGCCGCGTTCGCGGTTGTAGCGCGGCATAAAGCGCTGCGCTTCGGCGTCCTTTTCGCCCTTCACTTCGATCCACGTTTCGCCTTTGTTCACGACCACGCCCACCAGCGTCCCGGATTTTTCTCCGTCGCCGTGCTTGTCGGCGTCGGCATGTTTCTTTTCCGGTTCGCGCGGCTTGTCCCCGTCGCGCATTTTTTCACGCTCGCCTTCGCGAGGGCGTTCGGTGTTTTCGTGGTGAGCGACCGCGACTTCGACGGGCTTTTCCAGAATATCGATGCTCGCGATGCGCGGATGCTCGTCCATTTTGAAAGCCAGCCGCACCTTGCTGCCGACGACGACGGACTTCACTTTCTCCAGCCCTTCCTTGTCGAAGGCGCCGCCGTCCTTTGGCGTCCCGCCGTGCCACGCAGGCATATACATCGTCGGTTCGTCCTGGCCGTCGGCTTTCACCGCGATCCAGCTATCGCCCTTCGATGTCACCAGCCCGGTCACGGTGCCGCCTTCCTGGTCCGCGGCGAGCGACAATTCGCCGAACGCGCCGCTCAGGATCACCGCGCCGGTGATGACGCGCACCACCATTTTCTTGACCGACATGTTTGCTCCTCCTTTGGCTTCGGGCACCTTGACGGTAAATTTCGTCCCGGTAACCGTGACTGTTCCGACGTTGCTCTGCACGGCAAACGTCCCCACCTTCTTGTCCACTTCGCACTGAACTGTTCCGCGCGTGAGATAAAGTTCCTCGGCGCGTTCTTCTCCCTTTCGAATCACTTGCGTTCGCGGCGAAAGATCCACGTGGCAGTAGCCGTTTACGCCAAGCTGAATCGTGCGGACTGTTTCTCCGCTGTCCATCGTTTCGCCGCGCGGAAGCTCCGCAATTGCGGCGATCTCCGGTTCGCGGTTGCGGTAGTGCACGATCGCCAGTCCGCACAGCACCGCCAGCGCCACCGTCGCGGCGATCATCCCGGGAATCCGCCAGCGCGAGACGCGCACGGGCACGCGGCGGCGCGTTGTCTTGTCTGCGGCGCGCAAAATACGTTCGGTGAGATTGGGCGGAGTTTCCTTTCCGAGTTCCTCGCGAAGGAGGAAATCGATCAGGCGATCAAGTGCTTCGTCGTGATCCATGCCGTCTTTCCCGCCCCGCACCATTGTAGTAACGACTTTAGTCGCTTCCGTTTGCGCCAAGCCAACGGCGGACGACTAAAGTCGTTACTACAATTACTGCTTCGCACTTCACTACGCTTCCACTTCCAAACCCAACCGCCGCCGGATGCATTGCCCCAAAGTTCCGCGCAGCCGGCGCATCAGCGACTTGATTCCGTCCTCGCTCATCTCCGCGGCCTCTGCGATCTCGCTGCGCGATTTGTTCTGGCCGTACTGCAGGTCGAGCAGCTTGCGCTGGCGTTCGCCCAAGGTCGAGAGGCACTTGCGCAGCGCTTCGATGTAGTCGAACCCGTCGCCCTCGCGCAGAAACTCGCCCGTCCACATCGACTCGGCCCGTTCCATCGCCACGCGGTCCGTGCGCACGGGACTGATGCGCGCGCGGCGGCAGTGCATCAGAAACAGGTTGCGCGCGATGCCTCGCAGCCACGCCGCCTGCTGCTTTTCGCCGCGCGGTTCGATCGGATCGGGACTTTTGAACGCCGCGAGAAACGTGTCCTGCACCAGGTCTTCCGCAACGGATTGATTTTCCGCCCCCATGTAACGCAGGTAGCGGTAAAGTTCCGCCTGATGAATCCGAACCACAGTCTCAAGATCGTCGCGTGTCATATGCTCATTATAAGGGTTGCTTGGCACCAAAGCAGGGGTGCATTTATCGGCGCCAATTCACAAAATTTTGCACATGATGCAGAACCCCTGCGGACTTAGGGCGCGTACCCTAAGACAATCTCACAAAAGAGGACCCTAATATAGATCGTTCTTGAGCGTCATTTGTTGCGAGAAAGAGTCGAGAAAGCAAAGATTGGCGTATCGATCCAAGCTGGGCTGCAAAGCTGGGTCGCTCACCCTACATTCGCCTTGAAGCACCCTAAAAACTCGGATAAGCTTCATCGTGCAGCTTGCTATGTAACTTCTTACTGAAAATAGCCTTCTGGGAGAAGTCATGTCCGCTCCGCCATCTGACGAAGCTTTTGCGCGATACGCGTCGCAAGCAGGTCTGGCCACGGCCGACCAGCTTGACGAAGCGCGCGAATTGCAGTCGGACGCGCAGAAAAAGGGACAGCTGCTCTCGCTCGCCGACGCGCTGGTTTTGCAGGGCGCGATCACCGCGGCTCAGAAAGAAATTGCGGAGAAAAAATTGCAGGCGCAGCAGGCCGGCGGCATCAAGTCGCTCGGCAATTACAAACTTCTGAAAAAACTCGGCGAAGGCGGCATGGGCGCCGTTTATCTGGCCGAAGACACGAACATGCTGCGCAAAGTCGCGCTGAAAGTGTTGCCGAAAAAATACGCGGCCGATCCGGAATTTCTCACGCGCTTCCGCCGCGAAGCAAAGGCGGCCGGCAAGCTCAATCATGTGAACATTGTTTCGGCCTTCACCGTCGGCGAAGAACTCGGCAATCACTATTACGTAATGGAGTACTGCGAAGGCGAACCGCTCGACAAGATCCTGAAACGCGAAGGCACGCTGCCGTGGGACAAGGCGGTCGAAATCACCATGCAGATCGCGCGCGGACTGCAGCACGCGCACCAGCACGATTTTATTCACCGCGACATCAAGCCGGCCAACGTTTTCGTCGCATCGCACGCCACGTCGACGATGGGGAGGGGGAGCCTCAACGGCGTCGCGAAGATCCTCGACATGGGTCTCTCGAAAAACATCAGCGACAGCGACCAGTCGTTCAACACGCAGACGGGCATGGCGCTGGGCACGCCGCATTACATTTCGCCCGAGCAGGCTCGCGGAGAGAAAAACGTCGATGGCCGCACGGATATTTATTCGCTCGGCGCGACGCTCTATCATCTGCTCACCGGGCAGACGCCGTTCACGGGATCGACGGCGGCGATGATCATCATGAAACACCTGACGGACCAGATTCCCAATCCGCAGGACATCCGCGAGGACATTCCCGACGGCGTGGTGATGGTCATCCAGAAAATGATGGCGAAGGACGCGGCCGATCGCTACGCCGATTGCCTCGCACTGCTCGAAGATCTGGAATTGGTGCTCGACGGAAAGACGCCGAGCAGCGTTGATTTTGACGCGGGCAAATCAAGCGTGGCGATGAAGCAGGTCAAGCGCATCGCATCGAATGAAGCCGCGGACCGCATGCGCCGCGGGCGCACGGGCAAGCAGGCTCCGGTCGAGGACTCGCGCGGCGGCGACCGCCGCCAGGCCGATCGCCGCAGCGAACCTCGCGGACCGAATCCGAATAACAAAATTTACATCGCGGCGGGAGTGGCGGCGATGGGCGTGCTGGTGTTTCTGCTGGCGCTGACGAAAGGCGGCCCGGCGAAGGGCGAACCGGCAAAGCCCGAAGCGGCCACGGTTGCGAAAATTGACGATCAACCCTCTTTGCCGCAACCCGCTGCACAAACGATTGGAACTCAGGCAAAAAATGAGACGCTGCTGCCGGGCCTGGCGGCAACGTACTACGCGGGTACGGAGTTGGAAAAAGGCCGGCGCGTACTGCAGCGCGTGGACGCCATCGTTGATTTTGCCTGGGAAACCGGATCGCCCGCGCCGGAGGTTCCGACCGACAAATTTTCTGCGCGATGGGACGGATTTTTAATGGTCAAGAAACCCGGCAGGTACATTTTTAATACGCTCAGCGACGACGGGCTTCGCCTTTTCGTCGACCGCAAGCTTCTGATTGATGCATGGCGTGCTGGCGACTACTCACGACAGGTTGCCGAGATGGATCTCCCCGCTGGATTGCACGCCATCACGCTGGAATATTTCGAGGATACGGGCGGCGCCTACTGCCACCTGGCCTGGTCGCTGAAAGATGGCTTCCCCGAACAAGTCATCCCGGCATACAACCTGTTCCACACGCCGGAGCAGGAGAGGAGAGTGGTTGCCGGCGTGGACGACGCGTGGATCACGTCGGTGCGGAAAATGACGCCTGAAAAACAAATCGACGCGGTGGTGGCGAAACTGGCGGAACTGAATCCGGGATTCGACGCCGAAGTCACACCCACTGTTGAAAACAACACAGTGACGAGGCTGATGATTTCCCGCAGAGGCAAGAATGTCTCCAACATTTCACCTGTCGCTGCGCTGAAAGAATTAAAAAGCTTGAGATTGAATTATCTGCGTGGCGTCGAGGATCTGTCCGCACTAAAGGGGCTCGGCCTGACGGATCTGGCTGTTTATGGAACACCGTTAAGCAATCTAACTCCGTTGCGTGGAATGCAGCTGGCGGAGTTCGCTTGTTTTGAAACAAACGTTGCCGACCTTTCGCCACTTCAGGGTATGCCGCTTACGAAAATTCATATGTCCAAGACCCCGGTGCGCGATTTGTCGCCGCTCGCTGGCATGCGGCTGACGCTGCTGCATTGCGATATTTCCAGCATCACAGATTTATCGCCGTTGAAAGGAATGCCCCTGAAAGACCTGACTTGCGATTTTGTTCCCGCGCGCGACGCCGCGATCCTGAAATCGATCACGTCGCTTGAGAAAATCAATACGCTGCCGGCGGCGGAATTCTGGGCGAAGAACGCGGTTCCTGAAGTTGCGCCGAACTCGGGAACGTGGATTTCAAAAGACGCGACGTATACCGTCAGTTCGATGGCTCCGGATGCAGGAGGGAAGCCGAAGCCGAGTTTGCTGAGCGGCGTTGGCGGCGGGTACACTGGCTACGGCGGCGTCGATCATGATTGGGAATTCACTTTCCATACGCGCGAAGAACCCAATCCCAACATCGTTATCGATCTCGGGAAGTCTTTCGCAATCGATTCGCTCGAGATTGTCAATCGCAAAGGCGACCCCAAGCTTCAGGAGCGCGCGAAATCGCTGACGGCGTATTCCGCTTCGTCCGGCAGCGGCCCATGGGACGAATTCTGGCGCGCGGATGCCGCTAAAGCGGAATGGCTGGCCCGGCCTGCCAAGCCCACGGAAGCGCGATTCATCAAGCTCGAACTGCGCGCGACCGGAATCCTGCACCTCTGTTCGGTGAAGGTGTACGGCAAACCGGTTTTGGCTGTGGATGATCCCGCGCGTTGGGCCAAGGCCATCGATCTGTTGAAGCTCGCCGATCCTAATCAGGACTCGAAGAACGGCCGCTGGTCGTTGAATGCCGGCGCGCTTAACTCCGATGCCGTTGGTTTCGCGCGGCTGGAACTGCCGTATCATCCGCCCGAAGAATACGATTTCCGCATCGACTTCACACCGAACGGAAACCCCGACGTCAACCAGATGCTCACACGGCTGGGCAACACGTTTCATTTCATGCCGGCCGGGAATGGCAATCAACTGACGGGCTTTGCGCTGGTGAACGGGCAGTTTCAAAATGCGTCGACAACTCAAAAGCGGCCCTGCCTGAATTCCGGCCAGCGTTATTCGTCGATCGTTCAAGTCCGCAACGACGGATTGAAAGCATTCATCGATGGAAAGCTGATTTCGGAGCTGAAAACGGATTACCGCAACCTGAGTTGCCTGCCCCAGGCGCGAATGACCGATAAATCCGCGCTGGGCGTTTTGAGCCACCAATGCCCGACGGTCTTTCACACGATCCAGGTGTTGGAAGTGAAAGGCAAAGGCGAGTTCCTGCGCCCGAACGATGCGGCCGAGAAAACGGAAGCGAAAAAGCAGTAGCCCGGCGATCCCCAAATCATTCTTGCGCGCAATGCCGCAACGCCCGAATATGAAGAAGCGCGATTGTTGCGCGGAGACTGGACTGGAGTTTCTCTCTCATGCCCGACCTGAAAGCCGCCGGCGCCATCTGTTACCTGAAAGACGGCAAGCACACACTCTTCCTGATTCTGCGCTCGGCCAAGCACGGCGAATGGGGTCCGCCCAAGGGCCACGCTTCGACCGGCGAGACCGAAGTCGAAACGGCCGCGCGCGAACTGTACGAAGAAGCCGGCATCCGCCGCGCGCGATTTGCGCCGGGTTTTCGCGAAGTGTTGAAATACTCCGTCGAGAAAAAAGGTAAGACGCAGGACAAGGAAGTCGTTTACTTTCTGTGCGAGCTCGAAAGCGACGAGATCAAGCTCTCCGTCGAACACAACGAAGCGCATCTGGGGACGCTCGACGAAGTGGAACAGATGGTCCAGCACGAAGACATGAAAGACGTTTTCCGCAAGGCGGCGAAAGCAATTAAGAAGTCCTGAGTGCTGAGTTCTGAGTGCTGAGTTAACGGCCGCGATGCCGTTGCCTGACACTCAGGACCCAGCACTCAGCACTCAGCACTCAGGACAGTGGTCATGGGCGAACTGAGCCTCATCCAAAAATTCCGCGCCGAAGCGCCGGCGCATCCGTGGATCGTCGTCGGTCCGGGCCACGATTGCGCGGTCGTGCGCTGGCCAACTGATCGCGACCAGGCGTTCAAGATCGATCAGGTTGTCGAAGGCACGCATTTCGTTCTCAGTGGCCCTGGCGCTGCGACGCCGTGGCAGGTCGGCTGGAAAGCGATGGCGAAAACCTGCTCCGACATCGCGGCGTGCGGCTTCTGGCCTGTGGCGGCGACGGTGGCGGTGAATCTGCGCCGCGGCGGCGACGAAAAAATCGCGCTCGAGCTCTACGAAGGTCTCGTCGCGTGCTGCCGCAAGTTTTCGATCGGTCTGGCGGGCGGCGACATCGCGGTTTCGGACAACGGACTTGGCGTCACGGTCTCGCTGCTCGGAGAAGGCCCAAAAAATGGCGCGTGGCTGCGCAGCGGCGCGAAGCCCAGCGATTGGCTGCTTGTGACCGGCTCGCTCGGCGATTCGCTGCGCAGCGGCAAGCATCTGGAATTCACACCGCGTCTGGAAGAAGCCCGCACCATTCGCCAGATCTGCGGCGATGGAGTGCACGCGTGCATTGACATTACCGACGGACTCAGTCGCGACCTGCATCACCTCTGTAACGAGAGCGACACCGGAGCCGACGTTTACGCCGAGAAAATTCCATCGGCGGTCATTTCCAGAAATAACATGCAAGACGCATTGTGCATTGAACATGCGCTGTCGGATGGTGAAGATTTCGAACTTTTATTGTCTGTAGATCCAGTTGCGGCGAAACAATTGCTCAATGTGTGGTCAAGTCCGGTTACCTTGACGCAGATTGGCGTGGTTCAGCCTCGGGACCGGGGATGCAATCTGGTTTTGGGAAATAATGTAACGCCCATGCCAGATAAAGGTTATGAGCATCGGACCTGAAGCTTGAGCTCGCTGGCGTTGGAACTGGATTCAATGAGCACCGTTTTCTCACATGCGATTGACACGAATTCCGCCGAGGAGACCGAGGCGATCGGCATCCAACTCGCCTGCGCCGCGACCGGCGGCATGGTGATCACGCTCTCGGGCGAACTGGGCGCGGGAAAAACGGTGCTCGTTCGCGGCATTGCTTGCGGGTTGAACATGCCCACAGGCGTCGCTGTCACCAGCCCGACGTATGTCCTGCAGCACATCTATCGCGGCGGACGCTTGACGCTCTATCACATCGACGCCTACCGCATGGTCGGCGGCGCGAACGAACTCGAAGCCAGCGGCCTGACCGAATGTTTCAACGACGACAACGGATTGGTCTGCGTCGAATGGCCCGAGCGCCTCGCCGATTTCCCGTGGCCCACGGACCTGATCAACATCCACATTGACCACTACGAGCCGCAAAAGCGCCATCTCGTCCTCAATGCCAGCGGACCGCGGTCCATGCTGGCGGTAAAGCAGATGGTAAAGTGATCGAAAGTTCGAGGTGCGAAGGTCGAAGAACACCTTGCCCTACACTATACTAAGACAATTAGCCTCGGCGAAACTGGACTCAGATTTTAAAAAATTCTTTTCACCTCGCTTACTTCGCACTTCGTCCCTCGCCCTTCGTACTTCCTGACAGGTAGTCCTTCATCCGATTCCAATAATACTCCCGCCAGCCGTTTTCGATTCCGGGGATGAGATCCTTCGGGACTCCGCGGTGCGTGAGCATCAGTTCCGTCCCGCCGTCGCGTGTTTCCGCCAAGTTGAAGGTCGCCATCGAAAAAATGCCGGCGGGAAAATCCTTGGCTCGCCAGGCCTGCACGATTCGTTTTCCGGGAAGGAGGTCGACGTTGATGCCCGTGATGTAGCCTGAATAGGCCGAAAACGCGCCGCCCACTTTCGTGCTGATGTTGGCGCGCTCGCCCGAAAAAGCGCTGTGCAGCTTCGAGTCCGCCAGAAGCTTGTAAACCGCTTTGGAAGACGCTTCGAATTTCACTTTCTGCTTAATCGTTTTGCACATGATCGTGCTCCAAATGAAGTGCGAGGTACGAAGTCCGAAGTGCGAAGTAAACCGACGTCTCGAGCCTCATTATGTCCCCTCACTATACTAAGACAATTAGCCTCCGCGAAACTGGACTCAGATTTTAAAAAAACTTTTTACCGCGCTGACTTCGCCCTTCATACTTCCCACTTCACGCCAGCTCTTCAATCTGTTCTCTGTGGCCCTCCGTGTCCTCTGCGCCTCTGTGTTGAATTCGTTCTTCAGCCCCCAGTCGTCCTTCCGCTGTCCGCTTCCGCCACTTGCGTTCCCCGCGTTCCGCATTAATCATGAACGGACGGAGGACCCATCTTCATGGCGCGCAAGGCTCCCAAAAAATCCAAAAACGAAAATGGCAACGGCCCGGTTGCTGTCGCGGCGGTCGTCGAGGTCAAGCCGGTCTCCGGCTCGAAGCGGCCTCCGGGGCCGTTGATCAATATGCCGGGTGCGGCCGCGGTTTCGGCTACGCCGATGTCGCCTTCGCTCAAGGCCGAGCCTGCGCCGGCTCCGGCCGCCGAACCCGCTCCCGCGGCGGCCCTCGCGAGCCGCTCGCAGGCCAGCGCGCTCGCCGTTCCCAAGCGCCACGACATGTGGGAGCAGGCCCAGCGCCAGCTCGATGAAGTCGCGAAGACCATCAAGCTCGATCCCAACGTTCACGTCATGCTGCGCCACCCCAAGCGCACGCTCGAAGTCTCCGTTCCTGTGCGCATGGACGACGGCCACGTCGAAGTCTTCCAGGGTTACCGCGTTCATCACAACCAGTACCGCGGGCCGTGCAAAGGCGGCATCCGCTACCACCACGAAGTCAGCATGGAAGAAGTGAAAGCGCTCGCGATGCTGATGACGTGGAAGTGCGCGCTGATGAATATTCCCTACGGCGGAGCGAAAGGCGGCGTCGTCGTCGACCCGAACAAACTTTCGCAGGCCGAGCTCGAACGCATGACCCGCCGTTTCACCAGCGAAATCATGCTGATCATCGGACCCGACCGCGACATCCCCGCGCCCGACATGGGCACCAACGCGCAGACCATGGCGTGGATGATGGACACCTACGCGATGATCAACGGCCACTCCGTCCCGCAGATCGTCACCGGCAAGCCCGTCGCCGTCGGCGGTTCGCTCGGACGCATTGAAGCCACCGGCCGCGGCGTCAGTTTCATCACCGCCGCCGTGGCCAAAGAGTGCGGACTGGACATGAAAGGCCTGCGCGTCGCCGTGCAGGGCGCGGGCAACGTCGGATCCAACGCCGCGAAAGCCGTGCATGAGCTCGGCGCGCGCGTGGTCGCCATCAGCGACGTGAAAAGTGGCGTCTACAACGAGAACGGCATCGATCCGTTCAAGCTGTTCTCGGCGATGGGCCCGAAAGATTTTGTCGAGAACAACTGTGCCGGCCAGAAGATCAGCAACGAGGACCTGCTGAAGCTGGATTGCGACGTGCTGATCCCCGCCGCGCTTGGCGGCGTGATCACCGACGCGAATGCCGCGCAAATCAAGGCGAAGATCATCGTCGAAGGCGCCAACGGCCCGACGACGCCCGACGCCGACGCGATCCTGGAGAAGAAAGGCATCATCGTCGTCCCCGACATCTTGGCCAACGCCGGCGGCGTGACGGTGAGTTACTTCGAGTGGGTGCAGGGCATCCAGTATTACTTCTGGGAGCTTGAAGAGATCAACACGCGCCTGCACAAGATCATGAAAAACGCGTTCACGAACTTGTGGGCCCTCTCGCGCCGCGAACGCGTGAGCATGCGCACCGCCGCGATGATGATCAGCGTCACCCGCGTCGCCGAAGCCGCGAAGAGTTTGGGATTGTTCCCGTAATTCAGTGGACGGGGCTCTTAGCCCCGTCGTCTATGGAGCGCGGGCGTCCCGCCCGCCTTCGTGCCGTTCGTGCCTTTCACTCCGCCGTCCGTGCTCGTCGCCTCGCCGTTGTTTCCTCTCCCCTTGCGGAAAGATCGCAACTCGTACGTCCTTAGTCCGGATGTAACAGAATAATAGCGCACTTACTATACGGGAATGCGTGCCCAAGCGTTAAGAAACGTGTTCATGGATTACCGTAAATCGCAGCCGCGGAAATTCAACCGAATGATTCTTCACCCAGCATAATCTGTTTTTGTCCGCCACGTAACCATGCCGATGTATTAAAATATTTACCCCGACTTCGAATTAACGTGGCCAGCTCAGAAAGGTCGACGCTGTCCTCAATTCTGATTGTCCGTTTAATAAAGCTTTGCTCGAGTTCCCGGCAATGATTAATAATATATTGTTCAGGATCATCAATACTATAGGATGATCGGAGCATACTGATGATTACACTCAATGCAGCGGTAGCATTGACCCGTTCTTCAAACACTCCTGAAGACATGATCAACTCCATATATTTTTTCGCGGCTTCTGCGATTTTTGTTCCAGGCAAGACAAAGAACGTCCCTGATGCACTAACTGCAGTAATATCAGGTGGCGCCACTATCTCGATTGTCTGCGATCCCAACATCACCGGTGAGTGAAAAAGTCCGCGAGTTAATATGAAATTAACTAGCTCTGCTTGTCGATCCGCAATAATCCAGCGCGATGGTGTACTTCTTTTTACCCAACGCAAATCCACGCGGCGCTGATCAGGGTAAATTACGATTTTATCCACTTCGCGGTCTTCAAAGGCAAGAGTGGCCGCGATGCTCTTATGCGCCGATTCGCAAAGAACAACTGACGGAATATCAAAACCACGTATTCCAAGAGCGCCTAAGAGACCTCCCAACGTCGCTTCACTTCGAACCTCTCTCATAAGCAGCTCTGAAGACCGAATAAGTCCGCAATCAATTGTCCAGAATTCGTGACAAGTTCCGAGTTCGGCGGCCGAACACGTCTCGCGACGTTTATCCTTTTCAACGACTAAGATTTTCAGGTCGCGCAATGCCCGATCTAAAAGCGCAGGACTTACCGCTCCCTTTGCATTATCCCGCCTGGTCAGGGAACCTAACAAATATTCAGCTTCTTGAGATGCCCAAGTCAGCGAAAACATTCTTTTGTCGTAAAGATCTCTCATCTCTTCGACCACATGTCGTCCATATAATTCATATATTGCACGGAGCATGGCATCTCTTTCAGGTGTCACTTCCAAACCTGATCGCGCCACATTCGTCTTTGGTGCGTTCTGTCCAGTCACGTTCGCAATTGCCGCGATTTGGTAGTCTAAATATCCCGGACTCGTGAATTCAACTCTAATGCCTTCAATGCATGTGCCCAAATGAACGAGCTTATTTCGCTCACGTCGAATATCCGTTACAAATGACCACTCACGAAAGTAGTTGCTCCACTCTAAGGCGTATGCCAAAGTCACATTGCCAATACATTGTTCAATTACACGAACAACCTTTTGCGTTGAAGGGACTATGGGTTCCTCTGTACTCGTCGCGTCATCAACGGAAATGCCGCGCTTTCTTAAAATATCGATAAGCGCTTCACGGGGAGAATCGAAACCCACTCTCGTTAGAGGACGGTCGTCAATGGTAACTGCAACTTCGCAGTCAGGCACCACGATCCATTTAATCGCCGATTCCAATATATCAGCCATCTCGATACTTGGTCGAAGTGTCAAACGAAATTTTGTTCCATGGCTACCCAATGCCTTTATTTCGTCCTTGCTTTTATCGATTGTGCGAATCAAGTATTTTCCGTGCACGGATCTCAGGGTTAGCTGCCGCGCTTGTTCATCATCTGGATGACAGGTCAGTATCTCGACAACGTCTGCGATCATAAACGTTGAAAGAACTCCGATTCCAAATCTACTTATCGAAGAAAATCCAGGATACCGCTTCCGAAATTCAGGATCTTGATATCTAGAAGAACCTACCTTAAGCAAGAAATTGTTTATCATCTGTTGTGTCATACCAGTTCCGTTGTCTTGAACTGTCAGTACCCGATCTGCGCTGTTCCATGAAATATTGACCTTGCCGGTCTTTGTTGCGCGATCAGGATAACTTTGCAATCGGATAGCATCGATTGAATTTTGTACCAATTCCCTAAGTACCACATTTGTATCATTGTACAATGTATGTCCTGTCAATAAATCAAGTACTTTTGCTTGGTCAATAGTGAATTCAAAGGCATCACGTATAAACCCCTCGGTTTCAATATTAGCATCGTCAATGCGCCTCCATGGGAATTCAAAGGAAGACAATTTTTGCTTATTAGTTGTAGTAAGCCATTCGTTGCTTTTTTTAAGTTGCTCTGCCGCGTATGACAAATAGGAAGTCAGACCAAAAAATCCATCCTCTTTAGTGAAGTATGCGAAAACCTCAATACAATCCTTCGGCGCCGCTTCGTCTGGTAAGCCTTCGTCATTCAAGCCATGTTTTGGGCGAACACATTTTACGGCCAGCTGCTTTGCCCACTCCTGCTGGCTTATGGGGTCGGTTGGATTAATAGTTTTGAATTCAATAGAAGGCGTCCTGTCAGTTGTTATATGCAGTAGATCTGCCGTCCTTAATAGGACGGCGCAATATTGCATATTTACCGTCTCGGCTAAACTGTTGCCGTACGGCTGTGATATTTTATATTTCTTGACATTGTCTAGATCATTTTGATGATGACTCTCGCAAATCAATCCTAAGTCTCGGCGAAATTGCGGACCAAGATTTGCAAGCAATTTTCCAATTTCAGTTACGCACTCAGTTGCTTTGCCCAGATTGTCATTTTGTTGCCCGAGTATCCAGTATTTAATTCGTTCCGCGTGTTTGTGTCTCACAAATTCTTGATAGAAAAACCTCTCTGATGACTCTTCGCCAAGTTTGAATACCTTTTCGCGATAATCTTTTCCATTAATGCCGGAAAATAACGTTTCTTCTTTGAAGCGGTTGAAATCTGATTCCTTTCTGTCTTCGTATTCTCGTTGCGTAACTAACATTCCGAGATCGTGAAAATAGATAGAGAGCGTAATCATTAACCAGTCTGCTGGACTCATTTGCTTCTTTGTAGACTCGGGGATTATCCACTCTAGGCTCTTTAACATTGCAT
>Ga0265314_10003183_pt1 | contig 16071 bp, 16 predicted proteins | sample 4126metaG_FD_203106 | JGI IMG/M metagenome (GOLD analysis project Ga0265314, IMG submission 203106) | Rhizosphere microbial communities from Carex aquatilis grown in University of Washington, Seatle, WA, United States - 4-1-26 metaG | ecosystem: Host-associated > Plants > Roots > Rhizosphere >... | reverse complement strand
GAAATCCATGCGCGGCTGGGTGCGGTGCGCGAGCGCGGCGGCGCGGTGCTCCTCATCAGCGAAGACCTCGACGAGCTGCTGGAGCTGGCGGATCGCATCGTCGTGATGAGCGAAGGTCGTATCGTGTTCGAAACCGATGCGGCCACCGCGCAGCGCAACGAGCTGGGCGCGCACATGGGCGGAGGCCACGGATGATCACAGTCGATGCGAAACCGTTCGCGTACACGTTCGACGTTGCGAAGACCGCGCTCGTCATCATCGACATGCAGCGCGATTTCATCGAGCCCGGCGGCTTCGGCGAAACGCTGGGCAACGATGTGTCGCTGCTCGCCGCGATCGTGCCCGCGTGCCAGAAAATGCTCGATGCGTGGCGTGAGGCGGGCGGCCTTGTTGTGCACACACGCGAAGCGCATCGGCCCGACTTGTCCGATTGCCCTCCCGCGAAGCGCCTGCGCGGCAACCCCACGCTTCGCATCGGAGACGAAGGGCCGATGGGCCGCATCCTTGTCGCGGGCGAGCCGGGCAACCAGATCGTCGCGCAGCTGGCGCCGTTGGCAGGCGAGATCGTCATCGACAAGCCGGGCAAGGGCGCGTTCTACGCGACGGGCTTGCAAGAGATGCTGCAGGGCACGGGCACGACGCACCTTATATTCATGGGCGTGACGACCGAAGTGTGCGTGCAAACATCCATGCGCGAAGCGAACGACCGCGGCTTCGACGGCCTGCTGCTGGAAGACTGCACGGAGAGCTACTTTCCGCAGTTCAAGGCGGCGGCGGTGGAGATGATCCACGCGCAAGGAGCAATCGTCGGCTGGACCGCGACGAGCGACGCGCTGCTGCGCGCGCTCGCGGCGCGATGAGCACTGCGGTGCTTTCGCGCGCCGACGCGGTGTACGAACAGCTCAAGCGCGACATCGCCGAGTTCAAGCTCGTGCCGGGCGACCGCTTCTCCGAAAACGAAATCAGTGAACGTCTGGGTGTGTCGCGCACGCCCGTGCGCCAGGCATTGACGCGGCTGCAGCACGAAGGCTATGTCACCGTGATGTTCCGAAGCGGATGGCGCGTGCTGCCGTTCGACTTCATGCAGTTCGAACAGCTGTACGACTTGCGCATGGTGCTGGAGACCACGGCCGTGCGCCGCATCTGCGAGGACGGCACGCGTGTGGACCGCGCGCTGCTGGACGAGCTGGCGGCGATCTGGCTCGTGTCGCCGGAGCGGCGCAGCAGCGACATGGCGCAGGTGTCGAAGTGGGACGAGGACTTTCACTACAAGATCGTCACGGCCGCGGGCAACGCCGAGATGGCGCGCGTGCATCGCGACGTGACCGAGCGCATCCGCATCATCCGCCGGCTGGACTTCACGAAGCAGGCGCGCATCGAAGCGACCTACGAAGAGCACGCGAAGATATTGCGCGCGATCCAGCGCAAGCGCGGCGATGCGGCGGCGATGCTGCTGCGCGCGCACATCGAGACGAGCCAGGCCGAGGTGCGCAAGATCACGCTGCACCAGGTGCACATGGCAAGGGAGGAAGCGCACGAGAAAGCCCGCGCGCCTTCTCGCCGGGTTACTTCGCCTTCGCGCGCCCGTACTTCACGGTAAACGAGGCCGACGCGATCTTGTTCGCGTTGGTCATGAAGCCCGCGACGGCGGCCGTTGTGTCGGCGCCGAGTTCGAGCTTGTCGGTCTTGAGCGCGTACACGGTGAAGATGTAGCGGTGCGGCTTGTCGCCTTGCGGCGGGCATGGGCCGCCCCACGCGGCAAAGCCGTAGTCGATGCGGTTCATCGCGGCGCCCTTCGGCAGGTTCGCGCCGCCCTGCGCGCCCGCGTTGGCGGCAAGCTCGGTGACGTTCCCCGGGATGTTGTAGACGAACCAGTGCCAGAAGCCCGAGCCCGTGGGTGCGTCGGGGTCGTACACGGTGACGGCGAAGCTCTTCGTGTCCTTCGGCGCGCCGCTCCACTTGAGCGCGGGCGACTTGTTCTCGCCGCTGCAGCCGAACACGTTGGACTCCCACTTCTTGTCGAGCGTCGAATTCGGCTTGATGTCCGTGCTTGCGAGCACAAAGCCCGCGGCGTGGGCCAGCGGGCAGGCCGCGGCTAAAAAAGCAACAAGGTATTTGCGTTGCATCAGCGTCTCCTCAGGTCGGGGATCGCATCATGCCTATGATGATGGTTGGGTTCAATCCCGGTTTGTAGGGGTACGAATGAGAAGACGCGAGTTTGTCGCCCGGGTCGCCGCGGGCATTGGCGCCGCTGCCGTCACCGGCGCTGCACGTGCCGACAACGGCATTACGGACCGGCAGGTGCTCGTCGGCCAGTTCGCCGCGTTCACCGGGCCGGCGGCCCAGCTCGGCGAGCGGCTGAAGGTCGGCATCGACGCCGCGTTCAAGGCAGTCAATGCGCAGGGCGGCGTGGCCGGGCGGCAGCTCAAGCTCGTGGCACGCGATGACGGATACGAGCCCGAGAAGGCAAAGGCTGCCGTTCGCGCGCTCATCGAGGAAGACAAGGTCTTCGCGCTGATCGGCGCCGTCGGCACACCGACCGGGCTGGCCGCCGTGCCGATCCTCACCGAGGCGCGCGTGCCGCTGGTGGGCATGTTCACCGGCGCCGAAGGCCTTCGCGTGCCCTTCAACCGCCAGGTGTTCCACGTGCGCGCCAGCTACTTCGACGAGACCGAGCGAATGGTGCAGCACCTGACCTCGCTGGGCTTGCAGAAGATCGCCGTGTTCTACCAGAACGACGCGTACGGCAAGACGGGCCTCGACGGCGTGCAGCGGGCGCTCGCGCGGCGCAATCTCAAGCCCGTGGCGACGGCGACGGTCGAACGCAACACGGTCGACGTGGCGAAGGCGCTCGATGTGCTGCTGCCCGCGCAGCCCGATTCGATCGTCCAGATCAGCGCGTACAAGTCGTGCGCCGCGTTCATCCGGCAAGCGCGCGCGAAAGGCTTCGGCGGCCAGTTCTTCGACGTGAGCTTCGTGGGCTCGAAGGCGCTGGCCGACGAGCTGGGCGACTCCGGCACGGGCGTGGTCATCACGCAAGTCGTGCCCTTCCCCTACTCGACATCGATCCCCATCGTGCGCGAGTACCAGCGCGTGATGGAGGCCGCGGGGCAAAAGGAGTTTGACTTCTCCAGCATCGAAGGCTATCTCACAGCGAAGGTGTTCATCGAAGGCTTGCGGCGCGCGGGGCGCACGCCCACGCGCGACAGCCTGATCGCGGGCGTCGAATCGATCCACGACTGGGACATGGGCGGCTTCAGCGTGCGCTACGGCGCGCAGGACCACGTGGGTTCGAGCTTCGTCGAAGTGACCACCATCGCACGCGGCGGCCGTTTCCTGCACTGAACTCAGCGCGGGCCGAGCTGGGTGGGGTCGTAGAAGAACTGCTCTTCGCAGATGCGCTCGCCGCGCCAGCGCTGGTAGGCAAGCTCTTCCATGCGCGAGCCGCCGCCCTTCTTCCATGTGAATTCGAAGACCCACCGGATCACGACGTGGTCGCCGCTCACGAACACCGGCCGCACACAGTGCGAGTGCACGGACGCCGCGCGCTCGAGCGTCTTCGCCTCGCGGGCCATCAACACATCGCGGCCGGCGCGCGGCTCGCCGAAGTTCTCGCGCATCGAAGCGTCTTCCGTGTAGAAGTCGCGGATCGCATCGACATGCCCGTTCGATTCGACTTTCGCGATGAAGGCTTCGAGCGTGGCGGCGGTGGGCATGGCATCAACTCAAGTGCTTGCTCAGCACCTTCGCGATCTCGAACATCGTCACCTGCGCCTTGCCGAAGATGGGCAGCAGCTTCGCGTCGGCATTGATCGAGCGCCGGTCCTTCGCGTCCTGCAGGTTGTGGGCCTTGATGTAGTCCCACAACTTCTTCGTTGCTTCGGTGCGCGCGACGGGTTCGTTTCCGATCACCGCGGCGAGTTCGGCGCTGGGCGCGAGGCCGCCGGTGGTCTTGCGCGCTGTCTTCTTCGCTGCGGATTTCGCGGGAGCGGCTTTCTTCGCGGCGGGTGTCTTTTTTGCAGCAGTCTTTTTTGCGACGAACGGCGCCGCCTTGGCCGCCGTCTTTCGCGGCGGGAACTTGGACGTGCGCGGCTCGAACTCGAAGTTCACCTTGCCCGCTTCCTTGTCCCAGGCGAGAAACGCCTTGAACGGGCGGCGCGTTCGAATGGAGACGAACTTGTCGAGCAGGTCGGTCTTGCCGGTTTCGAGCAGCTTGGTCATCTGCTCGCGCGGGACGGGCTGCTGCAGGATGATCTTGCCGCTGCGGAAGGTGCACGTCGGCTTGTGCTGTCCGGGCGTCGGCACCGAGCGTTCGCACATGTAGTTCGACCCCCACTCGAACACGTGGCCGCCGCACTTCGGGCATGTGCCCAGCGGCTCCTGGCCGGTGAAGTCGACGAGCTCGCCGGTTTCGGCCGGATCGTCCTCCTTGCCGAAATCGAACTCGAGCTTCCAGTTCTTTTCTTCCTCATCGAACTTCAGCACGAGCTCGGCGGTGAAGGGCCAGCCGGCCTTCGAGCGGAAGCCTTCGAGCGGGCCGATGCGTTTGTCTTGCAGGAATCGTTCGACCTCGGCCAACTCGAAAGCGCGGCCCGCCGGGATCTTCGTGAAAGAAAAGCCGCAGGGCTTCGCTTGCGGTTTGCCGATGCAGGTGTAGCGGCGATAGTTCTCCTGCACCACGCCCCCGCAGTTGGGGCACGGCGTGTGCAGCGTGGCGTAGTCGCCGGGCACGGTGTCGCGGTCGTACTCCTTTGCCTTCTTGACGATGTGCTTCGTCATCTCGGCGATCTCGCGCATGAACTCGTCGCGCGAAAGCTTGCCGTGCTCCATCTGCGCGAGCTTGTATTCCCACTCGCCGGTGAGCTCGGGCTTCGACAGCTCTTCGACGCCCAGGCCGCGCAAGAGCGTCATCAACTGGAACGCTTTGGCGGTGGGAATCATCTCGCGGCCTTCGCGCAGCATGTACTTCTCGTTGATGAGCCCTTCGATGATCGCCGCGCGCGTGGCCGGTGTGCCCAGGCCTTTTTCGTGCATTGCCTCGCGCAGGTCGTCGTCTTCGATTGCCTTGCCTGCGCCTTCCATCGCGGAGAGCAGCGTCGCTTCGCTGTAGCGCGCGGGCGGGCGCGTCTTCAGGCCCTTCGCATCGGCTCGCTCCGTGCGCGGCATCTCGCCGGGCTTCACCGGGACCAGCACCTTGTTGTCCTCGGCCGGCGCGTCGCCGATATCGGCTTCCTTGCCCCAGATCGCGAGCCAGCCCGCCTTGACGAGCACGCGGCCGTCCGTGCGGAAGCTGTGTCCCACGACCTGCGAGATGCGCGTCGTCACCATGTAATCCGCGCTCGGGAAGAACACCGACAGGAACCTGCGCACGATGAAGTCATAGAGCTTCTGCTCGGCATCCGACAGGCCGTGCGGCGCTTCGAGCGTCGGGATGATCGCGAAGTGGTCCGACACCTTTGCGTTGTCGAAGATGCGTTTGTTCGGTTTGACGTAGCCCTCGGTGATCGCCTGCTTCGCGAAGGGCGCGAGGTGCTTCATGCCGCTCTTCGCAAGCATGCCCATCGTGTCCTTCACGACCGGCAGGTAGTCCTCGGGCAGGTGGCGCGAATCGGTTCTGGGATACGTGAGCGCCTTGTGCCGCTCGTACAGCGATTGCGCGAGCGCGAGCGTGGTCTTCGCCGAAAAGCCGAAGCGACCGTTGGCTTCGCGTTGCAACGTGGTCAGGTCGAACAGGCCCGGCGATGCCTGCGTGGTCGGCTTCGATTCTTCGGTGACCGTCGCTGCCTTGCCGCGCACGGCCGCAGCGATCGCGTGCGCTTCCTTTTCGGTCCACAGGCGGTCCGCTCGCAGTTCGGCGTCGTCGGCGTTCTTCTTCCACTTGGGGTCGAACCACTTGCCGGTGTATTCGCCGGCCTCCGCGAGGAACGCGGCATGCACTTCCCAGTAGTCGCGGCTGATGAATTTGCGAATCTGTTCTTCACGCTCGACGACGACGGCCAGCGTCGGCGTCTGCACGCGCCCGACAGTCGTGAGGAAAAAGCCGCCGTCGCGCGAGTTGAACGCCGTCATCGCGCGCGTGCCGTTGATGCCCACGAGCCAGTCGGCTTCGGAGCGCGAACGCGCCGCGTTCGCGAGCCCCGTGAGTTGCTTGTCGCTGCGCAGCTGCGCGAACCCGTCGCGAATGGCTTGCGGCGTCATCGATTGCAGCCACAGCCGCTGCACGGGCTTGCCCAGCGGCTTGGCGCCGCCCGCGTACTGCTCGATCAGGCGGAAGATCAGCTCACCTTCGCGCCCCGCGTCACAAGCGTTGATCAATTCGCCGACGTCCTTGCGCTTGGCGAGTTTCACGACGGCGTTCAGGCGCGTCTTGGTTTTCTCGACCGGCTTGAGGTCGAAGAATGGCGGGATCACCGGCAGGTGCGCGAAGCTCCACTTGCCGCGCTTGACGTCGAACTCCTCGGGCGCGTGGATCTCCAGCAGGTGCCCCACGGCGCTGGTGACGATGTAGCGCTCGTTCTCGAAATGCTCGTCGTGCTTGTCGAACTTGCCGGCCACGGTCGTCAGCGCACGCACGATGTCCTGCGCCACAGATGGCTTCTCGGCAATGATCAAAGTCTTTTGGCCCATACAATCCGTTTTCCTCGCGCGCGCACACGCACACGCGCGCACGTACGAATCAAAGTTAACAGAAGTTTTTGAAATGGCAGAAAAGCAGGTCTACCGCCATATGGACTCACCGGATCAGCAGAAGGGCGCGCGAGCGAATTCGAAGGGGAATGGCCGCCGCATCCAGGTCCGCCGATCGGGCGTGCACGGCAGGGGCGTTTTTGCCCTGCAGGACATCGCCGAAGGTGAAACCCTCATTGAATATGTCGGCGAGATCATCAGCTGGAAGCAGGCGGACAAGCGCCAGTCCAGCGACCCCGATGATCCGAACCACACTTTCTTCTTCTCGATCGGCGACGGCAAGAAGGTGATCGACGCGAACGTCGGCGGCAACGCGTCGCGCTGGATCAACCATTCGTGCAAGCCCAACTGCGAAGCCGACGAGGACGACGACACGCACCGAGTCTTCGTCAAGGCCCTGCGCAACATCAAGGCCGGCGAAGAGCTCAACTACGACTACGGCCTCGTGATCGACGAGAAGTACACCGAAAAGCTGAAGGCGCAGTACCTCTGCCTGTGCGGCGCGAAGAAGTGCCGCGGCACCATGCTTGCGCCAAAGGACGGGTCTGACGAGCCCAAGAAGAAAAAGAAGAAGAAGAAAAAATGAACTGGCGCGGTGAAGAGGTCTGGCAAGCAGTCGCGCCGCTTGTGCCCGGCTTCACCGTCGAAATCCTCCCCGAAGTCGATTCCACCAACACCGAGCTGATGCGCCGCGCGCGCGGCGGCCGCATTGAGCCGGTGCTGCTCGTCGCCGAATCGCAAACCGCCGGGCGCGGGCGTCTCGGCCGCAGCTGGGCCAGCGCAGCGGGCGATTCGCTCACTTTTTCGCTGGGACTGCCGCTCGCGCCGCAGGACTGGTCGGGCCTGTCGCTCGCGGTCGGTGTCGCGATCGCCGAAGCGTTGCATCCGCTCGTGCGCATCAAGTGGCCGAACGACTTGTGGGTCGGCGGCCGCAAGCTCGGCGGCATCCTGATCGAGACGGCGAATTCCGCACCGGCCGATGCGCAGGGCCCGCGTTACGCGGTGATCGGCATCGGCATCAACGTTCGCGTGCCTGCGGCGGCGGGTTATTCGATCGCGCCTGCGCCTCTCGATGAGCTGCTTCCGGGCGTCGAAGCAGGCGACGCGCTTGCGCGCATCGCGCGCCCGTTGGTCGATGCGGTGAAGGGGTTCGAGTCATTCGGCTTCGCGCCTTTTCACACCCGCTTCGACGCGCGCGACGTCCTGCGCGATCGTGGTGTGCTGCTTTCCGACGGCCGTAGCGGCACCGCGCACGGCACGACGGATCAGGGCGGACTGCTCGTGCATACTGCGTCCGGCATGGCGACGATCACCAGCAACGAGGTGAGCGTGCGTCCTGCAGCGCTGTAGAAAACGAAGAAGATGCTCCGCCTGCTGGTCCTTGCGCTCTTGCTTGCCAACGCGGCCTATTTCGCGTGGTCGCAAAGCCTGCTCGCGCCGATCGGCCTGGCGCCCGCTCAGCAGTCCGAGCCGCAGCGGGTCGCAGCTCAGATCACGCCCGAAGCCATTCGCATCGTGCCCGGCGACGAAGCCAAGCGAATCGAAATCGCGGCCGTGCGTCCGCCCGAATGCATGCAGGCGGGCTTGTTCACCGACGCAGAGGCAACGTCACTCAAGCAGGCGCTCGATTCGTGGCCGGCGGGCAGCTGGTCTGTCGATGCCGCCACCGATCCGCCGCGCTGGATTGTTTACATGGGCAAGTATCCCGACGCCGCGTCGCTCGAGAAAAAGAAAACAGAGCTTCGCGGCATGAACGTTTCGTTCGAGACGCTTGCGAACTCCACGCTCGAGCCGGGCGTGTCGCTGGGCGGCTATCCCACCGAGGCCGCCGCGAAACAACAGCTCGAGGCGCTCACGCAAAAAGGTGTGCGCACCGCCAAGGTCGTGCAGGAAAAGCCCGAGACCAAGGGCCAGCAGCTCAAGCTGCCCGCTGTGGACGAAGCGTTGCGCCCGAAGCTCGACGACCTGAAGAGCGCACTGAACGGCAAGGCGCTGAAGGCCTGCCGCTAGGAAAGCCGGCTTCTACGAAGTTGCGTGCGACTTCTCGCGAGCGGATGCAAGCACTCGGCGGTCCGAAAGCAGAAAGCGAACGGTGACGCGCGTGCCGGGCGGCGTATGGCCGGGGCGAGCATCTTCGATCGTCACCTCCGCGTTGTGCTGCCGCGCGATCTCGCGAACGATGGGCAAGCCGAGGCCGGAGCCATCGACGTTCGTGCCGAGCGCGCGATAAAAAGGCTGGAACACCAGCTCACGCTCGGATGCCGGAATGCCCGGCCCCGAGTCTTCCACTTGCAGCACAAGCGCATGGCCGAAAGGGTCCGCCAGCACACGTGCCGTGACCACGCCCGGCGCTTCGGCGCTCGAGGGCGTGTAGTTGATCGCGTTGTCCAGCAGGTTGCGCACCAGCTCTTTGAGCAAAGTGGGATTGCCGCCCAGCTGCACGCCGCTCGTCTCGGGATCGGGGCCGTCGTAGCCGAGGTCGATGTGCCGGTCCATCGTGCGGGCGACCGAATCCTGCATCGTGTCCATCACGATGCGCGCAAGGTCGCACGGCTGCATCGCAAGCGCCTGCCCGCCGCCTTCGGCGCGCGCAAGGGCCAGTAGCTGGTTCACGGTGTGCGTTGCGCGCATCGACGAGCGGCCGATCTGGTCGAGCGATTGTTTGAGCTCGTCTTCGTTGACCGCTTCGCGCTGCGCCAAGTCCGCCTGCATGCGCAAGCCTGCGAGCGGCGTCTTCAACTGGTGCGCAGCGTCGGCAAGAAAGCGTTTTTGTGTCGCGATCGAAACCTTCAGGCGCGTGAGCAGGTCGTTCACGGATTGCACGAGCGGCGCGACCTCGAGCGGCACAGCCTTGTCGTCGAGCGGCGAGAGATCGTCGGGCTTGCGCGCGCGGATGCGCTCTTCCAGCTGCGACAGCGGCTTGAAGCCGCGCACCAGCGCAAGCCACACAAGCAGCACGGCAAGCGGCAGGATCACAAGCTGCGGCAGCATCACGCCCTTGATGATTTCGGTGGCGAGCACGGAGCGCTTCTCGCGTGTTTCGGCGACCTGCACAAGACACGGCGCGCCGCCGGGCACGTCGAGCCGCACCCACGTGTAGGCCACGCGCACATCCAATCCGCGCACCTCGTCGTTGCGCAAGTGCACTTCGCCGACGACGGGCGTTTCATCGTCGGTGGGCCGCGGGAAGTCGCGTTCACCCGACAGGAATTCGCCGCGCGGCCCGAGCACCTGGTAGTAGACGAGGTCGGAATCGTCGGCGCGCAGCAACTCGCGCGCCGGCTGCGGCAGATTGAACGCCGCGCGCTTGTTCTGCACACTCACCAGTTGCGCAAGCGCCTGCACGTTGTATTCGAGTGCGCGATCGAACGGCTTGCCCGCGATGCTTTGCGCGACGAGCCATGTGAGCGCGAGGCTCACCGGCCACAAGAGGAGCAGCGGCGTGAGCATCCAGTCGAGGATCTCGCCGAAGAGGGAGCGCTGCTCGCGCTGAAAAAGCTTCACGAAGGGATTTTTTCGAGGCAGTAGCCCAGGCCGCGCACGGTCGCGATGCGGATCGGGCCCTTCTCGATCTTCTTGCGCAGGCGGTGGATGTAGACCTCGATCGCGTTGGTCGACACTTCCTCGCCCCATTCGCACAACCGCTCGACGAGTTGGTCCTTCGACACCAGCCGGCCCGCGCGCTGCAGCAACACTTCGAGCAGGCCCAGCTCGCGCGCGGACAGCTCGACCATCTTGCCGTCGATCGTCGCGACGCGACCGGCCTGGTCGTACGAGAGCGGGCCATGCCGGATGGTGTTGCTGGTTGATCCCATGCCGCGCCTTGCGAGAGCGCGCACGCGCGCTTCCAGCTCCTGCAACGAAAACGGCTTGGCCATGTAATCGTCGGCGCCGTAGTCGAGGCCCTTGACGCGCTCTTCGATGCCGTCGGCGGCGGTGAGGATGAGGACCGGCATCGTCGAGCCGCGGCCGCGAAGTTTCTTGAGCACGTCGAGGCCATGCATGCGCGGCAGGCCGAGGTCGAGGATGAGCAGGTCGAACTCGGTGTTCGCCATCAGCGCGGCATCGGCTTCGGTGCCGCTGGAGACGTGATCGACCGCCGCGCCGGACGCGCGCAGCGACCGCAGCAACCCGTCGGCGAGCACCTGGTCATCCTCGGCAATCAGGATGCGCATCGCTTGTCTCCTCGTGTGAATTCATTGTAGGCCGCACTACCGCGTGCGTGCCCGTCCGGGCTTCGTGCCCCACTCGCCCGCATACGCTTCGAGGCCGATCGCGACGACGGCCGCGACTTCATCGCCGACTTCGCTGCGGAATTCGGCTTCGGCCTGCGCGACCGCATCCTTGAACGCCTTGAGCCACGCAAGCCCCGCCGGCGTGAATCGCACGATGCGTCCGCGCGCGTCCTTCGGGTCGGACTCGCGCGTGACGATGCCCCACGCTTCGGCTTGATCGACAAGGTCGCCCATCGCTTGCTTGGTCATGCCTGCGTTGCGGGCGAGCTCCGTCAGGCGCGAGCCTTCGAGCGCGACATGCCGCGTGATGTGCACATGCGACGCGTTCACTTGCGATCGTGCGGCGAGGTTCGCGAGTGCGAGCGGCACGTCGATGTTGTGCGCCATCAACTGGAGCACACGTTCGTCGAAGCGGCGCGCGGCATGCCCGAGCAAGCGGCCGAAGTGCGTGAGGCGCCAGCGGTCGTCATCCATTTGATTGATCGTAAGGCAAACTGACGAAAAATCCTGTTTACCTACGAGTACTCCGCCCGTTAGAGTGCTGGTCAGGCATCCAGCCTGGCGATAAACCCAAGCTCAACCCAAACAAGAGGAAATTCATGGACGCACAAGTCAAAGGCACGAAGATCGACCGCGCCGACAGCGAGAAGCAAAAGGCCTTGCAGGCCGCGCTCGCGCAAATCGACAAGCAGTTCGGCAAGGGCACGATCATGCGGCTGGGCGAAGGCGAGAAGCTCGAGGACATCCAGGTGGTCTCCACGGGTTCGCTCGGCCTGGACATCGCGCTGGGCGTCGGCGGCCTGCCCCGCGGCCGAGTGGTCGAGATCTACGGACCGGAATCGTCGGGCAAGACCACGCTCACGCTGCAAGTCATTGCCGAGATGCAACGCACCGGCGGACAGTGCGCCTTCATCGATGCGGAGCACGCTCTGGACGTGCAGTACGCGCAAAAGCTCGGCGTGAACCTGTCCGACCTGCTGATCTCGCAGCCCGACACCGGCGAGCAGGCGCTGGAGATCGTCGATTCGCTCGTGCGCTCCGGCGCTTTGGACTTGATCGTGATCGACTCGGTTGCGGCGCTTGTGCCCCGGGCCGAAATCGAAGGCGAGATGGGTGATTCGCTGCCCGGCCTGCAGGCGCGCCTGATGTCGCAGGCGCTGCGCAAACTCACGGCCACGATCAAGAAGACCAACTGCATGGTCATCTTCATCAACCAGATTCGCATGAAGATCGGCGTGATGTTCGGCTCGCCCGAGACGACGACGGGCGGCAATGCGCTGAAGTTCTACGCGTCCGTGCGCCTGGACATCCGCCGCACCGGCACGATCAAGAAGGGCGAGGAATCGATCGGGAACGAGACCAAGGTGAAGGTGGTCAAGAACAAGGTCGCTTCGCCTTTCAAGACGGCGGAGTTCGACATCCTCTTCGGCGAAGGCATCTCGCGCGAAGGCGAGATCGTCGACATGGGCGTGAACGCGCGCATCATCGAAAAATCCGGCGCCTGGTATGCCTACAACGGCGAGAAGATCGGCCAGGGCCGCGACAACGCGCGCGAATTCCTGCGCGAAAACCCCCAGCTCGCACACGAGATCGAAAACAAGATTCGCGAAGAGCTGAGCATTTCGCTGCTGCCGGCGTTCGAAGGCGGCAAAGAGGCAGCCGAAGAAGAGTGATGCAGCGCGCGCGCCCGCAGCTTTCGCTCAAGGGCCGGGCGCTGCGCTTTCTGTCGCAGCGCGAGCATTCGCGCAAGGAACTCGAACGCAAGCTCGCAAAGCACGCGCAGGACCCATCGGAGATCGGCCGCGTGCTCGACGAGCTTCAATCGCGCGGCTTCATCGATCACCAGCGCGTCGCCGAGTCCGTCATGCATCGCAAGGCCGGCAAGCTCGGCGCGATGCGCATCCGGCAGGAGCTGCAGGCAAAAGGCCTGGAGCCGCCGCTCGTGGCCGCGGCGGTTGCGCGCCTGAAGTCCACCGAAGTTGAACGTGCCCGCGACGTGTGGCGCAAGAAATTCGCGGGGCCTGCCGCCGACGCGAACGAGCGCGCCAAGCATGCGCGCTTCCTCGCTGCGCGAGGGTTTTCGGGTGATGCGATCGGCCGCGTGCTCAAGGGCGCGGCAACGGACGATTGATTCCGCCGCGCTAGACGCCCAGCATCAGCTTCAGGTTCTGCACCGCTGCGCCGCTGGCGCCTTTGCCGAGGTTGTCCAGGCGCGCAATGAGGACGGCCTGCCGCGTTTCTTCGTTGCCGAAAACGCGCAACTCCATCTTGTTGGTTTCGTTCAGCGCCGTGGCTTCGATGCGGCCGCCTTCCGTGGGCGGCATCACCCTCACCCATTCGCTGCCTTCGTAGTGGCGCACGAGTGCGTCATGCAAATCCACAAGCTTCGGCTTGCTCGGCAAGTCGTCCAGGAACAAGGGCACTTCGACAAGCATGCCCTGGTGGAAGTTGCCCACCGACGGGATGAAGATCGGCTGGCGCGAAAGGCCGGCGTACTTCACGATCTCGGGCGTGTGCTTGTGCTTGAGCGAAAGGCCGTAGATCTCGAACGGGCCGGCCTCGTGCTTTTCGAACGCTTCGATCATCGAGCGGCCGCCGCCGGTGTAGCCGCTCGTCGCGGGAATCGTGATGGGCCAGTCGTGCGGGACAAGGCCCGCATCCACAAGCGGGCGAATCAATGCGATCGCGCCTGTCGGATAGCAGCCGGGGTTGCTGACGCGCCTGGCCTTCGCGATCGCGTCGGCCTGCCCGCGCGTGAGTTCCGCAAAGCCGTACACCCAACCTTCGGCAACGCGATGCGCACTTGACGCATCGATCACGCGCGGCGCGCGGCCTTGGGTTTTCTCGATCTCGTCGATCATCGCCGCCGATTCGCGCGCGGCATCGTCGTGCAGGCAGAAGACCACGAGGTCCACAGCCGACATCAGTTCGCGCTTGGCCGCGGGGTCTTTTCGCAGTTCGGGCGCGATGCTCATGAGCTCGATGGCGGGCATCTTCGCCAGCCTTTCGCGAATCTGAAGACCGGTGGTGCCGGCCTCGCCATCGATGAACACCTTCGGCATCGAAATCTTTCCCGGACAGACGCACTTGTTGGTGCGATGGTTGGTGCGATGCACCATGATACAGTTGCACGCGATTTTTTGTTGGGCCCCCTCATGAAGATCCACGAGTACCAAGGCAAGGAAATCTTGCGCCAGTTCGGTGTGCCCGTGCCACGCGGCATTCCTGCGTTCACGGTGCAGGAAGCCGTCGAGGCTGCGCAAAAGCTCGGCGGCCCCGTGTGGGTCGTCAAGGCGCAGATTCACGCAGGCGGCCGCGGCAAGGGCGGCGGCGTGAAAGTCGCGAAGAGCGTCGAACAGGTCAAGGAACTCGCGGGCCAGATGCTCGGCATGCAGCTCAAGACGCACCAGACCGGCCCCGAAGGCCAGAAGGTGCGGCGCCTGTACATCGAAGACGGCGCGGACATCCAGAAGGAATACTACGTGTCGGTCGTGACCGACCGTGCATCGCAGAAGGTCGCTTTCATCGCGTCGAGCGAAGGCGGCATGGACATCGAGGAAGTCGCGCGCACGCATCCCGAGAAGATCAAGAAGGTGTTCGTCGATCCGCTCGTGGGCCTGACGGACGCGCAAGCGATGGAGATCGCCGACGGCATCGGCATTCCTTCGGGCTCGAGCGCGCAGGCTACCGACGTGCTCAAGAAGCTCTACAAGTGCTACATGGACACCGACGCGTCGCTCGTCGAGATCAACCCGCTCAATCGCGACGGCAAGGGCAACATCACCGCGCTGGATGCGAAGTTCAACTTCGATGCGAACGCGCTGTTCCGCCATCCGGAGATCGTGGCGCTGCGCGACCTCGACGAGGAAGACCCGGCCGAAATCGAGGCGAGCAAGTTCGACCTAGCGTACATCTCGCTTGACGGCGACATCGGCTGCCTCGTGAACGGCGCGGGCCTTGCAATGGCGACGATGGACACCATCAAACTCTTCGGCGCGGAGCCGGCCAACTTCCTCGATGTCGGCGGCGGCGCAACGCCCGAGAAAGTGACCGAAGCCTTCAAGATCATGCTGAAGAACCCGAAGGTCAAGGCGATCCTCGTCAACATCTTCGGCGGCATCATGAAGTGCGACACCATCGCCAGCGGCGTGATCACCGCGTGCAAGGCGGTGAACCTGGGCGTGCCCCTTGTTGTGCGCATGAAGGGCACGAACGAGGAACTCGGCAAGAAGATGCTGGCCGAGTCGGGCCTGCCGATCATCAGCGCGGACACCATGGCGGAAGCCGCGCAAAAGGTCGTTGCCGCTGTGAAGCCGGTCTGAGGAACACGAACATGTCGATCTACATCAACAAGGACACTCGCGTCATCACGCAGGGCATCACCGGCAAGACGGGCCAGTTCCATACCGAAAAGTGCCAGGAATACGCGAACGGCAAGCAGTGCTTCGTCGCGGGCGTGAACCCCAAGAAGGCCGGCGAGTCGATCTTCAATATTCCAATCTATTCTTCCGTGAAGGAAGCCGCTTCGGAAACCGGCGCCACCGTGTCCGTGATCTATGTGCCGCCGGCAGGTGCTGCTGCGGCCATCTGGGAAGCCGTCGAAGCGGATCTGGATCTGGCGATCTGCATTACCGAAGGCATCCCCGTTCGTGACATGCTGGAAGTGCGCAACCGCATGAAGGCCAAGGAAGCCGCTGGCGGCAAGAAGACCCTGCTGCTGGGCCCTAACTGCCCCGGTTTGATCACGCCCGACGAAATCAAGATCGGCATCATGCCCGGTCACATCCACCGCAAGGGCCGCATTGGTGTGGTGAGCCGTTCCGGCACGCTGACCTATGAAGCCGTGGCGCAGTTGACCGAAATCGGTCTGGGCCAGTCTTCCGCAGTCGGCATTGGTGGTGACCCCATCAATGGTCTGAAGCACATCGACGTGATGCGCGCCTTCAACGAAGATCCCGATACCGACGCCGTCATCATGATTGGCGAAATTGGCGGACCCGATGAGGCCGAAGCGGCCCGCTGGTGCAAGCTCAACATGAAGAAACCCATCGTCGGTTTCATCGCTGGTGTGACGGCGCCTGCCGGCAAGCGCATGGGCCATGCCGGTGCCCTGATCTCTGGCGGCGCCGATACGGCCGAAGCCAAGCTG
>Ga0265314_10003180_pt1 | contig 16087 bp, 13 predicted proteins | sample 4126metaG_FD_203106 | JGI IMG/M metagenome (GOLD analysis project Ga0265314, IMG submission 203106) | Rhizosphere microbial communities from Carex aquatilis grown in University of Washington, Seatle, WA, United States - 4-1-26 metaG | ecosystem: Host-associated > Plants > Roots > Rhizosphere >... | reverse complement strand
TCGTAGCGCACCGCCTCGGCGTAGGACGTCAGCAAAAAGAAAATTTCGTGTTCGTTTTCGGCGGTACGGATGACGTCGGTAAACATCGCAATTCTTCTCCCGGTAAATGGCAAGAGGGTTTCCTCGATTTCGACCGGCAAGCAGGCGGCCTTGTCCGCATTGCGCGGAATTTTGCGCCGCAATGTCGAATTGCATTTCGCGAATCACCTGGCGGGTGCGGTTCTTGCGGTGCCCGCAACGCGGTCGCGCTTGCATGCCAATCATTTAGTGCGAAGTCGTTTTGAGCAATGCGGTTGCGCGAAAGTTCATTCGTTTTTTTTAATTGATATCCGCTCAATACATTTGCAACATGGCTTTGTTAGAGAAAGCATAAACGGGGCCAGGAAAATTCCACCTGTCTGCAATCGGCGACAGCAACTGCGTCAACACGGGGGAGATAAGCCGGGCGGATATTCGCCGGCGTCGCTGCGATGTGTTGCACACCGATGACGGACAGATGACGCCGAATTGCCCCGCCGTATCATCCGTGGCACCATGACCGGCGAAGGAGGAGCGAGGCAATGGAAATCCGCCACATGGGGCCGATCGGCGCGCTGATCACCAGCGTCGACGTCAGGACCATGGACGACGCGACGTTCGCGAAAATTTACCGGACGTGGCTGGACTGCAACGTCATCTGCGTGCGCGAGCAGCGGCTCGGGATCGACGATTTTCTCGCGTACAGCCGGCGCTTCGGCGCCGTCAGCCCGCATCCGTCGAAAAACACGCGCCATCCCGAGCGCCCGGAAGTCACGCTGCTCGGCGCCAACAAGTTTCGTCCCGACGGTACGCTCGACCGGGACATCTACCTGCGCGGCGCGGAAGGCTTTCATACGGACGGCTCGTACGAAGAAGTGCCTTTCAAGGCGACCCAGCTCTACGCGATCGCGATCCCCAGCAAGGGCGGCGACACGCATTTCTCGAGCGCGTATGCGGCGTACGAAACGCTGCCGCAGCGCCTGAAGGACCGGCTCGACGGCAAATACGGACTCTTCAAGTACGGCGGGCGCAAACAGGCGAATGCGCTGCTAAACCCCGAAGACCGCCAGGTTCCGCCGGTGCGGCATCCGCTTATCCGCACGCACCCGGAGACGGGCCGCAAGCTGCTTTACTTCGACCAGAACAAAATCCTGAGCATCGAAGGCCTGGAAGCCGCCGAGAGCGACGCGATCATCGACGAGATGACGGCTTTCATGAAGCAGCCGCCCGATCAATACCGTCACCAATGGCGCATTGGCGACGTCGTCATCTGGGACAACCGCTGCTCTTATCACAAAGCCGCGGGCGACTACCCGCCCGAGGAAGACCGCATCCACTGGCGCGTGTCGATCAAGGAGCGCGCGGCTTCGCATTGATTCCGCCCCAGGTCGTACGGCGTGTGAGCAACGGCAGGCACTGACTGCGCCGGAACCACATGACTCTGCATCCGCTTGTTCACCTAGGTTACGCCCCATGATTCGACTTCTCTACTTCAGTCAGGCCGCACCCGGAATAGTCGATGAGCAAGTTCAGGAGATTCTGCGGTCGTCGCGGCGCAACAACCCGGCCTTGAACATCACAGGCGTGCTGGTCCATGGCGGCGGCCTGTTCATGCAGGTACTGGAAGGACCGGAACAAGCCGTGCTGCGGCAGTACGTAAAGATTCTGGACGATCGACGACACGGCAATTGCCAGATCCTCTACATTTCCCCCGCGAACGAGCGAATGTTTCAGAATTGGTCGATGGGGGCCGTTGCCGGCAATCCCCTGGATTTTCAGCACATCACGGAATTGCGCGCTCATCGACTCGAAGCGGTGCAGGCAAAGGAGTTCGCAGACACCATGCGCGAGTTCGTGCGAATGCTGGATAGCGGAAGGTAATCGCGCCGGGAAAGTGACGGCGCGTCAAACCCGGGGTTTGTTTGTCCGCGATGTCACGAGCCGTCAGAACTGCGCTTCAGTGAGCGCGAGCACGCTGCCCGATCCGCCCGTCACGGCGCTGACGAGACCGGCGGCCTGCGGCAGGATATGTTCCGCATAAAAGCGTGCCGTCGCGATCTTCGCACCGTAAAAATCCGCGTCCCCGCCCGCCAGTTTCGCATTGGCGACCAGCGCCGCGCGCGCCATCAGCCAGCCGCCGGCGACCGTACCCCATAATTTCAGAAACGGCACGGAAACCGCGGCAACCGCGTTCGGATTCTGCGGAAACGTATCGACCACCCATTGCGTGGCGGTCGCAAGGCCGTCGACCGCGCGCCTGAGATTGTCCCGCGCAGCGGCGACATCGGTGTTCTTGCACACGACGAGTTTGCTGTCCAGCTTGCGCATGACGTCGATGATCGCAAACGCGGTCGCACCCTTCTCGAACCCGACCTTGCGCCCGACGAGGTCCGCGGCCTGGATGCCGGTGGTGCCCTCGTATATCGTCGTGATGCGGGCGTCGCGCAGATACTGTGCCGCACCCGTTTCCTCGACGAACCCCATGCCGCCGTGAATCTGCACGCCGACCGACGCGATTTCCACGCTCTGTTCGGTGCACCAGCCTTTGACGATCGGGATCAGGAAATCGACCAACGCCTGGTTTTTGCGGCGTTCCTGCTCGTCGGGATGGTGGTTGGCCTTGTCGAGCGCCGCCGACGCGCTGTAGGCAACGGCGCGCATCGCCTCGGTCTGCGCCTTCATCGTGAGCAGCATGCGCTTCACGTCGGGGTGATGGATGATGGTGACGCGGTCGCCGCTTTTCTGGCCGATCGCGCGGCCCTGCACCCGCGTCTTCGCGTACTCGCGCGCGTGCTGGTACGCGCGCTCCGCGAGCGCGACGCCTTCGAGCCCGACGCCCAGGCGCGCGTGGTTCATCATGATGAACATGTATTCGAGGCCGCGGTTCTCCTCGCCGACCAGATAGCCGACGGCGCCCTTGCCGTCGCCGTAGGCGAGCACGCAGGTGGGGCTCGCGTTGATGCCCATCTTGTGCTCGATCGACACGCATTTCACGTCGTTGCGCTCGCCCAGGCTGCCGTCGTCGTTGACCAGGAACTTCGGCACGATGAAGAGCGAGATGCCTTTCACGCCCTCGGGCGCATCAGGCGTGCGCGCGAGCACGAGGTGGATGATGTTCTCCGCCATGTCGTGCTCGCCCCACGTGATGAAGATCTTCGTGCCGTGAAGCAGATAGTGATCGCCCTCGGGCACCGCGCGCGTGCGCACCGCGGAGAGATCCGAGCCCGCCTGCGGCTCGGTGAGATTCATGGTGCCTGTCCACTCGCCGGCGGTGAGTTTGTGCAGGTACTTTTCCTTTTGCGCGGACGAGCCTTTGAGCTTCAGCGCTTCGAGCACGCCGGAGGTCAGCATCGGGCACAGGCAGAACGCCATGTTGGCGCTGTTCCACATCTCCTGCACCGGCATCGAGACGACGTGCGGCAGGCCCTGCCCGCCGAAATCGGGTTCGCCGGACAAACCGTTCCAGCCGCCGGCGATGAACTGGCGGTACGCTTCTTTGAACCCCGGGGACGAGGTGACTTTGGAATCCGCGAGCCTGGCGCCGTCTTTGTCGCCCGCGCGATTGAGCGGATCGAGCACGCCGGCCGCGAACTTGCCCGCTTCGTCGAGCACCGCGTCGACGAGATCTGCCGTCACTTCCGCGCAATCGGGCATCGCCGTGATGTCGGCAAGACCGACCAGTTCCTTGATCACGAACTGCATGTCCTGCAACGGCGCGGTGTACGTAGACATCTTTCCTCCTTCGTCGGAAGGTGAAGGGGAAGGGAGAATGCGTGAAGGGTAATATCCTAATTCAGTGGAAGGGTTTTGTCCCTTCCCCCTTCGCCCTTCACCCTTCCCTGAGCTTACAGCGCAGCAGTAAGCTCAGGCACGGCCTTGAACAAATCCTCGACCAGCCAGTAATTCGCGACCTGGAAGATCGGCGCTTCCGCGTCCTTGTTGATGGCGACGATCACCTTGCTGTCTTTCATGCCGGCGAGATGCTGGATCGCGCCGGAAATGCCGACCGCTATGTACAACTCGGGCGCGACGATCTTGCCGGTCTGGCCGACCTGGTAGTCGTTCGGCACGAATCCCGAGTCGACCGCCGCGCGCGACGCGCCGACTGCCGCCCCGAGCTTGTCGGCCAGCGCTTCGAGCAGCTTGAAGTTTTCGCCGTTGCCCATGCCGCGGCCGCCGGACACGATGATGCGCGCGGCCGTCAGTTCCGGCCGGCTCGACTTCGTGAGCTCGTGGCCTTTGAATTGCGAGAGACCACTGTCGGCCACCGCCGCGACGTTTTCGATCGGCGCCGCGCTCGCTGCGGCACCCGCCGCATCGAACCCGGTGATGCGCACGGTGATAACCTTGATTGCGTCCTTCGACTGCACGGTCGATAGCACGTTGCCCGCGTAAGTCGGCCGCACGAAAGTGTCCGGCGACACGACCGCGCTGATATCGGAAACCTGCGCGACGTCGAGCAGCGCCGCCGCCCGAGGCATGAAATTCTTGCCGAATCCGGTGGCGGGCGCGAGGATGTGCGTGTAGTTTTTCGCCATCGATACCACGAGCGCCGCCATGTTTTCCGCGAGCGGCGCTGCATATTGCGGCGCATCGGCGACCAATACTTTAGTGACGCCGGCGATTTTGGCCGCGGCGGCCGCTGCCTCCGCGCAGCCGCTGCCCGCGACCAGCACGCTGATGTCCGCGCCGATTTTCGCCGCCGCAGCGATAGTGTTGGCGACACCCGTCTTGAGTTGCTTGTTGTCGTGTTCCGCAATTACAAGAATTGCCATTTTTCCGATACTCCTATTTAAGCCCTTGAAAATTGATGAATACGTTGTCCTGGTGAGGCGTAAATCGCTTGCGAAGCGGAGTTGACACGTTAGTCAATGAGCATTTGCAAGCGATATATAACGAAGCCAGGGCAACGTAGGCGCGATTTGCGAGGGCTTAAATCACCTTCGCTTCGTTTTTCAGTTTATTCACGAGTTCGGCAACGTCCGCGACTTTGACGCCCGCGCCGCGCTTGGGCGGCTCTTCGACCTTGAGCGTCGTCAGCCGCGGCGTAACGTCGACGCCCAGCGCATCGGGCTTGATGTTTTCGAGCGGCTTCTTCTTCGCCTTCATGATATTGGGCAGCGTCACGTAGCGCGGCTCATTCAAGCGCAGGTCGGCGGTGACCACTGCCGGCATTTTGACGCTGATGTTCTCGAGGCCGCCGTCGACTTCGCGCGTGATGTCCGCGTGGTCGCCGGCGACTTCGATCTTGGATATGAACGCCGCCTGCGGCCAGCCGAGCAGCGCCGCCAACATCTGGCCCGACTGGTTGCAATCGTCGTCGATCGCCTGCTTGCCCATGATCACGAGACCGGGCTGCTCCTTGTCGACGATCGCCTTCAGCACCTTGGCGACCGCGAGCGGCTGCACTTCGGTCGCGACTTCGACGAGGATCGCGCGATCGGCGCCCATCGCGAGCGCGGTGCGCAGCGTTTCCTGGCATTGCGGAACGCCGATCGAAACGACGACGATCTCAGTGACGGTGCCCGCCTCCTTCATGCGCACGGCCTGCTCGACCGCGATTTCGCAGAACGGGTTCATCGCCATTTTTACGTTGGCCGTCTCGACCCCCGTGCCGTCGGCCTTGACGCGCACTTTGATGTTGGGATCGACCACGCGCTTGATTGCCACCAGAACCTTCATTACTACCCCTCGCTTGGAATGTGCGGCCGGGCGCCGCGGAAAGACGGTGATTTTACCGGATTATCGAGCCCAACATAATGCCGTTGTCCGCGCGACCCTCACCCCCAACCCCTCTCCCGCCATGCGGGCGAGGGGAGCGTCGAGCGAACGCTGATGTTCATCCGCTTTCGAAGCTTCGGATGGCCGGCGCGGTGCGGCTTATGCGACCGCGCGCAATTATGCCAGACGAGAAGCGCCGGTGAATTGCTCCAGATCAACCACGGTGCCGGCTGGTTTGCCGTTCGCGCTATATGCGCGCGCAACGCAACTAAGGCCGCGGCTTGCGGAACAGGGCCGTCAACTCGCCGACGATGCCGCGGCGGAACGCGAGCACGCAGATCACGAATATCAGGCCTGTGACGATGGTCACGGAATCGCCGATGGTCTTGAACCATTCGACGCCGGTATGCGCGGCGAGCAGTTCGCCGAATTCGCCGATGCGGTTTTCGAGCGTTTTCACGATGAAAGCGCCGACCACGGGACCGAGTACCGTGCCCATGCCGCCCAGAAGCGTCATCAGCACGACTTCGCCGGACATATGCCAGTGCACGTCGGTCAGCGTTTCGAACCCGAGCACCAGCGTCTTGGTCGAGCCGGCGAGGCCCGACAACCCCGCCGAAATCACGAACGCGAGCAGCTTGTATTTATCGACGTCGTAGCCGAGCGACAGCGCGCGCGGCTCGTTCTCGCGGATCGCCGTCAGCACCTGTCCGAACGGCGAATGGATCGTGCGATGGATGATCCAGAAACCGAGCAAAAAAATTGCGAACACCAGGTAGTAAAGCGCGCGGTCGTCTGCGAGGCTGATGAAGCCGAGCAGGTGGCCGCGCGGCACGCCCTGCAGCCCGTCTTCGCCGCCGGTGAATTTGGCCTGCAGGCAGAAAAAGTACAGCATTTGCGCGAGTGCCAGCGTGATCATCGCAAAATAAATGCCCTGCCGGCGGATCGCCAGGCTGCCGATCAGGTAGCCCAAAAATGCCGACGTCGCGGTGCCGACCAGGAGCCCGACCTCCGGCGGCAGGCCCCACTGCTTGACCGACAGCCCCATCATATAGCCCGCCATGCCGAGGAATGCGGCATGCCCGAACGACAGCAGCCCCGTGTAGCCGATGAGCAGGTTGAACGCGCACGCGAACAACGCGAAGCACAACGCCTGCATCAGGAATATCGGATACAGCAAGAACGGCGCCACCAGCCCGCACGCGACAAGCACTGCATAACCGACCGCGCTGCGGCTCATTTTTCGCGTCCGAACAAACCCGCCGGCCGCACCATCAGCACGAGCGCCATGATGACGAACACGACGGTGGACGACGCTTCGGGGTAATACACCTTGGTCAGGCCTTCGATAATGCCGAGCCCGAGGCCCGTCACGATCGAGCCCAGGATGGAACCCATGCCGCCGATGACGACCACCGCGAACACGACGATGATCAGGTTGGAGCCCATCAGCGGATTGACCTGGATCACGGGTGCGGCGAGCACGCCGGCAAACGCGGCGAGCGCCACGCCGAAACCGTACGTGAGCGTGATCATCAGCGGCACGTTGATGCCGAACGCCTGCACGAGCCTGGGGTTCTCGGTGCCGGCGCGCAGGTACGCGCCGAGCCTGGTGCGCTCGATCACGTACCACGTCGCAAGGCACACGCCGAGCGACGCCACCACCACCCACGCGCGGTAATTCGGCAGCGTCATGAAACCGACGTCGGTCGCGCCGCGCAGCAAATCCGGGACTGGATACGGCTGTCCCGACACGCCGTAAACCGAGCGGAACAATCCTTCCAGCACCAGCGTGAGGCCGAACGTGAGCAGCAACCCGTACAAATGGTCGAGCTTGTAGAGCCAGCGCAGCATGGTGCGCTCGATCACCATGCCGACAACGCCGACCGCAAGCGGGGCCAGGACGAGCGCCGGCCAGTAGCCGATGCCGAACGCGGACATCAGGATGTACGCGCCGTACGCGCCCATCATGTACACCGCGCCGTGCGTGAAATTGATGATGTTAAGCAGGCCGAAAATGACGGCGAGTCCCAGGGACAGCATCGCGTAGAACGAACCGTTGACGAGCCCGAGCAGGAGCTGCCCGAACATCGCCTGCAACGGTACGCCGAAAATCTCCATGCGCGGATTCGATGCCGCGCACCCGGCGGGTGCGCGGCGTCAGGACATTACTTCTTGATCAACGGGCACGTCGATTTGGCGAGCGGCTGGAACGCCTCCTCGGCGGGGATCGTCGCCTTCACCGTGAAGTAGTCCCACGGATACTTCGAGTCCGCCGGCTTCTTCACCTGCATCAGGTACATGTCGTGCACCATGCGGCCGTCGGCGCGGATATAACCGTTCTTGGCGAACATGTCGTTGATTTTCATTTTCTTCATCTGCGCCATGACCGCTTCGGAATTGTCGGTGCCGGCGGCCTGTATCGCTTTCAGGTAAGTCGTCACCGCCGAATAAACCCCGGCCTGGTTCATGCTCGGCATTTTCTTGATCTGCTCGAAGTAGCGCTTGCCGAATTTGCGCGCGTCGTCGTTCTGGTCCCAGTACCAGCCGTCCGTGAGCATCATGCCTTGCGCAACCTGCAAGGTCAGGCTGTGTATGTCAGTGATGAAGACGAGCAAACCGGCGAGGGTTTGGGTCTTGGTGAGGCCGAACTCGTTGGCCGCCTTGATCGAGTTGATCGTGTCGCCGCCCGCGTTGGCGAGACCCACCACCTGCGCTTTGGAAGCCTGCGCCTGCAAAAGAAACGACGAGAAGTCCGACGCGTTGAGCGGATGGCGCACGGCGCCCAGCACCTGCCCGCCGCCCGCCTTCACGACGTTGGACGTGTCCGCTTCGAGCGAGTGGCCGAACGCGTAATCGGCGGTCAGGAAGAACCATGTCTTGCCGCCCTGCTTCACGATCGCGTTGCCGGTCCCGTTGGCGAGCGCGTAGGTGTCGTACACGTAGTGCACCGTGTACGGCGTGCAGTCTTCATTCGTCAGCCGCGTGCTGGCAGCACCCGTGTCGATCATGATGCGTTTCTTCTCGGCGGTCACCTTGGTCACCGCCAGCGCGACTGCCGAATTCAGCACGTCCGTCACCATGTCCACGCCCTGCGTGTCGTACCACTCGCGCGCCTTTTGCGCGCCGACGTCGGCCTTGTTCTGGTGGTCGGCGGACACGAGCTCGATCGGAAACGCCTTGCCCTTCTCCGCCGCCTTGAAATCGTCGATCGCCATTTTGGCCGCGAGCACGGAACCCGCGCCGCCCAGGTCCGAATACAGCCCGGACATGTCGGTCAATACGCCGATCCTGACTACGCCGTCCGACAACTTGGGCGCGCCCGCCGCTTTCGCCTGCGCAAATACGGGCGTCAGCGGTGCGGTCGCGAGCGCCATGCCAACCAGAATCGAAATCAGTTTGCGTTTCATGTCATCTCCTCCATTTGAATTTAGACTCCGAGCAATACGTGCAGCTTGTCCATATTTTTGTCGAGCTCGGCCATTGTAACCGTTTCGACTATGCGGCCATGCTCGATTACATAGTGGCGGTCGGCCAGGGGTGCGGCGAACCGGAAATTCTGTTCGACGATGATGATCGTATAACCGCGCTCCTTCAAGGTGCGGATCACGCGGCCGAGCGTCTGCACGATGACCGGCGCCAGACCCTCGCTGATTTCGTCGAGCAGCAGCAGTTTCGCGCCGGTGCGCAGGATGCGCGCGATCGCGAGCATCTGCTGTTCGCCGCCGGACAGCCGCATGCCGGGACTCGTGCGCCGCTCCTTCAGATTGGGAAACATCGCATAGATTTCGTCGAGGCTCATGCCGCCGCTCGCCACCGCCGGCGGCAGCAGCAGGTTCTCCTCGGCGGAGAGGCTCGCGAAGATGCCGCGCTCCTCCGGGCAGTAACCGATGCCGAGGTGCGCGATTTCGTGCGTCGCCATGCCGATGGCTTCGCGCCCGTTGATCATGATCGAGCCCTCGCGCTTGCCGGTGAGGCCGAGAATCGCGCGCAGAGTCGTCGTGCGCCCGGCGCCGTTGCGCCCGAGCAGCGTCACCACTTCGCCGCGGTTCACCACGAAATCGATGCCGTGCAGGATGTGCGACTCGCCGTAGAACGCGTGCAGGTTGGTCACGCGCAGGAGTTCGAAGTCGGGCTGGAACGCGCTGGTCATGCCGCGGCGCCTTCGGTTGTGCCGACATAGGCTTCGAGCACGCGCGGATTTTTCGATACCTCGGAGTACGGCCCCTCGGCGAGGATCGCGCCGCGCGCGAGCACGGTGATCGTGTGCGACAGGTTCGCGACGACGTTCAGGTTGTGCTCGACCATCATGATGGTGCGGCCGGCCGCGACCTTGCGGATCAACTCGACGACGCGGCCGACGTCTTCGTGGCCCATGCCCTGCGTCGGCTCGTCGAGCAGCATCAGTTCGGGGTCGAGCGCCAGGGTCGTGGCGATTTCGAGCGCACGCTTGCGTCCGTACGGCAGCTCGACCGTCACGGTGTCCGCGAACGCGACGAGATCGACCGCGGCGAGCAGTTCCATCGCGCGCGCATTGAGTGCGTCGAGCGTGCGCGCGGATTTCCAGAAATGAAACGAGGTGCCGAGCTTGCGCTGCAAACCGATGCGCACGTTTTCGAGCACCGTCAGATGCGGAAACACCGCCGAAATCTGGAACGAGCGGATGATGCCGCGGCGCGCGATCTCGGCCGGCTTCTCGCCGGTGATGTCGATGCCGTTGAAATGAATGCTGCCGCGCGTGGGCTCCAGAAATTTGGTGAGCAGGTTGAAGCACGTCGTCTTGCCCGCGCCGTTGGGGCCGATCAGCGCGTGGATGCTGCCGCGCTTCACCTTCAGGCTCACGTCGTTGACCGCGACGAAGCCCTTGAACTCCTTGACGAGGCCCTTCGTTTCGAGAATGTAATCGTCGCTGCTCATGCCAATGCTTTCGGCCGCAGATAAACGCGGATTAACGCAGATAGAAGCAAACCGCCGCACAGAGAAGAAGAGATTTTGACTTTCATCGGCGTGTATCTGCGTTTATCTGCGGCTTCCGTTTTTTCTGTTTTAGGAATCGATCGCCGAGGCCGACTTCGCCTGCTCGCGTAATACGAATTTCTGGATTTTACCCGTGGAAGTTTTCGGCAGCACGCCGAATATCACCCTTTTCGGCACCTTGAAGTGAGCTATTTTGGTGCGGCAGAACTCGATGATCTCCTGCTCGCTCGGTTGCGTGCCGGGCTTCAATTCGACAAACGCGCAAGGCGATTCGCCCCACTTCGGATCGGGCCGCGCGACGACCGCCGCCATCAGCACCGCCGGATGCCGGCACAGCACGTCTTCGACTTCGAGCGACGAAATGTTTTCGCCGCCCGAAATAATCACGTCCTTCGAGCGGTCCTTGATTTTCAGGTAGCCGTCGGCGTGCATGACGGCGAGATCGCCGCTGTGAAACCAGCCGCCGGCGAACGCCTCGCTCGTCGCCGCCGGGTTTTTGAGATAGCCCTTCATCGTGATGTTGCCGCGAAACATGATTTCACCGATGGTCTCGCCGTCCCACGGCACCGTCTGCATGGTGGCCGGATCCATCACGGTCATGCCTTCCTGCAGGTGGTAGGTGACGCCCTGGCGGCCGTTCAGCCGGACCTGCTCGTCCATCGGCAGGTCATCCCATTCCGGTTGCTTGGCGCACACGGCGGCGGGTCCGTACGTTTCGGTCAGGCCGTACACATGCGTGATGTTGAATCCCATCTTCTGCATGCCTTCGATCACCGCGCCGGGGGGTGCCGCGCCGGCGACGAGGCAATTCACGGTCTGCGCGATGCCGCCTTTCCATTCGGGCGGCGAATTGATGAGCGTGTTGTGCACGATCGGCGCGCCGCAGTAATGCGTAACCCGGTGTTCGCGCATCAGGTCGAAAATCATTTTCGCGTCAACGCGGCGCAGGCATACGTTGGTGCCGGCATTCGCGGCCATGGTCCAGGGGAAGCACCAGCCGTTGCAGTGGAACATCGGCAGCGTCCACAGGTACACCGCATGCGGCGGCATGCCCCAGCTCACGATATTGGAAATCGCGTTCAGGTACGCGCCGCGATGGTGGTAGACGACGCCTTTCGGATTGCCGGTGGTGCCGGACGTGTAGTTTAGCGAAATCGCGTCCCATTCGTCGCCGGGCAGCACCCACGGGAACTCAGGATCGCCGCCGGCGATGAATTGCTCGTACGTGACGTCGCCGAGCAATTCGCCGCCGCTGAACGAAGGATCGTCCACGTCGATGACCAGCGGCTTGCGCCTGACCTTCGCGAGCGCCGGCGCGACGGTCGCCGAGAATTCCCGGTCGGTCAGCAGCACTTTCGCTTCGCCGTGGTCGAGCATGAACGCGATCGCATCGGCATCGAGCCGGGTGTTGAGCGTGTTCAACACGCCGCCCGCCATCGCGACGCCGAAATGCGCTTCGTACATCGCGGGGATATTGGGCAGCATCGCCGCGACCGTGTCGCCGGCGCCGATGCCGCGCTGGCGCAAGGCGGAGCCGAGGCGGCGGCAGCGCGCGTAAACCTCGGCCCACGTCAGGCGGGCGGTGCCGTGAATGACGGCGATGCGCCGGGGATAAACGTAGGCGGCGCGCGCGATCAGCGACAACGGCGACAGCGGCGTGTAATTCGCCGCGTTCTTGTCGAGCGCCATGTTGTAGGAATTGCCGCCTGCCATGCTTAGAGTGCCTAACACCATGAAACGCGCGATGCGCTGTCACGATTTTGGCTCAGGGCTAGAAGAAAGTCCTGCGGCTTAGCCATTCTAAGCAAGAGACTTTCGACAACGCCATGGGCCAAAACTCGTGCCAGCCCGAAAGGGTTGCAGCCAGAATCGGCGCTGGCCGCGTTGCTCGTCTTGGCAATAGAACGACTATTGCCTTCACCGGGCGCCTTGCCATCACCAATTATGACTGCAACGCACACGTGTTTCATGGTGTTAGGCACTCTTATCCTCCGTGCCCGCGTCCCCGGCATAAGGGACGCGCGCCGCCGCTAGACTGCTTACGACTGAATATTATGGTGGATCAAAACACCGCAGCATGCGGCGTTGGGCGCGACTCTACAAGGAGCCGCCGCGCTTGGCAACCGCCCGCCAAGCCCCCGCGTCAGGCCTCCAACCCGTCCCGCATTTGCGCCACCGCATCGGCCACGCGCCGCACGGCAATCACCGTGAGCCCGGGAATCGCCTGCTTCGGCTGGTTCGCCTCCGGAATCAGCGCGTGCGTGAAGCCGAGCTTGGCGGCTTCTTTCAAGCGCTCCTGGCCGCGTTGCACCGGCCGCACTTCGCCGGCGAGACCGACTTCGCCGAATACGACCAGCCGCGCAGGCAGCGGGCGATTGGTCAACGACGAGACGATCGCCATCAGGACTGCGAGATCGGCCGCAGGTTCGGTGATTTTCATGCCGCCGACCGCGTTCACGAACACGTCCTGGTCGAAGCACGCAATGCCCGCGTGCCGGTGCAGCACCGCGAGCAATAACGCGAGGCGGTTCTGCTCGAGTCCGACGCCGAGGCGGCGCGGGTTCGGCGCGTGCGCGTCGTCGACCAGCGCCTGGATTTCGACCAGCAGCGGCCGCGTGCCTTCCTGCGTGACGAGCACGCACGAGCCCGCCACCGGTTCGGCATGCTGGGATAAAAACAATGCCGACGGGTTCGAGACCCCTTTCAGGCCTTTCTCCGTCATCGCGAAGACGCCGAGTTCGTTCACCGCGCCGAAGCGGTTCTTGACCGCGCGGATCAACCGGAAGCTCGAATGCGTGTCGCCTTCGAAATACAGAACCGTGTCGACGATGTGTTCCAGCACGCGCGGGCCCGCGAGCGCGCCCTCTTTCGTCACGTGCCCGACGAGGATGACCGTGATGCCGCTCGACTTGGCCAGCCGCGTCAGTTGCGCCGCGCATTCGCGCACCTGCGCGACCGAGCCGGGCGCCGACTGCAACGCGTCCGAATACAGAGTCTGGATCGAATCGATGACCGCGACCGCCGGCTTTTCGGTCTGCAGCACGTGCTGGATTTTCTCGAGCCCGATTTCCGCGATCTGGTGCAGCACCGATGCATCGAGCGCCAGGCGCTTCGCGCGCAGCGCAATTTGCTGGGAAGATTCTTCGCCGCTCACGTACAGCACCTTGTGGTGCGCGCCGACCGCGCACAGCGCCTGCAGCATCAGCGTCGACTTGCCGATGCCGGGATCGCCGCCGATCAACACCACCGCACCGCGCACGAGTCCGCCGCCCAGCACGCGGTCGAATTCGGCGACACCCGTCGGCACGCGGCTTTCTTCATGCGCCTCGACTTCGGAGAGGCGCTGCAGCTTGCCTTTGCCGGCGAGCGCGGTGAACCGGTTGCTGCCGGCCGTCGCAGTTTCGGCGACTGTTTCAACCAGCGTGTTCCACGCGGCGCAATGCGGGCACTGGCCCTGCCACTTGACCGCCTGGCCGCCGCATTCGGTGCACGTGTAGATCGATTTAGCTTTGGCCATGCAAATAGGGGCGACCGGATGCGGCGCGCGGCGGGCAGGCGCCCGCTTACCCGCGCAACGTCAATGCGCCGTCGAGGTTTCCGGTGAGTTGCCCGGCGCGGCCGCGACTTGCGGGTGATGGTGGGTCGCGCGATCGAACGCGTGCTCGAGACGGCGGATGCGCTCGTGCAGGTTCTCGATGAGCATCACGCACATGGTCGTCGTGACTGCGAACATCCCTATCTGCAGGCGTTCGGACTCGAGCACCGCACCCAGCGCTTCGTGGTCGCTGAGAAAAAAATAGTCGCCTAGCATCAGTCCGCCGGCGGCAGCCACCAGCGCCGGCACCATGCCGCCGTACCAGACCGCGACGATGGCCGCGGGCACAAAGAACAGAAACGGAAAACGCGCGTCCTGGGCGAACAGCCAGTAGCGCAGCACGAACGCCAGTGCGACGACCCCGACGGCCACGCCATAGCGCATGACAAACGAATTGCGGTACGGCCAGCTCGGATACTCATAATGATGATGGCTCGCCCGCGCATAGTATTGCACCAGATACTGCGCGAACTCCTCCGCTTCGGGACACAGCTTGGCATTCCCGTGATTGCGCACGTTCTCGATCGCACGCTCGTACTGGCGGATCCTGCGGTGCAACCTTTCGCACAGCACCACGCATAACAGCGTCGTCACCACGTAAACCCCGAGCGCGAGCGACTCGCGATTGCCGAGCGGCCACAGCGCCTTGCGCGACATCATGAAAAAATAATCGCCGAGCAGGAGGCCCAGCACGGTGGCGACGATGCCGGGACCGATGCCGCCGTACCACACCGCGATCACCGCCGCCGGCACGAAAAACGTGAACACGAGGCGGTTCTGGAAATCGCCGTAAATCAGGTAGCGGATCGTGAACGCGGCGAGCACGGCCAGCACCGCGACGCCGTAACGCAACGACGGCGAGCGCCGGTACGGCCAGACCTGGTATTGATGCGGGGACGCCGCGGTCGCTGTCTGCTGACTGCTCATTTTGCAATAATACACCCGCAGATGGGGCTTTTCATGGCCGCCGCGCGTTGGCAGCGCGATCAGATTTCGACGACCGGCACGCGCGGCGCCAACGCGCACATCAATTCGTAACTCACGGTGCCGGCGGCATGCGCCACCTCGTCCGCGGACAATCCTTCCCCCCACAATACGACGGGTGTTCCCACGCGCGCGTTGGGCACTCCGGTCAGGTCGACCGACAGCATGTCCATCGAAACGCGCCCGAGCGTACGCGTGCGGATGCCGTCGACGAGCACCGGCGTGCCGGTCGGCGCATGGCGCGGATAGCCGTCGGCGTAGCCGCAGGCCACCGCCCCCACCCGCAGGGACTGTGTCGCTTCGTAGGCGCCCGCATAGCCGATGCGCCCGCCGGGGCGCACCTCCTGCACCGAAATAATTTCGCTTGCCAACGTCATGGCCGGTTTAAGGCCGAGTTCCGCCGCCGGCGTATCGGCAAACGGCGTGCAGCCGTAGAGCATGATCCCCGGCCGCACCCAGCCGGCATGCGTTTGCGGATGGCGCAGGATCGCCGCCGAGTTGGCGACCGAGCGTTCGAGCGTCTGTCCGGCGGCAACGGTTTCGAAGACTTCCATTTGCCACGCCACGCCGCGATCATCGTCGGCCGTCGCGAAATGCGTCATCAGCGTGAGTTTTTTCACCGCGCTATGCGCGGCAAGCCGGTCGCGCACAACGTGCGCGGCGCGCGGCTCGAAGCCCAGCCGGTTCATGCCCGTGTTGATCTTGAGCATCACGTCCAGGCGCGCGTTCGCAGGCGCGTGGTCGAGCATCCGCAGTTGCTCCTCGTTGTGCACGGCGATGGTCAGCTCGTGC
>Ga0265314_10003178_pt1 | contig 16088 bp, 19 predicted proteins | sample 4126metaG_FD_203106 | JGI IMG/M metagenome (GOLD analysis project Ga0265314, IMG submission 203106) | Rhizosphere microbial communities from Carex aquatilis grown in University of Washington, Seatle, WA, United States - 4-1-26 metaG | ecosystem: Host-associated > Plants > Roots > Rhizosphere >... | reverse complement strand
GGCCGGGATGGGCCACCGTCAGCGGCCCGTGAATTTCGCTGATCAGCAGATTGGGTTGATAGACCTGCGCCGCGACCAGGATGCCGCGACTCTTGAGTTCGAGCCCCGGTTCGCTGAACGTCGCGGAAGCCGCGTCGCAACTCAGCTCGAAGCGGAACGGATAGCCGCCGACCGTCTGCGTCCCGCAGGCATAGACGCGGCCCGACTTGGCTTCGCGCGCCCGCCAGCCGTCGATCGTCGCCTCGATCTTGCCGGCGGCGGCGTACCAGAACCAGCTCCAGCCGCCGAACAAAGCGACGACGAAAATCAGCAGTATGAGATAGCGGCCGGTGCGGCGGCGTTTGGAATAAGGGCGATCCATCGAGACCTTTAGAACCTATGGAATGCGGCGTTTCTGGGCCGCCGGCGGTCGGGGAATGGTTGCTTACCGGCAATCGGCCTGATAGGCGAGCGCCATTGTCGGGGCGCAACGCCGCAGCCGGGTTTCCAAAACCGATGACTATCCATCCCGAAAAGGCCGGCCAGGACCTGTGGGTCTTTGCTTATGGATCGCTGATGTGGCGGCCGGGCTTCGAGTTCCTGGAGCGGCGCACCGCGCGGCTGGTCGGCGCCCACCGTGCGCTGTGCGTCTATTCTTTCGATCATCGGGGCACGCCGGAAAAGCCGGGCCTGGTGCTCGGCCTCGACCGCGGCGGGACGTGTCGCGGTATCGCCTTCCGCGTCGCCGCAGCCAACAGCAGCGAAACGGTCGAGTACCTGCGGGAGCGTGAGCAGACGACCATGGTGTATCGTGAAGCGCAGCGGCGCATCTGGCTCGACGAAGACCCCCGACAAAACGTCCAGGCGCTGTGCTTCATGGTCAATCGCAGCCACGTCCAATATGCCGGCCGTCTAAGTCTGGCCGAGCAGTTGCATTACGTTCGCCAGGGCCACGGCCGCTCCGGACAATGCCGCGATTACGTCCTGGCAACGGTCAAGGAGCTTGAATCACTCGGCATGAGAGATGCCGATCTGCACACCCTCGGCGAGCGGCTCAAAGGCACACACGAGCAGCATCAATAAAGAGCGGGCGTAACTCGACGGCACCCACGTGCGTAGTTATCATTAGATAGGGCGGGCTACCGGGGGCACCATGCGGCATTTAATTGCAGCTTTCACTCTCATCACAATGACGGCGGCGCCAGCAGCGCTTGCCCAGGCGCCAGACGCCGACCGCGTGGCGTGTTTTTCCCTGAACGACGAAAGTTACAAGGATAAGGACAAATTCGCCGCCGGCGAAGACGCCTGCTCACGCATGATCGCCAGTGGCAAGTTCGGCGGCAAAATCCTGGCCTCGATTCACCGCGCCCGCGGCAGCTGGCGGCAGAAGAAGGGCACCCTTGACGCGGCGCTAGCCGATTATGCGCTCGCGATCAAGATCGAGCCGAAGAACGTCGAAAGCTTCGACTATCGCGCGGACGTCTACCAGCAGAAGGGCGACCTTGACCGGGCGCTGGCCGATTACGACCGTGCCACGAAAATCGATCCGCTCTATGCCGCCGCCCATTTCAGCCGCGGCCGGATCTTCGAAAAGAAGAAGGACCTCGACAAGGCGCGCGCCGAATACAATACAGCGATCCAGCTGCCGACCAAGGACCGCATCGCGCAATGGGCGCAGGACAATGCCCGTGCCCGGCTCAAGGCGCTGGACGAAGAAGCCAAGGAAGAGCCGAAGAAGTAGACGCCTCAGAGCTTCTTCTTTTTCGACTTCGGCTTAGGGGCTTTGCTTTTCTTTTTGACGGCCCTCTTCACCGTTTTCTTTTTCGACTTCGTTTTGGCCGGCTTCTTGGTGCCGGTCGCCTCGATTTCCTGCGCCCAGCGTTGCTTCCCTACCGGCTTATAGCCACCGTCGTTCGGCAGGTCCGACGAGGACGTGAGCGCCGCCTGGGCGACGTCGGCGATCGCCGTGCCGCCCGCCTTGATCGAATCGCTCATTTGTCGAAATACCGACTTACCCTTAGCCATGACGTCCCCCGATGCTTGACGCGTCACGATAGAACGCCGACAGCGAAAGGTCCAATTCGCGCGTCAGCCACGCTGCGCCTCCGCGATCAGCCGCGCCGTCGCGCCTTCGATATCGCCCTGAAGGCGTTTGAAGAAGGTATCCTTATCCAATCCCGGCGGGATCGGATCGAGCACTTCGATCACCACGGTCCCGGGATGTCGTAGGATCGTCCGCCGTGGCCAGAACAGCCCGGAATTGAGCGCAATCGGCACACAAGGCACGCCCTCGGCGACGTAGAGATGGGCGACGCCGTATTTATAGCGCGGCTCGGCGCCGGCCGGACGCCGCGTGCCTTCCGGAAAGATAATGAGCTGCCGGCCCCGGCCGATCTCGACGCGCGCACGCTCGGTCATATCCAGCAAAGCCTGCGAGCCGGCGCTGCGATCGACCGGCACCATGCGGCCCTTCGCCATAAGCCACCCGAATATCGGGATCCACATCAACTCGCGCTTGACGATGAACAGCGGGATGTCGAACAGCGGCAGCAAAGCGAAGGTTTCCCACGCGGACTGATGCTTGGCGGCGGCGATCAAGCCGCCCTTGGGGATTTTCTCGGCGCCGCGCACCTCGATATCGATGTTCACGATCCAGCGCAGCAGGACAAGGTTGACGCGCCCCCAGGCCTTCGCCACTTCCACGATTGCCCAATAGGGCATGAAAAACGTCGGCAGTGCGACGATCAGGAAGAATACCGTGTTGGCGTAGAACAACACGTTGAAGATAACGGAGCGGACGAGTTTGAGCACATCTATCCTTTACGCGGTCGTGTCTGGGTCGAGGCTCATGCGGGCGAGCGCGAACAGATATTTCAGATACTCGGCAAAGAGAAAGCGCGCGGTGTCGAAGTTTTGCCACCACGGCTCGCTTTTAACTTTTTCCGAGCTGACCGGATAGGCGATTAAGGTCGCGTCGGGCAGTTGGTGCGACAATTCGGCCATGGCGCGCGGCATGTGCCAGTTCGAGGTCACCACGATCAGCGAATTGAAATTGTGTTCGCGCGCCCAGCGCCGCGTTTCCAGCGCGTTGCCGAACGTGTTGAGCGCCGAGCGATCGAGGTCGATGCAGCACGAGAAGAACTTCGAATAAAGCGGCGTCAGGCGCGCGATTTCCGAGGCGCTGGTCGCACGGTGGACGCCGGTAATCAACAGCCTCTGGCCGCGCTCCGCCGCCAGCAGCTCGATCGCATCCGGAATGCGCGAGGCAGCGCCGGTCAAGACGACGATGCCGTCGGCCTTACGCTCGACTTGCGGCTCGTCGGTCGAGATGTTGACGGCAAACCAGAAGAAACCAACGGTCAGCACCAGCACCGCGACGACGCCGACCGTCATCGTCAAAAAACCGATCCAGCGGGCCAGACCACCGAGCATTAATCTATCATCTCCAGCGTGCGGTTGACGGTTTGCCGCGACGTCAGCGCCGTTACCACGGCGATCAGAACCACCTGACCGAGCACGGCAATATAGCCGCTCATGCCGATCGAAAACGATCCAAACATGGCGCTCGCCTGATCGCCGCCGGCCGAGCCGGCGAACCAGCGGCTAATGCCGCTCGCCAGGAGAAATAGCAGCATCGCCGCGCCGCCGCCGATGGCGCCGCCTTGCAGTCCGAGCATCAGAAAATGCCGTTGGAAATGGCCGGCGATGAAGCCGTTCTTGGCACCGACGAAATGCAGCACCTCGATGACGATCTTGTTGGTCGCCATGGCGCCACGAGTAGCGAAAGTCACCGACAACACGGTGGCGGCAAGCATCAGGATCAGGATGCCGATGCCGGCGGCCACCGCAGTCGCGGTCATGGCACGCATGCGTTCGATCCAACCGCGATGATCGTCGAGCGTGGCGCCGGGCGCCTGCTCGGCCAGTTGCTTGCGCAGTTGCGCCGTGTCGGGCGTGCTGCCTGCCGCGATCCTGACGACGATCAGGCGCGGCACCGGCAGCGTATCGAGCGACAGCCCGTTGCCGAGCCAAGGCTCCAATAATTTGGCCGAATCTTCCTTCGAATAGACGCGAACGTCGCCGATGCCCGGAAAGGCGCGCGCCACTTCCGCCGCCTTATCGGTGACGGCGTCCAGATTGCGGGTCGGCGCCGGAAGAACCTGGATGGTGAGTTCGCGCGCGACATCGGACTGCCATTCGGCTGCCGCGCCGCCGACCAAAATTACCGCCCCCGTGGTGATCGAGGCCAGAAAGGTCATGATCGCGACCACCGCGACCAGCGCGCGGCCGGAGATCGAATTACGAGGCACCAGCGGGGTGTCGAAGCGCGGCAGCAGCGAGCCGTTCGCTCGCGGCGGCGGCATGCGCGGCGGCGCCAGCAATTCGTCTCTGTCCGTGTCCGCCATTATGAATTCTCAATCGTAAATATGCAGCCGGCCATCGTGCAGCACCAGACGACGCGCATCATACTGATCCATCAAGGCGATATCGTGGGTGGCGATCACCACCGAGGTGCCCGACTTGTTGAGTTCGATGAACAGCCGCAGCAGGCGTTGCGCCAAAGTCGGATCGACGTTGCCGGTCGGCTCATCGGCCAGCAGTAATTGCGGCCGCGCAATCACGGCGCGCGCGATCGCGGCACGCTGCTTCTCGCCGCCCGACAGCACCGGCGGCATCGCCCACATGCGTTCGCCGAGATCGACCCACTTTAGGAGCTCGATCACCTCGTCGCGGTAGGTTTCCTCCGGCCGCCCCATCACGCGGAGCGGGAGCGCCACGTTTTCGTAGAGCGACATGTGGTCGAGCAGGCGGAAGTCCTGGAATACGATGCCGATACGGCGGCGCAACGTAGCCACGGCGTCGCGCGACAGCGTCGCCACGTCGTGGCCGAACTGGGTGATCAGGCCCCGCGTCGGCTTCAGGGACAGAAACAACAGCCGCAGCAGCGAGGTCTTGCCGGCGCCGGAGGGGCCGGTGAGAAACTGAAAGGAATGCGGCTCAATACGGAACGTGAGGTCGCGCAGGACCTCCGGGCCGATACCGTAACGCAGACCCACATTCTCGAACCGGACCACGCCCGTCTCCGATCGTTCCCCACGACGGCCTTTTGGCCGGCCTGAGCGACTGGGACCCCTTTTGGGGCCCGAGTTAGGCGCCGGCCTGTCTTGGCGGCCTCAGAACCTGCGCTTTTACAGCAATATCACACTGCGGCCATAGCTGCGGGGGCCCGAAAGGCCGCCTTTACGGCCCTATCCTTCGGCCTGCCATGGTTTCCGGTCCATTAACGGTCGCCTGCTAGGTTTCCGGTTCCGGAATGGCGTTGTGACCATGTTGATTGTCTGCCCGAATTGCGCGACCTCGTATTTGATCGAGCCGGCTTCCGTCGGCGCGGCCGGCCGCACCGTGCGTTGCGCGCGCTGCAAGACCACGTGGTTCGCCACCGCACCCAAGCCGGTCAACGATGTCACGGCTTTCGTCGACGGCGTCATCGCCGAGGCGGAGGCTCAGGCCGGCGGTCATGACGACGGATTCAAGCCGAGCGATCTTCCGCCCGACGCGGCAGCGGACGATTTCGGCGGCGAGCCGGAGCAGCCGGCGCTTCAGACATTGCCCGACGCGGCATCCGCCCCGACAAGCCCCGAGCACGCCGTGGAGGCCGCCGACGTCGCGGGCTCGCTTACCATTAGCGATGCTCCCTCGCTGGTGCCGCCGCTCGAACACGCCGGCATGCCGGACGCCGTCGCACCGGAAGTCGACGACGTGGAAACTTTCGCCGCGCGTCGCGAGCGGCTGAAGGCCAAGCGCAAGAACAAGAAACGGTCCTCGCGTTGGACCGCCATCGCCATGGTGCTGTTCGCGTTCAATGTCGCGCTGGTCGGCGCGCGCAGCGAAGTCGTCAGGTATGTGCCGCAAACCGCGTCGCTGTTTGCCGCGATCGGCCTTCCGGTCAACCTGCGCAACCTGAAATTCGACAACGTTCACATTTCCAAAGAAACGGGCGACGGCGTCACGGCTCTGCTGATCGAAGGCACCATCGTCGGCACCACCAAAAAAGCAGCCGAGGTGCCGCGCCTGCGCTTTTCCGCCCGCAACGCCGCCGGACAGGAAATCTATACCTGGACCGCGCTGCCGGCCCGCAGCGTGCTCGGCCCGGGCGAAGAATTGCCGTTTGAGAGCCGCCTGGTGTCGCCGCCGGCCGACGCGGTCGATGTGATGGTGCGTTTCTTCACCGCGCAGGACGTCGCCGCGGGCGCGAAATAGCCCGGCGCGTTTCTCGCGCCGAAATCTAGAAATCCTTCAGCAGCCGCTCGATGTAATCGAGCTCGAGCTGCGGCCGCGCGCTTTCACCGAAACGTTTGCGCAATTCTTCGAGAATGCGCCGCGCGCGTTGCGCGTCGATTTCTCCCGGCACTTTCACAGTGACGTCGTCGCCGTAGTCGCGGCCACGCATTGGCCGGCCGAGCGGATCGGTATTCTGATCGGCGCGCTGGCGGCCGTTGCGGCCGGGCTGGCCGGGTCCCGGTCCCATGCCGGGCTGACCTTGCATCGCTTGCGCCATGCCTTGCGCGCCTTTGCGCATGGCCTCGAGCGCCTTGCCTTGGCTGTCGACGGCACCGTCGGCATCGCCGTCACCTAAGGCACCTTCGGCTTCGCCCATGGCGTCGCCGGCGCTGCCGAGTTCGCCCATGTCGCCTTGGCCTTTGTCGCCTTGGCCTTTGTCGCCTTGGCCCTTCTCGCCCTGGCCCTTCTCGCCATCACCCTTTTGCTGGCCCATGCCGCGCTGGCGCAGTTGCTCGAGCAGCTTGTTGAGCCGGTCCTTCAACGCCTGCTGATCCTGCTTCAGGTCGCCGAGTTGCTGCTGACCCTTTTGCCCCTGCTGGCCGCGCTGGCGGTCGCGGCGCTGGTCCTGGCCTTGCTTGAAGGTCTTGTCGCGCAATTGCTGCTGCTTGCGGATCATGTCGCCGAGTTCGTCGAGCGCCGACATCATGTCGTCGTCGCCGTCATTGCCCTGCGCGCCGGGCCGCGCCATCTGCAGGTTTTCCAGCATGGACTGCATCTGGTCGAGCAATTCGCGCGCGGCATCCTTGTTGCCGGAGCGCGCCATCTGCTCCATGCGATCCAGCATGGACTTGAGATCCTGCTGGCTCAGCATGCGCGTGTTCTTGTCGAGCGGCCGCGCCAGTTGCTGTGGATTCTTGCGCATTTCCTCGGCCAGCGCCTGCAGGAACTTGTCCATCGCGGCGCGCAAATTATCCATCAGCTTCTTGATTTCTTCGTCGCTGGCGCCGCGTTCGAGCGCCTGGCGCAGCGCGTCTTGCGCCTGCCGCAGGGCCTGTTCGGCCTGGCTGACATTGCCGTCCTCGATCTGCAGCGCCATGTCCCAGAGCCGCGCCACGACCGCACGCAGGTCGTCGTCGTTCTTGGCGTGATCGAGGCTGTGATAGATGGCGCGGAGGCCGAGATAGACGCCGGATTCCGGCGTAAAACGCTCCGGCGCGATCGCCAGCGCGTCGAGCGCGGTCAGCACCAGCGGCCTTGCATCGCCGTCGAGCGCGAGGAGACGCCGCTGCTCGATCAAAGCCCGCGCCAGCGGCTTGACGAATATCCGTTGCGGCAATGTGACATCGCGCGGCTCGCTGCGGCCTTCGTTGCCGCCTTCGTCATGCGCGACCAGCGTCACCGTGACCTCGGCGCCGGCCCAAGCGTGCTCCGTGAGATCGCGCGTCGTCTGCGCCACGCCGGAGCGGGTGCGCGCCTGCGGCAGCGTCAGCGCGAAGTCCGGCGCGGTGAACAGCGGATGCTTCGGCTTATCGGCGCCCGGCTCATTCTTGATCTCGAACTTGGCCTGCGCATCGACGACGCCGTAGTCGTCGTCCATCTTGTAGTCGAGCCGCAAGGCGCCGCGGGCCTGCCGCTCGGGATCCTTGATCAATTCGATGGCCGGCGCGCGGTCCGGGACGGCGATAAAATTCCAGGTGAGCTCGGTGCCGAGCACGCCATGCACGGAGGCCGAGCCGTCGTCTTTGACGACGAGGCGGCGTTCCTCGGTGCCGGCGGGCAGTGACGCCGCGCGCGCCTCGGCCGGCGCGTCCTCGACGCCGCCCTTGCGCACGATATCGAAATTCACTTTGCCCGTGGCGCGGATGACGACCTGGCTGCCGACCGGCACCGTCACGGGCATCGCCGCGGCGCCTTGCGCCTCGCCCGGGCGCAAGCCCGGCAGCATCAGCGGCGGCTTGCCGGTATACAATGGCGGCGTCACCCAGGCGTCGATGCGGAAATTCGCCGGCGCCACGGCGCCGTTCCAGTCGAAGGCCGCGGTGATGCGTTTGACGTGCTCGCCGCCGGCGGCAAAGAAGCTCGCCACCACGACGATCAAGATCAGCGCGCGCAGCGCCATCGGATCGCGCAGCGCGAGCTTGGGCTGCGGCCAGCCGGCCTTGAGCTTGCTTGCCGACAAAAGCGCGCGTTCGACATGGGCGCGCCACAACGCCTGCGCCACCGGGTCGTGTCCGTTGGCCGCCAGCTCGTCGCCAATGGCGGTGGCCGGGCGATGCGTCTCGCCGCTGGTGCGGTCGAGCCGGCGCAAGCCGTCGGCTTCGCTCGGCACGCGCAGCATCAGCAACGGAATGACGGCGGCTAAGGCCAGAGCGCCGAAGACGAGGAGCCCCGCCGCCCGCGCGAGGGGCGGCAGCGAAATCCATAGACCGGCCCAGGACAGCGCGAGGAAAAGCCCGATGACGGTCGCCAGCATCGCGAGCGCCGGCCACAGCCGCTCCCAGAGCAGACTGCCGCGGGCGCGCTTGAGCGCGCGCGCGAGCAAAGCCTGCGTCGTCTGCACCCGGCCGTCAGGCTGTTCGTCCAAGCCGTCCAAAAGCCGCTCCGGACCCAAGAAACCAAGAGAATCTGCCGTTCAGGCTAACACGCAGGCAATTCCCAGGCCATGCGTGGGAAAGCTAAAGCCAATCCGGCATACGATCCAAGGCGATCAATTGGTCAACTTCGAGGCGCGGACGCACCACCGCCCACTCCGCGCCTTTGACCAGCACTTCCGGCACCAGGGCCCGGGTGTTGTAAGTCCCGGCCTGCACCGCGCCGTAGGCACCGGCTGTCATAATCGCCAGCAGCGCGCCGGAAGCCGGCTCCGGCATTTCCCGATCGAGCGCCAGAAAGTCGCCGCTTTCGCACACCGGGCCCACCACGTCCGCTTTGATGCGGCGTTCCGACGCCGGCGTCTCCGCCACCGGCCAGACCGAGTGATAGGCCTCGTACAAAGTCGGGCGGATCAGGTCGTTCATCGCCGCGTCGACGACGACGAAGTTCTTCGCCTCGCCGTGCTTCACGAACAGCACGCGCGTCACCAGAATACCGGCATTGCCGACGATCAGCCGGCCCGGCTCGAAGATCAGACGGCAGTCGAGATCGCGCGTCGCGCGCTTGACGACTTCGGCGTAAGCGTCCGGCAGCGGCGGCGGTTCGTTGTCGTCGCGATAGGGAATGCCGAGGCCGCCGCCGAGATCGACGTGCGAAATCCTGTGTCCGTCAGAGCGCAGCGTGCGCACGAACTCGGCCAGCAGCGTGAAGGCATTGCCGAAGGGATCGAGGTCGGTGATCTGGCTGCCGATATGCATGTCGACGCCGGCGACTTTAAGCCCCGGTAGTTGGGCGGCCCGCGCATAGACCTCGCGCGCGCGGCTGATCGGAATGCCGAATTTGTTTTCGGCCTTGCCGGTGGCGATCTTGTGATGCGTCTTGGCGTCGATGTCGGGATTGACGCGCACCGAGATAGGTGCGGTCCTGCCCTTCGACGACGCGATCGACGACAGCAATTCGAGCTCGGGCTCGGATTCGACGTTGATGCAGAGAATGTCTTCGTCGATCGCCAGCGCCAATTCCGCGGCGGTCTTGCCGAGACCGGAGAACATGATCTTGTCGGCCGGTATGCCCGCGGCCCGCGCGCGCTTCAACTCGCCGCCCGAAACCACGTCGGCGCCCGCGCCCAACTTGGCCAGCGTCTTGATGACGGCCTGGTTGGAGTTCGCTTTCATGGCGTAGCAGACCAACGCGTTCACATCAGCGAAGGCATCGGCGAAGACGCGGTAGTGCCGCTCCAGCGTCGCGGTCGAATAGCAATAGAACGGCGTGCCGACCCTGCCCGCGAGCGCATCGAGACTGACCGCCTCGGCGTGCAGCACGCCGTTGCGATACGTGAAGTGGTGCATGACTCTCTATCCTGTGGCGCGTGATCTAATCCGAAAACCGGGTCCCACTTTTCGGGATCACGCGATATCCTATCGCGCGTGATTTGATCCGAAAACCGGATCCCACTTTTCGCGACGACGCGCGGGCTAGTTCAGAATGCCGTCGAGGAAGAATTTTTTATTCGGATCGGATGCTTTGGCCTGCGGCAGGGCATTTTCACGTGTCTGGCCTGGAAACAAGGTCTCGGCATTGGACGGCGGGGGGGCCGCGACGTCCGACGCTGCCGGAGGCGGCGCCGCCATGGAGGCACCCGGCGGCGGATCGAGCGGACCCTTGCGGCCGCAGCCGGCCAGCGTCAGCGCCGCCAACGCGACGCCAATCAGGGCCAGACGGGTCATCGGACGGTCGCAAAATAAGGGCAAGCGGTGAACTCCTGATATGGCAGCCATTCTAGCAAAGCCGGGATAAAAGGCGAAATCGAGTCAGGTCTCAAGCGGTTGGCGCCCGGCAAGGCGGCGATGTGGCGCGGGGATGCCATGAAGCCGCTCCCGTTGAGCTTCAAGCCACGCCAGGCGCTTGAAGGCAAGCTTACGTGTATTCGAATTACTGCCATGGTCGAAACGCCACTCGGCCCCGGAAATAAGCAAATTTAGTTGCGATAAAGTGAGCTTTTCGGCCTCGGCGTCGGTATTGGCGCCGCCCTTAAGCCGGCCCATTTTCGGTTCCTTCACCGTCAGGCCTTCACTTTTTCCAGCTTCTTCAACCACTTTTTCGCTTGCGCCTTGACGTTCTTCGGCGCGGTGCCGCCATAGCTGACGCGGCTTTTGACTGAGCGATCGACCGACAGCACGTCGAACACGGCATCCGTGATCTTTGGCTCAATCGCCTGCATGTCGGACAGCGGCAGCCGGTGCAGCGCGACGCCCGCCTCCGACGCCTTACCAACGATGCGGCCGGTGATGTGGTGGGCCTCGCGGAACGGAATGTTCAGCGTGCGCACCAGCCAGTCGGCCAGATCGGTGGCCGTGGCGTATCCTTCGCCGGCGGCTTTCTTCATCCGCGCCGCGTCCGGCTCGAGATCGGCGATCATGCCGGCCATCGCCGCGATCGACAGCGATAAGGCCGAGAGCGCGTCCATGACGCCCTCTTTGTCTTCCTGCATGTCCTTGGCGTAGGCCAGCGGCAGGCCCTTCATCACGATGAGCAGCGCGCTGAGTGCGCCGACGATGCGGCCGGTCTTGGCGCGCACCAGTTCGGCGGCGTCCGGATTGCGCTTCTGCGGCATGATCGAGGAGCCGGTGGTGAACTTGTCCGACAGCTTGACGAGGCCGGTGAGCGGCGAGGTCCAGATGATGATTTCCTCGGCGAGCCGCGACAGGTGCACCGACGCGATCGAAGCCGCTGCCAGCGTCTCCAGCGCGAAGTCGCGGTCGGACACGCCATCGAGCGAATTCGCGCAGGGCCGGTCGAAGCCGAGCGCCTTGGCCGACATATCCCGGTCGATGGGAAACGACGTCCCGGCCAGCGCGCCGGAGCCGAGCGGCGATTCGTTGAGCCGCTTGCGCGCGTCGGCAAAGCGGCCGCGGTCCCGCGCCGCCATCTCGACATAGGCCAGCATGTGGTGGCCGAAGGTCACCGGCTGCGCGGTTTGCAGATGCGTCATGCCCGGCATCACGGTGCCGGCGTGCTCCAGCGCCTTCTCGGCCAGCGTCTTCTGAAAGTCGGCCAGCGCGGCGTCGATGGCATCGATGGTGTCGCGCATCCATAGCCGGAAATCGGTCGCCACCTGGTCGTTGCGCGAGCGCGCGGTATGCAGCCGCCCGGACGGCGCGCCGATCAACTCGGACAGCCGGCCCTCCACGTTCATGTGGATGTCCTCCAGCGCCCGCTTGAAGGTGAATTTGCCGCCGGCGATTTCTGACAGGATCGTGTCTAGGCCGTGAGCGATCTTTTTCGCATCGTCCGCCGTAATGATGCCTTGCTTGGCCAGCATGTCGGCATGAGCCTTGGACGCGGCGATATCCTGGCGGTAAAGAGCCTTGTCGAAATCGATGGAGACGTTGATCTCCTCCATGATGGCGCCGGGGCCTGACGCAAACCGCCCGCCCCACATTTTGTTGTTCATGGTGTCGCTCGTAAACTCGCTGCCGAGGTTTTGCCGCTCATGACCGAACGTTCTTTCGCCAACAGGCGGGTCGCTTTGATCGCTATGGCGGGCCTGGCCGGCGTCGCCATCGGGTTCGCCGGGGTATACGGGATTGGTGCCCTGACAGGCAATGTAAAGGGGGATTCCCCCTGCCTTCCGGCCGTGGAAACCGCCCGGAATCTTGCACCCTTCGCGCGAGGCGAGGTGGCGGCCGTGACCGTCGCCAAGAGCCCGCTCAAGGTGCCGGACCTCGCCTTTCAGGACGCCTCCGGCAAGCCTTTGACGCTCGAAAACTGGCGCGGGCGCACGGTTTTGCTCAACCTGTGGGCCACCTGGTGCGTGCCCTGCCGCAAGGAAATGCCGTCCCTGGACGCCCTTCAGGACAAGCTGGGCGGGCCTGATTTCGAGGTCGTGACCGTCAATATCGACACCCGCGATCCGGACAAGCCGAAGACCTGGCTCCAGGAGGTCGGCGTCTCCAAACTCGCCTATTACGCCGACCCGGCCGCCAAGACCTTCCAGGATTTGAAGGCCGTCGGCCGCGCTTTCGGCATGCCGACCACGCTGCTGATTGATCGCAAGGGTTGCGAACTCGGCACCATCGCCGGGCCCGCCGAATGGGCCAGTGACGACGCCATCAAGCTCATTAAAGCCGCGCTTACGCGCTGACGCCGATCCAGGCGGCCCTCGAAAGTAAAATTTTGCCGCACCGTTGACTCTCGACCGTGCGCTTTTATACTTAACCATATGGTTGACTATCGCAGACCCGATCTCGACCGCACGTTCGCGGCCCTCGCCGACCCCACACGGCGCGCTTTGCTGGCGCGCTTAAGTGAAACCGACGCCATATCGGTGAGCGAACTCGCCAAGCCGTTTACGATGTCGCTGCCGGCGGTGATGAAACATCTCGACGTGCTGTCGGATGCCGGGCTCGTCAGCCGCACCAAGGCCGGGCGCACCGTCTCGTGCCGCTTGTGCGCCGAACCGATGGAACGCGCCAACGAATGGCTTAACCGCTACCAGCGCTTCTGGGCCGAAAAGCTCGATCAACTCGCCGCGTTTTTGGAGGAAGAACCATGTCCACCGCCACAGCCGTCTCGCCAAGCCTCACCCTCAAGCGCCGTTTCAACGCGAGTCCGGCGAAAGTCTTCGAAGCCTGGACCGATCCGGAAAAAGTAAAGCGCTGGATGGGGCCCGGCGAAATCAAAGCCGTGCTCGCCGAGATCGATCCGCGCAACGGCGCCGCTACCATTGGGTCATGCAGGCGCCGAACGGCGAACAGCACGATGTCGGCGGCGTCTATCGCGAGGTCATTCCAAACGAGAAGCTGGTTTTCACCTGGGCCTGGAAGTCGACCCCGGAGCGCGAGTCGCTTGTCACCGTCACCTTCAAACCCGACGGCGACGGCACGCTCATGACGCTGACGCACGAGCAATTCTTCGACAGCGACGCGCGCGACCGCCACAACCAAGGCTGGGAAGGCGCGATGGCGAAATTCGAGAAGCTGTTCTCATAACCGCGACACCGTAACGGAGTTTTGCCATGACCGCACACGGACACTTCCACTGGAACGAACTCGTCACCCGCGACGTCGAGAAGGCCAAGAAGTTCTACGGCGACACCATCGGCTGGACCTTCGACGGCATGCCGATGCCGGACGGCACCTATTGGGTGGCTAACATCGGCGGCCAGCCGGTCGGCGGCCTGTTCCCGATTTCCGGTCCGCAATGGGACGGCGTGCCCGAACACTGGATGTCCTATATCGCCGTCGATGACGTCGACGCCCGTGTCAAGAAGGCGCAAGCCGCCGGCGCCAAACTGATGCGTCCGGCCTTCGATATTCCCGGCGTCGGGCGCATCGCTATCCTGACCGAGCCGGGCGGCGCCGGTGTCGGCTGGATCACCCCGGCGTAACCTGGCTTCGCTTCCCCCAGAACGAACGGAGACGCCCCATGCCGTTACCGATCACCGCGTTATACGCCGCTCTCCTTGCGCTCATCATCCTGGCGCTCGGCATCAACGTCACGGTGCACCGCGTAAAGCTGCACGTGGCGATCGGTGATGGCGGCAATCCGGAAATGCTGCGCATGATCCGCCTGCACGGCAACGCAATCGAGTATGTCCCGCTCGCGCTGACCCTGATGTCGCTTTACGAACTCAACGGCGGCCTACCGGTCGCGTTGCACGTCGCCGGCATCGCGCTGATCGCCGGCCGTGCGACACAGACCTGGGGCATGTGGTCCACCGGCATGACCACCAAAGGCCGGCAGATCGGCCAGAGCCTGACTTGGCTCTCGATCGGGGCGCTGGCGGTGCTCAATCTATCGAGAATTATCTGACGCTAAATCAGCGCGTTGGGACCGGCTTGTCGCCGCGGTAATCGTAGAAACCGCGTTGCGTCTTGCGGCCGAGCCACCCGGCTTCGACGTATTTCACCAGCAGCGGGCACGGCCGGTATTTGGAATCGGCGAGACCTTCGTGCAGCACCTGCATCACGGAGAGACAGGTATCGAGACCGATGAAATCGGCGAGTTCCAGTGGGCCCATCGGGTGATGCGCGCCAAGCTTCATCGCAGTATCGATGGCCTCGACGTTGCCGACGCCTTCGTACAGCGTGTAGATCGCCTCATTGATCATCGGCAGCAGAATACGGTTGACGATAAAGGCCGGGAAGTCTTCCGAGACCGCGATGGTGCGGCCGAGCTTGGTGATGAAGACCTTGCAGGTCTCGAAAGTCGCATCGTCCGTGGCGATGCCGCGGATCAACTCGACCAATTCCATCAACGGCACCGGATTCATGAAATGAATGCCGATGAATCGCTCCGGACGGTCGGTTGACGACGCCAGCCGCGTGATCGAAATCGACGAGGTGTTGGTGGCGACGATGGCCTCCGGCTTCAGCGAGGCGCAGAGCTCGGAGAATATCTTGCGCTTGACGTCTTCTTTTTCGACTGCGGTTTCGATGACGAGATCGCAATTCCCTAGGTCGTCGTATTTTTCCGCTGTCTTGATACGCCCCAGCGCCGCCTTGCGATCCTCGTCGCTGATCGCCTTCTTGCCGACCTGGCGCGCCATATTGCCGTTGATGGTCGCGAGGCTGGCCTTGAGACGGTCGACGGAGACGTCGTTCAGCATGACGTCGAAGCCTGCCAGCGCGCAGACATGCGCGATGCCGTTGCCCATCTGACCGGCGCCGACCACCCCGACCGTCTGAATCTTAGCCGTCATAACTTTTAGTCCGATCGATACGAGGCCGTCTTGGATGATGCGCTTTTACGCCTAACCGCCGCATGACGCCACCGGCGGCGATCAAATTCGCCCAACCTTCACCGCTTTACTTTATCGAGTTCCGCCGCCAACTCCGGCAGCGCTTGGTACAAATCCGCGACCAGACCATAGTCGGCGACCTGGAAGATCGGCGCCTCTTCGTCCTTGTTGATCGCGACGATCACCTTGGAATCCTTCATGCCGGCGAGATGCTGGATCGCGCCGGAAATACCGACCGCGATATAGAGATCGGGCGCCACGACCTTGCCGGTCTGCCCGACCTGCCAATCATTGGGCGCGTAGCCGGCATCGACCGCGGCGCGCGAGGCGCCCATGGCGGCCCCCAGCTTATCGGCCACCGGCTCGATATATTTGGTGAAGTTCTCGCGGCTCTGCATGGCGCGGCCGCCGGAAATGATGATCTTGGCCGAGGTCAGTTCGGGACGGTCGGATTTCGACAATTCCTCGCCGACGAAGGACGATACGCCGGGAT